>Ga0306923_10004061_pt1 | contig 13934 bp, 11 predicted proteins | sample sta12Can44000108_FD_203841 | JGI IMG/M metagenome (GOLD analysis project Ga0306923, IMG submission 203841) | Lab enrichment of tropical soil microbial communities from Luquillo Experimental Forest, Puerto Rico - statanox.12C.anox.44.000.108 (v2)... | ecosystem: Environmental > Terrestrial >... | reverse complement strand
GGCGGTGCCGCAGCCAGCGGCACCGCCGCGAGCAGGGCGAACCCGACCACTGAGCGGGCGAGGGGTGAATGGCATGGTTTGCCGTTTCAATGGCGATTTGCCTTTGGGCTGCGAGGTGGTCAGCGGGTGCTTGCCGTCTGGAGTACTGCTTCGAGTTCGATTTCGATGCGGATCTGGGCGGAGACCAGCAGCCGGCCACTGTCGAGTGGCATGTTCCAGGTCAGGCCCCAGTCTTCTCGGTTGATGGTCCCGGCGGCGGTGAAAACAGCCCGGTGGCCGCCCCATGGGTCGGCAGCGTGGCCGAGGTACTCGACCTGCAGGGTCACCGGCCGGGCGATGCCGCGGATGGTCAGTTCTCCTTCCAGCAGCCCGTGGGTACCCTGCCAGCTGGCCGTGCGGCCGGAGAAGGTGGCCGTGGGATAGCGGGCTGTGTCGAAGTGGTCGGCGGAGCGAAGGTGATCGTCGCGCGCCTGGCTGCCGGAGTCGACCGAGGCCATGTCGATGGTGACCTCGGCGCTGGTCTGGCCGGGGTCCTCGGCCACCTGGATGGCCCCGGACACGCCAGTGAACCGCCCGCGGACCTTGGTCAGCATGAAGTGGCGGCCGACGAAGGCCAGCTCGGTATGGCCCGGGTCGATCTGCCATCGGCCAGCGGCCGGGAGTTCGGCCCCGCCGGCCAGCCGGGTCGCGGCCCGGGCGGGCTCGGTCTGAGTCATGGATCCTCCTGGAAATAAGTGAGCGTGCGCACGCACATTATATATGTGCTCACGCACGCACGCAAATGGTACGCTGGCGGCATGGAGGAAGAGCCTGTGGTCGCGGCGTGGCGCGCCCTGCTGGTCGCCCACAGCCGGCTGGTGCCGGCCATCGAAGCCGACTTGCGGACGGCCGGCCAGGTGCCGCTGTCCTGGTATGACGTGCTGCTCGAACTCAACGCCGCACCTGGCCGCCGGCTGCGGATGAGCGAGCTGGGCCAGCGGGCCGTGCTCAGCCGGACCCGGGTCAGCAGGGTCGTGGACGAGCTGGCCGCCGCCGGCCTGGCCGAACGACAGCCCGACCAGGCCGACGGCCGGTCCAGCTTCGCCGTGCTGACCGCCCGCGGCAAGGACGCGCTGCGGCGCGCCTGGCCTGTCTACCGGCAGGCGATCGGCCGGCACTTCGGCGCGCGCCTGACCGCCGGGCAGTGCCGCGAGCTGGCTGCCCTCCTCGACCAGGCCGCCGCCGGCGTCGACGCAACGCCGCCGGGAAGCCGCGCCGCCGAGCCGGCTACCCCGGGCCAGGCGCGCCCGCGGCCCGCGTCGTGACCGCGGCTCCATCCGTCACGGCAAATCTCGTGACCACCCTGGGAAGCCTGGCGGTTGCGCGGTGGCGGCGACGTCAACACTGAGGCGCTCCCGTGCTCGAGGATCGACACCTGGATTGAGGGGCTGCCGGTTGGAGGGCCGCGAACCCGCTCGGTCGTGCCGTTGCCCTTGAGCATCAGCAGACCCCTGGACAGGCCCACGGTGACGCCGACCAGGCCCGTTCGCCATCAACTCTCGGACGTCGCTGCATCGCTGGTAGCGGGCACACGAACGCAGAATGATCTTTCGGTGCGCCTGCGACATCCTCGGTGACCGAGCGGGGAGGCGTCCAGATCGGCGGGTACGCGTGCGGATGCTTGACGTAGACTGATTACGCTTGGTGACCCATTAGACCTGTGGCTGGAGACCCGTGTGGGCAGCTGCCAGGACGTGGTCCCGATCCCCGGGCGCAGGTTCGGGCATGATCAAGACATGGAAACCGGCGGGCGCCCGGACTTCGGCATGTGCGCCGCTGCGGACGTGCACTACCGGAGCACCGGCGGCGCCCGGGCGGCAGCCGTGCTGGCCGCCGACGCCGCCTTCGCGCACGTGCTGGCCGAACGCACCGCGGTCCTCCCCCAGGCACTCCCCTACCGGCCGGGACAGTTCTACCTGCGCGAACTCCCGCCGCTGCGCGCGGTCCTGGACGATCTCAGCGGGCTAGGCCTGCTGGTCGTCGACGGCTACGCCGACCTTGACCCTGACGGCAGGCCCGGCCTGGGCGCGCATGCGTACGCCGAGTTCGGCATCCCGGTGATCGGCGTGGCCAAATCCCGGTACCGCACCGCGACCCACGCGGTGCCGGTCCTGCGCGGATCCTCGGCGCGCCCGCTGTTCGTTACGTCGGCAGGGATGCCCCGCGCCGACGCGGCGGACCTGGTCCGGCGCATGACCGGTCGGCACCGGCTGCCCGACGCCCTGCGCCGCGCCGACACCCTCGCCCGCGCAGGACCGCCCGTAGCACCATGACAGACGCCGACCCGACCGACCTGCTCGGACGCGCGCTATTCGGATGTGCGGTCGTCTGTCATCGCCGCTATTGATGGTGGATGGTCCAGTGAGGTGATCTCAGCGAAATAGGTTCGGGCAGTCGGCTTTCCTTGGCCATTCATCCGGTCTTGGGACGAGTAGGTCCGCATGCCTGGGTACCGCCCGGGTGGCCAGGGACGGCGCCGAGGTGAACGGTGGCGGGGCACCTGTCATGGTTGCGGGGCACCTGTTGTGGAGGGCGCGGTCGGCACCTGGTCCTGCGTGGCCTCGGCTAGGGCGGTGCGCGGCTTGGCGGTCACGTGCTCTAGGAGTACTACGACGAGTACGCCCGCGGCGGCCAGTACGGCGGCGCCGATACGGAGCGCCGCTGCGTATCCGTCGGTTTGCGCGATCCCGGCGGGCGTTCCGGTGTGGATCCGGTCGCCCGCATACCGCAGCGCGAGGGTGACGAGGGTAGCCAGGCCGAGGGCCGAGCCGACCTGCTGCATGGCGGTCTGCACCCCGGAGGCCAGGCCGGAGTCCTGGCCGGTGACCTGATGCAGCGCGCCGTTGATCAGGCCGGGGAAGCAGATCCCGGTGAACAGGCCGAACACGATCATGCCGGGCAGTATCCCGCTGATGTAGGACGAGCTGGAATGGATAGAGCTGGCTATGAGCAGTCCCGCGGCGGTGCCGATGAAGCCGAGCGCCAGCATCACCTTGACACCGAGGCGCGGCATCAACGTAGTGCTCAGGCCGATCCCCGCGCCGATCGTAATGCCGAGCGGCAGGTACAGCAGCCCGGTGCGCAGCGGGGAGTAGCCGAGCACCTGTTGCATGTACAGGGTCAGCATGAAGACGTATCCGTAGAACGCCGCGAACAGCGCCACGCTCAAGATGTTGGACGTCACCCGGGTGCGGTTGGTGAAGAACCGCAGCGGGATCAGCGGCTCGGGGGCGCGAGCCTCCACCGCCACCATGACCGCCAGCAGGCCTGCCCCGCCGAGCAGCGGCAGCAGCACCTGCCAGGAGCCCCATGGGTGCGAGGCGGCTTGCAGCAGGCCGTACACGAGGGCCACCAGGCCGCCGGTCGCAGTGATGGCCCCGGCCGCGTCGATCCGGTGGCCTGCGCGGGCCATCCGGCTCTCTGGTAGCACGCGCGCCACCATGACCACCGCGAACACCACGACAGGGATGTTGATGTAGAAGATCCACCGCCAGTCCACGGTGGTCAACGCCCCGGAGATCACCGAGCCGATCGTCCCGCCCACGCCACCGATGCCGCCCCAGACCCCCAGCGCCTTCATCCGCTCCCGGGAGTCGGGGAACAGCAGCGGAATCATGGCAAGCGCCGCCGGGCCCGCCAGCGCCTCGCCGGTTCCCTGCACGAACCGGCTGGCGACCAGCATCGACGAGGAGACCGCGGCGCCGCACGCCGCCGACGCCGCCCCGAAGACGATCACGCCGACCAGGAACAGCCGCCGGCGGCCGAACAGATCGGCCAGCCGCCCGCCCAGCAGCAGGAACCCGCCGGCCATCAGCACGTAGCCGCTGACCACCCACGCCAGGCCCGCGTGAGAGAAGGATAGATCGTGCTGGATCCTGGGGAGGGCGACGTTCACCACGGTGACATCGAGGACCAGCATGAGCTGCATTGCTGCGAGAACGGCCAGCGCCCGCCACCGCCGCGGGTCAGGTTCGGCGGTGCCAGGCGCCAGACTTGGTGAATCGTGACTTACGGTGCCCATGACGTGGTTCTCCTCCTGTTTCGGGCCGTGCGTACCTGTCACCTCCGCCGTGCGCGCGGGGTCAATACGTTGACACCTGGCACCGGGCGGAGGTAACAGGCAGATGGGCGACAATGAGTGGCTTGCCGGTCATTTCGAGCGGCACCGGCCGCATCTGCGGGCGGTGGCCTACCGGATGCTCGGCTCGCTGGCCGAGGCCGACGACGCCGTTCAGGACACCTGGCTGCGGCTGAGCCGCTCAGGCGCCGAGGACGTCGAGAACCTGGGCGGGTGGCTGACCACGGTCGTGGCCCGCGTGTGCCTGAACATGCTGCGCTCGCGTAGCCACCGGCGCGAGGAGCCCCTCATGGTCCACCTGCCTGACCCCGTCATCAGCCCGGACGGGGAGTCGCAGCCGGAGGAGGCGGCGCTGCTGGCCGACTCAGTCGGCCTTGCCCTGCTGGTCGTGCTCGATACCCTGACGCCGGACGAAAGGCTGGCGCTGGTCCTGCACGACATGTTCGAGCTGCCGTTTACCGAGATCGCCCCTATGGTGGGCCGGACACCCGCGGCGGCCAAGCAACTCGCCAGCCGAGCACGCCGCCGCGTGAAGGGCGCCGGCATGCCCGCTCCCGACCCCGACCTCGCCCGCCAGCGGCAGGTCGTCGACGCCTTCTTCGCCGCCGCCCGCCGAGGTGACTTCGACGCCCTCGTCGCCGTGCTCCACCCCGACGTCGTGGGACGAGCCGACTACGGTGCCCGGCGCCCCGCAGCCTCCGTGGTGACCCGCGGCGCCGAGGCTGTCGCCCGGCAGGCGCTCCTGGGCGGCGCCATTCCGGCCGCACGCCTGCACCCGGCGCTGGTGAACGGATCGGCAGGGGTGGTCGTCACCCTGCGCGGACAGCCATTCGCCCTGATGAGCTTCACCGTCGCCGACGGCAAGATCACCGAGATCGACACGATCGCCGATCCAGAACGCGTCCGCACGATCGCAGCGGCCTTTCTCACCGCCGGGCAGAAAGGTCCCGCGTGATCGCCTATCGTGCCACGCTTGACGTCCCCAGGGAACTGGCACAGTTCGTCGCGATGCTGCTCTTGCCGGAACGCCACCGGCGCGGCACCCGCGCGGCAGTCGGGCGCTGACCTGCTTCTGCCAGGCGGTGCTGGGATTGCGCTGGTTCCGCGACCGCAACACCTCCGAGGCACTGGCCCGCGACCACGGCATCTCCCGGGTCACCGCCTACCGGTATGCAGGGGAGTTCATCACGGTGCTGGCGGACCAGGCCTGCCAGCTGAGCCGGGCGCTGGAACGAGTCAGGGACGAGGGATTCTCGCACGTGATCCTAGACGGCACGGTCATCCCCTGCGACCGGTGTAAAGAGCCGGCCGTCAGCGTCAAGGGCGAGGCCATCGACTTGTGGTACTCCGGGAAGGCGCACACCCACGGCGCGGGCATCGGCATCCTGATTCCCGTCAAACAGCCCCGGGGCGGCAGGGAACTCGACGTCAATACCCGCACCCGTAACGCGATCCAGCACTCGCTGCGCTGCCTGGGTGAACGTGGCTTCGCCCTGCTCACCGGCCGCTGGCGGATCCTGCAGCACATCACCGCCAGCCCCAGCAAGATCGGCGACATCGCCCGCGCCGCCCTCGTCCTCACCCATTTCGAGTACGGCTACATCACATGAATTTCGCAGAGATCACTTCAGTGGCGCCGACCGTGCAAGCGATTTCGGACATTGACCGCGGGACGCAGTGCCCGGCGGGTGTTCCGGATCGGGGGTCGCCGAACGGCTGGCCGCGCGGTCACCGTTACCCGGGCGCTGGCTCAGGCCGGGGTGGGTCGGCGGGAGTCGCTGAGAAGGCGGCGCAATTGGGGGCGCCCCTTGAGGCCGAACTTGGCGTAGATGTTGCCCAGGTGGTACTCGACGGCCTTGGGCGTGATGAATAGCTCGCCGGCTATCTCGGCGTTGGTCATCCCCTGCCCGGCCAGGTGCGCGACCTCGGTTTCCCGGTCGGTCATCTCCAGCACTGAGCGCCGTGTGGCATGCTCGTGCCGCAGCCCGCAGGCGGCCAGCTCCTCTTCGGTCCGGGCGAGGAACGGGGCGGCCCCCAGTCCCGCGAACAGCGTGTTCGCCCGGCGCAGCCGCGCGGCCGCGTCCTTGCGGTTGCCGGTGCGGCGCAGGAGCCGGCCGTGGGCCAGCAGCAGCCGGGCCGTGTAGACCGGGCTTTCGGTACGGGCCTTATCCTCGCCGCGCTGGTAGGTACGCAGCGCCTGCTGCGGCGCGCCGCGCAGCTCGGCCAGCCACCCGTCCAGCCAGGCCAGGGCCGGGGCCAGGTAGGTGACCTGGCCGGACTCGGCCCGCAGCCGGCCGGACACGGCGGCCGCCTGTTCGGCTTGGCCCGAGCCGAGGAGGCCCTCGGCCAGCAGCGGCCGCCAGAGCACCGCGTACAGCCGGCTGCGTTCGTCCAGGGTCGCGTCGTCCTGCCAGCGGCCCAGCGCGCCGGCCATGCCCAGGTAGTCCCCGGCGGCCTGGCACACCAGGGCCCGGGCCATCGCCGCGGGCAGCCTTTCCTGGCCGTAGTCCAGGCTGGCCGCGGCCTCCTCGGCCAGTGCGGCGTGCTGTTCGGCCTCCTCGGTCTGGCCGCGGCCGGCCGGCACGCAGCCGGCCGCCAGGTGCAGCATCGGCAGCTCGTAGCGGCGGGCATGGATCGCGGCGGCGGAGAACCCCTGCTCGGCGGTGAGCAGCACGTCGTCCCACTGCCCGGCCAGGTACTGGGCCAGCGCCAGGTAGAAGTAGGCGCGCAGGCCCAAGGTCAAGGTGGCGCCCCGGCGGGCCAGCTTGAGGCTGGCGGCCAGGTCGGCCACGGCGGGGCCCAGGTCGCCGGCCAGCAGCCGGTACCACCCCCGGAAGGCCAGCCCGTCGACATCGACCGGCTCGATCCGGGCCGGGTCGGCGTCCAGGTGCGCCAGTTCGGCCAGCGCCGCACGCGGCCCGGCCGCCTGGGAGGCGCCCACGGCGATCAGGGTGCGGGTCTGGGCGGCGGCCGCCGCGTCAAGGCAGCCGGTGCCCAGCGCCCACCGCCCGAAGGTCATCACCTTCTGCCCGTCGGCCAGCAGCGTGTAGGTGCCCGCCAGCCGGTTGGCGATCATCGCGGCCAGCGGGCGACCGCCCGGGTCGTCTTGCGCCTGGGCCAGTGCCTGGCTGAACCGCCGCTCGGCCTCGCGCAGCTGGCCGGCCGAGAACGCCATCGTGCCCAGCACGCAGTCGCGCAGCGGGGACGGACCGGCCGCCTCCACCGCCGGACGCAGGGCCAGGCCGCGGGCCTCTTCGGCCAGCATCAGGTGCAGCGCCGCGGTCAGCAGCCGCCGCTCGCGGCCGGCCCTGGCCGGGGAGATGTCCGAGGCCCACCGCAGGTGGGTGGCGGCCAGCGCCAGCCGGCCCCCGGCCGCCTCGCCGTCCGCCAGCCGCTCCAGCTCGCCGGCCAGGCCCTCGTCGGGATGATCCAGCGACGCCACCCGGTGCGCCCACCCGCGGGCCTGATCAACCATGGTGACCGCCCGGGCGTGCAGCTCCCGCCGCCGGTCCGGGGCCAGGCCGGCATAGATCGCCTCGCGCTGCAGCGCGTGGCGGATCACCACCGGGCGGGCCGGCTCGCCTGGCTGCAGGTCCGCGAGCCCTGCCCGGATGGCCGGCGCGATCGCCGCGGTCGGCTCTGCCACCCCGGCCGCCCCGCCCAATAGCGCCAGCGGCACCGGCCCGTCCACCACGGCCAGCAGCTCCAGCAGCGACCGGGCCGGCCCGGGCAGCGCGGCGAGCTGGTCTCCGATGGCCGCCGCGAGCGACGCTGGGACAGCGGCCGTCTCCCGGCCCAGCCGCTCCAGGCCCTCGGCGTCGGCCAGCACCGTGCGCAGGTACAACGTGTGACCGCCGGTGCGGTCATGCAACCGCTGGACAGCGTCTGCGCCTAGTGGTCCGGTGCCCAGCCCGCCCGCCAGGGACGCCACGTCTTGCATGGTTAGCCCCGGAACGACGATGCGGCGCCGCTGCGGCACGCTCATCAGCATCTGACGGACCGGCGGGTCCAGCTGATCACGATCGCCGCGCACGATAGCGATGACTGCGACCGCATCAACCGAGAGCCGCCGCAAGGTAAACGACAGAGCCTGCACCGACGCGCGGTCAGCCCACTGCACGTCGTCGATCACCAGCGCCACTGGCCCGGCATCCTGCCGGTCACCGACCAGTCCCAGCAGCTGGGCCCCGACCGCGAACGGCGAGGACCGCGCCGCCCCGCCGGCCAACAGCGGGTACTGGGCCAGCGCCCGCCGCCCGGCGCCGCGCACGAGCTGCCCGATGATTCCGTACTCCAGGTCGGCCTCGGCCGGGTCGGCCCGGGCCCACCAGGCGGTCAGCCCGGCCGCGGCGGCCAGCCCACGCCTGGCCAGCGCCGTCTTGCCGACCCCCGACTCGCCCTCGATGCTGACCAGCCAGGGCTGGCCGCGCCGCGCCCGGGCCACCACGTCCGCCAGCTGGGCCAGCTCGGCCGTCCGCCCGACGAAGATGTCCTCCTCCGGCCCTCCCGCGAGCACAAAGGTCACGATCCAGTGTAGGAGCGCTCCCCGGCCCCCACCACACGGACCGCTCCCGCAAAACCCGGCCGGAGCAGCACACGCCCGGACATCACGGGTCGGCCCGCGATCCCCGATCCCCGCCGACTCTTCAGGGCAGCAGGCCCCCGCCGCTGCAGACTAGGGGTTTTCCCTAGGGACGGGGCACCGCCGGCCAGGTCATCATTCCTGCATGACCAGCCCCGCTGACCCGTCTGGCCCGGTGATGATCGCCGCCGGCCATCACAGGCACCCGGCTGATCGTCTCGGGCCGGCGGCTGCCGGCACTGCCACCCGGCACCACCCGGCCTGGCCAGGCCCCCAGATAAGCAGGTCATGACCGGCCAGGCCCCGTCCTGGTCACCCATCACCACCCATCCATCTATCCCGTCTGGAGTACGACCATGCCAGCAATCACCCGGTCACCGCAGTCCCGCCCGCACGGCGCGCCTGCCTACTACCTGGCCCGGCCTGCCAGCTTGTGGATCACCGCCCTGCACCGCCGGCCCCCAGGGCGGCAGGCCGACAGCGGCCAGACGGTCCCGTCAGCAAGGAATGCCCGATGACCACCGCCGCGGCCCGGGAGTTTACCGGCGCCGATCCGGTCAGGTCCAGACGCGGAGGGGGCCTGGTGACGGCCGGTGGGGTGAGGGGCAGCGAGCCGGGCTACCGCTTGGCGGCGAACGGCCGCGAGCAAGCCGAAGATGAGCGGCTGGACCTGCTCGAACAGCTCTTTGATCCCGGCTCCCGCCGCCGGCTGCAGATGGCGCGGCCCGGCTGGCGGTGCCTGGTGGTCGGTGCTGGCCGCGGGTCGATGGCGGCCTGGCTGGCCGAGCGCGTGGGCCCGGCCGGGCAGGTGGTCGCCAGCGACATCGACTGCCGCTACCTGGACCGGCTCGACCTGCCGAATCTGCAGGTGGTGCGGCACGACATCGTGGACGACCCGGTGGATGCCCTGGACCCTGGATCGTTCGACCTGGTCTGCTCGCGGCTGGTGCTGTTCTGGTTGGCGGGCAGGCAGCAACAAGCGGTCCGCCAGATGGTGCGATGCCTGCGCCCGGGCGGCTGGCTCATCGACGAAGACGGCGACTGGGGCGTGCCCGGGCCGGTCGACCCCTCTCATCCCCTGTACGCCGGCTACCACCGGGCCTTCAACGGGGGCCGCTGGTGGGCCGCCCGCGGCTACGACCCGTTCTTCGGGCGCAAGCTGCCCGCGCTGTTCGAGCGGTGCGGCCTGCACGATATCGACCATCAGAGCACCGCCAGCGTGGTCCGCGGAGCGAGTCCATGGGCGCGCTGGTGGCAGCAGACCCTGGACGTCATCCGCGGCTGGGGGCTCGCCAGCGGCACCGCCGAAGCCCCCGGCGATGAACATCAGGCGCTCACCGCACCCTGCAGCGACCCGTCGGTCTGGTTCAGCACCCAGCTCCTGCACGCCTGCTCGGGCCGGCGACCAGACCGAACGCCTTAAGTCAGCGGTATTGGGGTTAAAGGGCACTTGACCAGCAAGAACAATCTCTGGAGAGGAACGAGATGACACAGCCGATCGCGGCAAGCCGACCGCTGTTGACAATAAGGAACCTGGCCGTCGCCGTGACGTTTATCGCCGCCGTCCTGCTGGTTTGGCTGGTGGTCACCAGGACCGGCCAGTCCGCCCTGACCACGACCCAGGTCCACCACCTCCACCACCCTTGGCGCTAGTCCGGCCCTGGCCCCGCCTGAGCGGATGCCGTGCCAGGTTACGGTCTGGGGGCTGCGCGCCGGGCAGGCCGCCGCAGAACGGCGGCACGTTCGCGGCGTGCTCCACCAGCACGGCACGCAGGTCACCCTCATCATGCTCGAGAGCGCCCTGCGCGCCCGCGTCGGATCCGCCCCAGCGCTGGCCGGTCAGCGTGACCGGCTCACGGCAATCTCGGGGCTGGCCTCTGTGGAGCTCGGGATCAGTCCAGCTCAGGCCGCGGTCGCGGTGTTCCCGCCCAGCGGCTTCCGCCGCCCAGCCGACCCCACCGCCTGGCCTTCAGCGAAGGCCTCGTCTAACCGCGGCAGCCGGGCTCAGCCCGGCAGTTCAACATCAATAGCCGTCCGTGATCGGCGATATCGCCCTCGCAGGGATGCGCAACAGGGCACGCGGCCGATACAACGGGATGCGGCGCGCCGTGATCCGCACGATCTCGGCCGGTGCGCCATGCACGCTCATCGGCGTGACTGAGCTTTGGCCGCCCACGCCGATCATCCAGATCCGCGCGGGCGGGGGTTATGCCGTCACGCTCGGGTCGGCGTACAGAACGGCCGCTCTTCGCGCGTCTGTCACGGAACAACCGACCACACTCTGCAATCGGCGTCAGCGGGGTGGGGGCCTGGTTGACTAGGGGTGGGGCGAAAGAGCGCGGACGCTGACGTTGCTGGTACGCGACGCCCGGTGCCGCTGATCGCGGTATGGGCGGTAGAGCGAGCCGTGGTACCAGGCATGGCGGGTCTGCTCATCGGGCCACGCCATCAGGGCCATCGCGTGTGGAGCAGGGCCACCGCGCAGTACCTGCTGGAACGGCTTAGGCCCGGGGACCAGGACTAGGCCCCCGGCGTGCTCAACCGTCCAGCGGTAGTGCACGGAGTAGTCGAAGAATTGCGGTGGATCTGTGATTTCCACCCAGACATTGACGAACAGGCCGAGGCGGCCGGTCGGCAGTTCTCCTCGCCGTGACCACTCTGGGCGGTCAGATTCCTGCTCAGGCGGCCACCACACTGGCGCGGTGGCACCGGCCGCGAGCAAGGTCGTTCCGTCGAGCTTGCCGAGAACCGCTTCGAACCACGATCTCGCGGCCTCCTCCGTGCTGAAGCGTGCGATCACCAAACCGGCCGGGGCCGGACGCGAGTTCAGCTCGCTTGCGTCGTGCACCGGCCCGGCGGCGAGCAGTTGACCATCCCTGTCCCGGGCCGCGTCAGCCAGGCCATCCCCGACCGGGACGCTATCGGCCCAGGTGATGACAAGGTACTCGTTCATACCGGCAACCTCCTGATACGTCTCACCTTCCACTGCGCTCGGCCACCACCAGGGCACGCATAACATCCCGCTCCGGCCGCCGGCCGCCGGGGCGACCGGGCAGTGACCGGGAAGCGGCCGCACCGGCGGCCGCTGACGCCGTTACAGCACTGACCACGGTAGTGCTCCATCCCGCGGCGGACGCCATCCGCGGTGCCAAGGGCAGGCCGTGAATCTCCTCCGGCCGCGGCCGCGACTTTGACATCCCACCCACGGCGGGCCAGCGTCCGCCCGCAGGCGCCCACGTCCGCTGCCGGATGACCCGGCGCCTCAGCCCGCTGGCCCAGAGGCGCATCTCCGTGAGTGCCCCCTTGACGTCTGACCCAGTTTGAAGTGGGGCCAGCCGGTCCGACACCCTGCTCTCGACGACGCAACCGCGCTCATCCACCAGGTCAGCCCGAGGGCAGCCCAGGGCCGTCAAGCACCGCAGTACACCGGCTTCAGCATCCGGTACGTGAGATAAGCGAGCGCGTTGACCGCATGCCGTTAACCCCACGGAAAGTCCGTGAACCACGTCGCTACGGCGACCCCGGCCCGCTACAGCCCGATATCCATCCATCGCTCGAACAGCGTCTCGCCCCTGGCGACGACGCATAACGCACCGATCTGTACGAGCCAACATGGCATGCGACGCATGGCTGCTGGCCGACCATAAGGCGGGTCGGCGCGCGATTATTTGGGGCGTTGGCAGGCCTCTCGGCAGTCCCGGTATGGCCTATTGGATGATCGCCTGTTCTGGATATTTATCCATCGTCATCTTTGGAGTGACTGTCCGGATCTGCCGCATATCGCGCGTCCGGGTAGGTCGGTCGGGCTGGCGAGGTCAAGTCCTTCCGTTGCGGCCTTCCGGGACCGCGGCTTAGCCTTGCCGCGTGAGGGTCTGTCCCGGGTGCGGGCGGGAGAACCCGGCGGATGCCAGGTTCTGCAACGGGTGCGGCGCAGCGCTGGCGGCGGGTTCGGTGCCGCGCCAAAAGCGTAAGACGGTGACGGTGCTGTTTTGCGATGTCACCGGGTCGACCGCTTTGGGGGAGCGGCTGGATCCGGAAAGCTTCCGGCAGGTGATGCGCCGGTATTTCGATACCGCGCGGGCGGTGATCGAGCGGCACGGCGGCACAGTCGAGAAGTTCATCGGTGACGCGGTGATGGCGGTGTTCGGTGCGCCGGTGCTGCACGAGGATGACGCGCTGCGGGCGGTACGGGCGGCGGCCGGGCTGCGCGAGCAGATCGCGGTCCTCAACGGGGAGCTCGAGGCCGGCTTCGCCGCAACGGTGAGCGTGCGCACCGGGGTGAATACCGGGCAGGTGGTGACCGGCACAGAGGAGCGGCTGGCGACCGGGGATGCGGTGAATCTGGCGGCGCGGCTGGAGCAGGCGGCCGGGCCGGGGGAGATCGTGATCGGCCCGCAGACATGGGCGCTGGTGCGCGGCGTGGTGACTGCGGAGGCGCTGGAGCCATTGCAGCTGAAGGGCAAGACTCAACCGGTGGCCGCCTACCGGCTGCTGGAGATCCGCACGGACGTGGACCCGCGGGCCCGCACGGGGCGAGCACCGCTGGTGGGCCGGGCCGGCCAGCTGCTGATGCTCGCCGACGCGTTCACGAACGCGACGCGGGAGCGGTCGTGCGGCCTGTTCACCGTGCTGGGCGTGGCCGGCGTGGGCAAGTCCCGGCTGACGGCCGAGTTCCTGCCTGGCGTCGCCGCTCGGGTGCTGAGCGGGACCTGCCTGTCGTATGGGCAGGGCATTACGTACTGGCCGGTGGTCTCGATGATCAAGCAGTTGCTCGACCCCCAGCACGGCTGCCCGGCTGCGGCGCAGCTGATGGGCCGCGACGTGAGGGTGGCCGCAGCGATCAATGTGCTGCTCGGTGAGCAGGTGGCCGTGACCTCGCCGGGCGAGATCGCCTGGGCGGTGCGCAAGCTGTTTGAGGGCTCCGCCGAACGCAGGCCGCTCCTGGTGGTGCTGGACGATCTGCACTGGGGCGAGCCAGCCCTGTTCGATCTGGTCGAGCACATCGCGGACTTCAGCCGCGACGCGCCCATCCTGCTCCTGTGCATGGCGCGGCCGGAGCTGCTCGAGTCCCGGCCGGGCTGGGGCGGGGGCAAGCTGAACACCACCACGATGCTGCTGGAGCCGCTGCAGCCCGCCGAGACCGCGACCCTCATCGATGAGCTTGTGCCGCCTGGAAGCGACCTCGATCCGCAGCTGCGCGAGCGGGTACAGGAAATCGCGGGTGGCAACCCGCTG
>Ga0306923_10004060_pt1 | contig 13935 bp, 13 predicted proteins | sample sta12Can44000108_FD_203841 | JGI IMG/M metagenome (GOLD analysis project Ga0306923, IMG submission 203841) | Lab enrichment of tropical soil microbial communities from Luquillo Experimental Forest, Puerto Rico - statanox.12C.anox.44.000.108 (v2)... | ecosystem: Environmental > Terrestrial >... | reverse complement strand
CGGCCGCTCGATCACCTCCGGAGTTACGCCTGGCATTCGTTTTCCAGCGAGCAGCACGCCTCGGCCCCGGATTCCTCCCAGGTCAAGCGTCTGCTCGAGCGTACCGACGAGGTGGGCGAGCTTGGCCGGATAATCCGTTGGGCTTCCGGCCGGGAGTCGTGAGTATGCATGCGAAAGAACGCGTGCCCAATCGATGGCTAATTGCGACTATGTGCACGGTGCTGCAGCTCTGCCTTGGCACCGTGTACGCTTGGAGCTACTTCCAGCCGCTTCTGGTCCAGCAATTCCGCTGGACCAACACTGAGACCTCGTGGGCCTTCAGCCTGACCATCTGCTGCCTCGGGCTGTCGGCAGCCTGGGGCGGGATCAATCTCGCCAGGATCGGACCACGCAAGCTGGCCGTCGCCGGCGGCCTTCTGTTCGCGGCCGGCTATGCTCTGGCGGCGGTCGCCCTCGCGGTGAAGAGCCTGACACTTTTCTACTTGGGCTACGGCGCCGTCGCGGGGATCGGCATCGGCCTAGGGTACGTCACGCCGATGAGCACCGTCACCAAATGGTTCCCCGACAAGAAGGGATTGGTGACCGGCATTGTTGCGATGGGGTTTGGGCTCGGCGCCTTCGTCCTTAGCGTCGTGCTTGCCCCGATCCTGATGCACGTGTTCCATCGCAATCTGGCCCTCGTGTTCGCAGCCCTCGGCGCCATCCTCGGCTCGGCGGCCTTCGGCTCCGCTGCGATGCTGAGGAACCCCCCGGCCGACTATCTCCCTAGCGGCTATTTCCCATTAGCAGCAAAGGATGCCCGCGCGGCCAGCCCCCATGCCAAGGCCGAGGAAGAGTCCGATCTGCCGCTCAAGGAATATGTCCTGACCGGCCAGTTCGCGTTCATGTGGTTCATCTTCTTTTTCAACATCGTGGCCGGCATTTCAATCCTTAGCTTCCTGTCGCCGCTCTACCAGGATATTTGGAAGCTCGACCACCCAACCTTGGAGCGCTCCGTTCTGGCCGGCTATGGCGCCACCCTGATCGCCGTCAGCTCTCTGTTCAACGGCTTCGGGCGCATCGTATGGGGCGTCGTGTCCGAACGAGCCGGTCGCATCAACACCTTTCGCCTCATGCTCGCCTCGCAACTGATCGTGTTTGGCATCCTGATGACGGAGCACAGTCCGTGGGTCTTTGCCGTTCTCGTATGTTATGTGCTGAGCTGTTTCGGCGGCGGCTTCGCGATCATGCCGCCCATGGTGATTGACGTTTATGGGCCGAAGCGCATGTCGCGGGTCTACGGCGTCCTACTCACGGCCTGGTCGGCTGCCGGGATTTTGGGACCCATGATGGTAGCTAGTCTCAAGGACAACTATCCTGATCGCGCCATCGTCTATTCGTTTCTGCTCGGCATCCTCGTGCTTGGGGTCGGCTTCATCTTCAGCTTTCTTATCAACGACGACCGGTTCATACCGGGGCGCATCCTCGTCCAGAGCTTCGGCATGGCGCCACGGCCCAATGCGCGACCACGAAAGCCCTTCGAGGGAAGCGGCTAAGCGCCGGCTAACCCGAAAGCTGTACCACGCTTCAAAAACGTTGCACGAGACAGCTCGCGCCGGCTGCGCGCAGGTTCGCGCATAGTTTTTCGGCGCTCGTGCGGCTCTCCACTCCGACGTGGATCCGCGCCCAGCCCATGCTGCCGCGCGCGAGCCCATGGTGAATGATGTGTGGTTCGCGGCCCGACAAGATGGATGCGTACTTTTCCTGCAATTGCCGATAGGCGCTGAGCGCCGTTGCATCGGACGAGCTCCCGACCAATTGCACGCCCCAGGGATCGGCGGGTTTGGCTACGTAAGCCGGCGGACGAGAGAAAAGGCCAGCGATCTGTCGGCACGGTACAGTGTTTGCAATATGCATCTCGGCATGGCCAGCCTGAACTCCGGTCCATTGCTCGGCGGATTGGCCGGTCACGATGGACACATAGGCGCGCGTCTCGCCGGGCAGGCCGCGTCGACCGGCAAGCCAGTCGCGCACTCGCCCGGGCCCCGCATTGTAGGCGGCCGCCGCGAGGCCAAGATTTCCGAACTCCTGTCGCAGGTCGTGCAATAGCTTCGCGGATTTGGCGATCGCTTCGACGGGGTCGAAGGGATTGGCAAGACCGCGCCAACTCGCGGTCGCCGGCATGAACTGCGCCACGCCTTGCGCGCCGGCAGGGCTCACCGCCGCCGGGTCGAAGCGGCTCTCCTGCCAGATCAGCCTGGTGAAGAAATCGATCGGCAAATCATTTTCCACCGCCGACGCCGCAAGGGCGTTACAGATGCTGTCGACAGCGGCCGGGGCGCTCGATGGCGTTGGGGCCGGGGACTGGGTGCTTTCGACCGGGTGGATCTCGCCGGTCTCACCTTCGCTCGCTTGGGCGAGGCAATCGCTTGTGACAACGGGCGTCGCGCCACTTGGTGGCCCCGTGGCGAGAAAAACTGAAAGTAACAGGATGAGGATGAACGCGCATCCAGCAAAGTTGCGCATGTTCGTTCGCCCTTGGATCCCATACAGACGCGCAGCCGAATAATTCCTCAGGCCGGCCGGCAGTTCCTCCGAACCTGTGCCGTAAAGAGGAACGCGGCGCAGATTCTCTGCCACACGTTGAGAACGTCTATTGCCCTTAGGGGCACAGAGGCGAAATGAATACGGTGCGCAACTACCGGGGGGGTCAGCGGAAATATTGTTGATGTCCGCTTTGGGTCAGAAGCGGACATCCGCAGAGACAAGAGCCCAGCCCAGTTTTTCTTCTTCGCTTCCAAAACTCTCAGCGCGTGTCGTCCCCCGTTTCTCGTGGTGAACCAAAACGCCGCGCGGCTACACTTTGCTCGTCAGAGGGCCTCCACTGAGTTGGACTGCCTGCCCGTGAACGGTCAATCAACAACTACGATTGAATTCGTTTAGGAAATTTGGCTTCGTTTTGCCAAAAAGGGGGAGAGATTGGAAAGCGTGCATTTAGATCGGCAATGTCCCGACCCTGAGCATCGACTTATTTGGGTGTTTTGAGGCGCCGGCGCTTGCGGAGGCGCACGCCCGGGCCACCGCCGTTTTCGTCGATGAATTCGATTCCGGCTGTTTCTAGCGCCAAACGAATCGCTTGAATCGCTTCGTCAGAAACAGGTCTGCGGGACCTTTCAAAATCAACAATCGTTGAGAGGCCTAGACCAGCTTTCAACGCAAGATCTGGTTGGGTCATATCCAACAAAGCCCTAGCCCCACGACTTTGTTCGGGCGAAAAGTTATCAACATTTTTTGTTGACATCTAGAACAATCAATATAAAATGTTGAACGACGCCGACCATCGTAACCGTGAGAGGAAGTCGGAAAAAGGTAAGACTTGCTTGTATCCAGAGAAATCGAACGTGGAACGTAATTTTGAGGAAGGAATTTCACGATGAGCCTTGAATTTGCCGCCATAACTTATCGCTGCATCCGTGACCGTATCCGGGCCGAAGACCCTGGCATCGACGAACAGACCCTAGCCGATACGGTCGAGGGTCTGACGGACCTGCCTGAGATCGTCACCGCCATAATCCGTTCAGCCCTCGCTGATGAGGCGCTGGCCGTAGGCCTCAAAAGCCGTATCGCCGACATGCAAGAGCGTCTCGATCGCCTGCAAGATCGGGCCTCAAAACGCCGGCAGATCGCCAAAGAGGTCATGTTCGAACTCGACCTGAAGAAGATCACTGCGCCGGACTTTTCGGTCTCGATCCGCCCGGGCCTGCCCTCACTCATGGTGATCGACGAGGCGGCCGTTCCCAGCATCTATTGGCAGCCGAGTGCCCCCAGATTGAAACGGCAAGAGCTGCTCACTGAACTCAAAGACGGAGCCCAAATCGAAGGCGTCGCTCTTTCCAATCCAGAGCCAGTTCTAAGCGTGCGGGTGCGGTGATGGGCTTTTCAACAAAACAAGTGCAGGCGCTACGGCGAAAATTGAATGGCCGGCAGATCCGCACGCGCGAGGTTAATGGCCGGGAACTGTCCTATATCGAAGGTTGGTTCGCGATTTCGGAGGCCAACCGGATCTTCGGGTTTGATGGCTGGAGCCGAGAAACGGTGGAATCTCGCTGCGTGCTTACTCGAGAAAATCGCGGCACCTTTGTCGCTGTCTATGTCGCCAAAGTGCGGATCACGGTCCAAGCCGACGGCACCACCGTCATTCGAGAAGGACACGGTTCCGGGGAAGGCCGCGGCACTTCGCCCGGTGAAGTTCACGACATCGCCCTGAAAGCCGCGGAAACCGATGCGACCAAACGTGCCTTTGCCACCTTCGGCAAACCGTTCGGGCTTGAGCTGTACAAGCAAAGCAGGCGATTAGAATCGCTGCCACCGACAGATGCGATCCGGGTGACCCGCTTCGGGTTTCATCCCGATGACACAACGCCAATTCCGCGGCCGTCGCACTATTATGGCCGTCGGCAATATCCGCCCCTCAACAAGCAAGTGTTGGCGCAGCCCGTATCCGCAGCGCCGTCGCTCGCTCCGAATGCGTCTAATCCCGGCAAGATCGATAAAAGTGTTCTTGCCTTAGCCGAGCCCAAACGCCGGCGCGACAAATCCCATCTGCGCTTTGTGGCTTCCCAGCCGTGTGTTGTTTGCGGGCGTCATCCAAGCGACCCACATCATCTGCGGTTCGCACAATTGCGCGCGTTGGGAGTCAAGGTCAGCGATGAGTTCACCGTCCCGCTCTGCCGTGGACACCATCGGCAGCTACATCAATCAGGGGATGAAATTGCCTGGTGGCAGGGATTCAAGATCGAAGCACTGCAGGTCGCCCGGCAGCTCTGGGAGCAAACCCATCCGGGTGAACTGCAGATCGAGATGGGAACAACAAAACAATCTGACTCCAACCAAGCTAAAGCTGACAGCTGATGGCGAAACAAGTTGCCGCGAACCGACAAAACGCGAAAAACAGCACAGGTCCACGTACCGAAGCTGGTAAGCGTCGCTCAAGACGCAATGCCCTCCGTCACGGCCTCTCAGCCGAAACGGTAATCGGAGTCCATGAGGATGCCGCGGCATACAGAGCTTTGCAAAGAGCCGTCAACGCGGATTACCGGCCGCAAACCAATTTTGAGACCGAGCTTATTGGGCGGCTTGTATCTTTGCTTTGGCGCCTTCGTCGGGCCGTGGCAATCGAAAGCGGTTTATTGAATATCCATACGGACCGAAGAGACCGGAAATCAGAAGGCAATCTAAAGATTTTGTACAATCTTATTCCGTCTCTCACTCCCAGGGCGGATTCGGTATGTGCTGACGACAGCGGCTCGAGCGGAAGTACCGCATCAAATCAAGCGCAGGTCGCTAGCACCTGCGATACCATTGCACGATCCTTTTTACGACTTGAACGCACCGACAGCAGAATTTTTGAACGGCTTGGTCGCTATGAAATCAACCTGTGGCGCCAAACCGTACATACCATATTGTTATTGAACGTTATGAGTCGTCACGTAAACGATAATGGCCAGAAAAGCTCCCCGACATACTTCCGCTGCGGAACGCAGAAGACTTCTCAACATCTCCGCTGGCCGCCCATTAAGCCGTTCTTATACGACTAGCTTGCGATCTTGCATCGGTGACCTCCATTCCGCTGGGAATCTTTCGATCACCGTTACGTCAGGTCAAAGCGCAGGACGTAATTTGAGCGATGAAACACCCAGCGCAACGTTAAGCGCGACTGAACCTTCAAGCGACACAGGCTGTAGCGCTACAGTACGAGCGGAGCCGCCGATCAGAACGTTGGCGCCCGCACCGAGTCCGATGCCAATATCGCCGGACGCGCCGACATATTCGCCGGCAAGTGCGCCGGCCGGTATTCCGACAGTCGGCGCTAGCACGGCCCAACCAAGAACTCCTCCGGCGCTAATGCCAAGATCAATCCCGACTGTGTTGAGCGCCCCTTCATAGGCCTGTGGCGGACCCATATTATTGCTCGGGACATATCGGCACTCCATCGACTGATGGCCGGCGATGATGAAGCCGATGCTCGGATTTAGCTTGCACGTCAACATACCGACCTGCGCCCACTTCCCGGGCGCCTGGGCGGATGCTGGTGCAGTAACAATCACCGCGAGTGCAGCAACCAGCGACCCTATATTAATTCTCATGGTTTCCCCCGATTTCAGTTCATCGTCAGATTTATGATCGTATGCAAAACAACAGACGCGGGGCGCCCATCGCTGGGCGCCCACGACACTCTTGGGCATTACTCCCCTGCGTGACTGGACGCCTTCATGTCTTTGACCTGCTGCATGACCTGATCGAGATTGTAGCTCGCCGGATTTTGCAGCGGCGGGTAGTTGATGTAGGTCTCGAGCTCCTTCAGCCACAGCGCCTGGCCGATGGGCAGCATATTCCAGTCATACTGGTAAGCGGTGGAAGGCGAAGAAATCGCCCCGCCCACACCCATCAGCGTTTTGATTTGCTGACCAATGGAAGTCTCGAAGGGGTCGCGTTTGATGTTGACCACCTGGGTCCAGTGATACGGGATCACGCCCGTCACGAAGCCGGCTGGTGCATCGGATACCATTGAGAAGTACATCTTCCAGTTCTTGTAGCGGACCGCCGAAGGGTCTTTGCCGGAGTAGTAGAAGAACGTATCCCGTGCCGATTTCTCCGACTTGCCTTCCAGGTAGTCGCGCTGGTCGACGCCGTCGAGTGTCGTCTTCACGATGCCGGGGTATTGGCCGGCCTCGATCTGCTTCTTCAGTCCGTCGCCCTTCGGGCCGCCGGCGATATTGACGAGCGTTGGCAGCCAGTCGAGTGAAGCGAATATGTCGTTCTTGACGGTGCCCGGTTTGATGACGCCCGGCCAACGGATCACCATCGGAGCGCGCATGCCGCCCTCCCAGGTGGTCAGCTTGCCGCCCTTGAAGGGAGTGGTGCCACCATCCGGAAAGGTGATGGTCTCGGCGCCGTTGTCAGTGGTGAAGACGACGATGGTGTTATTGGTCTGACCCATGTCGTCAATCTTCTTGAGCACGAGGCCGATATTATCGTCCATCTGCTTCATGCCGGCTTCGTTGACGCCCCAGTCCTTGCCGCCGGGCTCACCAACCATCGCCAGATACTTGTCCGGCAGCACGGTGGTGATGTGCATACGCGCCGGGTTGTACCAGACGAAGAATGGCTTGTTGGTGCGTCGCGGATCGTTGCGATCGAGAAAGTCGATGACTTTGGCCGAGATCTCCTCGTCCACCGTCTTCGACCGCTCCAATGTTAGCGGGCCCTCGTCCTTGCATGTCATGTTCTTGGAGGTCCCATCGGAGGATTTGCATGCCAGCACAGGGCGCGGGGGCATCAGGCAGATTGTCGTCTTTTGATCCACCGCACCGGGCACCTCTGCCACACCTGGAATAGGCGTGTTCTTGCATGGTGGCGCGACGGTCTGCTGCATGGGCGTCTTGTTGATGTCGGGGAAGCTCACACCTTGCATCGCATCGAGGTGATACAAATAACCCCAGAACTCCTGGAAGCCATGCGCGGTCGGCAGTGCATCGGTGTGATCGCCAAGGTGGTTCTTGCCGAACTCGCCGGTGGTGTAGCCGAGGTCGATCAAAAACTTGGCCAGCGCCGGCGTCCCGGGCTTCAGATATGTTGGGCTCCCCGGCAACTGCGGTGGGATCATTCCTGTGCGCAGGGGATGCATGCCAGTGAAGAAGGCGTTACGTCCCGCCGTACAGCTCTGCTCGGCGTAATAGTCGGTGAACATCGCACCTTCCTGGCCGATCTTGTCGATGTTGGGCGTTTCGCCCACCATCAGGCCGCGATGATAGATGCTCGGCTGCATCCAGCCGATGTCATCTCCCATGATGAAGAGTATGTTTGGCTTTTGAGTCGGAGCTTGTGCGCGAGCTTGTGTCGCCCAAAGGCCAGACCCCAACGAACTGGCTGCAATCAGCACAGCGCAGCCCAATTGGCTGAATTTGCTCTCGATGGTGCTTTTCATAATGTGCCTCTGACGTTACTCGGGATGGTGACTTCACGAATCCCAGACGAGTTTTGGAGTGCGCATCAGAGCGATGCTGGCCGCGATCTTACGAGTGGAGACGAACGTGAATATTGGACGCTGGTCCAACGCGCGGGCGGGCATAAACACGTAGTAAAAGGGCGGTATTTAAATAGCCGATTGCCGAATCTTTTCTTCTCGCTGTGCCTCGCAAGTAACAGCCAAGACCACGCGAGTGTATTTGAATGGCACCGCGGTTCTGAAATTTGGACGGTGCTGGAGGCCAGCTATGAGATTTTCGCTCATCCGCGAAGCGATAACATCGCTGGCGATAATAATTGGCGTGAATGTTGCTGCAGTTGCCGCCGATATGCCGACCAAGGCACCGCTTGCGCCCGCGCCAGAAATTCCGGGCTGGACGTTCAGCCTCACGCCCTACGCCTGGGCATTGTCACTCAATGGCTCGTTGACCGTTAAAGGCCGGTCCGCCGACGTAAATGTGGGTTTTTTCGACATCCTAGACCACACCCAATTTCCGAAAGGCCTCATGGAACTGGCGGCCCTGGGTGAGGCACGTTATGACCGCTTTGCGCTGCTCACCGACATCGTCTACCTAAAGGCTGGCCTTGGTGCGAGCATCACACGATCTCGCGGCACCGACGCGATCAACGGTGCGGTCGGCGCATCGGCTGGTGTGAAGATTTGGTTGGTCGCTGCCGAGTTTGCGGGTGCCTATGAAATTGCAAACTGGCGCGGACTTTTTTCACCCGGCTCAACCACCGCGCTCGATCTCTATGCTGGCGGTCGAGTATGGTGGCAACGCGGTGAAGTAGCGGTAACCGGCACGCTCAATGCTTTTGACCTCTCCTTGACCAAGGAAGGTTTCCTCTCCGCAACAAAGAGCGTCGCTTGGTTTGATCCATTGGTCGGCGCGCGTCTGCGCCACCAGTTTGCTCCCACCTGGAATTTTGTCTTGAGCGGCGATGTGGGCGGGTTTGACGTCGGGAGTAAGTTCTCGTGGCAGGCGCTTGCGCTACTCGAACACGAATTTTGTCGGTCGAAAACCGTCAGCTGGAATGCCATGCTCGGCTACAAGGCGCTTAACGCGGACTACTCGAAAGGCAGCGGTCTTACGCTCTACAATTACGATCTCACACTACATGGGCCCATTTTTGGCATCACCGCGCGGTTCTAACTGAGTTTTTTGCGTGGGAGACTGACATGCGACAGGTGCTGACCCTTTTCATCAGCACATTTTCAACGCTACTTGCGATTATTAATCCACTTGAAGCACTTCCGGTCTTTCTCAAACTGCTGGAGGGCGAGAATGTCGATCAACATCAACAAGTCGCACGTCGTTCCTGTTTCTATGCCACGCTGCTTCTGTTCTTCTTTTTGATCTTTGGCACTCTGATATTGCGCATATTCGACATCTCACTCAGCATGGTCCGCATTGTCGGCGGCATCATCCTCATACGTATTGGCTTCGAGTTGTTTTCGGGCTCGTCGTCTAGCGGCTCGCTGATCCCAACAAACAAGGCAGCACAACAAGGCGACATCGCATTTGTGCCGCTTGCCATGCCGCTCATGGTTGGCCCGGGCGCGATAGCAACGACACTGGGCATGACGTCGCTGGTTAAGCACACCGAATTTGAATTTCTTTCATTTGTTGCAATCGCATGCGCCATCGTGGTGACCATGCTGGTCACGTATTTGTGCCTGGCCTATGCCAAGAACCTTCTTGGACGCATTGGACCCATGGGCATTGACGCAGCCACTCGGATCGTCGGATTTTTCGTCTCCGCCATGGGTGTCGGACTCGTTTTCCACGGCGTAATCGAAGCGCTCCAGGACCCCAGTATGATGCATCCGCACTGAGCAAGGGTTTCATTTCAGGTTAAAAGAATAGGTCCAGTCCCGCGGGTCCTCACAGCCGGCCTCAGCCGTTTACGGTGCTTCTGTTTCGTCGAGGCTGCGACCCTCCGGAATTTCCCCAGCCTCACGAGCCAGCATTGCGGTCACAGCCGCCCCAAGAGCGGAGACTATGGCCATCATTATCAGCACCGCCGTGACACCACCGTACGCTTTCACCTGCGGCAGCACGAAGACACCCAACGTCGCCCCGACCTTGGCCGAGGCCGCGGCAAAGCCGCCGGCAGACGCTCGAATACTGGTAGGGAATAACTCGGGGGCCAGAGCAAAAGTAGTCGCGTTAGGTCCGGCATTCATGGCCAGGTTGAACAAGATGAACCCAGCGAACACGAGCCACACGTGCGCGGCTGCGCCACCACCAGCCAGTTCCGCAGATGCGAGAATCAGCATGCCAAGGGTCATGCCAACAAATCCGATGACCTGCATATGGATCCGACCAAAACGCGGCACCGCCCACAATCCGACGAGAAACCCAAAAAGAAGAAAAAGATCGATGGCGGCGCTGCCTTCAGCGTCAACGAATTCGGCGGCCAAAGGTCCCGCAGTCTTGGATGAAGAATGGATTGCGCCGAGGATCACGGGCGTAAACAGGCCGACCCCGTAGGTGGCAACGTCCATCAGAAACCACGGCAGCGAAACCAGCATCGTGCGCGTGCGATAGGCCCGCGAGAACAGCAAAGCGAATCGAGAACCCGGCAAGGCGGCAGAAGCGCTTGCTGTAGCGGGTTTGAGAGACGTCGTCGCGCGCGGCGGTACTGCCGCAGCCGGCGCGGTTTTGCTGCGCTCGTGCGCCGCAAGCCAGCGCGGACTCTCTGGAAGCGAAAGGCGCAGCAGAAGAAATAGCAGCGCCACCGCAGCGGTCGTTCCTACGATCAACCTCCAGGCGGACGAGCTGCTCCTTTGCCACAAGATCGCAATCGCGACGGCAGCCCCGAGCAGCATTCCGACCGATTGCAGCGCGATGGTCGCGACCACCATCCGACTGCGGGCCTGTTTCGGCACTGTCTCGGACACGTACGATGAGCTGACAGGAAAATCGACGCCAATGCCAACTCCCACAATGAACTGGCCGAGCAAGACCCACTGTGGCGCGCTAGCTAGGGCGCTGATTAGCGCCCCGACCGTGATGATGGTCATGTCGATCAAAAAGGCGGGCTTTCGGCCAAAGCGGTCTGCCCCGGGCCCGCCAACGACCGCACCGAACACGGCACCGAGAACCAGAGCCGAACCAATGAGGCCGACCATGAGCGCGCTGAGGGAAAAGCGGCTCGTTATGAGCGGCATTGCAACGCCGAGCGAAAAAATGGAGAGACCGTCTATCAGTGTGCCGCCACTCGCCAGGAACCAACTCCAATATTCCTGCCGTCCCATGGACGCGCTCTCGAGCGGCACGCGACCTGTTGTATGCGCTTGGCTCGACATCACGAGATCTTCTCATTCCTCGGGTACCGGACCGCACCAACCCGGCAAGTAATTGGCATCCATGCTTTTTGCCAATTCAAGCGCTTCCTCCAGCGCAATTTCAAAATTGGCTTCGACGGCCTTGCGCTTCATGTGCCGGCGTAGAAAGTCGGCCCACAGGAATTCGCTGAATGGGGTCGTATCCTTGGCAAATCCGCCTGCACGTCGTAGTTCGCCTGCGAGTGAGCGGAACGGGTCGTCGATGAGCTTATCTACCGATTTCGGCAAATCACTGTAGGGTCGGCGGCGGCCATCCACAAAAGGATGTGTCCAATCGCGGCAGTCCATGACAAACCAAAAAGTATCGCGATCAAGTTTGCTTAGATTGGCGATGACGGTGACAGCTACGTTCTTGACACCCTCGTCGTGTAATGCACGTGCAAGATGATGGTGATCAATGACGTAATGCCGGTGCTTTGGTCCGAGGACCACGGGGATCATATGTTTGCCGAGAAACTCTCCACCCTTCTTTTCAGCACGCCAACGCTTACGTTTGGCTTTGACCTCACGCATCCCCACAGTCATTTGCGTTGGACGTAGGTCTAAAATGGCGACGGGCTCTAGCCGAGGTTCACGCACAACGGTCATGTTCGACTCACAGTGATTCGAAGCCTGCTTCCTTTAAGCCCTGGCTGAACGCGACGACAAGATTCTGGAATGGCGCCAGCGACGTGTTGCGAAGAAACCCGACCACCGGCATGGCCGGCTGCTGCGCGCGCACCGCGAGCGGCCACGCCACCGCCAAACTGCCAGCAAGCGTGATGAACTCGCGTCGCCTCATTCGATCACCTCATCAGCGAGTGCCAGCAACTTCGCCGGCACCTCGAGGCCGAGTGTCTTGGCAGGTTGTTGATTGATGACAAGCTCGAATTTGATGGCCTGTAGAACCGGCAAGTCGGCCGGTTTTTCGCCCTTTAGAACGCGGCCGGTATAAATGCCGACTTGGTGGTACATGTCTATTTGATTCGATCCGTAGCTCATCAGCCCGCCAGTATCGGCAAACTCACGCGAGAAATAAATTGTGGGTATTTTGTAGTGCGTCGCTAATGTGACGAGCTGTACGCGCCGATTGGAAAACAATGGATCTGGGGTCACCAAAAGTGCGTCAATCCGTTTTTGCGCCAGGCTCGCAAAGACCGTGTCGATATCGAGATTGGTGCCGGCATTGAAGACATCGATTTCTCGACCGAGGGACAAGGCCGCCGCCCGTAGTTCCTTGATAAACACCTTAGTCATTTCGTTGTTGGGATTCGCGAGCACGCCAAAGTGCAAGCCCTCCGGTAGCAATTCTCGGAGAAATGCGAGCTGCTTTGCCCCGAGGGCTGAGGTCATCGAGATGACACCAGTGACATTTGCCCCAGGCCGATTGAGGCCGACAACAAGACCAACCTTGACTGGATCGACGCCGGTGCTGAACACGATTGGAATGGTCGTGGTTGCAACTTTGGCTGCAAGCGGTCCTTGTATGCTTCCGGGGGTGGCGATAACCGTCACCTGACGGCGTACCAAATCGACCGCCAAATCTGGTAGCCGACTGTAGTCATTTTGCGCCCAGCGGAATTCGATCGCGACATTCTCGCCCTCTCTGTAGCCGGCCTCGGCAAGGCCCTGTCGAAATGCCGCGAGCAGGCTAGCGCTTGGTTCCGGCGAGCCAGGATGCAGGAAGCCGACTACCGGCACCTTCTGTTGCTGCGCTCGTGCTCTCAGCGGCCACGCTGCCGCACCGCCGACTAGAACGATGAATTCGCGCCGCCTCATTGCCTCCCCCAAGGCTCAGGACAAGGCATGGTAGCGACTCAAATTAGCACACTTTAAGGGACCGCAGCCGATGTCCGCTTTGGGTCAAAAGCAGACATGTGCGCTGAAAACGTAATGTCCGCTTTACACCCAATAGCGACCGCGAAAGCGAAATTCCGCAAAAGGCCATGTCTGCTTTAGCCCCGAAAGCGGACATGTGCAGTGCAATAGCTAATGTCCGCTTTGGGCCAATAGCGGACACTGCGAAACGCCGTTCATCTAAATGTATGTGCTACGCGCCGAAGCCACTACGTCACAGCAGCGCATGACCGCTAAGGGCCAACGGAACCACGTCGCATTTCAAGCGAGGCGGTATCGCAATCTGGCGCTGAGGTTGAGGCCAGAGAAAGGAAAAGCCACGCCAGATAAATAAAGTCCTTGTTGCTCTTGGAACTGATGCGTTATTTATTAGCACGATCGCATAACAATATCGCCGGCATGCCTGCCGTGCCGACGCCTGAGAGGCGTCCATGCGATGGATCGAACTTTTGGGTTACGCGGCGTCTGCCAGCGTACTCGCTACATTCTGCATGAGCACAATGGTCCCGCTGCGCATTTTCGCGATCGGCAGCAATGTGCTATTCGCTGGCTACGGAGGGTTAGCTCACATTTATCCGGTTCTCACGCTCCACCTCATTTTGTTGCCCGTGAACTCCATCCGTCTGATCCAGATTCTCCAACTTATTAAGAGCGTCAGGGCAGCTCAGCATTCAGAGCTGTCAGTTGAGCGCTTGCTTCCGTTCATGTCGCAGCGCCGTTTGAAAGCTGGCCAAGTCTTG
>Ga0306923_10004056_pt1 | contig 13943 bp, 15 predicted proteins | sample sta12Can44000108_FD_203841 | JGI IMG/M metagenome (GOLD analysis project Ga0306923, IMG submission 203841) | Lab enrichment of tropical soil microbial communities from Luquillo Experimental Forest, Puerto Rico - statanox.12C.anox.44.000.108 (v2)... | ecosystem: Environmental > Terrestrial >... | reverse complement strand
CATGTTCGCGGTCGACGAATGTTTGGACGAATCGCTATCGCGAACGCCGACTCGGGCGCCGCGGCATTCGCCAACGTCGCCATTGATCAGGCTGAGCGGGCTGTTCAAGAGTGCCTTGTGAGTCGCGGGCTCACCTAAAGAATCGCTGGCGTTGTGGCCCCCACTACGGGCAGCGAACCAGCTTGCACGTACCGCGCGGCTTATCGCTGCTACCTCAGTTTGTCTCGGTCTACACGCTTCCAGTCTCGTCCACGCATAGCCACGGGCATTTCTCGAAAACTATGCCGTACTTTTTGGTGGCCAGAAGCGCAAGTACTTGATTTATGGTGGGCGGTACTGGGATCGAACGTAAGCACTCCGCAAAGCACGTCCCTCCTGGCCGCGAGCCGACGTGGTCATGAGAGGTCAGTGGATCAGGCGGCGGCGCGTTGGGCGCGCAGGACGGGCTTAACGTTCCAGGGTAGCAGCGCTTCGAGGGCTTCGGCGGTGCTTGCCTTCGGCAGCTCCTCGAGCAGGTGCAGCAGATACGCGTACGGTTCGAGGCCGTTCACTCGGGCGCAGGCCACGAGCGAGTATAGGTTCGCGCTTGAGGCGGCACCGTAAGGATTGTGCGCGAAGAGCCAGGCTCGTCTCCCCTGAGCGAAGGGTCTGATTTGGTTTTCCAGGTAATTGTTGTCCACCGGCACCTCGGGGTGCTCCAGGTGGCGTACCAATTTCGGCCACTGCTTCAGGGTGTACGAGAGCGCCTTGCCGAGCGCGCTCGTCGGCGGCACGCCGGGCAATAGCTTGTCGGCCCACTCTTTGAACGCGGCCATCACCGGAGCCGATCTCTCCTGGCGGACCTTCAGCACCGTTTCCAGCGGCAGCGTGCGAGCTGCGCGCTCGCGCTCCTCGCGCAACTCCTTGATGTGTCGCTCCACTGCGTAGACTTTGCCGATGTAGTCCTCGATCGCCACGCGTGCCAGGTTTCTGCCTGAAGGGAGCTCGGTCACCTTCGCCGCCTTGTGATAGTACGTGCGGCAGTGTTGCAGGCAGCCCAGGTGCGTGAGTGAGAGCGCCTCTGCCACCGTGTCGTAGAGTTCAAGCCCATCGGTGAGCAGCTTTCCGGTGTACGGCCCCTGCGGGCCGATCAAGAGAGTCTTGAGCGTTTCGACCGTGCGCGAGGGCTCGTAGTTGAAGAGAATGATCCGCCGACCTGGTGGGCCTGCGGCGCGCACCACCATGTAATGATCCGTGGCGGGGGCTTTCTCGCTCTTGAGCACCTGCAGATACGTCTCGTCCATCTGCACGAACGGCGCGCTGAGTAGCTCCTCGTGCATCAGGTTGATCAGCGGCAGCGCCGCCTCGCCCACCGCATTCACCCAGGTGCCGGCAGTACCGGGGCTCAAGCGCACCTCCTGCCGCTGAAGCTGCTGGCAGGTGCGGTAGATCGGCATGCCATCGATGAACTTGCTCGCGATCAGATAGGCAAGGAGCGACGCACTCGCATTGCTTTTGGGAAGGACCTGCGGCGGACACGGGGCAATGTGCACGCCCTGATGGCAGCGCGGACAGCCCCACTTCGGTCGCACATGGCGCTCCACCCACACCTTCGGTGCCTCGTAGTGATAGCGCTCGCTTACCTCATCCCCGATGCGCTCCATCGCCCAGCACACCCCCTCGTGTTCGCAGTGCTTCTGCTCATTCGGCAGATCGTGCACGATCTCTTTGCGGGGCAGGTGCGCGGGGATCACCTCGCGGCCGCCTGAGTGGCGCTTACGCTCGTGGGCTGCGATTTGAGTCGTGCGCGCGGCGTGCGCCGCATCGGCAGCTTCGATCGCGGCCAGCACTTCCGCCTCGTTGAAGAGCAGCCTCTGCTCGGCGGCCATTTCCGCGGGGCTCTTCTGCGAGGAGCGGCCGAAGAACTGCTCCTTGTACCAGCGCACCTCTTCCTCAAGCAGCATGAGCCGCTCGGAAAGGCGCTCGTTCTTCTCCTGCAGCCGCTGGAGCTGCTCGTCGGAAAGCTTTACTTTCGAGGCGAGCTCGGCGTTCTTGGCGAGGATCTCTTGAACGTTCTTGATCGCATCCAGCACATGCTCATTCTAACACGCACCGTACGGCCGAAGCATCAGCTTGCGTGTTGGAATTTGAGCATCCGATGCGGTTGCGTGAAGATGTCGTAGCCCTCGAGCAGCCAGTTCAGCTGCTCGGCGCTGAGCTCAACGATTTCTTCGGCAAGCAGCCGCGGCCAGTGATATTTCTCCGCGCTCTCGATCTTCTTCGACCACAGCGCAAAGCCATTCCGATCCCAGTACAAGATCTTCAGCGCCTTGAAGTGCATCCCCACGTAAATGAACAGCGCCCCCGAGAAGGGATCAAGCTGCATCGCTTCCTGTACCAGCGCAGCCAGGCCGTTGCGTCCCTTCCTCATATCAATCGGCGCGCGATAAAGATAGACCTTCAGCTCCTGCCCGCACGCACGCATCATGGCCGCTCTCCGAGCAGCTGCCTCACCCAGCTCACCTCAGGCCAGCTCCCGCACTCGATCATCCAGCCGCTCGGATGACGCACACGGCATACCGCGCTTGCCTCGCTCCCAGTCGCCGGCCTCACGCACACCTGCATGAATTTCCCGCTCGTGACCACAGCGCTGCGTGCGCTTGGCTCCGGCACCACCATGCCCTTGCCTTGCAGCTGCCGACGAATGTTGTACAGCCACCCTATGCTCAAGCCCGACGCCCGGTAGTACTGCTCGAGCGTCACCCCTTGCTCTTGAGCTTCCGCAGCGCGCTCAAGAAAGCGCCGCTCAGCCCGCGTCAGCCGATTGTCCATCCTGCCCTCCAAGATCCACCGCACACATGCCGCGCGGCAGAGCATCGGCCAGTCATGGCCGGGTGGGAATTACGCGGATGCCGGAGTGCTTACATTTGATGGTGGCCAGGGGCGGAATCGAACCACCGACACGCGGATTTTCAGTCCAGGCGCAAAAACGAGACAAACGGTTGATTGGAAAAGGAGTTCGTTCGGAGGCTGTGAAATATTTTTGCTGAGTTACGCACAGATAGGTGTCTGATTCGCATAGATCAGACGACTTGATATTTCACAGCTTGCCACAATCAGATCACTGACCTTCGATGGCTGTCACCTCGAGAGCAGACATTGCCCATTCCTGACGCTATGTCCCCAGTCGACCCGAAGGGGTCTGTTGGTCTTCTCAATACCGGCCGCTGATACGACGGACAGCGGACGATCCCACTACGACGCTGCCCGAGACTCGAGCGCTACAATTTGTGCTTGAGCAGCACGTGTCCAATTGTCCCGCTTAAGCCGCCAGATTTCGGAGCCATCATGTCGCAGTTCGTTACCGTCGTGTAATTTAGGCGCAGTATCGAACTCAGCGCTTCGCTTTAGGTCGGTGAGCTACCTCACCACGATGAGCCCGATACAACAGTAGCGGCGAGGAGGGACTATGGCGTGCAGCGTGCGACGAGTCGAATACTTCTCCACTACTGTGAAAGACCAGCCCGGAGAGGCTTACAAGTTGCTAAAGACACTGGCGGACCTGGGCATCAATCTGCTTGCGTTTACTGCCGTTCCGATCGGGCCGTTGCAGACGCGGTTGACGCTCTTTCCGGAGGACGATGCGAAGCTTGCCCACGAGGCACAGGAGGATCGCCTCGAGCTCGATGGCCCTCATCCCGCCCTGTTGGTTCAAGGCGATGATGAGCTAGGAGCCTTCGCTGAGATCCATATGAAACTCTCGGATGCCCGGGTGAACGTATATGCGTCTACAGGAGTGGCAGACGGGCGGGGGTCCTTCGGATACATCATCTACGTAAGGCCCGAAGAATTTGCCAGGGCTAGCGCCGCTCTAGGTCTGTAGCCTGATCGCTCACGATAGCTCCAGACGCTGGGGCTGCGTCGCCGTCCTAGTACACTGAGCGAGCGAGTGCCGCCGACGACTGCTTCCGGACCCATTTCTGCCGGTCACGAACGGCGGCTTTGGAGCGGCACAACGCACAACCAAGGCAGATGCAGCCTCTCTATTTTGAGCGTGGCGTCCTGCCCCACGCTGAGTGATAGCAGCAGGTCTTTGCAAGCGCGAACCGCTAGGGTAGTGGATTGTGCGGTATCCCCGCCGGCGCATTCCGACCCGATAGGCGTCACTCATGGCGGCGGCGTTCGTCTCGCGTCAGCCCAGCAGCTCAACTGGATTGGCAGAGGCACCCGTCGCACTGCCCGAAAAACTGGTGGTGATCGAATGCTCGTCTTGCAGCATTGCGGCCGCCCGCTCACCGATGACGACGCAAGGCGCCATCGTGTTGCCGGTCGTCACTCTCGGTAGGACGGAAGCGTCCGCGACACGAAGGCCCTCCACTCCGTAGACCTTGAGCGTAGCATCCACGACCGACATCCGGTCGCGTCCCATTTTAGCGGTGCCACACTGATGCCAAAACGTAACAAGACCATTGCGGATAAATTGCTCCAGGTCGGCCCGATCGAGCCTCCCGGGTGCAATCTCGCGTCTTACATATGAGCGAAGCGCAGGCGCAGCGCCGATTTCCCGGGCTTGCGCAATGCCAGTCTTCAGAGCCTCCAAATCGAGTGCGTCGGCCAGATAGTTCGCTCGGATTTCGAGTGGATCTGATGCATTCGGCCCGGTCAGGTGTATGGCGCCGCGACTGACCGGCCGCATCCCAACAAGCAGCGACCAGCAGGCCGAAGAGGGTTTGAACCGTGTCAGGTTTTCGGGCGTGATGCTCGGTCCGCCTAACCCGTAAGCATAGAAATTCGGTGCATCCAGCGCGGGGTCCGTTTTCCAAAAACTCGCCGCCTGGCTTCGTGGCGCGCTCGGAAGCGGCTCGTCCGTCGCATCCCAAAGGCAACCGAGCGCCACGTGATCGTGAAGATTGCGCCCGACACCTGGCAAGTCTTGCACGAGGGGAATACCGAACTTGGTCAGCTGACCCTGATCGCCAACGCCGGACTGCATCAGCAGCTTCGGAGTTTGGATCGAGCCGAGAGAGACGATGACCTCCAGCGCGGCTTCGAAGCGATGCAGCTTGCCTTCGTAGAGGACCTCCACGCCTGCGGCGCGACGCTTGTCGAACACGACGCGCGTGACGAGCGCTCGCGTCAACACCGTCAGGTTCGCCTGATCCATCCGCCCATATGCATAGGAACGGAACACCGATTTCCGGCGTCCGTCCTCGACGTTTTCGTCGACAACCGCGCAGCCGCCGTCGCCCTCCATCATGCGACCGTTTGGGTTCTCAAATCGCTTGATTCCGCTTGCTTCGGTGGCTTCGAGCAGAGCGCCGAAGAACGGGTGGAGGTCGGGCGCAGGCTGCACGCGCATCGGGCCGCCTGAACCGCGGTAGAGGGGATCAGCGCTCCCTTTCCAGTGCTCGATCCGATGGCGATAGAGATCGAGGACAGCTTTGTACCCCCAAGCCGGGTCGTCTGTTTCGGCGGCGTACATGTCCCAGTCGGCTTGGTGGCCTCGCGACCAGGTCGCGACGTTCACGCTGGAGCCGCCGCCGAGCACCTTGCCCATCGAATAAGGGATTGCGCGTCCGTTCAGCTGAGAATTGGACGCTGCGACGAAATCCCAATGAAGCTCGCTGCCAATGGCCCTTACCCAAAGATTTGGATCCATAACCAGTTCCAGCTCGTCGCTTCCTCCGGCTTCGAGGAGCAGAACCCTGACATCCGGATTTGCGGCGAGTCTTCCGGCGATCACCGAACCCGAGGAGCCAGCGCCGCAAACGATAACGTCGTAATGGCCGCCGAGGCCGTCGGCCACCTTCTCGTGCTGCGAGGCAATGCTCGATGCGAATTCGGGTCGATTCCGGTGATTGTCCGAGAGCGCCTGGTTCATCGCAGCCTCCATGCGTTTTGGTCCCACGTCCCGAGAATGCGCGGCCGATGAAGTGGGGTAATCTGACTGTGCGGCGCAGCGCGCGCTTTCAGGAAGGGATCAGACTTCTATCCCGTGAGCAAAAAAACTAGGCGCCTCGGGCCACGCTGCCGTCGAGCAAGCGCAACGGCGCTGCGACGGCCTGCGCTGCTCCGCCTCGCATGAGCCGAATGGGAGCGCCCTGAACAGCAGCGCGGTTCAGTTCGAAAGGCGCAGGGAAGGTCGGCGCTAGTTCGAGAGTTCTACGGGCCTCACCAGGCCTCGCCGGTACGCGCTCGGCGTCACTCCGTACCTCGATCGAAAAGCCGTCGTGAGGTGAGCATGGCTGGAGAAGCCGCAGGCGACAGCGACATCGGTGAGCGGCATCGATCGGCCGGCCATCAGAGCTCGGGCCTCCGCGAGGCGCAGCTCCAACAGGTAGCGATGAGGCGACTGTCCCGTCGCCGCCCGGAACATCCGCAAAAAATGCGCTCGACTGTAGCCCGTTTCAGCGGCAAGGGTGGCAAGATCGACGGTCTCGCTGAGATCGACCCGCATGCGATCCAACACGCGGCGCAGTAGCCTGTGCGGGAGTGGAGACACTTTCGTATCGGCCGGCTGTTTCCGCGACCGCGAGGCAAACAACAACCGCAGCCCAAGCGCGGTCGTCAACGAATCGACGTAAAGCCTTCCGCCGCAGCCGGCCGACTCGGATTCCTCGAGCAGAAGGAGGAGTAGATTGCGTAGGTTTGGATCGTCTATGCCGTACAGCCTTTGAAAACTCCCGCGTGGCCGAGCGTCGAGCTCCGCCTCCAGTCCGTCGATGAAATCTGCGCCGAACGCACCGACGATCACTTCATGCTTGTTTACGCGGCGGTACGCTGGCTTGATTCCCGGGCTGCAGGTGGTAATCGTGTTGGGGAATTTCTTGTAGCGAATGAACCGTCCGGCCCGACCAGGAGTCTCTCCCTCGGCCACATGCATATCCCACAGAACCAAGAAGTGGTGGTCCACCCTGCGCTCAGGATCTTCCGCGGGCAGGATCGTATGGCGCTCTACTGCGAAATCCGCCCATCCCAGCTGAGCACTCGAGGGCCCGCGTAACGTCGAATTCTGCAAAAGCCCGCTGATCGCAGCGCTCCTATGCCCGGCGGTCGGGTTGACTTGGTGCAACGTGCTTCCGCTTGGATCCGTCATTACGCCTCTTCGCTGGTCCTAACGGGCAGCGGCCGCCCGTGGGATCCGTGGGATCCGTGGGATCGACCGCCATCATCCTGCGAGACGAGTAGCGCGTCGTCGAGTCCTGTGTGCTCAGCCGACGCCATTTGCAGCATGGTGCAGCCGACCCTCGGTAGTCCAGTCCACGGTCGCGCTCGAGCCAATCGCTAACACATCGGATGCCACCGCGGGCTCTCTTGCGACTCATGTGCGGAGCCGGCAGAAAAAGTCTAGCGTGCCTCCAGCTCGGAGGGCCAGCACATCGTTGCGCGATACCGCCAAGCTTACAAGGAGCACCCCATGGGCTACAGGACAGATCGCCAGGCGCTTTGTGGAGCTGTGCGGCCAAGGGCAGTTCGAGGCCGCGCAGAAGGAGCTCAGATGAATCTCTTCGAGGAAGTCGATAACGGCCTTGATGGCCTGGAAAACTGCACGCCCTGTTCCGCTGGTCATGGGACGGACTCCAGGTATAGGTTGCAACGCGGGCGATTGCCGACACTTCGTACCGCACCAGGTCCCTCTCCTGATGCTGCTTCAACAGCGCCCTAAATGCTTTGATGCTGGGCACGACGAATGTCCGCTCACGAGAAAGCTGGAGAACATCACTCAATGTCGCTTTCTGGCCCGGTAGCGGACGTTTTGCCGATGACTCCGCGCGCGTAGACGAACCGTCCGGTTTCGGACCCGTTATAGCAGCCAGTCACGAGTGTCTGCTTCTAGAAATTCACGTACGGCGCAAGGGATGCGGCGGCCCTAAGTCGCCCGGACGGCTAGCGGTTCGACGCGCCAGATGTCGATGTCAAAGCGTCAATGCGCGCCGCGATCGCCGCTCTCGCTTCCTCTTGAAGACCCTTCCCCACTATCCCCGATTTCGGTAGGACCGTCACAAACATACAGGTCCCGTCGCGTTTCTTGATCGGGATTATCCAGACGCGGGGCCAATGCATCTCAACTGGTCTCACTTCCTCTATGTCCTTGAGCGGCAATGTGCGCCACACGTGTGCCTCCTCCCAGACAATTGCCTGTTCCCCGACGCCGAACGCACCGCCGCGTACGGCGGCAGAGGAGCCCGGGTACTCACAAACCGAATGTTTGGACTCTACAAAAGACCAGAACCCCTCGTATGGTTTGGTGATCGAGCCGGCGCTCGCAAACGCCTTTGTCTTAGCATCCTCCGCGACCAGGTCGCTTCCCCGCGGGTCGGGACAGGGAATAGCACCCCACTGGTTGCATTTCGTTTGCTGCAGCGACACATCCGACACGGTGCCATCGGCGGAGAACCTAATTGTCAGCCGACGTGAGACATCCCAGTTTCCAAGTGATATCGCTCCGACAGTATTGACTACGGCCCCTGCAGCGAGCCACTGGACACCACCGCGGTTTTCGATGGATTCATAGTTAAACCACGAGTCACCGTCTCCGCGGCCATCTGGCTCGCCGAGCTTCATCAACACCTGCACTCGCGTTGTCTCACCACGCACGACCGTCGGCGGAGCCGCGTCGCCGACGTTTGCTCGGGACCCGGCCTCTGGGCCTGCGTGATGAGAGTACGGAACCGGGACCATGATGCAGCCGGATAACAGTGCGGCTGTGCAGGTGCCGAGCAGCGCCTGCCATCGTCTCGGGGCTTCAGCGAGGTTGCGACGCACTCCGAATCGCGATGAGATTGTGTTCTTGCAGAATCCCTTGGTCGTCGAAATGGAGCATGAGGTCATAATCCACCCCCTGCCAATCGAGTTCGGTCTTTTTCTGCGGCGCGGAGACAACGTAGTAGCCTCCATCGCTCTGACCCAGTCGATACGCGATCACGCTGTCATTCTCGAAGCTCGCATGCGGTTGACCCAGATGCGCGACAACTTCGTCTCTTGTCACGTGTTTGTCGGCGATAAACGCCAGTAGGTCTTTGTCCGGGCGCGCTTGCGCTTGCGTTGAAGGCGGCGATGCGGATGCGGAGAGCGCGGAAAGCATGCATAACAGCGCGACCACTAACGTTCTACACGCAACGTCGTAACTGGTCGTTGTATGCAGCCGTGCACACATATGGCTAAGCTCAGGATAACGCAATCGGGCGCCGCCGAGTAGCCATGTGAGGGCAATCAAACCAAGCGCCTCGGGCCGGCATGAGTTGACAATTGATCCGTTCGTGGAGCCACCGCGCAGCAGCACCCGTCAGGCGATTGAACGGGAATTGAAGTTAAAAAACTGGGTTCGCTATACGCACTCGCGAAGGGCACTGGCAGGTTGCCGTAATTCGAGTGTCCGCTCCCAGGAGATTACTGGCCGTCGATGAGTGGCCGCTCATGGCCCGGCAGGAGACCGTCTCGTGCCATCGCAAACAGAACACGCGAATTCGAGCGCAGAGGCCAGCTGACGCGGCGCGGCTCGCAGCGCTCGGCGCGTCAGGAAAGGCAGCGACGGCTGGTGCGTTGGTCGGCAGGCTTTCACGGCGACTGCATGAGTAGCGCAGCGGAGAGTCGTAAGGCGTTGATGTCACGCTTAGCGTGACGCGCCGAGAATTGCAGTCAAGTCCTTGAGCAACTTCGTTCGATGCTTGTCGCGCCGAAGCACAACGCCATAAGTAGTGCTGCCCCCAAATTCGTCGGGAATGGCAATGACTTCGAGGCGGGCGCGATCCTCCGGTGAGATCGAGAAGCCGCTAATCACAGCGACCCCAAGACCGCGCGCGACGTAGTGCTTGAGTGTGTCGATCGTGGTTACTTCGAGAGCGATGGTGAACGGAACTTTATGGCTCTCGAAGGCTTGCCGCAATCGCTGATCTTCTCGCTGGACCTCCAGAACGATCAGGGGATAACGCCCAGTCATCGCATCGCTCAACAGCGCCTGGAAACCGTCCCGGGCGCGTCGCGCCAGCGCGTGACCCTTCGGTAACACCAGACAGGCAGGGTAGGTGGCGATCGGCTGAAAGGCTAGCTCGGCAGGGATCTCTATTTTACTAATCACGCCGACATCACATTCGTTGGAACGCACCAGGCGCACCGTCTCCGCGATAGGTCTGGCAATCAGCCTCAGACGGGCCAGTGGATGTGCACGATGAAACGCTTCAACTCTTTCCGGCAGCAGGTGGCGCAACACCGAGTCGTGTGAAGCGAGCACGATCTCCGCGGTTTCTTGTGCACCGCCCACCGCCTGCTCGAGCGCGTCGATTTCACTGAATACAGAGACTGCAAGTTGCGCCGTGCGCTCGCCGGCGGCCGTAAGTTGCACACGTCCGCCGCGGGCTTCGTAGAGTTTTGTGCCCAGCCAGGTCTCCAACGACCTGACTCGTTGGGACACCGCCGCCTCGGTGATATTGAGATCGATTCCCGCCTTGGTGAGGCTGCCGCGCTTGGCCACGGCGAAGAAGCACTTCAAAGCCTTGATGTCCATGACGTCATAGGCACCCCGCGGCATGACCGGCTCCCCCATTAGGTTCCCTTAGGGGAGTGTAACCGCCGCCTCGTGGCGACGGCCAGTCGCGGCGTGAAGCATCCTGTCTCATGAGTAATGACACACCATCCAACGCAGGGCTTCCCCCGGAAGCAGAAGCGCGGATTGGCCGTCGGTACTCGCAGAGGAGCCTGCAGTCGGGGCGCATCTCACCACGCCACGCAGAGATATAGGCATCACGGTCTCTACGTGGGCCACGGGTGTGGTCGTGCACTACGCCGGTTTCTCACGCTCCTGGCGCGCCTGCGTGAAGGCGATTTCCGCTTCGTGAGCAACAAAAGTTGATTCGCGACGTTTGGGCCCCTGCCTATCCGTATAAGCAGTCCTTAGGGAGGTGCAACTGAAGCCTCATGGCGTCAGCAACCTCACGGTGGGAGAGTCACAGCCGTGAATCGGAGGAGCAATTACATCGGGTCCTGCGGACCACACAGACTCAACGTCGTCTTGCGGAGAGAACTATGACCGCTTGGGTTGACGCCTCGAACTTCAATGGTCAGCTGCCGCTTTTTCGCGTGAATCTTGACCGCTGGATCGGGCGGATAGCCGCATTAGTCCGCGAACTCGGACCGTACGCCGTAATTGAGCTTGTTCTGCCGGGAGGTTCGCTAGTCGCGCTTTCCCTGTGGCTGTACCGGCGGCACAAGGATGCCAGCCGATCCGCTGCGCAAGGAGGAAGGGAAGGGGAGCCCTCCGCGGCGCCGATCGTGGCAGCGGAGGACGTCAGGAGGTCGTGATCTTTACAGCCAACGTAGTGCAGCCTATATATTACATGCATGACGACTCCGTCGTAGACGCTTCACATGCCAAAGAAGCGATACCGGTGCTGAATGCCTTTGCGCGAAGATCAACGAAAACCGGGACCTGACAATCGTTGGAGGGGACCGTGAACGGTGGTCAGGAAGGGCGCTTTACTCGTCTAATGAGCGAAGATCGATTGACGCGCCCGCGACGCTTCTGGGCGGCCGCTCAACTTCTCCGTTAGAAGCCCGATGATCAACCCGCGTGTCCAACTTGGCATTGTAGCGGTGGTCTACGCGGTCTTCGGCGTCTTCCTCCTCTTCGATGCCTGGATACTGATTTCTTTGGCCGAGTCGCCGTCATCGTCACCTATTGCCAGGAACCTCACTAGGAATGTCAGTATCCCTTGGGTGGTTGCAGTCGCTGTGGGGTACCTGCTGCTGTCTGGATTGTCGCTTGCGTTTCCGAGGCTCCCTAGACCATGGCGCATTGTCGCAATTGGGGTCTCACTGGGCGCAAGCATCTCATACATGGTGGGTGCTATGAGGGGAACCGCCGATACCGTTCCAAGGTATCTTGCCCTCGAACGGACGGATTACGTGCATTTGGCAATCGTGTTGGTGTTTTATTGGGGGTTCGCACTGATTCTGTGCATCTGTTCGTATTTGCTTTGGAGGCAGGTGCGGGCTTCTAACAATCTTTCGAGGCGGCCGTGACGGGTGGTTCCACGCCGCAGCGCGGGAAGACAGTGCGTGCCCGCAGCGCTTGTCGGGCGTTCTGTACGGCCCCTCTACTTCACCGTTAGGCGACAGCAACGTAACTGAGGATACGAGTTTGAAAACGAAAACAGTCACGTTCGATAAGAGCAAGTTACTCAGTGTGACCAAAGACGGCCTTGAGTACCTGGATGATCAGGGATGCAGATGCGTCATAGATTTCCACACTTGCCGCGAGAACTTTCCGAATCCCGATTACGTGGCGTTTCGCGACATTGAAGCCAGCCCGCCGCATATCACCTTCGCCACCAATCCACCAACCCGATTCGTATTCCCGCTGCCCAGATCGAATCGCGATTTTCTCGAGTTCCAAATGCGCCTTTTCAATGAGGCAAGGGTGCAAACATTCGACATGACTTGAGGCAATTCGAGATGCCGCCTAACCAGGCGCTGCGGCGAACGGCGGCGGGTTCCGCGCCCGCGGGTGCGGAACGTCCACTCAGCGGACATGTAAGTGGTCAATGTAAATGACCGCTTGTGGGCCGTGCGCGGACGTTCATCTCAAGGACCTCGGGCGCGGCTGCGAGGGGTCTGTCTTTGTTTATTTCCGAGGGATATATCTATACCCCCTAACAATGGTTGGAGGGACTGTGAACGTCGGTAGTGTCGCGCGCTTCTCGGCGGCCCTCAATTCACCGTCGGGGGTCAAGAGAATAGCGATGCGCAAGTATGACAACGTTGACTATCGCTTCAGAAGTTCAGATGCCAAAAGCGAGAAAGCCGTCGAAACCATTTCAGGCATATTAGGTTTCTTGCCGGACACGAACATGCTCGAGTATGACTTGAACTTCTTTAGTGGTGGAATCGGAGTAGACGACAGATTGGCGTTTAGTTGCGCCGTGGCGCCTGACACGCTCGAAGTAGCTGTTAGGAATTTGAGGTTGGTCTCGCCTGAAGAAGCTTTGAGCGATCCGGTGTGGGCCGAAGATTTCATTTGGCTGGTGAAGCATCAAGGCGACGCGACCTCAATACGATTATCCTCGGCCAATTTCATAAACTCAAAAAGAAGGCCATTTCAGAGCCAGTGCAATGAGAGTCTGGCGATATTCTTCGCTCAGCAAAGTGACGTGAATACTTGGACGGCTGTCTGGGTTTCCGAAAACAAGCTCAATTATTTGTATGCTGACCAAGGATAGACGCCCAACGAGCGGCTGCAAGACGACCGCGTGGAGGGGGCCGTGAGAGTCGGTAGTGTCGCCGCGCTTGATCGGCGCTTCTGGCCGGCCCCTCAACTTCACCGTTAGTCGGCTCGGAGGGACACCGGATGGCCATCGGCGACTGGTTCAAGCGTTTGCTTGGGGGCGAGAAGGAAATGTCTCGAGTCCCTCCGCTCGTGAAAGAGGCTCAGAAGATGGAGCGAATTTTGTCGGCCATGCGCGAGGCGCGTGCGCCGTTAGACCACTCCTATCCGCGCCACCGCTTCATTCAGTGCTATAGCCGCCAGGGACGTGTCGCAGTCCTGGTCGAGTTCGGCCTTGAGAAGCTACACACTGCGGAATCTCCGGAATTCACCGAAATTTCACGCAGCATAGCCATGCACATCGCAGTTCTGAATCCGCAATCCAAGCCGGCGCTGCTTCGACAACGCTACGATAGGGATCCGACCGTCACAGTTGAAGCTGCATTGGCCGCAGTTGCCACCAAAGTCGGCGACCGAATCACAATCACCCGATTCGTGAGGTGGGATACCCAGTCTCAGCCGCCTTCGTTGTTGGAACCGGCAGTAGCTATGAGACAGGGGCGCACCTGAGAGACACGCCGGTGTAACAATCGGGTATGGACTCCTCCGGGTATGGACTCCTCCGTCAAGTGATCGATGAACAGCGGGAACGGTTGCAGTCGGGTATTCGTCCTGTAAGTGAGCGGCGCTAGTGGTGCAGCTCTGG
>Ga0306923_10004049_pt1 | contig 13953 bp, 9 predicted proteins | sample sta12Can44000108_FD_203841 | JGI IMG/M metagenome (GOLD analysis project Ga0306923, IMG submission 203841) | Lab enrichment of tropical soil microbial communities from Luquillo Experimental Forest, Puerto Rico - statanox.12C.anox.44.000.108 (v2)... | ecosystem: Environmental > Terrestrial > Soil... | reverse complement strand
CAGGGCATCTGGACTTCGATGCAGGGTGCAACGCGTGAGATCTGGAGCAGCGCCCACGCGCTGATCGTGGGCGCTCCGGCCATCGCGCCGGACGGACGTCGCATCGTCTTCACTGCAAAAGATAACCAAAAGACACTGCTTTACGTCATCGACCGCAATGGCACGCACGCGAGAGTCATCACCGACTCGCTCGCATTGCGGGGCAATCCCGCATGGGCGCCCGATGGGCAATCGATCGTCACTGCAGTAGTTCGCGACGAGGAACCGCGCTTGACGAGCGTCTTCCTGAATGGCGCGCCACCGTCGACTCTGGTTGCCGAATATTCCCAGGATCCCGTCTGGTCCCCCGACGGCCGCTTCCTGGTGTACACAGGTGCCGACATCGGTACCACATTCGCCTTGCGAGGCGCCGCCCGGGACGGCCGGCCCTATCCGCTGCCGACCCTGATCCTGACCCGTGGTGCGCGCCGGGTGGCGTTCCTGCCGGATGCGCAGTCACTGGTGGTCCTGCGCGGCGACCTCGACCACAAGAACTTCTGGCTCACCGATCTGCGGACCGGTGCCGAGCGCATGCTCGCAGAGCTGCCGGCGGACTTCGTGATCGGCAACTTCGATGTGTCACCAGACGGCTCCGAAATTTTATTCGAGCGCGTGCAGGAGAACCCGGAACTCGCGCTCATCGAGCGGGCACATTGATGCGCACAACCTTTGAGCAGTGGCGTCCGATTCGAGCTAACGCTTGACGACGACCACCTCGAGATATTCTCCGGGTACCACCAGCGAGTGCTTTCCTGCCGTATTGAGCCGCTCGAGCAGCCCGGTGATGTCCCGCTCCAAGCCAGCTTGACGATCCTCGTCGAGCGCCGCAAACGCCTTGTGCGTGGGACCGTAGTAGTCGCGGAATACCTGGATCCAGTGCGCGCTCGAGCGATAGCGGAAATTGAAGTTCCTGCGAACGCAGCGGATGTCCGCTGCCTGCGAGCCGAACAGCAGCACTATATGCGGCTCGGTGCCCCAGAGCGCCGGAGACTTGAGGTCCTTGGGCGGGGGGAGATAGCTGCCAATCACCCTGAAGAGCTGGCCGATGAAGCCTTCCGGCGTCCAGTTGGCGAGCCCGATCCGGCCGCCGCTGCGCAGCACGCGCAGCATCTCCGCGGCAGGACGTGCGTGCTCCGGCGTAAACATGGCGCCAAAAGTGGACAGCACCACATCGAAACTGCTGTCCGCGAATGGCAGCGCCTCGGCATCGGCGACCTCGAAGGCAATCTGCAGTCCTTCGGCGTTGGCACGCGCTCGCCCCTTCTCGAGCAGCGCGGGAACATAGTCGGTCGAGGTGACCTCCGCGAAGCGACGCGCGGCGGCAAGGGTGGCATTGCCGTTACCGGCCGCGACATCGAGCACGCGCTCGCCCGCGCGCACGTCCACCGCCTCGGCAAGCGACTCGCCCACGATCTGCAAGGTAGTGCCGATGACGGCGAAATCACCGCTCGCCCAGGTGGCCTGCTGCTTCGCCTTGAGGGAAGAGAAGTCGGGTGCTGGGAAACGCCCGCGGGAGATCGCCGTAACTTCCGTCGTGCTCATGAATTTCTCCGGATGAAGGTGGTGACTAGCGGCTGCAGTATCTTCGCCACACTCCGCGCGCCGCCACTCCGTGAGTCGTCCGCTGTTGATCGCGAGTCCGCCGATGGCGGGCGACCCCTTGCGAGCTATACCGAGGATCCGCCAAACTCGATCACGAGTCTGCTATGAGCCACGACATCCTTTCTGACGTGCTGCGCAGCGTGAGCCTGCGGGGCGTGCTGTACTACTACGTGAGCGGAAGCCGCAGTTGGGTGGCCGAGGCTCCGGCCTCGCGCGAGATCGCCGCGACCGTCATGCCGGATTCGGAACACGTGATGGAGTACCACGTCCTCATCCGCGGCTCTTGCTGGGGCGCAGTAGTGGGTGAGCCACCGGTACGCCTGGAGACGGGCGACATCGTCCTCTTCCCACACGGCGATCCTCACGTCATGTCCAGCGCGCCCGGCATGCGGGCTCCGGGATCCAGCCAAATGGAGTCCAAGCCGGAGCAGTTGCCCTTCACGTTGCATCTCGATGCGGCCGAAGTGCGCGTGGGAATCGCTCCCGATGAGCTCTGCGATACGACGTTGGTGTGCGGGTTTCTCGGTTGCGATCTGCGACCCTTCAATCCCCTGATTGCGACACTGCCGCGACTCATGCATCTGCGCGCGCAGGGCGGCCAGGACTGGATCGGGCAGTTCATGCTGCAGGCCGTTGCGGAATCGAAGAATAAGCGGCCGGGCGGTGAAGCCATGCTCGAGCGCATGAGCGAGATGATGTTCATCGACGCGGTGCGCCGCTATGTCGAATCGCTGCCGGAAGACAGCCGTGGCTGGCTCGCGGGCCTGCGCGACCGATTCGTCGGCCGGGCGCTGGCGCTGATGCATGACGCGCCGCAAATCCCGTGGACCGTGGACGAGCTTGGCCGCCGGGTCGGGCTGTCGCGCTCTGCGCTCCACGAGCGCTTTGCCGAAATGGTCGGGCAGCCGCCCATGCAGTACCTCGCCAATTGGCGTATTCAGGCCGGCGCCTCGCTGCTGCGCGACTCCAGCGCCACGGTCGCATGGATCGCGCAGGAAGTTGGCTACGATTCCGGCGCAGCATTTGCGCGGGCTTTCAAGCGACTGGTGGGCAAATCTCCCGCCGCCTGGCGTCAGCAGATGGCGCACCGCACCCAGCAGTCACACACGCACACGACGGGTGCGACAGTCCTTCCCGGCGAATCCGCGGCGATCCAGCCAGAACGTCCGCTTTAGATTTCGGCGAGCGCCGGACGGACGATTCCAGGACGCATGGACAACCGCGCAGGACGCGCGGTGAGGCATCGATCCGGCTCCTGGCCGAGAATCGCAGTCATGGTAGCGACTCACTTTGAGACCCTCCATGACACTGAAAGACTATCGTGATCTCGAGATCTCCGGGGCAACGGGCACCGCTCGGGATGCCTTCGAACGCGCACTCGACTCACACTTGAGCTGGCGCAGCGGTGCCGACCTGCATCTCCAGCAGGCAGTGCGGGAAGCGCCTGCGTTCACGATGGCTTACGTGCTCAGGTGTTACTTCGATCTGTGCAATCGGGATTGGGCGCGCGTGCAGCTGGCACGCAGCGCGCATGCGACGGCGTCGAGCCTGCCGGCGACACCCCGCGAGCGGCTTCACCTCGCTGCGATCGAGGCGGCGCTGGCCGATGACTTCGAGACCTTCAGGACCCTCCTGCACCGGCTGCTCGAGCAATACCCGCGTGACGTGCTTGCACTCCAGGTCGGACACGCGTTCGATTACCTGACCGGCGACAGCGAGGGAATGGCCGCTCGCATTGAGGCAGTGCTGCCGGCGTGGTCGGCCGACACGCCCGGTTATCACGCGGTCCTGGCCATGCAGGCCTTCAGCCTGGTGGAGTCTGCCCAGTATGGGTCGGCAGCCGACCGGGCGCTGCGCGCACTGGAGATTAATCCCTGGGATGCACGCGCCCATCACGCCATGACGCACGTGCATGAAATGACCGGCAACGCCGCTGGTGGAATGCGCTGGATGCGCGAGCGGCATCGCTTCTGGGGGGCGGATACCGTGGCAGCGACGCACTGCTGGTGGCACTGGGGGTTGTTTCACCTCGCGCTGGGTGAGGTGCGGCCCGCGCTGGCAATCTACGATCAGTACGTGCGCGGGAAGCGCTCCACCGAGATCTCGGATCTCATCGACGCCTCGGCGCTCCTGTGGCGTATCGAGCTGGCCGACGGAAACACGGCACGCCGTTGTTCGGAACTGGCCTCAGCGTGGGCGGCACGTATCGAAGATGGTTACTGCACCTTCAACGACGTGCACGCGATGCTCGCACAGGTCGGGGCGGAGGATTGGCAGGGCGCAAGGCGACTGGAGAGTGCCTTGCTCAGCAATCACCGGCAGCCGACGCGCTACGGGGAAACGACGCGCCTCATAGGCTTGCCTGCCTGCCGCGCCATCGTCGCGTTCGGCCGGGGAGACTACCCGCGCGCCCTGCACCTCTTTAGCCTGCTACCGGCCTACGCGCACCGCCTTGGGGGAAGTCACGCGCAGCGTGATTTGCTGCAGCTGACCGCCCTCGAAGCGGCCCGACGTCTGGGCCGCTCCCCACGATCGGTCGCTGCCTGAGTCGCGCTACCCTGTCGATGGCACCGGCAACCACGGCGGGACGGCTCCCGCTCAGATTGCTTCATCTCTTCCGCACCGAGAAAAAGAGTTGCCGGTGTTTGCCCGCCCGTACGATGCTCGCCGATCGAAGCGCGACCAGAATGTATAGGACATTGAGAGCGGCGAGCGTAGTGGGGATGTAACGCGTCCGCCGGGCCGCGGCCACCACTTCTTTCGCCGTGACGCCGCGCGTTCCGCCTACACGCTGGCGCACGTAGTCAACCGCTGCCGTGTCGACCACATTGAAGTAACCGGAGCCTCGGCGCGTCTTCGAGAGCGCAAACGACAGCACAAAGAAATAGCCTTCGGCCTGGAACACATGATAGGTCTGGCGGACCGCCTTTACGCGGCCGCAGTATGTGAGTCCCCGCTGCAGCGTCCGGATGTTCATGTTGCCCCCTGTCTTTCATGAGGAGTGATCGTTTGGCTCGATTTGGCGCCGCTTTACAGTTGCTTGCAAGTCCCGGCGGTCCCGTGCGGGCTCCGCTCACATGTCTGACGTCAATTGAGTGTCGGTCTCATTCGCGCTCGATCTGCACAACACTCGAGCTCTCACGAACCGGCGGAGGACGATAGAAATATCGACGATGCTGGATCGCGCCAATCCAACCTGTGGGGCACCGATCGTGAGATCAGACCCCGCATGTACGACGGGCGACCACTGCGAGTCCGGAGGCGAGACCCGATCGCGACGCAAAGCGAACGCGCGGTCTCAGATTGTGACCGTCAGGGTCAGCAGCGGCCCTCAACAGCAGAGGCCGCAGCTTGACTGCGCTGTAACAAATCCTTCGCAAGTGAGGCGCCGCATCGCACTTCACTCTCATAGGCTTCACGGTTGCTGGCACACGCGCGCCGGGATACTCTTTTTATAAGGTGTGACCAAGGTTCAGGGAATGGGGCAAGCCTTGCTCACCGCTCCGCCGGAATTCAATCGCGGCGTGCTCGACGCCGTGCCCGATGCAATGGTCATCATCGATGGCTCGGGCGTCATTCGTTTTGCCAATCGTCAGGTGTCGGAACTGTTTGGCCATCCGCACGAACACCTGATCGGTAAGGCGGTCGAATCTCTGATGCCAGAGCGCTTTCGCAGCTGGCACGCCGGAGAGCAAAAGACCTGTGAGAGTAGTCCGCGACCTCCACCGCTCGGCACGGCGCTGGAGCTGTTTGGACTGCGGCGTGATGGCACGGAGTTTCCTGTCGAAATCAGCCTGAGTGCGATCGAAGGCGATGCAACTGGCGCGGGCTTGATCGCCGTTGCCATTCGCGACGCTATGGAGCGAAAGCGTCTTGAAGCCGAGTTAAGGGTGCAGCTGGAGGACATGCGCCGCTTGCATGAGATGAATACGCGGCTGATCGGTGCCCTGGAACTGCCAAAGATGCTCGAGGAGATCCTCGCTGCGACGATTTCGCTTCAGGGCGCGGATCTCGGCAATGTTCAGTTATACGATGCGCCGACGAATTCCCTGAGCATCGTGGCGCAGCACGGCTTCTCGGACGCCTTCCTGGCGCGCTTTCGAGTCGTCGACTCCCGGGACGATACCGCCTGCGGACGCGCACTGCGTGGGCGTGCCCGGGTGGTCATTGAGGATGTCGAGAAGGACGACGCCTACGAGCCGCATCGGGCCATCGCGGCTCGCGAGGGGTACCGCGCCGTTCAGTCGACACCGATACTCGCGCGCAATGGAACGCTCAAGGGGATGCTTTCCACGCATTTCCGCCAGCCACACCTTCCCTCGGAGAGAACTCTTCAGCTGACCGACCTGTACATGCGCCTGGCCGCCGATCTGATAGCCCGCGCCCAGGACGAAGACGCGATCCGTGCCGCTCGTGACGCAGCGGATCGCGCGAACCTCGCCAAAGGCCGCTTCCTCGCGACCGCCAGTCACGACCTGAGGCAACCCGTGCAGACGCTGGCACTGCTCAACGGCACTCTGCGTCGCTGCGTGGACAGCGCCGAAGCCGTCGAGGCCGTCACGCAGCAGGAGCGAGCGATCGATGCGATGTCACGCCTGCTGAGCGGCCTGCTCGACATCAGCAAGCTCGAGTCGGGCGCGATCAAACCGGATCCGAGCGACTTTGCCGTAAAGGCGATGTTCGAGGAATTGCGCGATGAGTTCGCGGGCATCGCCAGTTACAAGGGTTTGGGCTTCAGGGTGATGCCCTGCAACGAGGAGGATAGCGTCCGCAGCGATCGCTCGCTGGTAGGACAGGTCCTGCGCAATCTGGTCTCGAACGCCCTCAAGTACACCCGCGAAGGCTGGATTGCACTGCGCTGCCTGCATCAGGCACCCGACCTGCTCCGCCTGGAAGTGCTCGATACCGGCATTGGCATTCCGGCCGACCAGCTACGCTACATCTACGACGAGTTTTACCAGGTCGGCGGACAACAGCAGGTCGCGCGCAACGGTTCGCGCAACGGATATGGTCTGGGGCTGAGCATCGTGCAACGAATCGTAACGCTGCTCGATGTCAAGCTCGATGTCCAATCGGAGGTCGGACGGGGCTCGCGGTTCGCGTTGATCTTGCCGGCGAGTGGTGTTGCGGCCCGCCACCCTGCGTCACACAGCCGTGCCCAGCCCGTCGTCCACGGCAGCGACACGCCGACGCGTATTCTGCTGGTCGAAGACGACGACGGCGTACGCAACGCGACGTGCATGCTGCTCAAGAGCGAGGGCTACCACGTCACCGCCACCGCCTCCTTAGCCCAGGCGCTGGAAGGCGTGCGCCGCGACCCGCGTGTCGATTTGTTGGTAACCGACTACCACCTCGGTGATGGCAAACTCGGGACGCAAGTGATCGACGGGGTGCGGGAAGCACTCGGGCCGCAGCTGAAGGTGGTGCTGATGACGGGCGATACTTCCTCGGCCATCGGGATGCTCGCTGCAGATCGGCTCATGAGGATTGCCAGCAAACCGGTGAATTCCGAGGAGCTGCTGCGCCTGCTGCGGGCGTTGCTGGCGAGCGGGTAACGATCGCCGCCGCGCTCATTTGTTACGCGGAGGCAGCTTCGCTGCACCGTCCGCGCGCTTGCCATTATCACTGCGCAGCTTGTCACTGGCCTCGTCGTCGGGGTCGACTTTGACGGTCAAGGCCGACGAGCTGCGCAGCCGTACTCGCAGCACCTCGCTGCCAAGCGCGAACTCATCACCGGGAACAAGCCGCGTCGGTGCAGAGACGCGAGTTCCATTGACGAACGTACCGTTCGTGCTGTCGAGATCCTCGATCATCGCCGCTCCGTGAGCCACCGTGACGCGGGCGTGACGCCGCGAAACGGTAGTGCCGTCGATGACCAGCGAACACTCCGCATCCCGGCCGGCAATGTGTTCTCCGTCCGTGAGCGGCAAGGACTGCCTCATCCAGTGCACCTCGATCGTCGCCAGCGCCGAGCGCGCCCCGGGGAGCGAGGTCACCTCGGCGCAGAACGCGTAGCCGGCCTTGTAAGCGGTGCGAATGATGCGGGAGTCGCGCGGCGTGTCACCGAGTACCGATCGAAGCTCTGAGACCAGACGGGTCAGACTGGTGCGCGCCACGTATACGTTTGGCCAGAGTAGCTCATCGAGCTCGTTGTTGGTGACGACCGCCGGCCGACGCTTGATCAACACCTCGAGCAACTCGTACATCTTGGGCTCGAGGGGGACGACCTTATTTCCCCGCTCGAGCTGCCGAGCGCCTGAATCGAGTACGCAGTCGCCGAACTTCAGTCTCATGGGTCCCGGTTCCAGCACCTGCCGCCTGGGAGCTGCCCGTGCGTTGACGCCGCGCCGCACGAGGGGCGCAGCGCCGTTGCGGCCCTTATAGCAGGTTGCACCTGCGCGAGACATGGTGCGGATCGCCGGGTGGTCGAAGGAAGGGGTCCGGACCTGGCCGACGCCCGGACCCCCTATCCCTGTCATCGATTCGCGGTGATCGTTTGCCGACGATTCCCGCTCTTCTGCTGGTAGAACGCGGTCAGCAGCGGGACATTCACCTTGCCGATGGCCTCGCCCTCGGCTCTCCTCTCGCACGCCCTGGCGGCCGCCTCCTCGCCTGCGGGCTGCCGGCAAACTCGCCAGGCAGCCGCGTGAATGCGCTGGTAGAGCGCCTCGACGCCGGCCTGTGAGCCGAGGTTCAGATCCGCAAACTTTACGGTTTCGGAAGGACCCCGATCCTCGGCCCGCGCGTTGAAAGCAACCAACACGCACGCCAGCAACATGGCGCTGGTATAAGCGAGGATGCTGCGGTTATCGGTCTTGACATTCGAGTTCATGACGGTCTCCTCTGTCCTGGGTTGTGGGAACTTCACTGCGGCTTCGGACCGATAGTTAGGTCAACGGTCCTCACGCCTTGGGAGTGAAGTTAGTGACACACCCGGCTGGAGGTCCTTAGGAAGATCTTAGGAAGTGATGAAATTTCGCGTACTTACACGCTTGAGACAGACGGGCGTAATTGTGCGATGACCTTCAGCGGTCGGATTTGCCGTCATCGGCTACGGGGGCGCATGCTTTGCCAACCAGCAGGGCGTGGATCGCAGGCCCGATGACTTCCGAAGAACCCCGCCGCGTACCCCTCTCCACCGAGATCTCACCGCAGGGGACTAAAGTCGATTCGAGCACGGTGCGGCTACCGGTCGGTCAGCTCATCGGCGGCCGCTACCGCATCGAGCGCGAGCTTGGTGAGGGGGGGATGGGGGTGGTTTACCTGGCCGCCGATGAGCAGGTGCCCGGCGAGAGGCTCGCCGTCAAGGTCCTGAAGGAGGACCTGCACCCCGAAGCCCTGGCACTGCTGAGCGAGGAGGTCCGTAAGACGCGCAAGCTGAGCCATCCGAACATCGTCGATGTGCACTCGGTGAATGTGGACGGCCAGAGGCTCTACGTGTTGATGGAGTACCTCGAGGGCAAGTCACTGGACCGGCTCCTCGATGAGGAGTTTGGCCGCGGCATGCCTTTCAGTCACGCCTGGCCAATCATCGAGGATGTGGGTGCGGCGCTCGGCAACGCGCACGACCACAACGTGATCCACAGCGACTTAAAGCCTGCGAATGTGTTTCTCACTACCTCGGGAAGGACCAAACTGCTCGACTTCGGCATTGCCCGGGTGTCGCGCGGTCCCCTGCTGCAAGCCCGTTCGGGTCCGCGTGCGCTAACCCCCGCTTACGCCAGCTGCGAAATGCTCAAGGGGAAGGAGGCGGACCGGCGGGATGATGTGTACTCATTCGCCTGCGTGATCTACGAGATGCTTTGCGGTGAGCGCCCATTCGGGGAACTTACCGCGCTCGAGGCCCGGGAAAATGCGGCGCGGGTGCGACCGCTTGAGGGACTGTCGCGGGAACAGAATGCGGCACTTGCCCGAGCACTGGCCTTTGACCGCGAGCAACGTACCGCGTCGGTGGAGCAGCTTCTCGCGGGGCTCGCTGACACGAAGCCCCGCCCCCGGCCGATGGCACCCCTGATAGGGGGAATCATCGCGGCAACCGCTGCCCTGGGGGTCATCTTCTGGGCTATCGACAAGCTGTGGGTCTCCCGAAACTCCGTCCTGGTCCAGTCGTCCCCGCAAGCCCAATTGGCGGCGGTCTCTCCGAAATCTATTGCCGTGCTGCCATTGCTGGATCTCAGTACCGGAAACGAGCCGCAGTACTTTGCCGACGGGCTTACGGCAGCACTGATCGATCGGCTGACGCTGTTCCCCGGACTGTCAGTGACTGGGCAGACCTCAAGTTTTGCGGTGAAGGGCAGCAAAGAGGACGCCCCGACACTGGCGCGACGCCTGCGTGTTGAATACCTCCTGGAAGGTACTGTGCGCGGGTCGGCCGAGCAGCTGCGGGTCAGCACCCGGCTGATCCGTGCGGCGGATGGCTTCGAGCTGTGGTCCCAGGTGTTTGACCGCAGCGGCAATGAGATCCTGAAGCTGGAAGAGGACATCGCGAGTGCCGTCGCCACAGACCTCCGCGGGAGCCTCATCGACGTTGCGGCACCTGCCACGCCGTCGACGCACTCGCTCGAAGCCTACCGGCTACTGCTGCAGGTAGACCAGCTCCAGCGACAACAGGGAGGCACCCACGACGACCAGCGTCCCCTGATCGAGGCCGCCCTGCAGAAGGACCCCGGTTATGCGGCCGCGTGGGCTGCAATGGGATATTGGTGGTATGACTCGATGCTGATGGGCAAGGTGGCCCCGGGAACGGCCGTCCCCAGAGCGCGCGCGGCGTTCGAGCGGGCACTCGCCCTCGACCATAAGTCCAGTGACGCCTACCTCGGCTTGGCATGGCTGCAGATGAGCCAGCTCGACTGGGCGGGCGCGCAGCGCAGCATCGAGCGGGCCGAGTCCCTGGATCCTGCGAGTCTGTACGTACTGACGGCGCGCGGCGAGCTGGCACGCAGCGCCGGGCGGTGGTCAGACGCTGTACGCCTGGAGCACGAGCGATGGCAGCGGGATCCACTCAGCGTGGGCGTGAAGTTCGTCCTTGCGCAGGGGCTTCTGTGCGGAGGCGAGTACGCGAATGCCGAGGAGACAGTCAAACAGATGATTGCCGAGAATCCCCGGTATGAGGGAGCTCAGGCTCTGCTCGCGCGGGTGCTTGCAGCACGCGGCGACGCACCGTCGGCCCTCAAGGTCATCGCGCTGGAGAACGACGAGTCATCTCGTCTGGCAGGGCTCGCCATTTTCCAGTCCATCCTGGGCCACTCCGACGCATCCAATGACGCGATCACCCAACTGCGCACGAAGTACGGCCCTACCTTGCCCGGTGTGGTCGGACTCACGTATGGGTACCTCAATGAGCTCGACCGCGCGTTTCAGTGGCTGCAGCGAGCCGTCGAGCAGCGTCAGCCCGAGTTTGCGGCGAGCCTCGCCTGCACGCCCGAACCAGCCTTCAGTCCGCTGCACGCCGATGCGAGGTTTGCGGCGCTGCGCACTCAGCTCGGATTCGACCGTTGACCAAGTTCGGCAACAAGGTTGGACACATACAGCGTGCGGATCTAGACTACAAACGCGTGTGAATCCCCGTACGTGCAAAACCGGATACAGGGGGGGCCATGAAGAATAACGACAAGGGCATGAGAGAGTTGGTCAAACTGCTCAAGGCTCACCCGGACCTCATGAGCGCACTCGTGTTCGACCCAAGGAGCGTCAGGCGTGTACTCAAAGGGAAGGCAGCGCGGCAACTGACGCTCGGCGTCGATACCAAGGCCTTCCTGAAGTATATTGCCGGGCCCGCGCCTGGCGGACCGATCGCTCTGTGTGTGCAGCGCACAGCACAGCTGTGTGCGAAAGCCACCATTTGTCCCGGGGGCACACTCCCTGCGAGTCCAAACGCCCTAATGAGACTCTGTTTCCCCTGGCCTCGCACGTTCCCTTGCCGCAACGCTACCAGGACACCCTGTCATTGGGTACCCTTGACGAAGGTGTAGCCGCGGTCTCCCGAACCTGACAGGCACCCCTGCATGACCGCAGGCGCGACCCGCGCCAGGGTCCCAGTCGCGAGTGGGAGAGCCGGCGGGGACGGGAACGAATTCGCGACCCGACTGCGCGTGCTCGGAGTCACCGCCCAGCGGGAAGACCCATGGCTCATGGTCGGCAAGCCGACGCGCGCGGCGGGTTGGAAGCTGCACGTGTCAGCGACTGTCACGGGTGTCGACTCGCTCTTCGAGCGCGTGCTGCCCTGCCTCGCACGTCATGGCGCGCATTTCAAGATGGTGGCAGAGCGCGATGCGATCGTGCAGCTGAGCGCCGGCAATTTCGGCGAGGCTCAGATCGGCAAGCTCATCACGGTCTATCCGCGCAATGACACCGAGGCTGTCGCTCTCGCCCGCGAGCTCATCGAGCACACGCGCGGAATCGCCGGGCCCCGCATTGCGACCGACCTGCATCTCGGTGAGGCGGTTTACGCGCGCTACGGCGGCGTGCGTCCCCGCATCACGGTGGACCGCCTCGGTGAGCCAACCGAGCTCATTCCAGATGGCAGCGGCAATTGGGTGCCGGATCTACGCCCGGTACCCTTCAGCTGTCCGCAAGGAATCGCCATTCCCTTCCCAACTGCAGGCGAGAGCGAGGCGGCCGGGCAACCTCGCACGCGGGGATTGCTTGCCGGACGGTATTTCGTCACCGATGTGCTGCGTCCCGGAATTGCGGGCAGCGTGCTACGCGCGATCGATCTTCGTGGCGTGAGAGGTCCGACGGCGTGCGTGCTGAAGCAGGCAAGGCCACACTGCTCCGAAGATGGACTCGGGCGTGATTACCGCGCTCGGCTCCGGCACGAGGGCGCGATGCTGGCACGGCTGCGCGGACTTGCCGGAATCACCGCTGTTGGCGAGTACTTCGAAGACGACGATACCGGCTACTTGCCCATTGCCTACGTGCCAGGTCAAACGCTCGCCGAGCTCGTGTACCGGCTCGTCAACGGCCGCTCGTGGGCGAGCGTGCGACCGCACTCGCGAGGGCGGCTGCTGCGCTACGCGGCCCAACTCGTTCGCCGACTGCGTTCTGCGCACGCCCGCGGCGTCATCCATCGCGATGTCGCGCCCGGTAACGTATGGATCGGCGAGGACGATCGCGTGTACCTTCTCGACTGGGAATGCGCGCATGCCGTGGGAAGCCGGATACCCGCGTTTCAACTCGGCACACCGGGCTACAGCGACCTCAGCCAGCAGCGGCGCGCCCCGCAGCGCCGTGATGACTGGCAGGCCTGCGGCCGCGTGCTCGCGTTCATGCTCACTGGGCTCGATGCGGCAGCTGTCGTGCATGGCCGGCCGCACGAGCTCGCAACACGGCTTGCAGAGCTGACCGAGCTACGCAGCAGAGCACTCATCGAGCTGCTGGCAGGCACTCTCGCAGACGAACCCTCGGGCGAACTCGACGCCGCCATGTTGCTCGGTGCAATCGCCTCGACCGCACGCGGCAGAATGGCTCCTCACCAACACTTCACTTCTCCACTGTTCACAACGGCGACGCACGAGTCGGTGCTGACAGAAGGATTGGAGAAGTTGACAGCGGCTTGCCGATTCCGGCTCGACCAACTGCAGGCCGGGCGCGGGACTCGCGAAGCGGAAACGATCGATGTACACGCTGGCATCGCCGGGCTGCTGTACGTCCTCGCCGCTGCGCATAGCACCGGAGTCGCGCAGCTTGACAAGACCCTCGGTGAACGCGCAGTTCGCGTCTTGACCGCGCGCACGCCGGTAAAGCCTGACTTGCCCGGCCTGATTCACGGGCGCTCCGGCCGCGCCCTTGCGGTCGCCGCCGCGGTGCAAGCGGGGTGCGTCCCAACGAACGTTGCATTGCGCAGGCATCTCGAAGGCATATTTCCAGGCCGCCTCGATTGGCCGGACTTCACGCACGGCGCCGCCGGCCAGGGGTTTGCTGCACTCGCCTTCGCAAGGCGTCTCGGTATGCCGCAGCTCGCGGGCGGTGCTGCCGCATGTGCGGCCTACCTCGTGCGCACACAGGGTCCGGAGGGTGCGTGGACGCTGCCGGAAGGCGCCGCGGGAGCCAGCGGAAAGCGTTTCACCGGCTTTGCACACGGCGCAGCGGGAATGATGGGCTTTCTCGCCAGATACTCCGCTCTCACCGGAAACGCGGACGCCGATGCCGCGTGGCGCCGAGCCGAAGCCTGGCTGATCAGTCGCGCCGTACGCGGGCGCGCCGGGAGGTTTCAGTGGCCGCAGAGTGATTCAGATCCCGCGCGACCTGACTGGTGGTGTCACGGAGCACCGGGCATTGCACTTGGCTGGCTATGCGTCGCGGACGCCCAGG
>Ga0306923_10004044_pt1 | contig 13958 bp, 14 predicted proteins | sample sta12Can44000108_FD_203841 | JGI IMG/M metagenome (GOLD analysis project Ga0306923, IMG submission 203841) | Lab enrichment of tropical soil microbial communities from Luquillo Experimental Forest, Puerto Rico - statanox.12C.anox.44.000.108 (v2)... | ecosystem: Environmental > Terrestrial >... | reverse complement strand
CGCGTTTAAGGGACAACAGGTCAGTGTGGCTCGTACCGACGCCGAATTCGCCCGCGTGACCTATGCGCCCGTGCCGGCGGATCGCGAGATGACTGTGCAGGATCTGCTTCGGCACACTTCTGGGCTCGTCTATTGCGGGACGACGAATACCCCGGTGAAAGACGCCTATACCAAGGCCGGGTTCTGTCCCAAGAGCGGGGTTTTATCTGGTAGCAACGAGCGCAACGTAAAGCCGGACGAGGAGATCGACAGCCTCGCCAAAGCCCCCCTCGCCCACCAGCCCGGCACCGTCTGGGAATACGGCCTGTCGGTGGACCTGCTCGGACGCGTCATCGAGGCAGTATCCGGTAAGCGTCTCTCCAATTTTCTTGATGAGCGGCTGCTCAAGCCGTTGAAGATGAACGACACCAGCTTCTGGGTAGCGACGAGCAAGCTGGGTCGTGTCGCCCAGCCACTCGCTGCCGACGCGGCGAGCGGTCAGCCGATCGAACTCTTCGACATCTCCAAAGAGCCCGGTAACGACTCCGGCGGGGCCGGCGCGATCTCGACCGCCGCCGATTATCTGCGCTTCGCCCAGACGCTGCTGAATGGCGGTCAGCTCGATGGCGCGCGGGTGCTGTCCCGCCCGACCGTGGCACTGATGACCGCCGATCACCTCGGCGCGCGCATCGCGCCGGGAATGCTGGCGACCAACAATCTCGGCTACACCTTCGGGCTCGGCTTCGCGGTGCGGCAGGGCACGGGCATCGCCGGCGCAGTGGGATCGGCCGGGGAGTTCACCTGGGGTGGGTATGCCGGAACCTATTTCTGGGTCGACCCGAAAGAGGAGCTCGCCGGCGTCTATATGACCCAGGCACCCGGCCCGATGGGGCCTTACTACCGCAGACTCGTCAAACAGCTAATCTACGCCGCGATCACCGACTGATTGCGCAATCGCGACATCGCCAAAGCCATAATCGCCAACCCGCGAACGGCAGGTTTCGGCGCGTCTCGCCCATTGCCGTGCCTTGCGGCGAAGGTCCTGTAACCCTGAACGGACAGCGGGAATCTTCATGCCCCCGCGCCGACCTTCGCAATTCGATTGGGGTGGCGGTTGGAAAGTTCCAGGCATGGAATACGCTGGCTTGGCTTCACTTCTAGCCGACCAGCCGCCCGGGGCGCGCCTTTTTTGCGTGGTGCTCGGCCCTGAGACCTGGCCGGTGTGGCTCGGAGAGGAGCCTGCCGACGCGTCGCAACTCAAGGCCATGCTCGCGCCCTATCCGGCAGAGGAGATGACATGCTGGCCGGTCAGCCCGCGCGTTGGCAATGTCAAGAACAATGACCCGAGCCTGATAGAGCCGATCGCTAGCGCGGGTTAGGCACGGCGGATCGGGTGGCCCAGAGGAAGCAGATGAACTCGCGCAGATGGCTCGTCGCTCTCGTTATGCTGGCGCTGGCTGCGTGCGCCCAAGGGGGTCAGGCTCAGGCCCCTTCCGCGCCCAACTCGCCGGAGAACGTGCATGTCATGGGCTTTAGCATGTAGCAAGCAGCGGTAATCGGCCCGCGCACGCGCACGCTTTGCGAACTTAAAAGGCTCTTCATTCGGAGAACGTTAGCAAAAGGTGTGCTTACCTCCCTGTAACTCGGGAGGTTGGATGCGGCTCGCGGTCCTCGTTCTCACGCTCGGCTCTATCTTCGGCACCGGGGCTGCGAAGGCGTTCGATTGCTCCAGCGTCACGCTGCCATCGAGCATTGTCATTTGCAGCGATCCCGAGCTAATGCAGCTGGCCGATGAGCGGCAGGACGCCATTTACGAGGCTAGGGCGCGAATTGGCGAGGAGGCGTGGCCGGCCCTCTGGGAAAATCAAAAAGCTTGGGTTCGATCTTACGCCGTCGCCTGCGGTATTGCGCAAGATCGACCGCCACCATTGCCCATTCCGGCCTCAATCCGCGGATGTTTCAAGCATGCTGCCGAAGCGCGAATTACCTTCATTCGTGGCTATGGCTTACTCACCCCAGGCCCCTCCGCGCCCGTACCTCCAAGGATCGGCCCCGGCTTCGATTGCACCAAGGTAACGCGCCCACTTGCGTTAATGATCTGCGCCGACGCTAATTTGTCCCGCGTGGATCTCCGCTATAACCAAGCCTATTGGGCACTCTTCCAACAGCTTGACCAATCGGCGCGCCAGGGACTGCGGCGAGAAGAGGACGCCTTCATTGACGCGGTTCAGGACCGGTGCGGGATGCCGCGCTCGGGCGGATTAACGCCACAAGCTTGGCAGACCCGCGACTGCGTCAGAGGTGCCTACGAAGGACAGCGGAGCCAGTGGCTTTCGCGGCTGACGGGACCAGCCTACGAGGAGGCAACGCGCCCGCCCGAGCGGCACTTGGCGTTGCAACGAGATCTTGAGGCGCTTGGTTTCCTCTCCGGAGACGTGCAGATCGACGGCGCTTATGGCGCGGAAACCCGCAACGCGATCACCGCTTGGCAGACCGAGCGCGGCAATACCACGACTGGCTTGCTCGGCGAAGTCGATGCTCGCGCACTGGAGCGAGAGGCGACGGGAAGAGCCACCCCCCTTCCGGCTCCGCCGCCTCGGGAGTTGAGCAGAGACGAGATACCCCTAACGCCTAACGGCAACGTCTTCCGCGTTTCAGCGCGTATAAATGGCGCGATCACGTTGCCGTTTATTCTGGATAGCGGTGCCGCGGACGTGCAGATCCCCGCCGATGTCGCGGGTACCCTAGAGCGCGCGGGGACAATCTCAGCGGAAGACTTCATCGGATCGCAAATCTACACGCTCGCAGATGGATCAAAGTTGAGCGGTGACCAATTTAGGCTGCGTGAACTGCAACTGGGAAACCACGTCGCGCGAAACGTCGTCGCAAGCATTGGCCCGGCCAAAAGCGAACTTTTGCTTGGGCAAAGCTTCCTCTCGCGTTTCGGGGTATGGGCGATCGACAACACGCGTCATGTCCTCATCTTGGGGGAGCCCGGATGAGGAACAGCAAAACCTCCGCGGTGCCCAGCGTGCGGGCTATTGAGCGGCGCAAGGCTCGCGGACTTCTGGCCTGCCTCTGGCGGGTGGCTGACGCGCTCGAATATCTCGTGACGCTAGCGGCCTTGTGCATCCTAGACGCGCTGGCCGGTCCGGAGCCGGAGCCACCCGCCGATCAGCAGCGCGAGCGTGAGTGGATCGAGAGCCCGCGATTAACCGTTGTTGACCAATGAAGCTTGGGAAAATGACCATGCAGGTCCGCTTTGCCGCGCTTGCGGCGCTCCTACTCGTCAGCACAGTCCCTCAGCTAGGCCATGCTCAAGGCTACATTCAAATCCCTGTGCCTGGGATACCCGGATTTAGCCCTCCTCCTCCGCAAGAACGAGAATATCGAGGATGGCGGGAGCATTGCGAGCACCTTCGGGACAGAGAACACGAGCTTCGCGACAGGTTGGCCTATACGCCGCCCTATAGCGAAGAGCGAGGAAGACTGGAGCACCGGCTTGCCGAAGTGCATTACGAGCGAGAGCAGTGCTGGCGCCGTTGAGAATTAAAACGGGAGTGATATCAGGCCCTCGCCTCGGAACCGCCAGAGCATTGACTTAAAAGGTTTTTCGGTCGCCCGACCGCAACACGATAGGCCACGGCAGCCGCAACGCCGGTGGGGGCAACAGCACCGAGCGAGGAAAGGAGTGGCGCCAGGTTAGGACAAATCCCTAACGCCGCCCCTGTGCTCTGGCTTGGTCCGACGACGGAAACGGCCAAGCCGGGTTTGATCCTATGCGCCGACAGTCAGCGAACCGTCAGCCGGCGAAGAACCTCGCTCGTCCTCGCGTCTCTCCGGTGATAGGGGCCGATGGCAGCACGGTCCGCAACGCCAGGCGCAGCGCTCTCCCAGGCGCAACAGGATTGAGTGAGCGAAGGAGCAGCGCCGGGTTTGGTGGGAGGGAACACTCAGTCCCGACCCTCTGGACCCTTCCTACCGTCGATTAAGTCGACGGCGACTCGCTGGCCCTCGGTCAGGCCGGCGATCCCCGCGCGCTTCATTCCAGCAGATCACTCGAAGCCGCACGGGTCGGACGCAGATCAGGACGCGAAGCGAACTCGAACAGCTCGGCAACGCGTTGCAACCTCTTTTTCCCGTCGCGAAGGGGGTCCCTCTCGCGCGGAACCGGAAGTTCGAATCCATCTCTCCAGTGAAGAGTCAGGAGCGAACGTCGGCGGCGTGTTAGGAAACTCCCCTCGGACGGCGCGCCAGGTGGTTTCCGCGCTCGGCTCCGCCAGCTCGGAGAGGCGCCGATCCCGAGCGGGACGAAAGTTCGAATCCATCTCTCTGCAGAGCCCGCTTACAGGAGACGACGTCGACGGGCGTTTACCTTTGGCGCGGAACTTGAAGTTCGAATCCATCTCCCTCCACCGAAGAGTCCGCGAACTTTTGGTTCCTAAGCGGCGGAGCCCCCAGATACAGGCCGTTCGCGTCCGGTCCGGGAACGGTGCGGTAGCCGCATTTCTCCATTGGTTCGCTGCCTCGGCTCGGAAGATCCGGAGCGTCGACGGCTTCATTCTGCCATAGGCTATCTCGGGTCGGTGTCGCGCCGGGGAGTCGGCTGTGTTATTGATCGCCAACAAACTCGCGAGGGAACCATGATCCATCATCTGTCGATCGCCGCACGCGACCCGCAACACGTGGCCGCAGCTCTGGCCGAAATCATGGGCGGCACAGCGGTGCCGTTTCCGCCCAATCCCGGCAGCCATTTCGTGCTTCAGCTTGACGACCACGGTTCGGGAGTCGAGGTCTACCCGGCGGGGACCGAATTGCGCCCGGGCGGCGAGGTCGGCGGCGGCTTTGTCAGAAGAGAGCCGCGCCAGTTTGCCCCGACCCATTTCGCGCTGAGCGTCACCACCGATGCGGCCAAAGTCAAAGGCATCGTCGAGCGCGAAGGTTGGCACTGCTTTGACTGCAATCGCGGCCCGTTTCACGTGATCGAGGTGTGGGTCGAAAACGAGCAGATGGTCGAGGTCTTGCCGCCCGAATACGCCGCCGAATACCTCGCGTGGACCAAACCTGCCGAGATCGCATCGCGGATGGCCTCGGCTCCGACCCGCCGCGAACGCATCGCCGCCGCGAAGTAATCGACAAACACGACACGACGCGGCCCGACTACGCTGGACCTTCCCCGGCGTCTTACGAGGCCCTCGTGCGTCGCGTCTCAATGCTTTGGCGACCCGCGACTTGAGGTGCAGGAACATCACGTCCTCGACCTGCTCGGTCGTATGTCGCAACCGACGGCAAAGGATTCTAAGAAGGCATCGAGCGCTACTACTGAGCGGGCAAAGCCAGGGGCGGTGACCCTGTCTTTTCTGGGCAAGGTTTGTGAAGCGCGATTAGGGCGGTCACGGAGGTCGGCCTCGGGCCCGATCGCGCGCCTCTTGCCAGCCTTTGCGCCAGGCGGAATAGGCGAGTGTCGCGACCTTATGGGGGCAGGAGCTCTCCGCAATTCCGTCCGCGAAGGCCGCAACGCCGGCATCGGCCGCTTTCATTGCTTCCTGGCGCTCTTCGGGTGTACGTCGCGAGTGCTGCGGTTGTCCTACTTGGCGCCACACTTCCTCCTTCCCGAAGTCGAACGCGTCCGCTGCTTCGTCGAACCACGCATCGAACCATTTCGCGAACCACCTGGCGCGACGCTGCTCCTCCCGGATCCGAGCCGCCAGCCACTCGGGATTAGCAACTCGGGGGTCGCCCAGCGCCACCAGGTAATCCCGGAACTCTCACTCCCATTTCTCCGGGGGCAGACCGAGCATGGGGCTGATCACTGGCAGACCGTTAGCCTCCCGGGCCCGCATGATTTCCATATCGAGTTCGACCGCCCGGGTCTTCCTCTCTAACTTCCCGGCTTTCGTTGTCATTGCCGCCTTCGCCCAAACCGCCGGCAAGCCTCCCTTCAGATGGGGCGGCCTAGAACCGCGCAAAAAAGCCCCGCCAGGGCGGGGCAAGCGGGACATCGGGACGCTAGTAGGCTTATGCGCGACCGCCGTCAATTACCGTGAGGCGCCGAAAGCGCGACGGCAGCCGTTGGCCGACTCTGGTTCGTGCCCGGAACTCCGGTTTCCGCCGGCGATTAATTGAAGGCCGAGAACGCGATGCCGAGCCCGATGTTGCTGAGGCCTAGGTCCTGCTGCATCACGCTCGCCGCCGCGGCCAGGTTGACCCGGTCGATAAAGAGGATGAAGTGCATCACGACCACGAGCACCAGGAAATTCGTCGTGGCGCGTCCGCTGAAGGCGAACAGCATGTTGCCCTCTCGCCGCTTTCTCTCGTTCGGGCAACGCTTCTCGGCTCAAGTCAGCCGGTAGACGCGTTTTGCGGTGCCGCTGAACAGCATTGCCTTCTCGTAGGCCGAGGATCCGGCTGCCAAACGCTTAAACGCGTTCCACAGGATCGGATAGCTCGAGCTGGCACCATCCGGCGGGAAGTTGCTCTCGAACATCGCGCGATTCACTCCGAACGCGGCGATGCAGGTTTCGATGTAGGGCCTGTAGGCCGTCTCAAGGTCGGTTGACGAAGGCGGTTTCTCGTGCGTGTAAAAATCGAACATGCCAAACGTCATGCCGAGCCCACCGAGCTTGACGACAACGTTTTGCGACTTTGCTACCTCGCTGATGCCTGCCTTCCATTGCGCAAAAGTCTCGGCCTTCTGGTCCTTGTAGGGTCCGATCCCGACCGGTCCGCCGACATGGTTGAGAATGATCGTGGTTTGCGGGAAGGCGCGGGCGAGGTCAGCGAGATCGGGGAGCTGGGGATGGTAAAGCCAGGCCTCAAAGGTAAGATTCAGTGGCGCCAGACGCGCAAAGCCGGCGCGCCAGGTGGGGTCGTACATTTGCCCTTTCGGCGAATTGGTGCGCCCCCGCGACAACACATTGCTCGCATCCCAAGTGACGGAATGGCGGATGCCGCGAAAGCGGCCGTCTCCAGCGGCGATCTGCGCCTCTAGTACACGCGCCACCCCGTCACCGACCCGTAGATTGGCATGACCGACGATACCGCGGCATAGCCGTGCCGATCCGTATTGACCGCTGGCGCTCATCGCTGCGGTCCCGTTGACAAACTCGGTTTCGCCAACAGGCTTCGTCTCGTCCGGCCCGTCGGCGCGATACATCGAGCCGCACTCGATAAAAACCGTCTGCGTGATGCTGTGACCGCTGCCGGTGTCGGCGAGCAATTGGTCGATCAGAAACCGGTGTCCGGGGCGGTCCCACAAATGATGATGGGGATCGACGATCTCCAGCCCCGGTTCGATGATTTCCTCCTGCCGCAGCGCGAGCCAGGCCGGATTAGGGTAACTCGTGCTGGGCGGAGAATTTGTTGGCGCGCCAGTGCTCGCGGGTGCCGCGGTCTGCGCGAGCGGAGAGCCGGATGACAGCGCCGCCCCGCCTAATAGCCCGGCCGTTCCGCTCAGCAGCGTCCGGCGCGATACAGATCGCCGTCGAATAGTCTTTTCGGTCATCTTCGTTCCTCCCAAGACCTCTAATTTGGGCATTTGCAAACCCCGGCAGCGGCAGGATGATAGAGGGATCGGCAGCTCGGAGTCTGCCGCACCTTGCACTTCAGCCATGCGCGGTCCCGGCTACTCCGCAAAACACCCAAGGCGATTGACGGGGCCCGCCGCGGCGAGGACCATGCCGACGGTCGGGTCCATGCGCCGCTCGATGAGGCCGCCTTGTGGCATTGCCGGCGGAGCGGGTCGGAAAGCTCCTCGCCATCACCGCTGAGATGGCCGATGCCGGGAGGCTTACCGCGGCGGGCGTAATGGTTCTGCTTACCCCGCGCCATCGATGATGCAGAGCCGCGCGCACGAGCGCTGGCACAGATCGCGGCGCGGCTGCCACCGGAGGCGCAGCCGGGTGTCCTCGGCGAGGCGTTGAGCGCCGCCGGCGTCATCGTTGATGCATGGGTGGGGTCGCGCGCCGAGGCACTGGCAGCGGTCGCGGCACAAACCACCGATTGCTCCCTTCAGCAATGGGTAGAGACTATTCGCGTGCTTGCCACGCGCCAGCGAAATGAATGTATCAGAGATCTAATTGCGATCCTGCCAATTCTAGATGCCATTGGTGGTGAAATCACGATGCGCAGTTTTGCCCGATCGATTATTTCCGTTGGGCACTGGTGGTCCAATAACCTACCTACCAAAAGATCATTGCAAATTTCGTAATTTATGCAAACACAGCAAACACTCGCGGCCGGGTTGCCCGTGCGACGACGGAATTCAAATCCTGTCCATCCCGGTGCGGTTACGCCGCTCCGCGCAGCCGATCAGGATGTTGATCACGGGGACCGACCCGTTTGCCACAGCAAAACCTGATGCACGCCTCGTCAAGCTGCTGATCAGGGCGCACCGGCTCAACGCCACACTCCTCGACAGCGATGGCGTGCCGTTTGCCGCATTGGCCAAGCGGCAAGGGGTGAGCCCGTCCTATTTTACGCGGCTCGTCCGCCTCAGCTATCTCGCCCCGGACATCACGGAGGCCATTCTCGACGGTCGTCAGCCGCGCGATCTGACCGCAGACAAGCTACTGGCGCATTCACGTCTGCCGCTGACCTGGGACGAGCAGAGGGCCGTGCTTGGCATTGCCCGAGCCGGACAGACTCAGCCTGGTCACATCGCTAAGTCTCGGGCGACCCGACGTCGCTTGACGCACCAGTGCAAACCGCCGTCGCGAACCGCCGACCTGGCACTGCGGTACTGGAATAGGGCCCGACAGAGACATTACCGGCAGCTGGGGATGCCTATCGGCGTGGGCTACGGCGGGCACATAGGGCTGCGGGAAACTTGCTACCACCATCGCCATCGCCCCGGGGCCCAAACCCAACGATGACCATTCCAGCGCCCGCGACCTCGCGACCAGCGCTTAGCTTGTTGCACTCAACGGCCCGAGCTTGGCACATCGATGCCGTCAGGGGTCGTCCACCGCATCAGATTTTATTCACTAGCTTACCTAAGCTAGACGGCCATCGGGCCAGAGATGGCGAATCTAGCATAGCCAACGGGTGACGCCCGTTGCACCCTCTGCTAAAGACCGGCAAACATCGGCCGCGGGGTCGCAGCAACACGCGTCGGCCAATCGATCACCATCGGCAGCGAGTTTTGGCCCAAGACTGGCAGCGGGCATCTGGCTACAATTGGCGTGCCTTGGTGGAGGTGAGTATCGGCCGCTACAAGCGAGTGATCGGTGACGCGCTGCACTCGCGCACCGGAGGGCGGCAGACCACCGAGTTGGCCATTGCCGTCGCCTCGCTGAACCGCATGCTCAAGCTTGGGCGGCCCGAGTACGTACGCCTCTCATGACAGTCGAGGCGGGGGCTGACTTCGCCCTCGCTGCTGATCCGTGCAACAAAGTGCCGTCTCGCCGCAAAACCGATAAACCGTCCCGGCTTGGCGTCAGCGTCAGCCGCGAGGAACGCGACGAATGGACAACGTCGATCGGACGTGCTGAGCACGCTGCCGACGACCGGCCCCGGACGCTCCTATCCGGACCGCTTCGGCGCAGTGCCGCTCGAACTATCCGACTGGTCCTCGGCACCTATTGCAACGGGCCGACGCTTTTTCGTCGCGTCAAACCGCGGCGTGTTGCTCCGTCCCTGTTGAGCGCGTGGTGTAGAGTTTGCCGTCGCGCTCCTCGATTCGGCCAGCCCGCTTGTGCCGGGCAATAGAGATGCCGATATGGTTTGGGCGAACCCCCTTGCATGCGGCAGCTATTTCCTGCTGTGTCTTGCCCGTTGCCAGGGCAAGAATCTGATCGCCGAGGCTTGGCGAACCGCGGTCGAGGCGAGTTGATTTGGCGGCTCTGGTGCGCCGTCGCCTGCCCGATTGTGCTTGAAGGACCCCGTGTGCCGCCCTGGTCGACATCTTGCGCGAGGTGGTCCTTTTCGCCTGCGTGTCTGTGCTGTAGCGCGCGAGCACGCGCTCGGTCGCTTCCAGTTCGCCGAGCTGGCCAGAAAGCTTTTCACGCTGAGCGTCGATGCGCGCGAGCGCCTCGCTGACCCGCTGCTCTTCTTTGGCAATCTCGTCCAATGTAGACATTCTGTACCTTTGAGGCAGAGTAGAGGTTGACCAGGACGATTGCACCCGGCGCTTGTGTTCCTCCGCCTTGTGCTCAGCTTCCGCAATGCGCTCCTTGAGTTTTGTAATCTCATAATCGCGTGCGCGAAGCTCACGTGAGAGGCTCGCCTCAGCCTGCTTCTCTGCCGAAACGTCAAGAAGCCAAACGCACGTTGCGCTGTCGGGGAAGCACAGCTCCGCGTAGCGCACCCAACGACCATCACTCAATTGCAGCACGCGCGCCTCAACATTGTCAGCAGAAACATTGCTCTCGGAGTGCTCGCCCTGCAACGCGCTTTCAACCCAATCGGTCCACGCGCGCCAGTCTAGCGTGCTTGGACCGTGATACCCTGCCTTGGACACAAGCTCCCGGAACGCGCTACTGCTTCCGATAGGATCGCCGTCGGCGGTCCATAGTGCGACCGGGACGTCGAGCCCTTCCCACCACCGTGTACCCTCCAAACTCGCGGAACTTATGCCGAGCGCACCCACCTTGGCGGCGGCGGCGCATCCTGCTTGGGTGAGCGACAAGAGCGCCTCCTTGCCCGAGCGCTTGCGCAGAATGAGCCCGTGCGCCCCCAGGATCGCAAGCACCCGAGATAGGTTCGCGTCGGCAAGCTCTGTGGCATCAGCAAGTAGGACTCGGCGCGCGCTGCCGCCATTCCGCGCCAGCTCCACCAAAAGGTCTTTCACATGTCGGCGCTCGAGCACCTCATCAAGCGGCTGACGGTCGGCAAAGCGGCCGGTTTGCGCGACAAGCTCAGCCAGGGTCGTCAATCGCTCGGCGATATCCGGGCGCTCCTTTCTGCGCGCGAGTGCAGCGGCGTGTGTGTAGATGTCATACCACTCTCCAAGATCCTCAGTCGCCTGACGCGCGCTGATCATGCGCCACGCAGCCCCCCGAAGCGAGACGTAGGCATGCTCGACCATCGCAGCGCCCGCCCCTATGGCGCGTCGGACAGCCGAGCGAGCCTCGCGAATGTTGAGATCGCCGGACGAAAGTGCGTCTAATGAAGAGCGGAGCACCGGGAGACTGGTGGTCATGGAAGTCGGTTCCATCGTTCATTTTATCTCATTTTACATCGAGAGGCCGGAAGAGAGTATCAAGATTCGCATGGAAATTTACGTTGAAACAATGCTCCACCGACGCTTCTCGACGAGCTTGGATGGGCGGGGCGCGATCTTCGTTGTCGGCGGTAGCACGTAGCCGATGCCACCACGCCGCTTCGGGTAAGCCTGCTGCACGACCATCGTCCGGGTCTTGCGTCGTATCAGGAGCGTCTCGGCATTGCTGATATGGCCCTTCATGGTCGAGTCATTGCCACATGAGGGCACGAGGACCAAATCGACATCGAGATCGTCATAGACGGATTTCTGCCGTCGGTTGCAGAAGTCAAGGCAAATACCGAACGCTATCAGGCAACCATCCAAGACCAGGACCGCCAACTCTTCGCCTGAAACGATCCGCTCCTCGCGATTTTTCTCGTCAACAAATGGGAGCCGTTTCGCCTGCTCGAGTAGCAGGTTGCCGTCACCATCAAGGACGGTCGCTATGTTCGCGTGGCCATCCGGTGTCGGGCGATGCCAAGAGCCTGCAACTACTAATGCTGGAGTGCGCGGTCTTGCTTCCGCGCCCGGGTTGTCCTCGCTCTCCTCATCTATCCAGGGCTTCTCCTGAAGGAGCCTCTCAATCAGCGCGCGTGCATCGTCATCGATTGTGAGCTCCGGGAACAGGGTCGCCATGCAGCCCGATTGGTGGGTCTCGCGGACTGCGTTCTCGATGACTTCGTGAAGCTTCGTACACCTGATTCCCGTCACGAGAAAGCTCATCTGGTCTTCCTCGCAGGTGAACCTGAGCCGCGGAAACAGCGCCGCCCCAAAACGGAGTAGCGGAGCCTTGGTCCCGAGCCAAGCCAAGCGCTTCAACACGACATCGGCGCCATCGACTTTGGCGGGAATGACGCGGTGCTTCTGAAGCCCGCGTTGGTTGAAGGGCCGCAAGTCTAGGGCGGGGTCGGGCGCCAGACGCCAGAGCGGGCGTTCCAAGGGCACAAGGTATGCCTTCTCGTCGCCAAACTTCACGGTCCACTCCTTCGCAGGATCGCTTGCAATCTCGCCGAGACCGACCACGGCATTCAGTTCCTCAAGTGCACGGAGTTGAGCACCGACAGACCGGATCAACGACCGCCTGTCCTGGAATGAAGGAGTGAATCCGAAGCCTGGGTCTTTCAGCGCACGGGTCAGCTGATGAGCATGCTCAAGCAGTTCGTCTTCTGGTATCCGCTCATATAGCTTCTGGAACGGGGTGGGGGCGCGCGCAAGCGTTCGCCAGATAGCGAACATCGCTTGAGCGATGCCGTCACGCTCGGTTCGATCAATCGTTTCGAGCGTACCGCGCAGTTCTCGAACCGCATCCACCCAGCCGGAACGATCCTTCATCGATAAATTCCCCCAAACTTTTTCTTTCTACGGGCCCTCGCGCCTTCGACGCTTAGCCGGTTCAAATTGGACTGCCCCACACGCGTCGACAAAGACAGGGCGCGGTTTCAGTCGAGCCCCTGGCTCGCCGCGTGAGAGGAAGGAGGCTAGCAGCGCCCGCAAGCCTAGTGGCAGATTTTTTGACCCGCTGCAGGTTCGGCGAGAAAATCGCCTGCAAATCGGAGATGATTTCGGCCATTCCGATTTGATCTCGTTCGGCGTTCCAGGAAGCTGATTGTGAATCAGCCCGAAGTGGGACCCCACCTCGGATAGGCCTCAACTCGTTGATACATCGAAGGAGATCTTGTTTCGGGTCGGGTCCGAGGATGCGGCTCCTGGCTCGCGCTCGGTCAGATGCGGACCGATAGCCAGGACTCACCGCTGGAGCCAGGAGGATTCGAGCTATTCTAGTCCAGGGTGACGAGGGATGTGAGTCGGCACCGAAGCGGGACCCCACCTCGGAGCGTTTCGGCCTGTGTCACCGAACCTCATCAGACCGGTTCAAAGCGGCTCGAGTTGCAGCCGCTTGTCGAGGTCTTCCACGGCGTCGGCAACCTTGACTTTCCATCATGGACGGCAGCCTGTAGCTGCTCGGCATAGAAGGCATGAAGCTGTACAGCCTTGTGGTTTTTGGCCTGTTCACTATCGGTCAATCCGACGTAATCAACACCAAGAGAAATCCGCCGCGGTCGCGGATCGTAAAGCCGGCCGTTAACACAGCGGCCAGAGCCCAGCCCTTGCGCGCCGCCGGAATGCGGAAGACCGACGGCTCGGCGGTAAACAGGATCATCAAGCTCTTACGGTAGCTGACGATTGCGACAGGTGGTTCGCCCGTAGCCGCCCGACGTCGTCAGCATCGAAGGCCGACTCGATGTAGCGAAGGTTCATATAGCAGAAGGCGTCGAACATTTTTTCAGTCGCAGCTGCCAGTTTAGGACGCGGCGCCTGGGCTCTTGCCGCCTATCCGAAAATGATCGCGTCGGCAGGTTCCGGGAAAATATCCACGGTGACCATTATACCCGGCTATGACGACCGAAAGCTTTGGCGTTTGCCGCCGCGCCCGGTCACCGATCGCTGGGGTGACGATGGATCGGCCGGCCTTGCAGCAGCTGCTCGCCGATATCACGGCGAGGCGAGTCGACATCGTCGTCGTCTACAAGATCGACCGGCTGACCCGCTCGCTTGCCGATTTTGCCAAGATCGTCGAGATCCTCGATGCCAGGGACGCCTCCTTTGTCTCGGTGACGCAGCAGTTCAACACGACGACGTCGATGGGTCGCCTGACGCTGAACGTGCTGTTGTCCTTTGCGCAGTTCGAGCGTGAGGTCATCGGCGAGCGCATCCGCGACAAGATCGCCGCCTCGAAACAGAAGGGGATGTGGATGGGCGGCGTGCCGCCGCTCGG
>Ga0306923_10004040_pt1 | contig 13961 bp, 10 predicted proteins | sample sta12Can44000108_FD_203841 | JGI IMG/M metagenome (GOLD analysis project Ga0306923, IMG submission 203841) | Lab enrichment of tropical soil microbial communities from Luquillo Experimental Forest, Puerto Rico - statanox.12C.anox.44.000.108 (v2)... | ecosystem: Environmental > Terrestrial >... | reverse complement strand
GTCTGTGACCAAGAATCCCAGTCGCGAGGTAGTCCTATAGAAAGGAATAAGCTATGCGACTCTTCATCTCTTTGGCTGTTCTAGGTCTTTTTCTCGCCCCCACGCCTGATTCAAAGGAAGCACCAACCGGTTTTGACAACAAGAGCAACGGCGTCACGGATGATTCGACTCATCAGGCAGATCAAACGAAATTCGACGAGGTCGAGCAACTAAGCGATGGCCTTGGACCGCTCTATAACGGGCAGTCCTGCCGTGAATGCCACCAGAGTCCTGTTTCGGGGGCTGCCTCCCAAGTCACAGAATTACGCGTCGGCCATCAAGGACCGGACGGACGTTTTAGCAATCCGGAAATCCCGATTGCTCACGGAACCGAAGTGATCGCCGGTCGGTCTCTGATAAATGATCGCGCGATTTGTCCCAACGCCGCTTTTCCCAACAACGAGATTCAAGAGCGAGTTCCCGAAACAGAGACGATCCGGACATTTCGTCTCTCTTTGAATCTGTTGGGCGATGGTTTCGTCGAGGCGGTTGCGGACCAAACGTTAATCGATCTCGCCCAGCAACAATGCAAGTCTTCTCATCGGAAAATCTGCGGCCAGATCCTCCAGGTTCCTATCGTGGAAGCGCCGGGGCAGATGAGCGTCGGCAGGTTCGGATGGAAAGACCAGCACGCGAGCCTCCTATCATTCGCCGCCGACGCTTACCTCAACGAGATGGGCATCACAAACCGCCTTCAGCCGGATGAGATAACCAAGCTTTGCAACACCGTTTCGGAGCCGAATGATGTGCCAGGCCCAGACGGCCTCTCCGATATTGATCACTTTGCCCGGTTTGTTCGAGCGACGAAAGCGCCTGCGCGAGATTCCGAAGTGGCTAGCAGCACGGCTGCAAAAAAGGGGAACGGTCTATTTGACAAGATCGGTTGTTCGACATGTCACACTGAAACGTTGACCACCGCTCCAGCCGGAACGAAGATCAACGGTGGAACGTTTACGGTTCCGGTTGCGCTCGGCTCAATCACCTTTCATCCGTATGGAGATTTTTTGATGCACGACGTCGGTACGGGCGACGGAATCCTACAGGCAACGAGGGAGCACTACGGCAACAAAGTCTTCCAGATGATGTCAGGCTATCTGTCGAAACAGGATTTCGAGAGCAGTCGGAACAAAATACGCACCGCACCTTTGTGGGGAGTCCGCCTGCGTCCGCGATTGATGCACGATGGCGCATCCCTGACATTTCGCGACGCGATCCTGCGACATCGAGGCGAGGCAAACCATGTAACCCAGGAATTTGAGAAACTGAAGAAGGGGGAACGGGAGGCCATCATCGAGTTCTTGAAATCGCTGTAACACTCTATTGCAGTGTCGCCGGGCCAGCATTGCATTGATGGGTATTCGCATTTCGATGGACGCTAAGGTCGACTTCACCCGTGGCAGTGGCCAGCGCATCACTGATCGTCGCTACGGGACCCGGCACGAAGGGTTTGACAGTCGCGGGGATGAACATCGCCGGCATTCCGCTCGGAGTTTTGGGGCTCATCCTCAATTGGCCCTTATCACCACCTATGTCACAGTGAGATTGCTAGTGATAATCCCTGTTCTCAACATCTATCTGAATTCAATGTCTCGTAAGCAGCTTAATCCGGTCGGTCCGCCAACCACTCCAAATGCATGTCGTATAGTTTTGCCAACGTCGGCCGTCCCTGGGAATCCCATCCGCACATCTCGTAGTAGGTCTGAATCATCTGGTGGAACTTCACTTTGTCAATCACCGCACCAGCGTGCCGACCCGAGCGGATCGGCTCCGTGTAGAAACGCTGCGGTAGCGTGTCATCCGCCGCGCTAAGGCCTTCACGGTAGTTGTACCAGCGCATCAGCGCGTTCCGGCGCTCGCCGATGCGAAACAGTTCGTGGCTGCTGAAATCCCAGCCTGTCACTGCACTCACCAACTCTGCTATCTGCTCAAGCCTCAAGTAACGTGTTGGGGCGCAAGCGTATAAGCACACACCCAACCCATCCGTCCCGCTCCAAACCAGATTCAGAGCATTGTAGTTTCGAACTTTCGCAGGAGACTGCAACGCCATCGGAATTCGCTCGTAGATTCCCATGGTGGCACTGCGATCCAGAGTATGGCTCCAACCGACCGTCACGTCGTAATCCCAGTCGTGCTCGCAGATGTCGCCCTGCGGACCCACCGGTGCGGTAGCGAAGCCCATAGCGAGGTTCGTTTGTGATCGCGCTTCGATCGCAATGCACTCGACGCCTTTCACGTGCAGCGCGAACGCCTCCGCCTCCTTTCCAACTTGTGCCGCTGCGCGACGAACGCCCTCGGCTAGCACATTGCCCACACCGCGTCGGAGCGCGATGTCCTCGATCAATCGGCAGCCGTTCCTGTCCGCCATCTCGCCGAATCCAAATTCGTACCCGAGGTCCGCTTTGCCCAATAGGTTTCTTTCGACACACTCTGCCGAGAACCCGAGCACGTTTCCGGTCGATACCGGATCCAACCCTTGGAGCATGCACAGGGTGTTCATGTCAAAATAAGCTTCAAGCTCACGCAGATCCAGATTGATTGCTAACGAGGACAGCGTCTCCCAGGAGGTTCCGCCCAGCCGGTCATCCTTTGTTAGCCGCCTTGTGTTGAAAGACTTCACGCAATCATTCGCACAGCCCGGGCAATGGCTTTCCAAGCGCATATAAGCCGTGTACTTGTCCTTCGCGAAGCTTTCGGGAGGCTTGTAATCATGGCGTTGACCGTTGTGCGAAAATACGTAACCAGGTTCCAACACGTTGTCGAGCCAGTAAGACCAACCCGGCGACTTTTTCTGCCAGAGATTCAGTGCGTTGTTTGTAATTCCTTCGTCGCGGAAAAGCTTATCTAGAGCGGCGATTCGGGCCCCGTCGGCTACTTGCGGGTACACGGGATTCACGATCACCACGGCTTTCAGATTCTTCGACCCCATCACTGCGCCCATGCCGCCGCGTTGCGTCTGATGCGCGCCTCCGCAAACGATGCCCGCAAATCGCACTAATTTCTCACCCGCCGGACCAATCACCGCTACCTGTGCTTCCGGTCCGTGCCGTGTTTCCAACACAGTCGTTGCTTCTGCCGTGTTCTTCCCCCACAGATCGCTGGCTGACAGAAGGGTGCATTTGCCGCCGTCGATCAGGAGATAGCTAGGTGTTTTTGACTTCCCGCGTAGAACCAGCGCGTCGTAGCCGGAGCCCTTTAGGCCGCGCGCAAATTGTCCTTCGCAGCGGCTTTCGAAAATTCCGCCCGACAGCGGCGACTTTGCTACCACTCCGAATCGCGCGAGTCCGGTGCCCAGGTTACCTCCCGCGACTCCGCATCCGAAGATCAGAAGACTCTCGGGCGCAAACGGATCGGTACCCGCAAGGCTTTCCTTCAACTGGTAATAGGTACCGTAAAGCGCTGCACCGGGATAGTTCCTGTAAAACTCTGTGGCAGGTTCTTCGGTCAGCGACGAACCGCTTGCCAGATCCAATTTAAGCATCTTCCCGTGGTAGCCATGCGCGCTCATTCCGTCTCACTCTTACTGAGGTTGTTTCGCACCGTTATAGCACCCGAGTGCCGTATCGGGAACAAGCAGCTTCAGTGTGGGCCTGCTCGGTCGTGACAGGCAATTCTGCTTCGCGATCAATCTCAAAATGCGATTGGTGGTGATAATCCCTGTTACCAACAGTTATCCGGCAAAATGGCTGGAAGCGTCCGGCAGGCGCGATAGGAGCAACCAACGGTCCAAAGTCGTGTCTATATCGGACGACCGGAACTGCATGAAGGAGATAAGCTTGGAAGAACGCTGCACTAAGAACGAGAAAATCATTCTACAGAACGCACGTCCCAACCATTTGCCGCACAAACTCTGTCCGCTGCATGGTTTGGTTCGAGACGATGGCGAGCACGCCAACTGTCGGGTGTCTAGTGTTCCGTGGTGGGCCCGGCATGATTCTTAATCAGCAGCCGAAGTAAAGCATTGCGAATCATGGGTTCAGCCACTCGAACGCGACATTAGTAAGTGGCGTATTGAGGATTTCAAGGACCGTTACAGAGATGCCCTTTTGCGTGTCTCATCGTCCAGCTCTGAGGACGAGCTGACGGCACAGAGACGATTCGGCCAGATCCTCGCCTAAGACTTAGTACCAAACGAATGCTCTATTGCGTCGCAGTTGTAAACCAGAGTAAGCATTCAGTTCGTCCCTTTCACCTTGGCAAGCAGTTCCTCGGGGGCGCTTTCGCTAAATGGGGCGGTTGGACTGGCGCACAGTCCCGGCCAAAACCTCAGGGGGCAAAGTGCCCCCACCGAGGCATCGGGACGGCCTCGCTTTACTTGGGACACGGTCGTCCCATCTAGGTGATTGCATTCCCCGGTGCATAGGGGCGGCGTCGATCACCCGACGGCGTTGTCCCCCTATTCCTTCCCCAATCCCTATGCAGGATCGCGGACCATTCTGCCTCCCTTTCCTGGCTGCATCCTTGATGAGTCCAGGTCTGCGTTCGATAATTCTGTTCACGCGGTGTAGCCGCGGCTCATCGAGCAGAGAGCTTTGATTCCACTGTCACGGGTAACACCTGAACGGTAACGGTTATTGCGATTGGCATGCTACGCTTGTGCGGATAATCCGATTTTGCTTTCCTCCTATTTGCTAAGCCATTATTCTCGGTTCCAGCTCGTCGCTGCGCTGGCGTGGTTTATTCTCGATCGCGCCGCCAGGGTCTCAAGTGCGGTATCCACCTTGGGACATTCGCACAGAATTCTACGTACTCAGGCCCGTAGCTCTTTCGCAAGGTCGGCTCCTCGTAGATGAGAACAAAGAGATGGAATCCCACCCACACCGCAAAACCGTATTCAAGGACGCGGACGCTGCCGAAAAACAGTCCTTGACCAAGAATGAGGGACATCACGGCAACATACATAGGATTGCGGACGTATCGATATAACCCACTGACGACCAGATGGTACGTTGGAAAGATCGGCGCGGGTGTACCAAGACCTTGTAGCGCGAACCGGACGAAGGAATCCAAGAGGACGGAGGCCCCTGTGACAATCAACAACACTCCAACGAGCCGCAACGAAGAACTTCCCAGCAGCGGCGCCGCAAGGTGCCATCCGGAAATCCGCCAAGGCACGTAACCAGCGATGGTTCCCGGAGCAATAACGAGGAATATTGCAGAGCCCAGAATGGCGAATATTCGCCTCATTGGGGAATTATACTTGCGAGTCGCCAGTTGGTCGGCTATTCGGAAAGTCGTCCTCGGTCGATTTCCTTACAGAAACTGGCGACACGCTGATGCAAGCTTATGTGCTGCCAACTATAGAAGCCATCTTGGCCCTCAACCGTGGGGACGGGAAGCGAGGAGCCGAACTGTTGAAGCCAGCCTCTGACTACGAATTGGCGAAGCCGCCGGCAACCTCCGGTGAAGCTCCTAAGAATTACGGCTCAACAATCAGTTGGCCTTTCATTCCGCCATGACCCAGCCCGCAATGCTTGCAGCACTTAAACGAATAAGTTCCCGGCGTACGCGCCACGAACTCGACCACCGCCGGAGCACCCTCGCTAATCTCGAAGCAATCTTCACTCGAACTGAATACCAGCCCAGGATCGCCTTTCGCTTCGGCTCCATCGGGATAGAGACTAATTTTGAAGCCGTGCTTTCTATCCAGCGGTGTAATCTTCAGTTGTACCTTGGTGCCTTGTTTCACATGGATCGGCGACGGGTTAAATTCGTATTTTTTGGCAGTCACCTCAATCACCCGCACATCCTGATTCGTCTGAGGTGCGTTCGCTGGTCCGGCGGAACCTCTGGCGACGAAAAAGATGAAAGCTAGGAACAGAGGAAAGAATCGTTTCACAATTCGCAATTGAATTTCTCCTCCTGGGATTAAGATTTCAAAGTCAGATTCTCACAAGTACCCGCTCGAGCGGATTGTCTCATAAGGTCTCTCAAGAGCAAGCTTCTATGCGCCGAGTACAATTCATCGAAATCAACGACGAACTATGGTTCCCGTCCTCCCTTCGAAATAATGTGACAGATGCGCTTCAGTTCGGGCTGAGTCTCTTAAAGGCTTACTCGCTCATCGCCCCGCTGCTTCTCAGCGCGTTTGACTCGACACAGAGCAAATCGATTGTCGATCTGTGTTCAGGCGGGGGAGGACCATGGTTGGACCTTTCTCGACAGCTCCAACTAGACACACAGGGCTTTCACATTTTGCTCACGGATAGATACCCAAACCTTGAGGCATTTCGAAAGGTCGGATTAGCCTCCGAGAATCACATTGCTTTCTATCCACATTCGGTTGATGCAATGAACGTCCCGCTTGAATTGCAGGGGTTCCGAACGATCTTTACGTCGTTTCATCATTTTCCGCCGAAAGAGGCTCGCGCCGTGCTCCAAAATGCCGTTGGCGCCCGCCAAAGTATTGGCATATTTGAGATAACAAAGCGTTCTCCGTCCAGCATCGCCCTTATGTTTCCTTGGGCTCTCATGCTTTTCCTCTTCACTCCTTTGATCCGTCCGTTCCGTTGGTCACGATTGCTCTGCACGTACGTGATTCCAATAATTCCCTTTGTCCTGCTGTTTGATGGAGTGGTGTCGTGTCTCCGTACGTATCGGACACAGGAGTTGCGTGAACTGGTCAAAAGCCTGTCCGGAATCGAATATCAATGGGAGATAGGCGAGCATTCAAGACGATTTGGGATAGCGCCAATTACTTACTTGCTTGGTCGTCCTCTTTGAACTTCAGGTTTCGCCGTTGGTCAAGTCTTCAGAACCGTGTAAGTCGACGTTTTGAAGTGTCCGCTTCTGGCGCCGAAGTGTCCCAAAACCGTGCAGCGTGAGACAAGTGGATGCCACGACCGACAGTAAACGCTGACTATGCAATAGGGTGGGGACTCCCAATCATGGAAGGGTGCATGCAAGAATCGCAATCGTTCAAGTCGTAACGTCGCGCATAATTGCTACCGCCCAGTTGGCGATCAGCCGGGAAGATTCCACGAGGTGCAAAAGTGTCAGGTCTCTGGCAAGACCTGCGGTATGGATGGCGGGGCCTCAGTAAGTCGCCAGGATTTACGATCCTCGCGATTGTGACGCTCGCGCTCGGAATGGCAGTAAACACGACGATCTTTAGCGTGGTGAACGGGCTCCTGTTAAGCCCCCTGCCGGTTCCACATCCGGAGCAGGTGACGGTGCTGACGATGGACATGCCGGAGAAGACGTCAGGGCATGCGTTCTCGTATCCCGATTACAAGGAAGTGGAGGCCCAGAACGATTCGTTCAGCAGCGTGCTCGCCTACCGCGTGTCGCTGGGAGGTATTACGGCGGGCGGCCAGGGCGACCACATCCTGTTTAGCCGCGTCACCGGAAATTATTTCTCGTCGCTGGGAATTAAGCCGGCGCTGGGGCGGCTGATTTTGCCGAGCGAAGGGCAAACGCCAAACGCGGATCCGGTAATTGTTCTCGGCTACGCGTATTGGGAGAAGCGATTTGGCGGCGACCCAAACGTGATCGACAAACAAGTGGAATTGAACGACCATCCCGGGACGATTATTGGCGTGACGCCGAAGGAATTTCACGGAACTTATTTTATTTTGGAGATGGACGCGTATGTGCCGATTAGCGCGCCGTTCTATAGCGGCGGCAGCGAGGATGCGGCGAAGGTTTTGTCGTCGCGAGACAACCGCTCGCTCACAGTCATGGCGCGGCTGAAGCCGGGCGTCAGCTTGAAGCAGGCGAAGGCGTCACTGGCAGTGCTGACGCACCGGCTGGCGGATGAATACCCGAAGACAGATAAGGGCGCGACCATCACGGTGTATCCGGAGAAGCTGGCTCGTCCAGATCCTGACCCGGATGACACCGGAGTGCTAGCGGCGGCCGCGTTCATGACGCTTGCGGCGCTGGTGCTACTGGTTGCGTGCTTCAACGTGGCGAATGTGTTGTTGGTCCGCGCGACTGTGCGGCAACGCGAAATGGCGGTGCGAGCGGCTTTAGGCGCGAAGCGTGGGCGGCTGGTGCGGCAGTATCTGACGGAAAGTTTTCTTCTGGCGGTCGCGAGCGGAGCGGCGGGAATAGCGCTGGCTTGGTGGGCAAGCGGATTTCTGAGTTCGTTGAGTTTTGGCACGGAGATACCGCTCCGGTTCGACTTCAGCGCGGACATGCGCGTGTACCTGTTTGCTCTCACAGCGATTTGCCTTATGGGGTTGATTGTCGGCGCGATTCCTGCGTTGCGAGTGGCGCGCACGGACGTGAGCGTTATTTTGCATGAAGGGGGGCGGACTGCGTCGGACGGGCCGCGACGGCTTTTCGCACGAAATACGCTGGTGGTGGCGCAGGTGGCAGGCTCGCTGCTGCTGTTAGTGGTTGCGGGGCTCTTCACGCGGAGCCTGGGGAAGGCAGAGCATGTGAATCTGGGATTCGATCCGAATCGTGTGCTGAATGTGACGCTGTCGCCGGATGAAGTGGGTTACACGGAGGCACAAGGGCGCGAGTTCTATCGCGAACTTTTGCCGCGAGTGCGCGCGCTGCCCGGTGTGGTGTCGGCCGCGGAGGCCTTCACCGTTCCCATGGGCATGATCGGTTCGGATAACGAAGTGACGATCGAAGAACATCCGCTGGAACCCGGCCAACAGGCGCCGGTTGTCTTCAACAATTTAGTCTCGCCTGGGTACTTCGCGACGATGCGGATGCCGTTGCTCGAGGGGCGTGATTTCAGCGACGGCGACAATGACAAAAAGGATGCGCCGCAGGTAGCAATCATCAATCGCGCAATGGCCGAAAAATTCTGGCCGAAGGAGGATGCGATCGGGAAACGCTTCGCGCGAAAGGATCGGGAACAGAAACCAATCACCGTCGTCGGGATTGTGCAGGACGCGAAGTACAAGGGGATTACCGAAACACCGCAGCCGTTTTTCTATGTTCCACTCGAGCAGTCATACGTGGCGTTTCGCACGCTCCAGGTGAGGACTTCCGGGCCGCCTGTGATGCTAGCGGGGCCAATTGAGGCACTGGTTCATGAAGGGGGGTCGAGCGTTCCCATCTCCAAAGTGCAAACCATGGACGAAGCGCTCGATAATGCGAATGGCTTCCTTTTGTACCGATTCGGCGCGCAGCTCACCGGCACTCTAGGGCTGCTCGGGCTGGTCCTTGCGGTGGTGGGCGTGTACAGCGTGGTCTCCTACACAGCGGCACAGCGCACGCACGAAGTCGGGATTCGAATGGCGCTAGGAGCTAAACCGAGGGACATTCTGCGATTGGTGCTCGGGCAGGGGTTCGGCGTCGTCGGGATTGGCGTCGGGATAGGTCTTATGATTGCGTTTGCGGTGACGCACTTATTCAAGGAGATGCTGATCGGCATCACCCCGGCGGATCCACTTACTTATTCAATTGTGGCGGCGCTACTGCTGGGGATTGGGCTTTTTGCTTCCTGGGTTCCCGCACACCGCGCGACCCGCGTCAGTCCACTTACGGCGCTTCGTCACGAGTGAAAGCGCCTTGCGTCCCCTCCAAGCTTACTGTCGGTTCCTCGGGGAGTTCCAACCGAACGCCTCATTAAAAGGAGATCCGAAATGAAGCTCGCAATGCCAGTTCTCTTGGCCCTTACTTTTCTGACGGCAACCCCAACCCACGCACTTCAATTGAAGCCTGTCTCTGCGGATGCTCGGCACGCCGATCGCGACGCGATTCGCGACCATATCGACAAAATCTTTCAGGCCTATATCAACAAAGATGGGGCGATGATCCGCGCAACGCATGCTCCCGCGTGGATGGGCTTCCAGTCCTCTTCGGAGAAGGCCATTCGCGGAATCGATGCGTACATGAAAGACATAGACGGCTACTTGAACGGGCCAGTCCGAATGACCAACTATACAATGCTCGACTTCGATGTCATCTTCTATGGCGACACCGCGCTGATCCCGTACGTTGCCGACGTAACGTATGCTTTTCCAGGCGGCACGGTCACGCAAAAACTTCGCGTCTTCGACGTCTACGCCAAACTGGATGGCGGCTGGAACCAAGTTGGCTCCGATACTCAATTGCACCCTGACTCAATCGCCGCCTCGATGGAAAATCTCCGGCCGATGAGCCCTGACGAAAAGAAGAGCTTGCTCGCGGCGCGCGAAGCGGTGTGGCGCGCATGGTTTGCAAACGATACGCCGCAGCTGACGGAAATGATTCCGCCCGAACTGATCGCCATCGAGCCCCGCGAGAAATGGCAAACACGCGATGATGAACTCGAAGGAGCGAAGGACTTCGCCGCAAAGGGTGGAAAACTCGTGCGTCTGGAATTTCCTCAAACAGAAATTCAGGCTTACGGTTACACGGCCATCCTCTATACGAAATTCACCTTTGAAACCGAGACGGGAGGCAAGCGAACGACACTTTCCGGGTGCGCTACTGAAATGTTTGTGTTCCGTCACGGCAGGTGGGTGAATGTCGGATGGCACTTGGATACTGGCACTTAGACATTGGCCATGCAGGAACGGTCGCGGAGAGTCGACTAAGAGGAGACGTCGCTTGATTCAGCTTAGACGCTAAAACCGAACCGCGAAACCTTACTTGACGGAGCCGACTTCGTTAGAGATGTTCTCGGCAGTTATCGAGCAACGTTTGCGGCAGAATCAGCTAAGGCCAAGGACCGATCCATCGGTCGACTAACCACCAGCGTTACCCCAATGCGACGACTTCCCCTGGTCTCAGGTCGGCGATGGATTTCGATTTCGCGCGATTATTATTGACAACAGCGCCATGCTTCAGGACTGTCAAGGGCGCCCACTATAACTACTAATAATCGCTGCCAAAGACTTGCAGGCACCTTTTGAAGGAGGTACGGTTCTCGGCTAGGTAGTGTCGGTTCCCGCGTCTTACTGACCCGCTGCGACGACGTAGGCCCGTGGAGCCAATACGTGCGCGGCTCCGGTGACTTCGACTTTGATCGGGTGGACCGGTGGCGCGGTAGCGCTCGTTGACTTTGCAAAAATGACTAGGTATTGAGATTCAATGTCATTTGCTATTCCGCCGACAGCATCCTGAAAGTTTTTCTTCGTGGTCCAATAGGAACGCCCGCCTGTTTCATTCGCGATGCGATCGACGTTCTGACGTCCCGCTGAATACTGCAGGTCGTTCGATCGAGCTAACTCCTGGTCATACTTACGGGCGCCGCCATCGTCGCCTCCGCCATGGGTTGGCATGTACGTCGTATCAACCCTGCTGCGAGTTGTGTCCGATGTCGATAGCTGGTCATCGACTCCAATTGTGTAAAACGAAATTCCCATCGATTGAGCCGTGAGAATCACATTGTTATGAGTGTCCTCGATTGCATGAGTGACTTGGGCGCCATAACCCGGGCTGTGCGCCACGGCTGATCGAAAGATGACCACAGCCCTGCGAACGGGCCGAGGATCCGTTTTCATCATGGCCCAGATTACACTGTAGACAGAAAATCCCGAGCCAGCGTTGTAAGTCTGTATAGATTTCCGACCCACGCCTGCCGCGGCAGTTGATAGCTGGAAATTGAAAAGATCAGGCAGACCCTTGTTTTTTTCCAAACCGTGAACAGAAGCTACGACGGCGGACGGATCAGTTATCCAGGTAATGTTGGGATTCGACCATGACTTGTCGCCACCGGCGGCGATGACAAAAGCCCTATCCGCTCCAGGCCGCAAGACCCTTAGCGCTAAATCGATTGCCGCAGCCTGCTCCTGGTCGAAATTTTTCTTGGAGGCTAACAGGACAATGCCGAGGTCGATCGGAACGTCGGAGGCTTTCCGAACGTCGATCATCCGAGCGCTTTCTTTTCCATCAAGCACCGTTACGGTTTCCTTGGAGACATTTTGTACGGGAGCTCCATGAGCGTCCATGGCACTGACCGAGATGATGGCTGTTGCACTCGGTGGGAGGGGATCAGGCGCCGACTGTTTCTCTTGCGGACTCGCAAATTGGGCAAACAGGAATGCGGTCAACAGAAACGTGACGGCCGGCGCTGTGCGTTTCATCGAGCCTCCCGGGTGAAGGTGCCCAGAATTAGAATCATTAGCGAGCGAGGCTAATTATCTACTAGAGCGCGGTAAAGTCAATTCGGAGTTAGATAACTAGTTGCCAAATAAAATATTCTCACCCAAAATGCTATTCGTTGGAGTAGCGCGGCGTAACTCCCGGTAAGCGGCCTAATCGGAAACTCTTGCAGATGGCCGAAACAGTTTGGTTCGGATGTAGAAATCCGCTTGCCACCAATCTCACAGTGAGATTGCTAAGTGATAAACCTGTTCGCAGCATTTTGCGGCAGAGGCGTAGGATGCACGCAAGGTGGTTGATTCCTCGCCCTCTTCGAATGCGCGATTTCCTACTACCGCGTCGTCCAAAAAACTCGGTGCGGGGGATCAGCGTGCCAATAAAGCGAAAGATTGAAGATCATTTTGGCAAACCGACGCGCCGTTCAAGGTCGGAAAATCGCGGGTCCGAGCGGAGATCGTCATACGTGGGGTCGACCTGCAGGAACGGCATATCAGCAGTGTGCTCCTCGTAGGACTTTTGAAACCATAGGAACGCGCGGTCATTCTCTCCCAAGATTCCGTAGATATACGCTAACTGCGATGGATAGATGGGTTCACCTTTACGGTAAAGCGCCTCGTCAGTCGCAGCCCACTCTCGCATTGCGCCGTTGAAGCCACCGGCAGAATAGCCGCGCCGAAGGGCCTCTGCCGACTGCTTATATCCAAATCCATCCATAGCCTCTTCCCATGCGCTGACAGCTTCCCGGTACATGCCATTTCGCTCGTAACCATAACCGAGGTCGTAATAAGCCATCGGACCAAATGCACGGCGCTCGATGTCGCTGCGCTTGAATTCGATGAAACGGTCAAATTGACGACGGACATAGAAGTTCCAGGCGAGCTGATCGTCGCTGGGGTTGAGGGCATTTGTTTTTTCGGCTTCTTTCATACTCTCATCGGCGTGCCCTGTAATATTCAGATACTCCGAATAATACCTGTGCGCCTTCGCCAAATTCGGACTGAGTTCGATTGCGCGCTTGAATTCTTGCCCGGCCGCCGCCCAATTCCATTCAATGAATTCGATTCTTCCAAGATCAGCGTACGCTTCTCCGATTGTCGGATCGATCTCCAATGCCTTCCGAATCGCTTCCCTCGCATTCACTTCCTTCCAGACACGCGGATATCCCGGATGTGTCCACACTTCTGCCATCGCCACGTAAGTGGGAGCATAGTTCGGATCTTTGGCGAGGGACCGTTGGAAGTATTCGATTGCTTTCTCGAACTCCTCGTCCTGCTCCTGTCTAACGCCAAAGTGGAAATCCAAATCCCGTGCTTTTTGGCTGTGATATTGCCCCTGAAGATAAGACTCCACGGCCGCAAGGTTGATCGGCCGAGTTTGCGCCAGACGCACTTGTTCCTGTGGCGTTAACTTCACACTGATCTCATCGGCGATAGCTCTTGCAATGTCCTCCTGCAAAGATAAAACATCTTGTACTTTGCGCTCATAGCTGCCGGCCCAGATGTGCTTGTCTGTCGCCCCGTAAATGAGCTGCGCGGTAATGCGCACACGATCACCCGAGTGCTGGACAGTCCCTTCGACAATCGCATCCACGCCCAACTCTCGTACGATTTGCGGCAGTGACTTGGTGATTTTTTTGTATGGCATCACAGACGTTCGAGAGATCACTTTCAAGGCACTGATCTGAGAAAGCTGGGTGATGAGAGCATCCGTCATTCCGTCAGTGAAGTACTCTTGATCAGGATCATTCGAGAGATTTTCCAGCGGCAAAACAGCTAGCGACCGCACCTCTGCCACAGGCGTGGCTCGCCAGCCTTTCTTGACGCCACGCGCGTCGAAGCCAACTAGAACGACAAGGAGGACAAATGCGACCGCCAGAACGGTCAGGACCCGTGCCATGGCAGGGCGCGGCCTCGTCGCCGCCAGGTGGGCCT
>Ga0306923_10004036_pt1 | contig 13967 bp, 16 predicted proteins | sample sta12Can44000108_FD_203841 | JGI IMG/M metagenome (GOLD analysis project Ga0306923, IMG submission 203841) | Lab enrichment of tropical soil microbial communities from Luquillo Experimental Forest, Puerto Rico - statanox.12C.anox.44.000.108 (v2)... | ecosystem: Environmental > Terrestrial >... | reverse complement strand
TGGTCCCGAGGTCACGTTGCGCCTGGGCCATCAGGTCCCGCGTAAAGGTCTTGAGATCCGACAGCTCGGTCGCCTCGTCCGGCGATACGATGAACCGGAAATGATGCCGGTCGCTCTCGCACCGCGCTGCGAAGGCACGGTGGTCGGTGTCATCCCGCTCGGCATCGAACATGCGACCAGCGGCACCGTCTTTGGTTACGCCCTCACGCCGCAGATAGCTCAGATGAGCACTGAGCGGAGCTCGGTTGACCCGGTGCCGCACCACGCGCGCCTTGACCACCACTCGACGTGAGCGATCGGTCAGGCGTGAGGCGGAGAGACTCGCGACCCGTCCACGTCCGAAGTTGCCAGCTCGTGCTTTTCGCACTGGATGCGCCAAGCCGCCGGCCTTCTCGGCCGCTGCGAGGGCCTGAGCGATGAACGGCCGGGACCGGCTGCCGCGCGAGCGGATGCGGCCGAGCCGAATGTGCACGTCATCGTCGCGTGGCATCACGTTCCGAGCGCGAGGTGCGCTGCTGCTTGTATTTACAGTGACTTGTGCGAATTGGCAGGCTTTCGTGTGCCGGCACACATTGTGCCAAGTCTTTGATCATTGCCCTCTTTCCGGCCGACCGACCGCCGCGCGCCTCGCGGCTTTTATCTTGCCGTCGTTCGGTCGGTTGTAAGCGTCCGGGTCTCGCACATCTGTTCGGTGGTGCACTGGCGAACGATATCGGGTTCCTTCGCATGATGGAGGATCTCGGGTGGGACAGGGACACTTCAAGAACGAGGCACGTCGTTCGTTCTGGTCGCTTCACGCCGAGGCATGGCGTCGAAGTGGCGTGAGCCGTGCCGCATATTGCTGTGACAATCGACTGAACGCTGGCACGTTCAGTCGCTGGCTGAGGGCGCTGGAAGTGCTGGAATTGGCCCGGATCAGGGCACGTGAGCTGCGCAAGCGGACGCGCGAGCCGATATCCAAGGACAGGCACAACAAGGCCGTCCAGGCCTTCTGGGCGATGCATGTCGAGGTGCTGAACTGGAGCGGATTGACCGCCAAGGCTTACGCCGAAGCGCACCGCATCTCGGTCAACAGCCTGCGTACCTGGCGCGCTCGACTCGATGCGGACCCCGTGCAGATCGACTGGCGTGCGCGTCTTCATCCGAGTATCCGGGCGAGGATAAGCAGCGGTACTAGCAGCGGTGCTAACGAGCAGCTGGTCAAAAACGGCTTGACAGACGCCGTAGGTGCTGCCCCGGCGCGCGACGGACGGTCGAACCGGCGCAGCTTCACGAACGCCGAGAAGCCCGCGATCGTGATGGAGGCTGAGCAGCCCGGAGTCAGCGCGGCGGCGGTCTGTCGGCGCTACAACATCACGACCAGCATGATCTTCCGCTGGCGCGCGCAGTTCGGCGTCCGCCAGCGCGAGCAGACGGAACTGGCAGCGGTGCGAGTCTCCGATGGAGAGTACGGCGGCGAGCCGGCCGCAACTGTTGAGACCCGCGATCTGCAGAACTTGTTGCCGGTTCCCGACGGCATGGAGGCTGTCGAGCTCGCCGACGGACGCAACGTCTTCGCGCCGATCGGCAGCGATCCGGAGGCGATCCGCAAACATGTCGCCGAACGGGAGAATACCTGATGTTGATCGCTCCCGCTGGCGTGAAGATCCACTTGGCGCTCGGTCGCACCGACATGCGGAAGGGCTTCGACAGTCTCGCGGTGCTGGTGCAGGAGGTGCTGAAGAAGGACCCGTTCTCGGGTCACTTGTTCGCCTTCCGCGGCAAGAAGGCGGATACGATGAAGATCCTGTTCTGGGATGGCAACGGGCTGTGTCTCTTCACCAAGCGGCTGCAGCGGGGCCGCTTTATCTGGCCCTCGCTGTGCGAGCCTGGCGGCACAGTGACGCTCACGCCGGCGCAGCTTGCGATGCTGATTGAAGGCATCGACTGGCGCACGCCGGAGCGCACCTGGAAGCCCGCGCTTGCGGGCTGAAGAAGTGTAGAAACCCGCATAGAATATAGCGAAGTTGCTAGATCGAATCAGCGTATTCGTGTACGATTCATCATGCAGCTCGATCTCGATAATCTTCCTTCTGATACGGTCCTGCTGCATCGCCTTGTGCGCGACATGGCTTCGGTCGTTGAGCGGCGCGCCGGCGAGATCGAAAGACTCCAGCTGATCATCAAACAGGTTCAGCGGGCGCGGTTTGGCCGCCGATCCGAGCGTATCGATGCCGACCAACTCGCGCTTGGATTGGAGGACGTTGAGACCGACAAAGCCTGCGCGGAAGCCACACAAGAGCCTGCCGCCAAACCGAAGGACAGGAAGCCAAGACGCAAGCCGCTTCCCGATCATTTGCCGCGTGAAGAGGTCCGGATCGACGTCGGCACGGAAGCTTGCACATGTTGCGGCGGCGCGCTGCACCCGATCGGAGAGAGAGTCAGCGAGATGTTGATTGGGTGCCGGCACAGCTTCGTGTCATCCGCTTTTGCCGCCCCAAATACGGCTGCCGTACCTGCGGAACGGTGCGTCAGGCGCCGGCGCCGGAGCGCCCGATCGCAGGTGGGTTGGCGACGCCAGCGCTGCTCGCCCAGGTCCTGGTCAGCAAATATTGCGACCACACGCCGCTGTACCGGCAATCGCAAATCTTCGCGCGTCACGGTGTTGAGCTCGATCGCTCGACGCTGGCCGGATGGGTTGGCGGTGCATGCTGGTGGCTCGACGCTCTGTACGAAAAGCTCTGCGCGAATGTCTTTGCGTCGGATCATCTGTTTGCCGACGATACGCCGGTCCCGGTGCTCGATCCCGGTCGCGGCCGCACCAAGACTGGACGGCTTTGGGTGTACGCGCGTGACCAACGACCGTGGGGCGGACCCGCTGCGCCGGCAGCCATCTTTGTGTTTGCGCCTGATCGCAAGAGCGAGCGTCCGGCGGCGCATCTGGAGCAGTTCTCGGGAGTCCTCCACGTCGATGGCTACGCCGGGTTCGAGCGGTTGCAGGCCCGAGGCAACGTCGTCCTGGCCGCTTGTTGGACGCATACGCGGCGCAACTTCTACGAATTCTTCGAGGCAAATGGCTCGCCTGTTGCGGCTGAGGTGCTGCGGCGAATTGGCGAACTCTGTGCCATCGAGGCGCGCATCCGCGGCCTGTCCCCCGCGCTCCGAATGGCCGAGCGGCGGACGTTCTCCAAACCGCTTGTCGAAAAGCTGAAGGTCTGGCTCGAGCAGCAGCTCAGCCGCGCGCCGCGCCGCGGCAAGCTCGCCGACGCGATCCGCTATGCGTTGTCGCGCTGAGATGGGCTCACCCGGTTCCTGCATGATGGCCGCATCGAGCTCGACACCAATCCCGTTGAGCGCGCGATTCGTCCCGTTGCACTCGGCCGCAAGAATCATCTTTTTGCGGGCTCTGATGATGGTGGAGCGCGATGGGCGACGCTGTGTTCGCTGATTGAAACTGCCAAGATGAACGGCGTCGAACCCTACGCCTACCTGCGCGACGTGCTCCAGCGCTTGGTCGATGGACATCCTATCAATCGACTCGACGAGCTGCTGCCGTGGAACTGGCAACCCGCAGAATCTGTCAAGACCTGAGGCCACGTGCGAGACCCGGACGCTTACGGTCGGTTGGCCTCCGCCACACCGCCCCTTGACCACTGGTGCGATATCCCACGAGTTGTTGCGATAGGCGTGCACGCCAGTCATTGCGGTTTGCGAACGGACGATGTTGGCACAAACAAGCGGTCGATCGGCGTCTTGGTGGTCGATGAGTGCGCATTCGAAACGCGAGAGGATGGCGATTGCTCTGCAGCTGGATGGTCATTCGGAGCGCTATTCGAATCGGTTGCGGATTGCTGCGGGTTCGACGGGAACAACGCGCTTGACCAGCCCCGGTCGCGTTCTTCGGATACAGAGCCGGACCCGAGAACAGAATCGCTCGATGAAGGTGGTGTCTCGGATCCAATGTCGAGCAATTCAATATTGGTATCCTTCGGCATGTCGAAATTGGGAGCGTCCCCTTTCGCAACGGTCGCTGCTACCGCGTCCGCGAATTTGACATCCGGTCGTTGCCATGAGCCGCGATAGACGGCAACAGCGCAGAAGTTTGGATCGGCCTTGAGACGTGGATGTGTCTTGCACCGGTCGGCAAGTCTAGCGATCCGCCGCGCTGCAACGGCGACATTCCGGCATGGCAGGAACATTGCCGCGTTCGCCTTCAACGGAGAGACCGGCAAACCCGCTAGTCCGACGCGCACGGTGTCGTTTGCAGCAGATACCGAGTGCGCCTCACTAATAGCTTCCTGCATACTCGAATAGACTCGTGGCATTGGCTCATTCTGCACAGCGATAGCCCACGGCTCGCCGCCAGACTGATGCCAGATGAGCGCGTGCATCAGCTTGGGTTCAACGCTGAGCGCGCACGCCGTAACAAGCGTCACGAGGTCCATCAATAGCTCACTCCTTCGACAATGATGTACAGCCCTGACGGCGATTGGGTGGTGAGGCCGTGCTCAGCCACTGGAAAACTGCCCTTCGCGGCAAGTTGAAGCCCTGAGCCCGACGTGCAACGCGCGGAGTGCCGCCATCCAGCGTCACAGGCCGCCCTCGGATCGCAATCCGAGGCCAACCGCTTGGCCGCCGTTAGGTGCAGGGGCGTTGCCGAGGTTGGTCGAGAAAGAGGAACAGCGCGGCTCCGCGTCCAACACCGGAACGGCTTGCCTTTGCGAGGTGAACGCATGATCAGTCCTCTTCGAAGGTCCAAAGCGGTTCGGCGCGGCCAATGATCGAGGACGACGCGAGCGCCCCGAAGTAGCGGCCGTCGAGCGAGCTGGGTTCATCCCAGTTCATGAGGAACACTTCACCATGAGCGACGAGGCGGCAGTCCTGCCATACGGGGGGGAGCGGCCGACGGCGGCTGTCGTGCTCGCGCGCCATCCCCATCTCGATTCCGTCGACGATGATGGCAAGCCCCTTGCGGCAGATGGTCTGTCCCGGAAGCGCAAGCACGCGCTTGATGAGCGGCACACCGCGGGGCAAATAGCCGCCTTTGGCGAGGAACGTGGCAAGCGGTTCGGGTGGCATCGCAACGACGAGGTCAGTGACCGTGAGCTTCCGGGCCGGTTGCACGCGATAGAGGCCAATTGGAACGCTCTCGGACACATTCCAGACTAGGCTGGGCGGCGCCTTCGGACCGATCGTGGTGATCACGATGGAGGCGGCGCAGATCGTGGTGAGGAGCGTCAGGAAGCGGGGGCTCATAGCGCAATCCCCCGTCGGCGCAGCCAAGCTTCGTGCCGCGTGTGCGTGTAGCGGCGCGGCTCTTCATCGACGGACAGGCGGTTATGAACGTGCTGCCAATACTCTGGCGCAGCGTCAGCTGGATGGATGCCGAGCGCTTCGACGGCATCGATGGCTTGGAGGACTTTCTCGACCTTGGGCCAGCCGGAGAGGCGCAGGAGAGTTTCTCCGCCCGGGCGCACATAAGGCACGGTCGAGCAGCGCTCGCCTGGCTTTACGGCGCGCAGAATGTCGATGCGCGAGAGAATTGTGCCGTAGTCGTTCGATGCCCAGCGAACGAAGGCAAAGATGCTGCACGGTGTGAACGAGACGATGCGCCGGTTGCGGTCGAGGACCGCCTCCTGAGCGATCCGGCCGAAGCGGATCCAATTCTCGATGCGCTTCTTTACCCACAGGAGTTCGACCTGAGTCAGATCACTCATGCTCGCCTCCTACGTCACAGTGGTGCGTGCGCTTGTGCAAGGTCGTGCGGCGCGCCAGCGGTAGCGATCCCATGCCGAGCAGGGCGCTCCTGATGCGGTCGCGCCGTGCCGGCGGGATGCTGGTCGTTGGGCCGTGCCGCGGATAAGTGGGCCTTCGAGTTGCTCGTTAACTCCGTTGTTGCGGGCGTAAGACGTCCATATGTCCGGCGCAGCGAAGCGGCTTGGTAGCCGAGCATTCGCACGCTGGCCTGACCGGACCCGCGCGGGGCCGTGCCGTCTGCGGCGATCACAGTGAGGGGCCGACTTTGGTATGCCCGCACACCGGCAAATGCAATGCGAGAGTCGTCTGGCCGACGCCGCACTCTTGATTGAGGAGCAAGCCGATCATGGCTCGTTTCCTCGATCGGAGGCCGCTTCATCGTGTCCCTTCCCACGACGGATGCTCGCAACAGAAGAAGATTTGACTCTGCCTTAGAGTCCTTAAGCGTCGGCGATTTGCTGTCTGTGCAGAGACTTGACGGTGATCCGTGCGCCCGAAGTCCCGATATCGCTTGGTGAAACCCACAGCTTTCCCACAGCTCCTGTGGAAAGGTCTGGCCGCATGACCATGGGCTCGCGGCGATCGTCATGGTGTTCAAGGGCAAACGCATAGCCCGGCAACAGCTGACGCGCGACGATGCGTCGGATATCAAGCACGAAGTCGGAGAACCGCGCCAGGCTCGCGCTCTTCGCATGGAGATGCCCGAGTTCGAAACGCCACCCTTCGCGTTGGTGGCCGAACGCGTGGTGAGCTCCTCCCATTCGTTGACCCAGGAGAACTGCTGGCGACGCCAGTGCTCGCCGTGACGGATGGTGGGGCGGATGACGGTCGACTGCAGGCGCGTGAGCGCACCCTTGAGAAGCTGGTATTCGCGGCTGCCGGTGGCGCGCCCGACCGCGATCAGAAGCTGACACGGCGTGAACCGGAAGAACCGTGAGGTCGGCAGGCCGCGATCCTGTGCTGTGAGGATTAGGCTCGCGGCCCAAATCAGGACATCGGCGTCCCAGACGGTTGCCATGCCGTGTTCGAGAACCGCGTAGACCTGCACTTGCGTATCTCCGGTCTGCTAGAGGATGGGCGTCACGCGCTTTGCCTTGGCGAGGGAGAAGAACGGCCGCTCCATGAGGTCGCGTGGCCGTACCTCGCCGGCGAGAGGCTCGAACGGGTCGAGCGTCGCGCGTTCGGTTGTGATCGGTCGACGGCGCTCGCCCTCCATGATTGGCTCCGGTCAACTGTCACCGACGATGGGCGAGCGTCGAGGGTTGGCCCGACACAGCGCCGCGCTTCGCCGGGTAGACGGTTCCGGCGCCGGGGTCCGAAGTCGAGGTCTTGGTCCCGCGATCGGCCCAGGCCTTCAGATCGTCGAGTGCGTAGACGACGCGCCCGCCAATCTTCCGGTATGTCGGTCCCGTTGCATAGGTGCGGTGCTTCTCGAGCGTTCGGCCGGAAAGGCCGAGGAACCGCGCTGCTTCGGGTGTGCGCAGAAAGCGCGGCGGCAAGCCGGCCAGCGGATCGGGCATGATCGAACCTCCATGGTCCTGCAGAGGCCGCCGGAGTTTGGCGGCGAGTTACCGACCACGATGGTGGAGTGTGACCGCGAAGGGGGATGGCGAAGGTGGCGGTGGTGAAATCACCACCCCCCATCGCGCCAGCCGTGGAGGCCAGATGGTCCGGGACGCCGCGGGTGATAGCTAAAGCAGCTTTGGCAGGGCGAGCTTACCGGCCGCGCAGCAGCGTACGGTAGCCGGCGCGCATGAGGACGACGCCCCCCTTCACCAGGCGAATGGTCTGATCGCGCAGCGAGGAGGTCTTCCATGGCTCGCGCTCGAGACGTCGAATGCCGAAGAGAATTTCGGCGATTTCCCGATAAGATGCTTCGGAGAGATGGCCGTCGAGCGCGCGCAACATGAGAACAAGGCGATCACAGCGCTGCCGAGTGAGTGCAAGAGGTTCTCGGCCATGATCGGCCCTTCGGCCCACGATCCGCGTCCAGAGTCGCAACGCTGCCTCAGCGCGGGTAGGCAAATCATCATCGAGCGGCAGGATGATCGCGAGCGGTTCGTTTTGGGGACCATCACGTAGCCAGAGACGGACTTCTCCCACTTCATTGCCAACGATCACGTGTCGTCCGTCCAGGCCGAGCCGCTCGGCGGGATCGTCACCGAGCTGTGCAACGTCAAGCGGCCGAGCTTCGGAAAAGCGTTCCGGAGCGCGCTCGAGCAGAACAATCGTGGGCAACATCTCTGGCCGCCAGAACACAGCTACTTGGTTGGCGGCAAGCCTTGGATCGACCAGGAAACGAGAGCCCCCAACGCCGGGCGAGGGCTTCGCTTGTCGTGCCCCCGGAACCGACGTCGGAGGCGGCCCCTCGAACGATCGTCTCGTAGTCTTCTTGATAGGCCGGGTTACGCCGCAGGAATTCCCACGCAAAACCGGGCCGATCGAGGTGCTTCAGGTAGTCATCTTCAGTAGGAGACCGCCAGTCGAAGTTAGCGGGCATCATTAATCCCCAAGATGAAGTTGCACGCAGAGGATGCCCATCCAGCCCAAGATACGGATTCACGTGTGCGAGGGATTTGGGGAGTCGCGCGCAGGGCATCACGTGATGCCCTCTCGGCGTCGCTGAGCTGTGACTGGCTAGGGTGCTTGTGTGACTAGATGCAAATTTCAAATTGTCGATGGAGCGTGAAAGCTTTTTGCCGGTCCGATCGAGACGGTGACGATCGCATTCCTCAGATAAAGGCGAGCGGTCTGCGATGCCGGTTATAAGAGTGCGGCGCATGGCGGCCATGCGGTCCGTCGTATCATCAGCACTTGATCAACGACCGCATCGGTCCGCAAACGCGTACCCCAGCAGTCGCGCGAGATCAGTCGGGGGCGTCGCCACGTAGGAGGTGCCGGTAACCATGCTCCGTCATCCATTTGGCACGGGCCAAATAGCTTTCCCAGGCACGGCGCGCGCGTGTGGGCTCATGGGACGGATCTATATGGAGGACGATACGCACCACCTCCGTCCAGTCCGCCCCTTCGGCCTCGGCGTCGAGGAGGCGTAGATAGGTGGCAAGATGTCCTTCGTCGTAGGGGGTCAGAACGTCGGCGTGAGGAGCGGCGTCGGCTACCGGCGGATCGAGCGGCGGTTCGGGCATGAAACGGCCTACGTTCCGAGTTGGATAATCGTCCCGCGACACAATACCGGGGCACCTCTAACGATAGCGATACCCGTCATCTTCCGACAACAGCCCTTTGGATGTGCTCGGCAATGTGTTCGCCCACCGAGGGAAAGAGCGCGAGCCCGAACAGGCTTGGAAAGCCTGTCAACAACGCCGTCGATTGTCGAGGATACTCCGTGGTGAAATGCACGACAAGACGCTCGCCTCTCGTGCATGAACATACGAGAGGTCCTCGCCTCAGGAAGCATTGGCTTATGAGGCCGGCATCGATCGCACTTACATCAGCGCGCTCGAGCGCGGGGTCTATAGCGCAACGATTGTGATGGTCGATAAGTTGGCCACGGTTCTTGGTGTCGAGCCGGGTGCGTTGCTCCAAAAACCTGCAAAGGGACGACCACGCAAGGTCTAGGCCTCTTCGTAACGGTCGCGAACCTTAACCGCAAAATGACATGCTTTCCCAATAGAAACTAGAATTGTGCGACGAGCGCATTGAAGCGAAAGGCCAGAAAGAGGTAGATCCGCCGATCCGGTAGTGTCGATTGGCGGCTTCGCTGTTGAGTTCGCTTCACACGACACTCTGATTGTTTCCTCGGCTTCGCGAGCCGCGCTCCCGGCGAGTACAGCCCCCAGGCCCGAAGGGCAACGCTCGCGACTAAACACAGCAATGCGACACGCCGATGTTGTGGCGCCCCCTCGATCCGTGTGTGGCAATTCGCGGTCGGGCGGTGTGTCCGAGTCAGACACGTCGGTGGAGTGTGTCTGACGCCGCGCCAACCGGCTCCACTTGCGCATTGAGGGAACCAGCCCGCAGGGGGCTGAGAAGCTCCGTTTCAGGGCGCGTCAAATCAAGCCAGGCACCCCATTCCTCGCGCTGAAGCGCAACAATCTGACGAGCGCGCGCGAAAGCCCCGCCCGGTCGCCCGGGCGGGGCTTGCTGCGGTCCTGCTCACTCGCCGTTTTGCTTGCGGCTGCGCGACCAGATGAGGTTGAAGGTATCGCCGTCCTCGACAAGGTTGGCGTAGATCGGGACGGTGAAGCCCGGATCGTCCAGCTTAACCGAGAGATAGTCGCGACCTTCGCTGGAGCGCTTCGACCAGGCGGCCCCAATCTCCGCGCGACCAACGTAGACCCGATGGCTGGGGGCGTTCTCGCTGGCCCGGTTGGTCTCGGGGACGATGCGGACGCCCTTGGTCTGGACGCTCAGGGTTACGATTTCGCCCTGAAACTCGTGGCCGGACTTCTTGAAGGTGCCGATGCTTGCCATGTCACTTCTCCTTTGCTGTTCGAGCCCGCGACCATCGCGGCCTCGATGGCGATCTGCAGGCCGAAGGCGATCGATGACGCACCCGTCTTCGGGCCGGAGCGCAGCGGAGGATGGCGGCGGTGAGACTTTCTTGCCTCGCGAGGAATGGGCGAAGCCCAGGGGAAGAAAGTCTCACCGCCGCCGTTGCGGCCCAGGCGATCGAGGCGCAGCCGTCCTTTGGCCAGATCAAGCCATCAGAGGCCGCGTGGTTCGCACGTCCGACAGCACTGAGGAGAAGACGTGGCGGATATCGAGTGACCCGCACAAGAGGCCGGCCTGATCGGGCTAAGCAAAAGAAAGCCTGGCGTAGCAATGGGCGGCCACTGCATGTCCAGCCCCCGGCTGCGCAGCGCCCTATTGCGAATCGTGTCGCGCCCGATGGAGGCGACGCCTCGATCCGATCGAAGCGCTGCGACGACTGCTATGGTGATCCGAGATCGGCTCCAACTGCCATTGAAATCGGGAACGGCGGAAGCTCAGCCCTGCCTGGGCGGCGACGTCAGGGGATCAGGCGGTACCACGCCGGCGGCAATGCCTTGTCCGGCGTCGGGCGCGGGGCAGAGAGCATCATGCGCGCCCAGGCCGTGGCCGCCACGACAATCGCGCCCGCCATTGCCATTGCCTGTTTCCAACTCTCGGCTGGGATGCCGATGTGCGCGAAGCCGAGCCCAGCATGATATCCCGCAACGGCGGCCGGCACTGCGAAGAGGAGCGCGATCACTGCGCGAATAAGGGGCGAGCGCAACGTCATGAGGGCGATCTGCCCAAGGACGAGGGTGACGCTGCTGGCAATTAGCCCGACGATGATCGCTCCGATCGGCCCCGAATCGCTGTGATAGGTGGCAAGCCCAGCGGTGACGCCAGCGAATTATGTGGCGTCCTGCGATATGTGGCGCACGAGCAGATCGGTGCTGATCCTTCGCCGAACTACCGACTCGCACGCCACATATTACCGAGGCTACAACGCGCGCAGGAAAGTCATGACATCGGGCTGGCGGGACCATCCGCCAGTCGCCCGCCGAGTCTTCCCTCCCGCCAACATCGCCAGCGCTCGTTTTTTCGTGGCGAGGTCGGTCTCGGCGTAGATGTTGGTGGTATCGAGCGACACGTGTCCGAGCCAAGCCCGGATCGTGTTGATGTCGACGCCCGCCTGCAGGAGATGACTGGCGGTGGTATGGCGAATGACGTGGGGACTGATCCGTTTTCCCTGCAGCGACGGCACCGAGGCATGCAACTTTGTGACGTAGCGTTCAACGAGCGTGTGAATGCCATAACGTGTCAGGGGCTCTCCGCGACGGTTCACGAACAGGTTCGCCTCCGCAGGACGCTGCCCTGCAAGGTGGCGAAGGTGCCCGAGGGTTGCGGACCAGAGCGGGCAGCGCCGCTGCTTCTTCCCTTTGCCCGTGATCCGAACGGACTTGGAGTGCCAGTCGATGTCACCGATCCGGAGGGAAGCCGCTTCGCTGACGCGAGCACCGGAGTTGTAAAGGAACAGCAGCAACGCATGGTCGCGCCTTCCCTGGCTTGAAGATTGGTCAGGAGCAGCGAGCAAAGCATCCACTTCCGACTTCTCGAGGTAAGTCAGGCTGGTGGCAATACCCTTCTTCATCGGCACCATTCGAATCTGGGCACACCACTCAACATGTTGGGGGCTGTGCTCGCCAATGAACCGTGCCAATGCATGGATCGACGCGAGTCGTTGGTTCCGTGTGGCCGTACAGCATCGCCGCTCCTGCTCCAGGTAAACGAGAAAGCTGCGCACCAGCTCGACCGATAGATCGGTCACCGACAGCGCGTCGGCGGTTACGCCCTTGCGCTTTGCCACGAAAGGGAGGAGCAGGACGAGCATGTCGCGGTAGCTTGCGCACGTGTTGGCAGACAAGTTCCGCTCCGACGCGACATATTCCAAGAGGAACCGACGAATCCAATGCCCCAGCCAGGTGCGGTCAGTCATGACGGCTCCCCCCTGCGAACGCTTCAAAGCGACGGCTGGCTTCAGCAAGCAGCTCCTGAGTCATTGTCAGGTAGCGCTGTGTGCCCGGAAGGTCCGCATGGCCGAGATAAGTCGCTAACTTGGGCAGAAGATCGTTCAGATCAGCATCGCAGCGATACCACGCGATGACGCGGGCATTTCGGAAAGGCGGGACAGCATTTCTACTGGATCTGCCGAGGCATCGATCACCGGCCAGTTCTCCCAAATCGCATCCGCAAATCGGTTGGAGCGGAGAACACGTTCTCTCGGGATCTAACGAGCCTCGACGACATGAGAGCTGAGCTCGATCCGCTGGGCGACAAGATCTGGCACTATTGCGACAGCACCGGCGCGCGCGGACGAACGGTGACGCTCAAAGTGAAGTTCGCGGACTTCGAAATCATCACCCGAAGTCGATCGCGCCTCGCGCCGATTTCCGACCGCTCGACATTGGCATCCATCAGCGCGGAGTTACTCGCGGCTCAGTTTCCGATGCAGAAAGGAGTTCGTCTCATCGGTGTCTCGCTCTCTTCGCTGTGCGCCGATGCGGCAAACGTCGATACGCAAATGACTCTGGCGTTGTGACTCGACTGCATCGCCGCTCTGTCGAGTACCACCCGCCAATGGGATCCATTTTTGGCCACCGTGTCCGAGTGGTGGCTCATGCCGCGGCGCTCGATACGCGGTCGTGCGAAGAGGTTCGCGGGCGTCCGCCACGCTACTCGTTATGCGAAAACCGTTTGAAAAACCGTTTTAGTTTCGGCGTCTCAAACGGTAATGTTCTGTAAGTGCTTGATCGGATTGGCGCGCCCGAAGAGATTCGAACTCCTGACCCCCAGATTCGTAGTTTGAAGTTGAGGCGCCATGGTACCGGTGCGCGCTCCTCCGCAATAGGAAACGTATTGAGGGCCGGCCTCTGCGCGCGATTATCGCGCCGTTTATACGATTACTGGGGCGTGCATCTTTCGGCCGAACGAATTCTTTGACATCGTTCGCTCGGCGGGCCTGCGTTTGTCAGCTGGCGTCAGCGCTCTAAAAAAAAGCTGCTGCGCTGCTGATCAATGAGCCGTCACTCGCTTCGAAATCCTGGGCGCCGCGGACCTCATGCATTGCGGCCGATTGACGTGACGAGCGGTGGTACAGCGACCTCGGCCGAGGATCCCATGAAGCGTGCCCGGCCCGACATTCTCCCCATATCTTGTCCACCACGGGGGCTCTCGCGGCCGGAGTCAGCCGCGTATATCGGAGTCTCCCCCACCCTCTTCGACGAGATGGTCGGGGATGGTAGGATGCCGCAGCCGAAGGTCATCAACTCAAGAGTCGTTTGGGATCGCCATCAGCTTGACCTCGCGTTCGAGGCGCTACCCATTAAAGAACAAACGATCACCACACTTGTAGCGGTTAATGACAACGAATGGGACGACATGAATTGAGAGTTGGCCCGTGAAGATCAGGCTTGCGGACGGCAGTGGTTTCATCGAGTTGCGTCATCTCGTTGAGGATGTAGACCGGCGCGGCAATGTCCGCGTTTACTACCGCCGCAAGGGGCGGCCGAAAGTCCGTGTACACGCTCCCTTCGGCTCAGACGAATTTATCGCGCAATATCGAGAAGCTCATGCAGGCGTCCCACAACAGCCGCCTGCGGCAGATGTGCCGCGCCGCGGCCCAGCCAAGCCGGGCTCGCTGCGCTGGCTGATCGAGCAATATTACGGATCAGCAGAATTCAGGGGCCTTGAAGACAGCACGCAGCACGCGCGGCGCTTGATCCTTGATGCGCTGTGCGAAG
>Ga0306923_10004034_pt1 | contig 13971 bp, 8 predicted proteins | sample sta12Can44000108_FD_203841 | JGI IMG/M metagenome (GOLD analysis project Ga0306923, IMG submission 203841) | Lab enrichment of tropical soil microbial communities from Luquillo Experimental Forest, Puerto Rico - statanox.12C.anox.44.000.108 (v2)... | ecosystem: Environmental > Terrestrial > Soil... | reverse complement strand
CGGCCTGCACCGCGGTCGGGGGCAGGGCGGATGGCACCACTCTCGCCGAGCGGTGGAACGGCACCCGGTGGCGGATCCAGGCCACCCCCAACCCCGCCGGGGGTGCCTTCCTCAACAACGTTTCCTGCGCGTCGGCCTCGGCGTGCACCGCGGTCGGGAACACCAACGGCGGCAAGACCCTCGCCGAACGGTGGAACGGCACCCGGTGGACCATCCAGCCCACCCCCAACCCGGCCGGCGGCGCCCCGTTCAGCGGGCTGCAGGCCGTGGCCTGCACCTCACCGTCGGCCTGCATGGCGGTGGGCGGCACGGTTGACAGTTCCGGCAACGCGGTGGGGACGCTGGCTGAGCGGTGGAACGGCAAGAGCTGGCAGATCGCGCCGCCGCCCAAGCTGCCCGGGCCGGGCAGCTTCCTCGGCGGGGTTGCCTGCACCTCATCGACGGCCTGCACCGCGGTCGGCAGTTCGGGGCCAGTGACGACCCTTGCGGAACGGTGGGACGGCACCCGGTGGCGGGTCCAGGCCACGCCCAACCCGCGCGGCCAGAACATCTTCCTCACCAGCGTGGCCTGCCCCACATCCACCACCTGCACCGCATTCGGGCTGAACTTGACCGGCGCGGGACCGTTCACCCTGGCGGAACGGTGGAACGGGCACGGCTGGCGCATCCAGCCCACCCCCGCCATCCCAACAGGCGACATCGGAATCCCCGGCGTCGCCTGCCCCACCGTCTCGTCCTGCGTTGCCGTCGCAAGCTACGTCAACAACGGCGACCCGAGGCTGACCCTCGCCGAGCAATGGACCGGCACCCCCGGACCATCGCTGGCCACCGGGCGCCCGGCGGCACCTGCCGGCGCCGCGCCCGCGTGTCCAACCGCTCCTGCCCTCAAGTTCGCCCTGCGCGCAAACCCGATGCCACCACAGCGTGGACCCATCACGCGAGCTCTCACACACCGCACTAGCGCGATGTGGCCGGCCCAGACGTGCCGGATGTAAGACCGTCGGCTACAGGGCCGGCGGACGATGGACGCAACAGCCGGGTTGCTATCCGCCGGCCGCTATCCGTGCCGCCGTGTCAACCATCAGCCGGAGCCGGATAAGCCCCAGTGATCCGCGCCTGAGCCGCGCCTGAAACCTGTCGACCGGCCATGCCGAGACTCACGTGATACGGGCTCACACGGGGTCCCACGTTCCCGAGTTCATAATCGTCCCGGGCGGCACCGCCGTAGGCCTCAGGCCGCCGCGGAACATTGACCAGACCTCGCCGCAGTTCCAGTCCGCCGTCCGCGCCTGCCGCGAGTTCGAGCCCGGGATGGCCGGGCACCCGCCCGGCAGCGGCGCGCCGTGATAGCCGCGACCGCCACCCGGCAGACACCGCGCGCGCAGCCGCACAGACGCTGCCACATGGGCGGCTGGCCGTTCTCCCCGGTCAGGGTCATGACATCGACCCCGACGCCACCGCGCCGGTGATGGCCGACTTTCTCGCCAGCTGAAGTTCAGGCGGGCCCGGCCGCAGTCGCACAGAACGTGCACTTCGGTGCCGGTGCACGATGATTCACCTCACCGTTAACCCGACCTGCATGACCACGCAACGTCACATGCACGTACCCCAACCGGCGCGGCACTCAGACCGAAGAGCACGCCGGATCGCCGGCTCCGCGCGGCCGATGGAGCGAAATGGGAGCGGCGATTCACCGTCAGGTGCAGTCAGACGCGGAGGGATGGCGTGAGCGTAGCCAGCTCAACGCGCCTGACATGCGGGAACGTCCTCGACCAGGGCTCTTGTTAGCCTGTGCTCTTACTTGTGGTCCTGGGTGCCGGGGGGTTCGAGTCCCCTCGCTCACCCCACCGAAACCGCAGGTCAGAAGGCCGGACCGCGATCGCGGCCGGCGTCTTCTCGAGCCACGCAAGAGGCCGATTCCGGGCGGCTGGTCATGTTAGGTGGTTGCCGTCACGGCCTTGATGATGACGGCGTACAGGTCATGCCAGGCCAGGCCCGTGAACCCGGCGGCGATGAGCAGCTGGCTGGCTCGCCGCCGGGTCCGCGCCTTGCCGCGGCGCCCGGCGAGCAACGTGGGCCGCAGCAGAGGTGAGAACAGATCGGCGAGCACGAGATGCCCGCCGGGCGCCAGGACCCTGGCGCACTCGCCCAGGCCCGCCCGCTGGCCGGCCCAATGGTCGAACGAGGTCGTGCTGACCACCAGGTCGAAGGCACCATCGGGGTAGGGCAGCCGTTCGGCGGCGCCCACGGTGAACCGCAGCCGCTGGTCACCGGCCGCCTGTTCGGCGGCCTCGATCATGGCCGGCGCGGGGTCGATGCCCGCCAGCTCGCTGGCCCGCGGGCACCGCTGGGCCAGCAGCCGCAGCAGGTACCCGGTGCCGCAGCCGACATCGAGCACCCGCCCTGGTGCGGCGTGCACCGACACGGCGAGCTCCGCCGCCCGGCCGGCGATGTCATGGTGCAGGCGGCCGCGCCAGCCCCGCTCGTAACCGGGGGCTCGTTCGTCGAAGGCGGCGACATCGCGGCGCGGTGGCACACCGGCAGTCTGGCAGACGACCTAGCCACATAGGCCAGGGCGGATCACATCTCACCTTCGCACAGGCTCGGGAGCGCACCAGCGCCACGATCGTTCCCACTCGCCCTCATGACGACCGCCTCCTAGTTCGCCGGGCGTTTCGCAACGGCGAGGTCACCGCAGCGGTTGCCGTTCGGCCCTCGATGGCCGGACGGGGCCGAAAGCCTGGCCGTCTCCTGCCGGGATTTCCGCCGCGGATGCCCGCCGGCCGGGACGGGTGCCGCCGCGCCATTGATGGTTGCGCACAGGGCCCGCCGCGGGGAGTTAGTGTCGGGGAGCCGCGCCGGAAGCCTGGCGGTCTTCGGCCGGCTGATGCCGCCTGGTTCCCTGGCAGGGCATCGTGGTTGGCGTTGGGAGGCAAACGTGCTGCCGGGCTCGGTTCCTCGCCTGCTGCGCCGCCCGCTGGGCTGGGATCTTGCCCCGGTGGAGGGTCTGCGGCTGGTGCGGGCGGATGCGCACCCGGTCGCGCTGTTCGGGACCTGGGCCGACGGCACCGATGTGATCAGCTCTGAGCCGGTGCTGGTGGCCAGCCCGCCCTGCTCCCTAGGGCAGGTGCTCGACTCGCCGGTCCTCCCCGGCACCACGGGCGGGGGCGGCGGTGCTGGCCGCCCCCGGGAGCTGGGGGCGGGGGCGGCGGAGCCCGCCGTGCCCGGGTTCGGCGGCGGGTGGATCGGCTATCTGGGTTTCGGCCACTCCCGCGAGGTGATGCCGGTGCCGCCCGCGCCTGGCGGGCCCCGGCAGCTCCCGACGTGGTGGTTTGGCTATTACGACCATGTGCTGTGCCGCGACCGGTCAACCGGGACGTGGTCCTTCGAGGCGCTGTGGACCGCGGGCCGGGAGGAGGCTCTGGAGCGCCGGTTTGAGGAGTTGTCCCGCCGGGCCCGCGCCCCGGTGCCGCGGGCCCGCGGCTACCGCTGCGGGGATTTCCTGCTGGCCCCGTCGGCGGCCGAGCACAAGGCGGCGGTCGGCCGGGCCGTGGACTACATCTGGCGCGGCGATATCTTCCAGGCGAATATCTGCCTGCGGCTGGAGGCCAGCTTCGACGGCGACCCGCTGGATGCGTTCTGCCAGGCGGCAGGGGTCCTGCGCCCGCCGTACGCCGCCTTTATCCGCGTGCCGGGCGGCGCGGTGGCCAGCCTGTCGCCCGAGCTGTTCCTGCGCCGGACGGGCCGGGCCGTGGTGACCCGGCCGATCAAGGGCACGCACCGGCGGTCGGCGCACCGGCTGGTGGCTGCCCGACAGCGGGCCGGGCTGGAGCGTTCGGCTAAGGACCGCGCCGAGAACGTGATGATCGTCGACCTGATGCGCAATGACCTGAGCCGGGTCTGCGCCGCTGGCAGTGTGCGGGTGCCACGGCTGCTGGCCGCCGAGGCCCATCCGGGCCTGTGGCATCTGGTGTCCGAGGTGCGCGGAACGCTCCGCCCCTCGGCGGGCGACGGTGACCTCATTCGCGCGTGCTTCCCGCCCGGATCGGTCACCGGCGCCCCGAAGGTGCGGGCGGTGGAGATCATCCACGAGCTGGAGGCGACGCCGCGGGAGGTCTACACCGGTGCCGTGGGGTATCGCAGCCCGGTCGCGGGCCTGGAGCTCAACGTCGCCATCCGCACGTTCGAGTTCGGTGAGGGACGGGTGTGGCTGGGCAGCGGGGGCGGCATCGTCGCGGATTCGGCGCCCGGCGGCGAATATGCCGAGTGCCTGCTCAAGGCGGGCCCACTGGTCCGTGCCATCGGCGGCCACGTTGGCTCGCGGCCGGCCACGCCTGCGGCGCATGCCGGTGCCGACGGTGGCAGGACCAGGGGTTACCTGCGGCCGCGGCCGGCCGCCGGGGTGTTCACCTCGCTGCTGGTCACCAGCGGGCAGACTCGGAGCCTGGCCGGCCATGTGGCCCGGCTGGAGGCCAGCGCCCGGCAGCTGTTCGGCAAGGGCCTGCCGCCGGCCCTGCACGACAACCTGGCGGCCACGCTCTCCCAGAACCCGACCGGGCGGCTGCGGATCACGGTGCAGCCGGCCGGCGGGCCGCTGCGGGCCCTCGCCGAGGTGGTGCCGCTGGACCAGCCGCCCGCGCGGGTAAGCCTGCGGCCCGCGGTAATCGAAGGCGGTCTCGGCGCGCACAAGTGGGCCGACCGGCGGCTGCTAGCGGACCTGTCCAGCTCCATGGCCCTGCGGCCCGGCGAGCAGCTGCTGATCGAGGACGCTGATGGTGACGTGCTGGAGACCGACCGGGCGAACATCTTCGCGGTGATCGGCGGGGTGCTGCACACCCCGCCCGCGGACGGACGGCTGCTACCCGGCGTGGCCAGGGCCGGCGTGCTGCGCGCGGCCCGCCTGGCGGGCCTGCGCGTCAGCGTGACGCCGATCGGCAGGGCGCGGCTGCTGGCCGCTAGCGAGGTGTTTGTCACCAACGCCGTCCATGGCGCCCGGCCCGTCGCCTCGCTGGCCGGCAGCCCGGCGGCCTGGCCGGCTGGCCCGGTCGCCGCCCAGATGGCAGCGGCCCTCACCCGGCAGCCGCTGTCCCGCCCTGATCCCGCCGCCGCACGCCGAAGGGCCCGTACCCCGCCGGCGGCGCGCCCGCGACGGCGGCCAGGCCGCGCCCGGCCGGTCACCGTGCTGATCGACAACTACGACTCCTTCACCCACAACCTCGCGCACATGCTCATCGCCCGCGGCTGCGCGGTGGAGGTGGTCCGCAACGACGAGGTGACCGCTGAACAGGTCACCTCGTCCGGCCTGGCCGGCCTGGTGATCTCACCGGGGCCGTGCACCCCCGCGGACGCCGGCATCAGCGTGGAGGTGGTGCGGGCCTGCGCCGGGCAGGTACCGGTGCTGGGCATCTGCCTTGGGCACCAGGCGATCGCCGCCGCGTTCGGGGCCAGGATCGTCCCCGCGCCGCGCCCCATGCACGGCCAGACCTCACCGATCACCCACGATGGCCGCGGCTTCCTGGCCGGCCTGCCGCAGCCATTCCAGGCCACCCGCTACCACTCGCTGATCGTCGACCGGCAGACCCTGCCCCCCTTCCTTACCGTCACCGCTACCGCCGGCGGCCAGATCCCGATGGGACTGCGGCACGCCACCCAGCCGATCGAGGGCGTCCAGTTCCACCCCGAATCGATCCTGACCACCCGCGGCCAGACCATCATCCGCAACTTCGCCCAGGCCATCCGGCGCCGCACCTTAGCCGCGCCAGGGCTGTTCATGACATCCGGTCGAGGATTTCCCGGACCAGGTCCATGGGCGTCCGCGGGTGCAGGAACGCAAACCTGGCGACGGTCTCGCCCTGCCATGCCGTCGGTGGGATGAACGCCACCTGGTCGTGCAGCAGCCGGTCCGCCCACTCCGCGTACTGGCCCGGCGCCCAGCCAACGCGGCGGAATAGCACCACGCCGAGTTCCGGCTCGCGGATCAACTCCAAATAGTCGCGGCTCTGCACCTCCGCGGCGGCTTGCCTGGCGAGCCCGATGGCGGTCTCGATGGCATCGGTGTAGGCGCGCACGCCGTGCACCGCGAGTGAGAACCACAGTGGCAGCCCACGGGCCCGCCTGGTCAGGTGGTACGCGTAGTCGGTCGGGTTCCACTCGCCTGGCGTGCCGTGGATGACATCCAGGTATGCGGCGTCCTGCTTGTGCACCGACCGTGCGATCGATGGGTCACGGTAGAGCAGGGCGGCACAGTCGAACGGGGCGAACAGCCACTTGTGCGGATCGACCACGAACGAGTCGGCGTGCTCAATGCCGTCGTACTTGCGCCGGACACTCGGGGCGAACAGGCCGGCGCCGCCGTACGCGCCGTCGACGTGGAACCAGGCCCCCAGTTCCCGCGCCACCGTGGAGACTCCCGCCAGGTCATCGATGATGCCCGCGTTGGTTGTGCCGGAGGTGGCGACCACCGCGGCGATTGACGACGGATCGCCGTCGGCCTCGACCGCTGCCCGCAGCGCGGCACCGGTGACCCGGTGATCGTCGGTGTGCACGGTGAGGGGATCCAGCTCCAGGATCCGCAGCGTGTTGACGATCGAGGAATGCGCATCCGCACCGACCGCGACCCGCCACCGGCGCCCAGTCCCCGCCTTACGCTTAGCCACCTCACGCGCAACCACCAGCGCCGACAGATTCCCGGCAGATCCGCCGGACACGAAACACCCGCCCGCTGACTCCGGCATCCCCGCCCGGTCAGCGATTAGCCGCAGCACCTGATTCTCGGCGTGGATCGCGCCGCCCGCCTCCAGCCAGGAGATGCCCTGGATCGACGCACAGGAGATCAGCATGTCGAACAGCAGCGATGCCTTCGTCGGCGCGGCCGGGATAAAGCCAAGGAAACGCGGGCTGTCGGCGGAGATAACCGCCGGTGCCAGCGTTGATGCCCATGCGCCAAGCACCTGGTCCGGGTCGTGGCCGTCCTCGCCGAGCAGCCCCTTGACCACCACGTCCAGCGCTGCCGGATCCCGCGCGCCCTCATCCAGCGGCACCGGGTCCAGCCGGAGCCGGTTCTCCGCGAAAGCGAGCACCGAGCGGATCATCCGCTCGGTAGTTGCATCCACGCTGTGCATGGACGAAACGTAGAACGCCGCTGGTGATCACGCAAGATCACGGCGTCGGCAGCGGCGCACGGCCGCGGGCTACTTGACGTAGGCGATGGGCATCACGTCTGGTGCCTGCGGGACCGGCTCTGACTGATACTGGGCGCGGATGCCTTCGATGTAGCGGCGGCACCGGTCGGTGAGGCCACTGTCGGTCTGCATGCGGCCTTTGGTGACAAGAATGCCCAGGTCGGCGCCGTGGAACTTGAAGTCGCCGGGGGCGTAGACGCGCATGAAGAACGCCTCGTCCTCGCTGGTGATTTCGTGCCAGTCGTTGCTGGGCCGACCGAAGGTGAGCGTGCCGTCCCCGGACAGGTGCCAGGTGCCTGTAGACGGGGCGGCCAGGATCCGCTCGACGGCGTCGCTGGGCTCCTTCATGATCAGCTGCGACCACACGTCGACGGCCGCGAGGTCGCGCCAGCGCTCGTTGATCTCCTCGACGTCGATCGTGTAGCCGACACCCATGAATTCCAGCAGGTGAAACAGGAACAGCGGTACGTCGGCATAGGCTCCCGCGGTGACGTTGGTCATCGATGAGACCCCAGATACCCGGGGATTCAGCTCACCCAGGTACACCGCGCCGGTGTCGACGTCGACGAGCACGTCGATCTCCAGGAAGCCCTTATAGCCTTCCCGGGCGAGCCGGTCGCCGAGCTTGCGGACGTGGCTGATGGCGGTGGCACGGTCGGCCTCGGACAAGGCGTCGGGGAACAGGTCGTTGCCGCACCACCCGCCCGGGTACGGGGTGAGTTCCGGGTAACCGGTCAGGTCGGTCATGAACGGCCCGACGATCGTGCCGTGCCGGGTGATGCACGCCTCCACGGCCGCGGCCTTGTTGTTGATCCGCTTCATCACCTTGAGCTGCTGGCCGGCGAGTTCGGCCGCGCAGGCATCCCAGTCCTCTTGTGCGCCGATGAAGAACGTGGTCTTGCCCGAGTCGCCATAGGGCGTCTGCACCACCAGGTCATCGCCAAGGCCGCCGGCCGTCGCCAGCGCGGTCAGCGCGGCGTAGCTATCGGCCTCGCCGAGCACGTTCGGGACCGATGGCGCGCCAGCCTCGTTGCCAAGCTGGGTGGTCACGATCTTCGAGTCAAGCCGCCGCCGCAGCGAATCGGGCGGCAGGATCAGCTTGTACCCCTGCTCCCGGCAGATTTCCTCCGTCTCTTCATCGAAGAACACCATCGCGACCATCGGCACGCCGCCGCGCCGGCGCAGGTACTCCTGGACCTCGGCGTCACGGAGCAGGTAGTTGTTGATCTGCTCGCTCGACTCGAACTCGATGTAAGGGCGGTTCTCTGGGGCGAACACCCGGGGGTGATGGCCATCCCAGGAGTCGTAGTAGGCGATATAGGAGAAGTTGCGTACCCAGCGGTCGATGCCGAGCAGGTTGAAAGCCGTCGGCCCGACGAAGTAGATCGGCTGGGAGTTGGTGCGGAAGAAGCCGCGGATCTCGGGGATGCCGGCCAGGCGGCGGGCCGGTGATGCCGGGAAGCCGGCAGTATGGGGCGTAGCGGTCACGGGCCCTCCCTGGCGCCTGGGGATCCGCCCATCCGCTGGCCACAGGGCCCGGCATCGTGCGGATACCGTCAGGCTAGGCCGCGGACGGGCCGCCGTCGAGGAGGGCCTGGCCGGTTCTGCGCCGTCGATTACCGCACGCTCGCGGTTGCTTACTCAGGCCGCGCTCGCCGCGGTGCCGTGTCGCCGCGGCGGCTCAGGCCAGATACCACGCCGGCCAGCCGGCGGCGGTCGTTGGTCCGCTGCAGCCTGGCGAGCGCTCCGCCGATGGCATCGAGCGCGCGCAGCGTGTCCTGCAGGTAAGCCGGGTTCTGCGCGTCGGGCCAGGTGGAGAACTTCACGCATACGGTGCGGGTGCGGCGGGACACGTGCAGCATCTGGCCGTGGATGCCCAGGCAGAGCAGCACATCGCCGTACCGGCCGGGGCGGAACCAGAACTGGTTGCGGTACCACCCCCCGGGGAACACCGGCTCGGCGGGCGATGCGGCGAACGCGGCCCGTGTGCCGGCATCGACGGCCCAGGCGTCGCGAAGCCACCGCGGTGGGAGGACGCGGCGCGCACTCCCCGCCCGGTCCGGAGCCGTTCCGCCGTCCAGCAGCATCTGGCCGAACCGGGCCACGTCGCGGGCGGTGGCGCACAGTCCCCCGTCGTGCACGGCGGTGCCGAGGCCGTCGTGGAGCAGGTCGGCGTCATACCCAGCGCCCATAGGTGCCCACACGAGCGCCGAGAGCAGCTTCGCCATCGGTTGGCCAGCGGCGCGCTCGCACACCCAGCCCAGCACATCCGACTCCGCGGAGCGGTAGAGGAAACGCGAACCATGCGGCGCCTCGGCCCGCAGCGTGGCCAGGAACGGGTACAGCCCGCGCGGCTCATTCTGCCCGTCCGGGCGCCACCCGATCCATTCGTCAAGGACCCGCACGTCTGATCGCGGGTCGGCGTAGTCCTCAACGAACCTGACACCGCTGCGCATGTCCAGCACATGCCGCACCAGCGCCCCCGCGTAGCCGCTTGCGGCGAGTTCGGGGATGTAGTCGGTGATCAGCCGGTCGGCGTCGAGCTGGCCGCGGTCGATCAGCACCGCGGCCACGCAGCCGAGCACGGACTTCGAGATTGACATCAACGCGTGCGGCCGGTCCGGAGCCCCCGGAGGCTCGTACCATTCGGTGACAAGCCCACCGTCCTGCAATACCACGTAAGCGTCGGTAAAGGTGTCCGAGAACACCTCACCCACGGTGCCGGCCGACCCGTCGACACGCGTCAGCTCGATACCGAGCAGATCGGCGGCCGGCGCGGACGCACCCAGTACGCGGGGCGGGCCAGTGCCACGGGAGACCAGGTAAGTGGGCAGGATCTCGCGGACGTGCCAGTACGCCCAGCGGTTGAAAGGCGGGTCCTGCCAATTGGCGGCGGTGACCGCCGCGCCCCGTGCAGGTAGTCCTCCTTCCAGCGACATGAGCCGAATCCTAGTTCATGCTGATGCCGCCGCCTCGTTCGCGCGGCTGCGGCGAATCTCACAGAAGCGGGGCCGCGGGCCGGCGTGCGCCGCCGAGCAAGTGGGTTAGTGTTGCGCGTCATGACTCACGATTGCGCCGCCGCGGCCGCCGGGGACTCGCCCGAGCTGATGGCGGGCTTCCCCCCGGCACCGGAATCGCGGGTCACCCTGGCCAACTGGCAAGACCCGCCGTTCAACCGCTGGGCGTTCCGGCATATGCGAGAGCTCATCCCCACCCAGCCGATCCCGGCCGGGCCGGGCACGGCACGGCAGCTGCCCGCGTCCCGCAGGCAGCTGGGAAACCCACCCGTCACGCGGCCCGATGGCAGCAAAACGACCCTGGCGGACGTGCTCGCTGGCACCTACACCGACGCGCTTGTGGTCCTGCACGAGGGCCAGCTGGTCGCCGAGCGCTATGAGGCTGGCATGACCACGGGTAGGCCACACCTGCTCATGTCGGTGTCGAAGTCGATCGTCGGCTGCGTGGCTGGGGTGCTGGCCGGGCAGGGGCTGCTCGACACCCGCGCTCTGGTGACGAGCTATGTGCCGGAGGTCAGCGGCTCGGGATACGTCGGCGCGGCAGTACGTGACCTGCTGGACATGCGGACCGGGGTCGCGTTCCGCGAGACCTACACCGACCCGGACGCCGAGGTCCGGGTTATGGAGCGCTCGATGGGCTGGCGGCCGAGGCTGCCCGGCGACCGGGAGGGTGCCTACCCCTACCTGGCCACCCTGGGCAGCGCAGGCCCTCATGGCGGTGATTTCACCTACCGGTCCGCCGATACCGACATGCTGGGCTGGGTGTGCGAGCGGGCCAGTGGCGTCCGGATGGCGGATCTGATCTCCACTCTCATCTGGCAGCCGATAGGTGCCGAGACAGACGCCGAGATCACCTGCGACCCGCTCGGGTCCGCGATCCACGACGGCGGGATCTCGGCCACGGCACGTGACGTGGCCAGGTTCGGGCAGATGCTGCTCGAGGACGGGATGTCGGGGGGCCGTACCGTGGTGCCGCGGGCCTGGCTGGCCGACGCCCGCAGCCCCAGCGCGGGCGTCCGCGAAGCCTTCGCGCGCACAGATAACGAACCGGTCCTGCCCGGCGGCTGGTACCGCAGCCAGTTCTGGTTCATCCCCGGCCGGGGCGGTCCCGTCCTGGCGTGCCTGGGGATCCACGGGCAACTGGTCTACGTCGACCGCGCGGCGGGCACAGTCGTGGTCAAGATGTCCTCATGGCCCGATGCGCAGAACGCGGCCTGGCTCCTTGATACCTTCCGGGCGTGCGATGCGGTCGCAGCCAGCCTGTCGGGCCGCGCCACACCGGTGCTGCAATAGATTCCGGCGGCCATTTGTGAGCGCGTCACCGACGCATCCGCGAAACCGCTGTGCCGCTAATGGCCGCACTCCGTGCCGCTTGGCGGGACGTCCAGTGCCGGGTTGCGGCCGAAGAAGCCGGATGGCTTGAGCCAGAACGAGACGATTTCGGCGGGCATCACCGGCCAGTCCTCAGGGCGGGTGATGTGGTGGATGCCGAACACGTACCAGAGCACGACATCGGTGTTCTCGATCGGCCGGTTCTGCGCGGTCCAGGCGGGCAGCCCTCGATCGGTCTCGCTGAGGTTCGGGAACTCGCCGCAGGGCCAGCGCTCGTCCTGCCGGTAGGGGGTGACCCACACGGTGTGCCCGATCGCTTCGGCCCGCTGGTAGGCGGGTGAAGCGCGGTCAAGCAGTGGCGGGAACGCCCCGGAGGGCACCAGCTTGTACCCAGGCGGGGTGCCCAGCCCGTTCCGCACGTTGCCGTTGACGACCTTCCAGCCGCGCTGCGTGCCCCAGTCGTAGTCCTGCCTCCCCTCCGCCTCGGTGCGCAGCGGCGTGTCCCTGACCACCAGGCCCAGGCCGTAGGGGTCATCCTCGCTCACGGCGGATGGCACCGACTCGGTGACATAGACGGTGTTGTCCGGCCCGTCCACGTCCAGGTCGAGCCGCGCCACGATGAAATGCTGGTGAAACGGGGCGTAGGTGCGCTGGTCGACCAGCGTCCCGTACGGCGGCTGGCCGCCCTCGGCGAAATGCGAGGTGACCATGAGGCCGGTGGCCCGCACCTCGCATTCGATGTTCCCGTCCTGGTAGAACCGCCAGTACACCAGGTACTCGTAGTTGGCCACGGTGACGTGGAAGGAGATCACCAGCCGCCGGGACCGCCGTACCGCCGCGCCGGCCGCGTGGTCCACGTGCTTCCACAGCACCCCGCTGTCTTCTTCGTGGATGCAGATCGCGTTGGTGATGGTGTGGGGCTCACCGTGCGAGTCGTGAACGACCGCGTCCAGGTAGGTGATCTCCCCCAGGCAGTCGCAGCCTAGTTCCAGGGAGGTGGTCATGAAGCCCAGGCCCCACTCGCCGATGTCGAACGCGGTCCGGCGGTAGTGGTCAGGGCTGGGGTCCCGGTAGGGGACGATCATCTCCGCGAACGACAGCCGGTGGGCGATTGGGCGCAGCCGCCCGGCGTCGTGGAACCCGACCTGGTGCAGGATCAGGCCCTCCCGCTGGTTGAAGCCAACCCGCAGCTGCCAGTTCTGCCATGACAGCAGCCGACCGTCGAGGGTGAAGCCGACTCCCTCCGGCTGGCTGACGGTCAGCGGTTTTACCTGCCGCAACGGTAGTGGGATGAGCGACGGCAGGTACTCGCCCAGCACAGCTGGCCGGTCGGCGGACGCCTCGTCCGCCAGGGTGTCTTCGAGTTCCAGCAGGGCCATCCTGTTCAGGTCGACTATCGGATGCAGACCGGTGACGTGATGGGCATACGGATTGCCCTGCTCGCTGTCCCGGTACCAGACATCCGACCAGCCCAGCCGCAATCCCCGGTACCGCTCGGGAACCAGCGCGCCCCCGTAGGCCCACACATCGGTCAGCACCAGCGACATGTCGGTGATCCCGCGCCGCGCGAGCGCCTCTGCCAGCGCCGGGTGAGCACGCAGCATCTGATCGCACTCGTGCCACTCATCCACCGTCATGTTCGGGTGCTGGCCGCTCAGGTGCTCCCATGCGGTGACCGCGCCGCCGGTCAGCGTCACCACCGCCCGCCAGGCCTGGCCGTCCTCGCGGTCCCAGCACACCGCCAGCGCCTCACGGCGGGTCAGCTCCCCGGCCTCCAGGGCCGGCAAGGCATCCTTGGCCGGCTCCCTCAGCTCGATCGCGGCGAACCGCCAGCTGGCGCCGACGCCACGCTCGCGCCGCAGGATCCCCACGACCTGGTGGATCTCCCCGGCGGTCAGCGGGTCCAGCGGATGCGGCGGGCCAGCACCGGCGACCATGCCTGCCGGCTCGCGTGAACTGGTCACGATCATCCTCCATTCGCAGCCAGGCTCATCCTCGTTGATCTCCCGCGGGGAAGCTATCTGGCGCCACCATGGCCTCCCAGGCCGTGCGGGTCTGGCGGCTCGCCGGTGGCCTGCGCGGGGATGCTTAGCTGTGGTCCCCCGGGAGCCAGTAGACCCGCAGCACCCGGCAGTCCGGTGCCCACCGGCCCGATAGGTAAATGTTGTAGGCGACAGCGGTCAGTTCCGTCGTGCCGTTCCCTATCACCGTGGTGGCATCGGCTGGCGGCTTGGCCTGGGATGCCCAGCCCACCCGGGCACCGGCGGAAAAGAAGGCAACGTCGATGCTGCTGACGGTGACCAGCCCCCGCACCCCTGCTTGCGGGGCGAAGGCATTCCTGACCCGGAGGGTTGTCCGGATGTGCACCAGCGCGGCCACGGTTTCGGGCGCGGTCATCCACGTTGAACAGCCTGATGGCACCACTGACGGCGCAACGGGCG
>Ga0306923_10004031_pt1 | contig 13976 bp, 11 predicted proteins | sample sta12Can44000108_FD_203841 | JGI IMG/M metagenome (GOLD analysis project Ga0306923, IMG submission 203841) | Lab enrichment of tropical soil microbial communities from Luquillo Experimental Forest, Puerto Rico - statanox.12C.anox.44.000.108 (v2)... | ecosystem: Environmental > Terrestrial >... | reverse complement strand
CGCAGCTCCGGCCGTGGCCCAAGAAGGGCCCCGAGCTGAGCTGTTTGGGGGTTACGAGTACCTCCACCTGAATCCTGGAAGTACGAGCTGCCACGGCTTCGGGACCAATCTGGCCTATAACTTGAACAACTGGCTTGGAGCAGTCGGTGACTTTGGCGTTTGCAAGGAAACCGGGGGCTCCACGTTTCACGACGTCAACTATTTGTTCGGGCCACGCGTGAGCTACCGATCGTATGGAAAGGTGACGCCGTTCGCGCAGGTGCTGTTTGGAGGGCAACATGCTGCCGGGAGCAATCTGGCATTTGACAGCTTCGCGATGACGCTGGGAGGGGGTGCTGATTACAGGTACAACCAGCACATTTCGTTCAGGGGCCAAGCCGAGTATCTGTACACACACTTCGGCGGCACCAGGCAGAATAATGCCCGGATCGAGGCGGGCGTTGTTTACCGCTGGGGAGCCTTCTCTCAACCATTTCATCGGAAAAAAAAGACTCAGAAGAGGTAGCAAGGTGGTTAGTGGCCAGCGGGGCTGAATCTTGGTTGGTCACTTCGTCATCTGGTTCTATTGGAAGGGACCCAACCCGACAAGGATTCGGTCCATGGGAACGGGGCCGATAGGATACTTCTGTGGCGTGCTCTGATTTTCTTGCCATAGAGTTCCCTTGGAAAGGCAAGCCGGCCGCACAAGATGCAGCTTCTTCTAACGCCCCATTCCTTCGAAAGCTGCTACTCGTCTTTGGCCTCTTGACGAGGGGTCGGCGGCCACGACACTGCAAGTTCTTCATGGCTGTCGTACCGGGCCGATACACTGTTGACGTGCTGAGCGTTGAATCCAATCTTTTTCTTTGAAGTCGATCGGGCCGCGTCCAAAACTTTCTGAATTGCGGCGATCACCACATCTCCACGGTCGATCTGCACGTAGTGCGCGCTTCCGATTGCAATCACCCGGCTGCCATTCGTCGAGAGACGAGCGAGCTCTTCTTGCATCTGCACCCATTGCTCTTCGAATCGATGACTCACTTCAAGGGGAATTGACCCCGGCGCCTCTCCCTTCTCCGGATCGCGCGAGACAACAACGAGCGGCATCGAATCAAGAGAGCCAGTGTGCCGGGCCTCATCCGCGGAGGCAGCGATCGCCTGCACCTCCGCTTCCCTGGCTTTGACTGTTTGCCAGTGACATTCGACTGTAACTCCACAGGCACCCAGTAAGCGCGGAATACCGAGCGGAACAGCCAGTCCCCAGAGCTTCGACTTCAAGAAGAGAAGAGATTGAATCTTATTCATTTCAGGCGGCAGCCGATTCTCCTGATCGGGATGCCCAGAATCCACTAAAACCATCCCGATGACATCGGAAGGATAGAGATTCTCGTAGACGCGAATGTGAATGCCGCCGAGCGCGTGCCCTACCAGAATGTATGGCGGATTCACTCCAGCGTTGGCTAGAAGCGCATGCAGATTCCGCGCGATGTTGCGGCTGTCCGGCACCTGATCTGGTCGCGGATCGCTGTAGCCCAGGCCTGCGCGGTCGTAAGAGCAGACCCGCGTCAACTTAGCAATTTCGGGTTGTACGCTGTGCCAGACAATCGAATCGTCCCACAATCCTGACTCAAGGATCACAGTTGGCGTGCCCTGACCAGTGCAGTGGAGATGCATTTTGTGACCGCCAACATCCACAAGTCGCCCGGGTGGAGGCTCGCGCTCCTCTCGGGAACTTTCGATTGCTTCATAGGTTGCGCCGATGGCTACCAGGAGCAGGATGACTCCGATCGCGTAGCGCAGCTTGCGAAGAACTCGAGAGATCAGCCCAAGAACCTTTGGTAGCACAAGAAAAACGATGACCAGACCACCAAAGACATAAAAGGCATAACCCATCAGACGCCAGAACGTCATTGGAAACCCCTGTCACAAGGGATTCGCTGGGGAGTGTCCTGTCCCCAATCCTTGTGGAGGCAATCTAAATACACGATTATCGCCGGCGATTGAAGCTTAATCAGCTAACATGTTTCGAGATTTTCGGAAGGCACAGCCCGAAATGTACTGCTGAATCTCTCTATCGCATGAAAGCCGAACTGGTGGCGACCGATCAGGAATGGGACGCCCGCATCGGCAAAGCGGATGCCTTTGTGGATGGGGCCATGGCGCTAAACCAACCGGCGCAACAGCATGCGACAGCAGCGCAGAAGTGGCTGAGCCCTCTTGAGCCTCCGCCTCCCCCCAAAAAAATCGGGCTCGCTATGATCGGGCGAATGCTGCTTCTAAGGGCACTGCTAAGGGAGCGACGTACAACCGTCGAGTTGGACATCCGGTAACCCGTTGCCGAGGCTAACATACGCGTTCCTGCTCCACTCGTGTTACCCTTTTCGCATGGCTGCCCAAGAAGAACAAGAGCTTTGTGCCTCCGGTCACGAACGGCATATCCACTTGGAGGGCATTTGCACGTTTTCTGTCAACACTCCTAAGTGGGGGAGCCCCACGGAGCGACCCTGCCACTGCATGAAGTTCGTCCCTGCTAAAGGCCCTACTGGCAAGAAGGCTCCCGAGCGTAACTGAAATTGTCCGTCCTGGTACAAAACCAGCCAAAACGAGCCCTAAAGCGATTGCGCTTCTGCGCCGATTTCATTGGTTCTTGTAGGCTGCTGTTGTATGCCGTCGAGCGCGCAATCTCCCTTTCAAGTCGGAAACGGCAAACAGGAAGAGCGAGCGAAAGGACAAACGCTATGGCGACCCGAGAAATCTGGCATGAGATTCTGATCAACGCTCCTCCATCTGAGCTTTACCAAGCTGCGGTTGACGTCCAAAGGCTTGCGCACTGGTGGACGACCGATGTGAGGGGGGAGTCCGCAGTCGGTAATAAACTAGAATTCTGGTTTAGCGGCTTTCGCGCCGCGGTAATCGAAGTGACCGCGCTCAATCCCGATGACCTTGTGCGATGGCGCGTGGTTGACGGAGGCGCACGAGATTGGATTGGCACCGAGATCGAATTCAAGATTTTCCGCGACCAGGGGAGGACCCTCCTGCATTTCCGGCACTCCAGATGGCAGCAAGATGCGAAGGCGTTTCCTCATTGCTCGATGGGCTGGGCCATTTTCCTGCTGAGCCTGAAGGAATTTGTGGAAACCGGAAAGGGCCGACCCCATCCGTACGACATGCCCGTCAATATGTGGAGGCCTCCAAAAGAAGTGGCCGCTTGATAAATAGGGCAACTCCGGCACAAGAAGCTGCACGAGGTTCACGTCACGCTCGACCGAGTGGGGTGTCGCCTTTGGCTCTCGGGGGGACCGCAAAGTCAATTTCCGACCAACGAACGGGGATTCAACAAACCGTGCTAGTCTGTCGGTGTTTTCCGTTTTGGCATATCCCTTAAGGTAAGCACACACCGCACCTTCGGTAGCCTGCAGATTGGGCTGCTGCTGCCGAAGCAAAAAATACTCTGTTTCGCGTAGAAATCTTGCGAGCCCCTTCGCAATTGGGCCTGTGATAAATGAGACGGGCTCTGCTGCCAATTACGGATCCCGATTGTAGGGGCGTGGAATGCGGGCTTATCAACCAACGACCTGGTCGGGACCAATGACGTGTTCGGCGATACTGCGTTGGTGCCGACGCGTAGGAAGGCGCAGTGGCGGGTGTTGGTGACGTCGCTCTCCTCTGGCTCCAAAGTGCCATAAGGAACCCACACGCCAAACTTGCCAAAATGTAAGTACAAATGGTCAACGCTCCGGAATGAGCTTGAAAGCCGAGGTCACCATAGACTCCGTTAAGCAGAGGAAACCAGGCCCCTACAAGCAATAAACCGATCAAACCGAACTTCAGAGTCTTAGAAACGGTGTTAACGCCCACCCGCCTCCAATCAATCTGCGTGGGTTGCTGCGGAGCCGAGGGTGCGCCCTGTGTCTGCGCCACGCCCTGCTGAACGGGCTGTGGCTGACCAGTTGCAGGACGCTGGGATTGCCACCACGCAGGTGTGCCAGCTGGTGATGCTACTGTGCTCGATGGAGCACCACCACGCGGCGCTTGACCGGGAATTACCTCCCTCGTTTTCGTGGGTCTAACGACACCAGCTGGCTCAACCATCCAAGAGGGTAGCTTGGACTTGGGGGCGACGAGATCAGAGAGTGCAGGTGCCTTTGAGGGACCGGAGTTGCAGGCTTTTTCGAGAATTTCAGCAAGCCTCTTATGCTCTCCTCCAATCTTCTTGATTTCCGCAAAGGCAGGGGAGCTGGACGGACTCAGAAAATCGTGACATGTGAAGACAAGGTTTTCATCGTGAAACCTCTTCCAAAGGTCCGGACGTTCCGCCAGTGAGATCAGTGAAATATAAATCACGAGAGCGGAGAAGTTGTCCAAATCGTTGTTGAAGAAGAATTGATCCCGGAGCGGATGTTGATAGTGTCGGTGTCCGATTTCGCTCGAATTTGGTAGAGACATCGAGGGAACAAACATCCCATCCAAGTCTACGAGCCGCAATGTTCCGTTTTGGACGATGATGTTGCCATGCTGTAGGTCGCCATGGGCAACTTGGGCAGTTCTCAAGCTCTTCACGACCCTAATCCACTGGTCGGCGAGGTGGAGGATTGCTGCGCGATTTTGAAGTCCTGCCTCCAGGTACACATCGACGGTAGGGCCATCGATCCATTCCATCACAAGGATTGGATACCTGTTAGGTCCGACGAGGATTCCTTCAGCATCGTACTCAAAGTCGGCGAGTGCGGGGATGGCAACAGAGTCTAGGTGGCGGTCTATCGCTTTGTATCTTCGCTCACGGTCGCCCATGAATCCCCGGAAACATCTGATCGCTGAAGATTTGCCAGCCGGATGATTGAGCTTAAAAACGTAAGCAAACTGACCAGACGAGACGAAAGGCATGCCGAGGCGATCGAGCGCTGGCTCCCCGTCTTGTAAGTCCTGCTCTTTGAAACATGTTTTGGGGTGCTGAATTGCTTCCATGTAATCGGTTGCGGTCGGCCAAGACATAGATAAGAGAATGCTGCCTCAATATTCAGCGATGTTGTACCGGGGACCCTGCGGAATCAGAAGGAATTCCCGGCTAATAGACTTCTATTCTAACCACAGCGATGTCGTCATTTCTTATCTGACCCGTACTTCTTAGGTCACCGAAGAAATTCTGAAGGCCATCAGCATCGTTCGATTCTGTCAGCCTGTCAAAGAGCCTGGTCGTCTCACCCTCACCGTTCTCCCGTTGCTTCAGGAACCAAGAACCTACAGCGTCGGAGACGAGCAAGAAATCATCTCCCGGTGCTGCAACACCCGATGCATGTTGCACAGAATCTAGCGCGCGACGCTGTTTTGATTCGATGGACGGCAACAGGATTGGATGACTACCAAATTCCTCTGATCGAGTAATGGGGAAAGCGTTGCAATCCGTCAGATTGCGCCGATGAATGAGGCAGCAGTCTCCTAAGGCGCTTGCTTTCCAATGGAGAGTCACACCCGCTATATAGAAATGCAGCAAGACGAAGGCAGTAAATGACCCTCCCCGAACCTTCTCTTCCGCGTACCAGGGCAGTTTTCGCCTTGACCACTTCCGATGGAGCCTTCGACCCAAGTCTCTGACAAATGGCTCAAACTCCTGCATCTCGAATACCGGTGGCTGGATGCGCACCCAAGCCCTGACGAAGAGCCGAGCCCAGCTTCTCGAATCATAGGCTTCAGTCGCTCCATCTGCGACCGCAAACACCATTCGCCCTGCGTGGAAGGCGATGGCATCCTCGCATTCCCCAGGTTGTGAGCCTTTCTTCGGTGCAAGAAACCTGTGGATGCGAAGCCCGTAAGGAACCCGAATCATCGAAGATTTGCGGGCCGTGTGCCTATCTCGAAGAATTGAACGACTGATGCGGGGTCGCCATTGAATACAAAACCCCTGCCACCCTCAGAGACGTTCACGCCGGTCTGCTCAGCGGCCTTTCGGAACGATTCAGGTAAGGTGCTTGAAATACCAAACAGGGTCTTTGCAAATTGGTCCGGTAAGCCTGCATCTCCCGATGGATATTCCACCTTGGCCGCGCGGTGCGACGAAACGTGGCAATTGAAGAGAAGAATAGACCCATCAGAGGTTCCAAGAGACAGCAATTCCTTTCCAAGAGCAGTAGGGTCGCCATCGGTAGATTCACCGTCGGTTAAGTGCAGGACAGTCGGCGGGAATCCATCCTTGTGCTCCGACAGCCATTGTTCAAGCTGGACCTTTGCTTGGGAAAGTGCCGCACACATGGGAGTGCCACCCGAAGCACCCGGGTCAATCCAAATCGGGAAACGCACTTGGTGTTCCACCAACGCCCCAGCGCCGTCAGGAACCTTCTTCGTGCGAGTCTCGAGTCTGGCCGGATTATCAGCTACTTCACTGATGGGTACGAGCGTCTTCCCGCCGAGAGCACCAGCGAAGGCCGACTGCACAGAGCCTCCGTATCCGATGATGGAGATGTGGTAATAATTTCTAATCTCCTCTGCCTTTGTGCAACGAATTACAAGATCATGTAAGGTCTTGTTCACTAAATCGGCGACGAAATCAGACTTGCGAAGCCCTTCGCTCCCGCCGAATCCGTCAGCCATTGAGCCTGATTGGTCGAGCAGAATGATGAAACACGTTGGATTTGTCCGGCTAATTTCTGCAACGTAAGGCACGGCTCACCTCCTACGCTGGGCCGCCGGTAGTATATTGCTCACCGGGCGGCATAAGAAGTCTTTGTATTTAGGTTGCCTAAAAATGTGTCGAAGTAATGACGGTCCGGGGATTACCGGGGATCTGCCTGTAATGCGTCACTTTAGCATCTAGCGAAATGCCCATTCGCAGTTGCTCTAATCTGTTGGTTCACAATTTCGATTGTTTCCGCGTGGCAGAAAACGCAAAATCTCCATCGTTGACGGTCATATTCACTCGATCCGTGTCAACCGCAAAGCGGATGCGAACTGCGGGTGCTCCCGCCGGATAAAAGGTGAAGTTTCCCAGATGGAAAAGCGGCCGCGTCATCGTGCCTTTTCGAGTCCAGTTTAGCTGGGGCGGGTATGTATACATCTTGCCCGCGTACATTTTCATGTCTGCGTTCACCTCAACCTCATGCGTATCGTCGGTGCCAAATTGGTAAGTTCCCGCGAGTGCGTTCGCCGCTGTGTCCTCGAGCGGAACTGGAGATTCTGAGTCGGCGTCTTTCAGAGATTGCAAGAACTCGAGGACTGGGCGTGCGGCGTCACCGCCCATTCTGGCGTGTGCGAGCAGGCTGATACTGTGCGGTCCATGGATGCGCTGAATGCCGGGCTGAGCAGCTACCAATGCTCTGAGCAGGTCCAGCTGACCAAGCATGGCTGCCGAAAACAACGAGGTCGGCGCCCCTTGCGAGATCAGGTATTCGGCGATAGGGCGGTTGCCCATGTGAGAAGCTGCTCCCAAGGGCGTTTCCCAGTCGCCGAACCCCCAGTCCCAGGCAGCAATTACTGAGGATGGGTGTGTGCCAACCAGCTCTTTCACACGGTTTAGATCGAAGTGTGAAACCGTAACCAAGTCGCGGACTAACTCCGGCGGCTGTGCAGGAAACGTGTCGCGGACAACCATTGGGGTGCTCCTCCTATGCAAACTGTCGGTTTCGCCCAGCCATGCGGGAAACCTCACAGAAAGCGCGAGAGAAGCCGACGTCAGGAAACTGCGCCGGGACAGGTTATTCAACATCGAGACACCTCCGTCTTTGTCGCAACTTTCACTGACGAGTGGGCCTGCCGCACGCCATCGCGCTCAGCGTGTCGAACAAAAGCCGAGAGTGCAAGCGAGATTGGGACTTGCACATCTTAGAAAGAACTTAGGCACTAAGTCTTGCCGGATCAGTGATTTGCTGGTGAAAATGAGGCGGCTTGGCCTGGTTTGGCCAACATTCGTGCGGAAAACTCAGCTGCAATTCGGTGGGCAACTTCCGAATTAAGCTGTAGCACGTCAGCGATAGGGCGGTCCATACGAACGACGCAGATATGCGTTTGGTCAGACAAACGAATGAGATGGGCGAGAATTCGGACTTGCGCGCCATTAGACTGCACCTGGCCGAGCACGACATAGGAAGCATTCAGCGAGGAAGCAATGGCCGGCAGGTCTCGCTGCTCGCGCGGAAGCCGCAGAATCTGGGCGTTGCCGATAACGCGGTAACCGGTGCTGGTCTGATTGGTCATTTGTTCGACAACAGTGTCCGTCAGCGTGTCAGCGAATCTTGACAGAGCGCTGTTGCCGGTCTCGTTATCGAACCGCGAAATAGCCACTATAGGCGATTGATCCGCGTTCCTAACGAATCGCAAACGAAGGCCAGCGAAGGCGATCACAATGAGCATGACCAATGGCGATAACAGAAGAACGGCTATTCGGGTAGTTGTCACCCGAGGTGGTGTGTCGCCTACTTTCCCTGTTTCCGAAAGTTTCGCAGAAAGCGGGCAAACTGGAGCGATGAACTGATAACCGCTCTTAGGGACCGTGCGGATGTAGTTTGGCTGCAAGGGGTTGTCTTGCAAGGCGGAGCGTACCTGGGAGACGCAGAAGTTGAGGCTGCCCTCGAAATTCACAAACGTCTTTTCACCCCAGACAGCTTTGCACAGGTCTTCGCGCGAGACGACGCGACCGGCTTCTTCGATAAGGCACGCGAGAACTTGCGCTGGCTGAGACTGCAGACGAATGGGCACGCCCTCACGGCGCAGCTCGAGAGTTGCAGTGTCGAACTCAAATAGGCCAAAGAGAAACCGTCTGGAATCCATATCGAACGCCTGATTATCGCATGCATTCAAGGTCCAAAGAGATGTGCGATGACTTCCTTACGAACCGACCATTGTGGGCACACTGTCTTCCTATAGTGGCCTCGTGCCCGTTCTGTATCAACCCTTCAGGTTTGAGCGCCCAACGGTCTGCGATGCCGGTGCTCGCAATTGGGAACCGCCAAAAGGTGTAAAGCAGTCTCGAACGTTATTTTCAGAGAGGGGAACCTTGGTGCCGGAAGTTCTAAAGGCAAAGGCTTTTACGCTTGCCCAGCTGGAGTCCATTCCGTGCGTCCAGATTGAAAAATGTTTCGTCCGTATTGCCCGTAACCCCTCGCAAACATCGCAAGATGGAGAGAACCAAAGCCGCCTATTGGTGGGTTCACTGCTGCGCGGCCTGAAAGCTGGATCTCAGCCTCGCGATCACTTTACAGACGCCACTACGTGAAAGGCCGGCGTGCCCGTCACCAGGAATTAGGGAAACGTGTCATTCCAAGCTTGTTTGCTGCAGGCAGGCGGAGCGGAGTCTGCTTTTCAGCTTACCTGCATTTTTCCAAGCTCGAACTTCTAACCTTGCGCATGTACAATGCGCGCACCTCACGCGGAGGCCATTAACGTGCGCTATTACCGTTCCAGCTTCGTGTTCTTCTGCCTCTTTCTTCCCGCAACCCTTGCAGCCGCCACGTGCGCGCAAAGCGCCCCGCCCCAGATGCACGTCAATTCGCAGCGTCTGCAATCCACGCTCGTCAAGCTCAGCGAGTACGGCCGCAATCCCGACGGCGGCGTCACCCGCCTCGGCTACTCCGAGACGGACATGGCCGCACGCGAATACGTCATCGGACTGATGAAGGAGGCCAGCCTTGGCGTCCGCGTCGATCCCGCCGGCAACATCTTCGGCCATCGTGACGGCTCGCAGAAGCTCCCGGTCATTCTCTTCGGTTCACACATCGATTCCGTCGTGCATGGCGGCAACTACGATGGCGACGTCGGCTCTCTCGGTGCGATCGAAGTGATCCGCGCCTTGAACGAATCAAACACCAAGACGCGCCATCCTCTGGAGGTTGTGGTTTGGACCAACGAAGAGGGAAACCACTTCGGCATTGGGACGCTGGGCTCCGGCATCGCCGCAGGACTAATCGGCCCGGAGATTCTCGACCACAAGGACGACCAGGGCATCACTTTCGCTGAGTGGCTGCGCCGCTACCGCCAAGATCCTGCAATGCTCGCCTACGCGCGCATCCCGCAAGGCGCGCTAGCGGCCTCGCTCGAGCTGCATATCGAGCAGGGGCCGAATCTCTACGAGAAGGAAATTCCGATCGGTGTGGTGCAGGGCATCGTCGCAGTGCGGCGCTGGGCCTGCGTGGTCTCCGGCTTTGCGAACCACGCTGGAACAACGCCAATGAATCGGCGGCACGATGCGCTGGCGGCGGCGGCGAAGGATGTGCTCGCGGTGCGCGAAGTGGTGCGCGGCGAAACGGGCACCCAGGTCGGCAACGTCGGTTTGATGAAGGTCGAGCCCGGCGCTGCCAACGTCATTCCGGGCCGCGTGGAATTTCCTGTCGAGCTTCGCGACCTCGACAACGCGAAAGTCGTGCGTATGTGGGAACACGTCGCCGAGCGTTTCCGGCAGACGGATAAGGAGGAAGGCGTCGAGACCCATTGTGACGCGACCGACGAAGTGAGTTCAGCTCGTGCGGATGCGAACGTGCAAGCCGCCATTCGCGACGCGGCGAAGTCCGCCGGGCTCGCGAGCATCGACTTGCCCAGCTTCGCCGGCCAGGATTCGCAAAATGTCGCCAAAGTCTCGCCAATGGGTATGATCTTCGTTCCCAGCAAGGATGGCATCAGCCACTCGCCGAAGGAATATTCGTCGCCGGAGGACATCGCCAACGGCGCAGAAGTGCTGTACCGCACGGTGGTGCTGCTCGACCAGCGCCTCAACCCCTGATCCGGAGTGCTTCGGCTCGACGCCGCTCTTGCGCAGCACATCCAATCCCAGTCTATTGTTGCCGGTTGTGAATGGTTGCGAATTTGAGGGGAGTTTTTGTTCCCCTTGGCCCTGTAAGTGACGCCGGGATGATGGCTAGGGATTCTGCAGGCTGGTTCGGGACTAGGATGTCAGCGGCGGAAATCCATTGGGCGCAGTCAGCAGAGGCACTCGCCAGGATCGGCTCACTCAGGTAGACTCGGGCTACTATGAACAACGTATCGCGCCGTGAACTGTTACAGGACATCGCCAAGGGAGTGACTATGGCCTGCGTTGCCTCGCTTCCCCCTGCGCCCGCGTGGGCGCAGGCAATTCATGCAACACCTCGCAAGGGGCGAATCAAGCAGTCTGTTTCGCGCTGGTGCTACCAAAAAATTCCTCTGGACGAGCTGTGCCAGCGGAGCGCGGAGATGGGTTTGAAGGCGATTGACCTGCTGGGTGTGGAGGAGTGGGGCGTGCCACGCCGCTACGGGCTGATTTGCAGCATGGGGTATGCCGGCGGCGGGGATATTCCCAACGCTTTGAACCGGATGGAAAATCACGCGAAGATCGAGGAGGCTTTCCGCAAAAATATTCCGATAGCCGCAAAGGAGGGCGTGCCCAACGTGATCACATTTTCCGGGAATCGCGCGGGCCTGTCCGACGAGGAAGGGGCAAAAAACACGATTGCCGGTCTGAACCGCGTAAAAAGAGTCGCGGAGGACAATGGGGTGACGATTTGCCTCGAGCTGCTGAACAGCAAGGTGGATCATCACGATTATATGTGCGACCACACAGCGTGGGGAGTGCAGGTGATGGAAGCGGTCAACTCGCCACGCGTGAAGCTGCTTTATGACATCTACCACATGCAAATCATGGAAGGCGATCTGATTCGCACGATCCAAAAAAACATCCAGTGGCTGGGACACTTTCATACGGGCGGAGTGCCGGGGCGGCATGAGCTGGACAACACGCAGGAAGTGCACTGGGATGCGGTAATGAGAGGGATCGCGGCGACCAATTACAACGGGTACGTGGCGCACGAATTTGTGCCCACGCGAGATCCGCTGACTTCGTTGCGAGAAGCGGTTGATCTTTGCGACGTGTAAAGAGGGCGGTGACCGAAGCCCTCGGCACCCAACCGCAGAGTGGGTAGTGCAGCAATTGCCGGAGGCAACGGGCGCTACCGTGACAGGCCAGCATTTTTGCGGCAACAGTAACTCATTGTAATTGCCGCTGTTGGCGCTGTAAGTATTCCGGTGCGAGTTTTATGGCACCCAGATTTGGTTGATCCGGTCTTCGATTCGACCATTGAGCGCAACTTGGCGGGTTCATTTCCATCGACAAGTGGATAAGTCACCGTAAAGCGCCTGTTATGACCACGGGACTGCAAAAGGAGCGCAATCCGAATGCCGGTGGCAGCTAGTATGCCTTGTTGCCAGAATCTGCCCACAGAACGACCACGGACCGAGGTCCAACGTGGTACGTATCTTCAGGAATCGCCGGTGCCGCGTGCCATTCCGCGATATCTTGGGGTGCCTCTAGAAAGGTGTCGATCCATCGTCTCCATCGATATGGCCTGGTCGCGTCTACGCGCGGGAGCGCAAAGTCAAGAGGTTCCCAGAATGCATTGAAGATAAAGTGGGCGAGCAAATTTTCCTCTGATAGCTCCACGCTGAGAGCGACACTGTGCGATTGATGAGTCCAGTCCGGTTGGTTGAGTCTGACTCCATGCCAGCCCTTAACTCCGTTCTTGATCAACTGGGTCAAAGGTATACGTTGGCGCTCTGCGCCGCTATGTCGCAACAGCCGTCTGGCGATCAACAATTTCACAAAACGGTGGACATCGGCGTGTTTTGTGAGCAAGGACCAGTCGAACCAGCTAATTTCATTGTCTTGACAATAGGCATTGTTGTTGCCGTGCTGGGTTCTCTGGCACTCGTCGCCCATCAAAAACATTGGAAGGCCAAGAGAGAGAATCGTGACAGTGAGGAAATTCTTCACCTGACGATTTCGCAGTTTCTCAATGGCAGGGTCGTCGCTCGGGCCCTCGACACCACAGTTCCAACTCCGATTGTCATCGGCGCCGTCACGGTTATTCTCGCCGTTGGCCTCGTTATGCTTATCGTTGTAGGAAACCAAGTCGTTCAGTGTGAATCCGTCATGACATGTTACGAAGTTCACGCTCTGTTCCGCCTCGCGTTTCTCATGGCCGTAGATTTCATGGCTACCAAGGATCCTGTCGGCGAAGTGATTTGAGGAGCCGTCCTCGGCACGGAAGAAGCTTCTAACGTCATCGCGAAAGCGACCATTCCACTCTTTCCAGCTGTCTCCGACAAAACTGCCGACCTGATACAGCCCAGCTGCGTCCCATGCCTCGGCAATCATCTTTGCGCCTGCGAGAATTGGATCCGACTCAATGTCCCACAGCACAGGAGGGTTAGACATTACGCGGCCTTTAGAGTCTCTCGCCAGGATCGAAGCAAGGTCGAAGCGGAAGCCGTCCACATGCATCTCCTCTACCCAATAGCGGAGGCTATCCACGATCATGCGGCGAACGATGGGATGATTGGCGTTAAGGGTGTTTCCCGTGCCGCTATAGTTTGCATAACGCGACCGATCTTCTTCCAAAAGATAGTAAGCGCTGTTATCGAATCCGCGAAAACTCAGCATAGGTCCGCGATGATCGCCTTCTGCGGTGTGATTGAACACGACGTCTAGGATCACCTCGATTCGGGCTCGGTGCAGAGCCTTGACCATGTCGCGGAACTCGTCAATAGGGCCCAGCGGATCCCGTCGAGAGCCGTATGCCTGGTGCGCCGCGAAGAAAGATACCGGCGCGTAACCCCAGTAGTTGACCCGGCCGCGCGGGCAATCCTGCGGATCGAACTGGAATACCGGAAGAAGTTCAATAGCCGAGACACCGAGATCCTCAAGGTACGGAATCTTCTCGATGAGTCCACGAAAAGTGCCGCGGTTTTCCTCGGATATCCCTGAACTCGCGTGGCGAGTGAACCCTTTAACGTGCATTTCGTATATGACCGTCTGGGATGACGGCAGCTGAAGGGGTTTGTCTCCTTCCCAGTCATATAGCCGTGGATCTACAACAACGCTCTTCATCGCGCAAGCCGTGTTGTCCCCGGCGTTCGACGCAGCGTCGCGGTCGTAGTTCTTGGGGACAACGACCGCACGGCCATAAGGATCAAGAAGAGTTTTGCCTGGATCAAAGCGCAGGCCGTTGGCGGGTTCGAAGGGCCCATGGATTCGATACCCGTAA
>Ga0306923_10004023_pt1 | contig 13986 bp, 18 predicted proteins | sample sta12Can44000108_FD_203841 | JGI IMG/M metagenome (GOLD analysis project Ga0306923, IMG submission 203841) | Lab enrichment of tropical soil microbial communities from Luquillo Experimental Forest, Puerto Rico - statanox.12C.anox.44.000.108 (v2)... | ecosystem: Environmental > Terrestrial >... | reverse complement strand
CGCGCCGTCACATCGTCACGGCGTCCCAATCACCATCGTCTCAATATTTCGGGCGGTGTCCCTCCAACCACCGGCGTGCGTGTTCAATCGGAGCCCGCGGCGGCTGTGCAGCACGAAAGCGTTTCAACGCCGGTAGGGCCTCCATCCGCTCGCGCCAGGCGCAGATCGCCGGGTGCTTCGGGTACATGGTCTGCGCTTCTGGCGCGAAGCCAAAGGCGTGGATGATCGGGAGCATGTAGAAATCCGCGAGGCTCAGCTCTGGGCCCAGCAGAAATTGCCCGCTATCCAACAGCTCGCGCTCCAGCACTTGGAGGCAAACCTCGACCTTCGGTATCGCATGCGCCACGACCTTCTCGTCCGATGGGATGCCGAGCTGCGGGAACACGTTGCGTTCGTGCGAGACGTGATAGATCAGGTAGCGGTAGTAGTAGCCGTTGACCGCGCTGATCCACTGGTTCATGCGGGCCCGCTGACGCGGATCGGCAGGCGTCAGTTTCGACCCGTCGAACGCGCCGTCGATATAGTTGACGATCGCGGCCGTCTCGTAGACGACGAAATCGCCATGCTGCAGGATCGGAACCCGCTCGAACGGGTGCAGCGCGATATGGCTCGGCGTGTTCATCTCCGCTTCGAGGTCGTGGAATGCGTAGGGGACCTCCTTATGGGTTAGGACAATGCCGGCCATGTGCACGTAAACGCTACGCGGAAAGCCGAACAGGGTGACGTCAGGCATTGGGTTCTCCAAGCCGCCGCCGGGTTGGGATTTGCAGTCGAGAGATTCGGCCACAAGCCCTTGGCCCGGTGAGCGGGCGAAGTGCAGTGCTTGGGCGAACGCCTTGGGAAAGCCGGGCGACTGCGTTTAGGCCCGACAGTGCGCACTTAGCAGGCTGCGGAAAAAGTCGCGATTTCGAAAAAATGGCCATGGAACGGGCTCGATACCGAAATGAGGGTCACATTAGATCAATGGCTTACGGACGTGCCCCAGGCGATGAATGGCAGCGAAACGACGATCAATCGACTTTTTCCGCATCCTGTTAGGCCCGACAGTGCGCACTTAGGGCGCAATTCCCTGATCAAGCGCTAGCGGAGAAGAATCCTTTGCATGGCATCCGGCCTGAGTAGGAAACAAGCATTATCGGCCCAAGACGAGCAGGCTGAGGCCCGACAACAGCAGCAAGATTAGCACTACCCGCTGGAACGCCTGATCATCGAGCTTGCCAAACAGTTTGAGCCCCGCCCAGGTGCCGACTGCAAGCACCGGCAGGCCGATGAAGAACAAGGTGAGCGTATTGGCACTGATCATACCAGTGCCGTCGAGCCACAGTGCGGTTATAGCGAAGACTGCGACGCCGGAGGGCTGGAACACAGCGCGCTGCTCGGCCGGCGGCCAGCCCCGGAGGCTGCACCAAATTACGGCAGCGATGCCGGCTAGCCCGATCGCGCCACCGATTACGCCGTTGGCGACACCGACCGCGCCGTCTGCGATAATCCCGGCGCGGGCCGCTGAAGCCAGGTTCGGGCGGATCAAGTTGTAGAGGCTAAACAATACGAGGATCGCACCGACCGCGATACGCAGATTGCCCGGTGGAGTCCAGCGGAGTAGCTCGCCGCCAATCGGCACGCCGATCGCCCGCCAATCAGAAACGGCACGAGGCGCGACCACTTGATCGCGTGGCGCAATTTCCATACCGAGACACCCTGGACGATCAGGCCGAACGCGACGATTAAAGCCGCGGCCTGTGTTGGCGCCAGAAAATGCAACCACACCGCTGCCGCGACAATGCCGAAGGCAAAACCGGCAAGGCCAGTGACAAAGGCCGCGGCGAACGTCCCGACAGCAAACAAACCGAGATCAAGTGTCTGAAATCCGTCCATGGCGTACCCCACACTTGACCGCTGCGCCCTCGCGCAGCCGGGGGGATGGGGCAACGCTTGGCCGACCGAAGTGGCTAAGGGGTGGTTGCCTGGACCTATAGCCATTTTGGAGCAACGCTCGGCCCGAAGTCAATCGACCGTTGCAAAAAATTTTTGAGCTTGTCGGCACCGACTCGATCGCCTACATGTGCTGGCACGGGGTTGGGCAGACACCCCGCTAGACGGCTGATCGTCCAAGTTCTGCGCAACTCGCATCGCGAGGAGCGCCCCCGATGGACGAAGGCCGTTTTTCAATTTCAGCAGAATCTCTTTACCAGCGGCTGGGCGGCCCCGCTGCGCCGCTCGTCATTGACGTGCGCCGCGGCGCCGGTTTTGAGGCCGACGACAAAATGATCGCCGGCGCGATTCGGCGCAATCCGGAGGAACTTGACGCGTGGCGCCGCGAGCTGCCGGCCGGGTGCCCGGTCGTCGTTTACTGTGCGCACGGGCAAGAGGTGAGCCAGAACGCGGCGACGGTGCTGCGGGCGGCGGGGACAGACGCACGCTACCTCGATCACGGGATCGCGGGATGGACCGAGGCGCGGTTACCGACCCGCAGCAAGAAGCAAGCGACGACGCACTCCTGGGTGACCCGCGAGCGGCCAAAAATCGACCGCATCGCCTGCCCGTGGCTGATCCGCCGCTTTATTGACCCGGAGGCGCAATTCCTCTACGCGCCGACCGAACGTGTGTTCGACGTGGCGCGCGAGACCGGCGCCACGGCCTACGACATCCCCGGCGCCGAACCCTTTTCCCATGACGGCGAATTGTGCAGCTTCGACCTGTTTCTCCGGGTCTATGAAATCCAGGATCCGGCGCTCGACGCGCTCGCGGTGATCGTCCGCGGTGCCGATACCGCGCGGCTCGAACTGGCCCCTCAGGCGCCGGGGCTGCTCGCCCTCTCGCTCGGGCTCAGCGCCAACTACCCAGATGATCATGCCATGCTCGAACACGGGATGATCATGTACGACGCCTTCTATGCCTGGTGCCGTTCGGCGCAGGGCCAGGGCCACGACTGGAACCCGGCGGCAATGATCGCGGCCATGGGAGGCGCGCGGTGACTGCAACACCTGAACCGTCGCCTACCGAGGTGCCGCAGCGCCAGCCGATCCGCGACATCGTGGCCTATTTCCTTCGCCTCGGCACGATCGGATTTGGCGGCCCAGTTGCGCTCGTCGGGCAGATGGAGAGGGAGCTGGTCGGCGGAAAGGCCTGGGTGACGCGTCAGGAAATGCGCGACGCGATCGCGGTCTCGCAATCCCTGCCTGGACCGCTGGCGATCCAGGTCGGCATCTTTATCGCCTATATGCGCGGCGGCTTCTGGGGTGCGTGGGCCGGCGGCTGGGCGTTCATCCTGCCCAATTTTGGGATAGTCGCCGCATTGGGCGCGCTCTACGTGTATTTCGGCGGGCTCAACTGGATGACCGCGATCTTTTACGGGGTCAGCCCCGCGGTCATCGCGCTGATCCTTCACTCCTGCTGGCGCCTCGCCAAGCTCGGCATGGAGGACTGGCCGCAATGGGTCGTTGCTGCGGTCTGCTTTGTCGTGACGATCTGGCTCGAGGCCGAGGTCGCGGTGCTGTTCATCGGCGCCGGGATTCTCGGCATACTTTATTATGGCTCGCTGTTCCGCGGCGGTTTCCCGAGCACCGGCCTCTTCGCCGCCGCGGCGGCGCCGGTCGCGATCGACACGAAGGAGCCGACCGCCGGCATCCTCAGCTCGCTTCTGGCGTTCTTCCTGAAGGCCGGCAGCCTGACTTTCGGCAGCGGCCTCGTCATCGTGCCGTTTCTCGAGAAAGGGCTGGTGCAGCAATACGGCTGGCTGAACGGCCGCGAGTTTCTGGTCGCCGTCGCGGTCGGCATGCTGAGCCCGGGCCCGGTCGTGATCACCGCCACCTTTGTCGGCTATCTCGTCGCCGGGTTCTGGGGCTCGCTCGTGTCAACGATAGGCATCTTTCTGCCGTCCTTCATCCTGATCCTCGCCGTGGCGCCGATCATGGTGCGCCACCGCGCCAACCCCAACGTGCAGGGCTTTGTCAAGGGCGCCTACGCCGCGGCCATCGGGACGATCCTCGGCGCCTGCGTGCTGCTTGGCAAGATTGCGATCGGCGATTGGCTGACGGTGCTGATCGGGCTTGGCAGCCTCGCCGCGCTGTTTCTCGTCCGACGACTGAGCAACCCGCTGCTTATCGCCGCGACTGCGGTGATTGGTCTGGTCGCCTTCCCACTGCTGCAGCCCGGCTGGGTCTATGTCAAATAACGAGGCGCCGAGAGGTCGATTTTCCGTCCGCCGATGCGCAGGCTGCTGGTCCTCGCCGCCGCCCTCGCAATCGGGAGCGCTGTAATACCCCGAACCCCGGCAGCTCAAAATATGACCGCGCAGATCGATATTTCTAGAATGAATCCCGGACTCGCTCCCGACGACTTCACGTTCTGGCGGACTGGAGACGGCGAGGTCGGTGATTGGCGCGTGGTGAAGGATCCGTCGGCGAGCGATCGACAGGTTATCGCGCAGACGAGCAAGGACCCCACCGACTACCGCTTTCCACTCGCTGTTTACCGGCCGATCTCGGCGAAGAACGTCGATGTCGTCCTGAGATTCAAGCCGGTCAGCGGAGCAGTTGACCAGGCTGGCGGGATTGTCGTCCGGCTCACCACCCCAGACGACTATTACGTGGTCCGTGCCAATGCTCTCGAAGACAATGTCCGATTCTATCGCATGGTCAAGGGGAAGCGGGAACAGCTTGACGGCGCGAACATCAAAGTCACCTCCAACGAATGGCACACACTCGGGCTGCGGGCTGAAGATGACCGGTTCACAATCTCGTTTGATGGAAAACAACTATTCACGACCGTGGACAGCACCTTCGCCAAAGCCGGAAAGGTGGGCCTCTGGACCAAAGCCGACAGTGTGACGCACTTCGACGCAATCGCGATCACGCCATTGGAGTGATCGCGCGAGGAGGAACGATGACCTACGCCATAAAACCACTTGCCTGTGATCCGACGCGGATCAAGGGAATGTCCGAGCAGCTGATCGTCAGCCATTATGAGAACAATTACGGCGGCGCCGTCAGGCGGCTAAACGCCATCGCGGCGCAACTCGCCGACCTCGATTTTGCCAGCGCGCCGGTCTTTGTTATCAACGGCTTGAAACGCGAAGAGTTGGTTGCCGCCAACTCGATGATCTTGCACGAGATTTTCTTCGCTTCGCTGGGCAGCGAGAGCGAGCCGGAAGGTGAGCTCCGCGATGCGCTCGCCCGCGATTTCGGAAGCATCGACCGCTGGCGCGCCGAATTCTCCGCAATGGGCAAGGCGCAGGGTGGCGGCTCCGGCTGGGTTCTACTCACACGGTCGCCGCACGATCGCAAGCTCGTCAATCAATGGGCGATGGACCATACGACGACGCTCGCTGGCGGGCAGCCAATTCTCGCACTCGATATGTACGAGCACTCCTATCACATGGATTACGGAGCAAGAGCGGCCGCCTATGTCGATGCCTTCATGGCGACGATCAACTGGCCAAACGTAGCACAGGCATACGGTCAGCTCCGGTCGTGACCAATTGAGGGTAAGGTTTCGGTGAACGCCTGTCACTCTCACTCACACAGCGAAGGCTCCGGGTAAAGGTCCTAAAAATTGAATTGCACTCGATATGGGAGGACAGCATGATCAAAACGCATGATACGAGGTTGCGGTGAGGCGCGGCCTCCCTTGAGAGGTCCTTGAGCTAGAGAGCTGGCCGGTGAACGGCGCTTCTATCTCCATCCCCCGGCCATGTCATCCAGCTCTTCCAAAATTTCGTAAATGGTAGAAGTGACCTCCTCTGCCGGTGCGCCGCCTTTGCTCATTGCGCGCCTGCGCCTTCTGTTGAGGTTAGGCGACTAGCGCTTGCCTGGTCTCAATCGATCGGCGATCGGTAGCCGCCGACAGCGCCGTGCCTGATGTAAGCACTGCGGCAGCAAATAGCCCTATGTGCTGGTCAAATACATTCACAGACGACCTCCGTTGCCTTTTGGCGATCGTCGACGCAGGCTCTTGAAGCCGCTTATTTAACAGTTTTATTCCACCTTTGTCGGCCTCATGCCGCCTGGGAAAGCGGCGTCCAGGTGTGTTCCTCGCGACAGTCGCGGGGCGCGTAAAATGGCAGTAGTTCCCGTATCCGCAGCTCGCTCGGCACAGATCCGGAAAACATCGGCGTGAACCAGACGAGCGCACCCTGGTTAAAACAACCTTAAAACAGCCACAGTACCATGCCCCCGCGATGTTGGTGACGATGCATGGTTCCGGAGTCGCCAACCGGAGAGTGGAGGATGGGTCGATGAAGAGAATACTTCTCGCGTCGATTATCGGCGGTTGCATCGTGGTCGGTGGCACATCCATTTACAGCGCGACCAACTGGCCCGGGAGCAGGCTGATCCCGGGGACTGGGCCGATAACAGAGCAACAGATCCGGGATAAGCTTACGGCAGATGGCTTCTCGAACATCCAGATCACGCTACAGGGTAACACATTCCAGACGGTTGCGACCAGGAATGGACGCCCGACTATATTGGAAATAGACGCGCAGTCGGGAATTGTCCACCAAGATCGAGACGATGACGAAGATTGACCATTAAAGGCGACGCGGCTTCGCCTCGCCCTCGACGCCCTTGCGAGCAGGACCAGGGATGGCTGCACGGAGCGGGCCGGCGGCGCCCAAGGCTCCGCCGGTTTTATCATCTACAGCGGATTGACCCATGTTTTAGGTTCTGATTCGCAATGGGAAGGGCCTTTACGCGCCCGGGACGACGGCCGTTTACACTCACGGACTAACTCTCGCCGCGGGGGGTAGCGGCCCTCTAATGCCGGCAATGCGGCTACTCCGGATGGCCGGTGGGGCAACACTGTTCCTCTCCGTACTTCTTCCGGCTCCGGCTTACGCACAGACCGACGAAATTCAGGTCTATACAGGCGAGATCAATAAACCAAACGAATTCAGCATTACGCTACACGGCAACTACACGCCACTCGGCCCAAAACAGCCCGCCTTTATCGGTGGCGTCGTCCCCAATCACTCGCTAAACGGCGTACCGGAATACGCGTTGGGGATCACGCCATGGCTCGAACTCGGCGCTTACCAGCCGTTATATACAATCACCGGTGAAGGACAGACGCTGATAGACGGTGCCAAGTTGCGCGCGCTGCTTGTGTCGCCGAATGCCGCCAAGCGGACCTTCTGGTATGGCGTCAATTTCGAGCAGAGCTATAATGCCCGACATTGGCAGGAAGCACGCTACACCTTGGAAATCCGGCCCATCCTCGGCTGGCGTTTCGGTCCCGTCGATCTCCTCCTCAACCCGATCATCGATTTCCCCTTTCACGGCGGACCGGGAGCGCTGACCTTTGCTCCGGCGGACCGGATCGCCTATAATCTATCCCAGACCTGGGCACTCGCAGTGGAGCACTATGCTGATTACGGTAGGTTCGCCAATCTCGAACGGTTCGGCCAGCAGTATCATGCGCTCTTTGGCGTTATCGACTATAACAGCGACCCTTTGAGCCTCGAGTTTGGCATAGGACACGGCTTTACGGCCGTCTCTGAGTCATTAATCCTGAAGTTGATTGTGACCCGCAGTTTCTAGGGGCCGGATGTGGGATCTTCACTTAGAACCCGAAGCGATAAAGCTTTTCGGTGACGACGCGGATTCCATCCGGGCCCAGCAAAGTAACTACCGCCACGGGTCGTCCCTCGCTCAGCATCGGCAAGACACCGATGGCCCGAAAGCCTTTGTTCGATTTCACGGCGCTCTCCGTGGCTGAAAACAAAGATATTGTCGCACTGTCAATGGCGAGTTTTTGCGCGGTTGCCACCTCGATTTTAGCGGGATCGGCAAAGTCCACAACCTCATTAATCGCGCTGAGTGCCGGGTAGAGGTTGAATTCCGAGATCCCGTCGTCTTTCGCTATCCGTAGGGAGAGCTGAAGTACCCCGTGTTCAAGCACGAACTTGGCCGCGATTGGCCTACCCACTCGTTCACCCGCCTTCAGGCCGCTCTCCAAGGTACCCTTGACATTTTTGAGCGCGGCGGCGAGCTCCGCGTAGCCTTGGTCGGCATCCCCCGCCATCGCGACACTCGACAAGGTGACTGCCGTTACCACGATGGCCAAACGCAGAGCTTGTAACATCGTTGCCTCCGTTTCTGGTGCCCAGTTCGTGAGGCGGCACGTCCCTCTGGGAGGCGCACCACTGGTACCTCAAGCTTTCGCCGGTTATTTTAAGGCTGTATTAAAGAGTTCTACGCTTCGCACCCGCCGCAGGCTTCGCACGATGCTGCGCGTCGTCCCGGTGCTAATATGGGCGCGGTCGTTCGCGCCAGGCATCAGCGCGATGCAATCACAGGCAGCTCCCATGCGCAATTGGAGCAAAAATCTCAGGCCAAGCAAATCGCTCACATCCGAAACAAACGGTTAAAACTGCCTTAAACAAGCTACCTCAAAGCTGGTGGCGCAAGGCGCAAAGGAGGACATCTATGAGCATCATCAGCTTGCGTAATAGTTTTATTTCGGCGGCGTTACTTGCCATAAGCGGCGCCGCACTTTCGGGATTGGGCTACCACGGATGGTACAGTACTGAAGTCGCTTTGGCGGCATCGGCGCAGGAGAAAGCCCAAGCGCGCAGCTCCCTCAATCAGGTCACGGCTTCGCTGCGCTCGGTTGACACCGCTTATGCTTCGGGCAATGCGGCAGAGGCTCAGACCAAGTTCGACGAAGCAAGGTCGAACTGGGACAAAATCGCTCCCGTGATCTCCGCGCGCGAGGCACGCGAACAGCAACTTCTGTTCGACTCCCTCGGCAAAAAGCTGAAGGACGGTGCGCCGCCGGCGCAGGTCAAGTCCACCGTCTCGGGTATGCTGGAGGAATTGCGCGAGGATATCGCGCGCGAGCTACGCTAGAGGTGCTGAGCCGCGGGCTTTTGTGGCTCGCCCTCGCCGACTTGAACCAAGCTCGGCTGCGGTCGGGCTTGGCGGCGTTGGCGATTGCTGCGGCAATCCTCGCCGTCGCATTTTTCGCGGGCCAGGTTCAACTTCGTCAGAACGACGTGCTGGCCGGCTATGAGGCTGCAGGTGCCGCAACCTTCGTCGTCCAGCTGACCGGGGTTGCTGACGACGAGATCGATGCCTTGGCAAGCTCTGTCCGAAAACTTGACGACGTTAGGTCCGCGGAAGCGCCTTACAGCGGTATCAGCAGCAATATCGCCGCCGACACTTCGTTTCTGGTGTTTCGTAATGAGCAGCAGAAGGAATACCTCGGCGCTCGGACCAGTGTGCTGGGTGTCGATCGGAGCTTCGATCTCGCGCGCGATTATTACGTCGACTTCCACGAGATTAATCCGCAGGCGCCTCATATCATGCTGGGTATGCCGCTTCTCCCCACTGCGGGTGAGGTGAGGCCGCCGGGTCCGCAAGAGATTCTTGTCGCTTCGGGTGTCGCCGATTATGTCGGCGTGCAGCCAGGCGCAGAGGGCATTGTCGAGTTCGTCTATAACGGCGCAGGGGAGCCGATTATGGAGCGTTTCGACGGCCTCCGGCTGATCGGGACATTCGATATGGCCGGGCCGGATCAAGGCAGGTTCGAGCCGTTCTGGCGCTTCAATGCGAGAGGCCAGGATGTCCTCACGGTTCGGGCCGAAGCTGCCCGCATCGCGGTCACCTCATTGCCGATGGTCGTCAACCTGGAGCTCTTCCGAAAATTCCTCTCGTCAGTAGGCGACAAGATTGCGCGCCGAGGTGCCGCTCCGGCCTACTTTCCAGGGCGAGACCAGCTCGTCGTGCGGGCAAGCACCATCGGCAACGTGCCGGCTGGCGAAGCTGCTGTCGAGCGGCTGCTCCAAGACCGCGGGCTTGACCGAGAATGTGATCAGCCGCGTCAGCGCTCGTTCTGTTTAAGACTTCCCGACCGCAATAACTTTCGGTCGGCGCTTCAGGAGCAGAACAAGGTCGGCAGTGGCGGCGCCTTTTTTGTTGCCCTGTTACTGATACTGCTCGCGATCGGTGCGGCCGGGCTGCAGGTCTAGGCTGTCGTCAGTCGATGGCGGGATTACGGAATTTTGCAGGCTGTCGGGTTCGCTCCCGGACAGGTTCTGGTCTATTACGGATTGCAGTTCGCTCTGGTCCTGACCAGTGGTATCGCGATCGCTGCAATCGCCTCTATCCCGCTGTCGACCATATCCGCAGTCGCGCTAATCGTGGCGGCCGTCCTTGCTGCACTCGCCGCGGGTCTCGCCTCGCTGCCTGTCCTCCTTTGGCCGCTATGGCGGCTCCCTGCCGAGGTGCTCCGGGAAGCGGCATGATTTGGGCGAAGCTGGTATTCGGGGGTTTCGGCAGACGCGGGCTCGAAGCCCTCGTCGCTCTCGCGGTACTCGCGATTGCCACCGCGATCGTCGCAGGCGCGATGATGGTCATCAAAGGCGCCAATGATGCTATGGCTCGTGCCTGGCGGGAAGATCGGCCCGACATTGTCCAGGTCAAAAGCCGCTTCAATCGTGCCGTGTTCGAGACCCCTCGAAGCGGCCATCTGCCGCCGCTGACCCTGCCCGTCTATGAGCCTTTGATCGACCCCGAGAAGCTCAGCGCCGCCGGCGGCGCCGTTGTCGCCCGACAGTCCCTGCTTCGCAACGTCGCCTCGGGCGAAAGTTTTCTCAACCTCTACATCTTCGGAATTGAGCCTGAGAAAGAATCCCAGGCGAGTGTTTTCTCGGTTGGTCGCGGTCGCTTTCTTCGCAGCGATGATGGGCCCGTCGCGGTTCTCGACCAGGCATCGGCCCAGGCGCTTGGTGTGAAGCTTGGCGGCTCATTCCCGGTCCGCAAGGCCGACGGCCAGGACCTTAGTCTGACCGTCGTCGGGATCCTGGATCGATTGGACCTGCGATACCCGCCACCGCGCACAATCGATGCGCCTGCACTCATCCCGGACTCGAACTACATATCGAGTGGCGTGTTCGTCACATTGCGCACGAGCGAGGAAATCTTTGGCCGATCGACGTTGACCGACGCTCTCGTCATCGCTCCGGCGGCACAGGATGTCCCGCCTGTGGTGGACGGCTTGCGGGAAGCCTTCCGCCTTGAGCCAGGAGTGTTCATATCCGAACGCTACGGTCAGTTTCGCCGGAAAGTGCATGACTTTGCGCAGACGCTGGCCCTCTTCGCGATCATTACGGTGGCGACAGCAGCGCTGGCGGGATCCTTCGCTGCCAATCTGCTGCATGACGTGTACGCCGACAGACGCCGCCAGTACGCAATGCTGCTCGCGCTTGGCTTCCCCCCGATGCAAGCCACGATGGTAGGGATCAGTCTCGGAGTAGCGACCGCCGGCGCGGGAGCGCTTATAGGAGTGCTGGTGGGCGTAGCCTGCACGCCAAGCCATTTCGCCATGCCTTCCCTAATGGCCGATCTAGGCACGATCGAGCCCAGCTTTAACGCGCTTATCGCGGCCGTGCTTATCGGGTTGACGCTGGTCGCTATAGCGCTTGGCATGGCCCCCACAGCGTGGCGGCTGCATAGACGCTCTGTCGCGGGCGCTCTCTCGCAGGAGGGACGGTGACAACCCCGTCCATAGTCCTTCGATCGGTGACGAAGACCTATCGCCGCGGCGAAAGGCGGATCTCCGCCTTGCAGGATGTGTCGTTTGAGATGTCACAAGGCGAACTCGCGCTCCTTGTTGGTCCATCCGGATCCGGCAAGACCACGCTGCTCAATCTGATCGCCGCACTCGACCGACCCGATTGCGGTGAAATCATCGTCGGCGGAGCTGAAATCACGGGCTTGTCACGCTCTTCCGCAGCGCTGTACCGCAATGAGCAGGTTGGGTTCATTTTCCAATCGTACAACCTGCTACCGCAGCTCACCGCTCTCGAAAACATCCTTTTACCGATGCTCCCGAAGCGGCGGGCAGATCGCGGCCGCGCGGGGGAGCTGCTCGACGCCGTCGGCCTAAGCGATCGAGGCAGTCACCGGCCTTCGGAATTAAGCGGCGGCGAGCAGCAGCGTGTTGCAATCGCCCGAGCTCTTGCCAACGACCCTGCCATCATTCTCGCTGACGAACCGACAGGCAATCTCGATAACGACAATGCGTGCAAGATCGCCGAGCTGCTGGCGAGCGCCTGTCGTCAACGAGGCAAAAGCCTCATTCTCGTCACGCATGATCGCGAAATGATCGCTCCGGCAGACCGCGTCTTTAGTATCCACGGCGGCGCTCTCATCCCGATCGAGAGCGCTTTGGTATCCTGACAACGAGGCCAGACGCTAATTCCCTTAGGAGGATCTGATGGAGCGTCCTCGGTTGTTGTTGGTATGCGCGGTCATTGCCGGTTGGCTCGCGGTGACGGGTGGCTCGCAGGCGCAGGATGGCAGGGTCTTGCACGTGGCTCTCGCAGGCACCATGGAGCAGGTGATCAGTCGCCAGATAGGGCCTGCCTTCACTGCTGCCACCGGGGATAAGCTCGACGTTACCCGCCAGTCATCGGTGTTGCTGGCAAACCGCATCGCCTCGGGCGAGCTGACGCCGGACGTGTATATCAGCTCCGACGCAAACGTCATGGAGCTCGTCATGGGTCCGGCCAATAACGATCCCACCGACATCATCGGCCTAGTCGTGGCTTAAGCAGCCGACCTGATCCCCGATAAAGGGCAGTTCCGCTAGCGTTTCCACCCATCCGCTCAGCTACGGTTGTCCGACAACGATTTTTCGGGATATTTTGGCCGCTCTTTGTGGCCCGGCTCCGAGCGGTTAAGGGACAATCGCCGCATGATGGATGCGGCTCATAACCAGCATTCGGAAGCCCGGCCGCCCGAGCGATCGCGACCGCATCATAACAACCGGGCCCAGCCCGTTTCCAGCCCGCCCGTCCAGAAGTGTTGCGCTGCGCCATCGCAACGGATCGTGCGTCTCGGCTTGGTTCCGATGATCATGGGTCTCGTCATCGCCAGCGACGTCATGGCGCGCGCCGCCGACACCAGTTGGCGGGCCGTTGCCGTCACGATCGCCGCAGCGTTGATCACGCTGGCGACCCGGCTCAGTCCAATGTGGATGCTGCTCGTGGGTGTCGCTCTCGGCGGCTTCGGCCTGCTGTGATAGGCCGTTGATGATCAAATTTGGATATCGCCCAGGCCTCCCTGGCCCCGAACCGTTTCGATCCTCGCATAAAACTGCCTTAAACGGCGTGTGCTAAGCCTCCCCGATCATCGACCCACGGCCGTGGGTCGATGTGCGGAGGACGAAGATGGCCAAGCTTCACCTCTACGTGGCGGGCATCACGGCGATGATTGCTATTCTGCCTATAGCAGCCGCGGCGGAGGACGCTGCGCTGCTGAAGCAAGCGCAGGAGATTTTCCAGCCACTGCCCAAAGATATGGCAACCGCGGAGTTTCCGATAACTCGAGAACGCGTCGAACTCGGGCGGTCGCTTTTTTTCGATCCGCGACTGACGATCGACGCCAGTATGAGCTGTTCGAGCTGCCATCAGCCGGCATTTTACGGCACCGACGCGCTGACAAAACCAACGGGTGTCAAGCAACGTCCCCATCCGCGTCACGTCCCAACCAATCTCAATGCCGGAACGAGTTTTGTCATTCATTGGCGCGGCGACCGGACGAACCTCGAGGATCAGGTATTCCAGGCGCTCACCTCGCCGATCACCTCCGGTCAGCCCGGCGAGAAGGCTGTAATCGATCGCTTGGCGCGCATCCCGGGTTATACCCCGCTGTTCAAAGCGGCGTTCCCCGACGATCCGCAGCCGATGACGTTGCGGAATATCGCCAAGGCGGTCGGGGCCTATGAGCGCACATTGGTGACACCATCGCCCTTCGATGCCTATCTCGCCGGCAATCAGCAGGCGTTGCCTTGGGCCGCCAGGGCCGGCTTGGAGAAGTTCATCAACACGGGTTGTGTGGCGTGCCACAACGGCGTCGGCGTCGGCGGCGGGATGTATCAGAAGTTGTCGGCGCAAGATAGAAATGTCACCCGGCGTGCAAAGTAGAAATGACACCCCGGTTGGCGGGCGGACACGACCGGCGCGACACTGCATCAGAGCCA
>Ga0306923_10004021_pt1 | contig 13996 bp, 11 predicted proteins | sample sta12Can44000108_FD_203841 | JGI IMG/M metagenome (GOLD analysis project Ga0306923, IMG submission 203841) | Lab enrichment of tropical soil microbial communities from Luquillo Experimental Forest, Puerto Rico - statanox.12C.anox.44.000.108 (v2)... | ecosystem: Environmental > Terrestrial >... | reverse complement strand
GGCGCTCGGCGTGATGCGCCACGCGGACGCAGGGTACGAGAGGGCGCAGGAGGTGGCGCGGGAGCGGGGGGTGAGGATCCCGGCGCCGTGACCCCTCCCCGCCCCCACGCCACGCTCGTCGTCCGGAACGCCCTGGTCGCCACCTGCGACGCCGGCCCCTCCGACGCCGGCCTCGTGCCGTGCGGCGCGGTCGCGGTGGAGGACCGGCTGGTCGCGTGGGTGGGCCCCGACGCCGCGCTCGCCGGCGCGGTGGACCTCGAGCACGCCGAGGTGATCGACGCCGGCGGGCGGCTCGTGACCCCCGGCCTCGTGGACTCGCACACGCACCTCGTCTTCGCCGGCGATCGCTCCGGCGAGCTCGCGCAGCGCGCGCGAGGGCTCGACTACGGCGCGATCGCGCGCGCGGGCGGAGGCATCGCGAGCACGGTCCGGGCGACGCGCGCGGCCTCGCGGGAGGAGCTCCTCGCGTCGGCGATCGGGCGCGCCCGCCGGCTCCTCGCCGAGGGGATCACCACCTGCGAGGTGAAGAGCGGGTACGGCCTCTCCGTAGAGCACGAGCTGCGCCTGCTGGAGGTGATCGACGAGCTGCGGCACGCGCTGTTCGCGGAGCTCACGATCGTGCCCACCCTGCTCGCCGCGCACGCGGTGCCGCCGGAGGGGGATCGCGCGCGCTGGCTCGCGCAGATCGCGGGCGAGCTCGTGCCAGAGGTCGCGCGGCGCAGGCTCGCGGCCTCCTGCGACGCGTTCTGCGAGGAGGTCGCCTTCACGCGCCGCGAATGCCGGGACGTCCTCGAGGCGGGCCTCGCGCACGGGCTCGTGCCGCGGCTCCACGCCGATCAGCTCACCGGCCCGGACCACCCGGGAGCGCCCCCCGGCGGCGGCGCACGGCTCGCCGCCGAGCTGGGCTGCGCGAGCGCCGACCACCTCGAGCACGTGAGCGACGACGGGATCGCGGCGCTGGCCGCCGCGGGCGTGGTGGCCGGGATGCTCCCCGCGACCACGCTCTGGCTCGGCCAGGACCGCTGGGCCCCGGCCCGGCGGCTCCTCGGTGGGGGCGTGCCGCTGGCGCTCGCGACGAACCTCAACCCCGGCAGCGCACCCACCGCGAGCGCCTCGCTCACCTTCGGCCTCGCCTGCGCCCGGCTCGGCCTCTCGCCGGAGGAGGCGCTCGTCGCCTTCACCGCCGGCGGCGCCCGCTCGCTGCGCCTCGGCGACCGCGGCCGGCTCGCAACCGGTTGCGAGGCCGACCTCGTCGTGTGGGGCTGCCACGACGTCGCGCACCTCTGCGGCCACCCCGCGGCGCCGCATGCGCTGCGGGTGGTGAAGCGCGGGCGCAGCGTGTGGGAGGCGCCGCCCGGAGCGGCGTTCGACTGTCCGTGAAGGTGGGCCTCGTCTCGGACACCCACGATCTCCTCGACCCCAAGCTCGAGGGGCTCTTCCGCGGCGTGGAGGCGATCCTCCATGCGGGCGACGTGACGCGGGCGCACGTGCTCGAGGGGCTCGCGCGCCTCGCCCCGGTCCACGCCGCGCGGGGCAACAACGACGTCGGCCCGTTCGGCGCCTCGTTGCCCGAGCACCTGTGGGTGGAGCTCGGCGCGATCACCATGCTCGTGGTCCACCAGATCGGCGCGCGCGACCGGCTCGACCCCACGCTCGTCCGGGCGCTCACGCGCCGTCCCGCCGAGCTCGTGCTGCACGGTCACTCGCACCGGCCGGGCGTCCGGCTCCTCGACGGCCGCCTGTTCGTGAACCCAGGGAGCGCCGGGCCGCGCCGCTTCTCGCTGCCGCGCGCCGCGGGGCTCCTCGTGGTGCACGGCCGCGAGGTGCGCGTCGAGCTCTTCGACCTGTCTCCCGCCGAGCCCTCGCCGCTCGGTCCGCCGTTCAGCACGCGGCTGTGACCCCGCCGGCGCCCGGCGCCCATCCGCTCCGGCGGATGAGTCTGGCTCGTCGGGGTGTTACACTCCCCGACGATGTGCCGCCTCTACGGGCAGCGGGCCGACGGGAGCGCCAGCGCCGAGGACCCGCTCCTCTCGCACCACAACGCGCTCCGGATCCAGTCGCACCGGCACTCCCATGGTTGGGGAGTCGCCTGGTACGAGCACGGTACCCCGCGCGTGCTGCGGGGGATCCTGCCCGCCCATGCCGACGCCGACTTCTGCGAGGCCGCCGCCGGCGCGCGGTCGGAGGTGGTGCTCGCGCACGTCCGCGACGCGAGCGTCGGCGCGATCCGCGCCGAGAACACGCACCCGTTCGTCCAGGGACGCTGGACCTTCGCGCACAACGGGACGGTCGCGCGCTTCCGCACCTCGTCGCGGGTCCGCGCGCGCCTCGAGGCGGAGATCGATCCCGACCTGCGGATCGCGCTCCTGGGCGAGACCGACAGCGAGCGCTGCTTCCACCTCTTCCTCACGCGCCTCCGCGCGCGGGTCCACCCGGGCGCGGACGCGACGATGGCCGCCGTGCGCGCCGCGCTCGCCGAGACGACGGAGGTGGTCCGGCGCTGCGCGGACGACGCATCGCACCTCTCCTCACTGAATTTCCTCGTCTCCGACGGGCGGCTCCTCGTCGCCTGCCGGCGGGGTCGCGATCTCGTGCACCACCTGCGCGAGCGGCCCTCGCGGCTGTTCGTGGTCGCGAGCGAGATCGTGGCCGGTGCCGGCTGGGAGCCGGTGCCCGAGGGCGGCTTCGTCGGGGTGGACGAGGAGTTCCACGTGACGCACGGGCTGCTCCGCGGACGCACACGCCCCGCGGCCTGACGCGCGGCGATCACCTTCGTGTTCGCCTGTTTGGCGCGAGCCGCCGCGGCGTCGCGGCGTTATCCTCCGGACACCCATGCCCACCCCCCGCCCTCGCAGGCGCTGGCCGCTCGTCGCCGGTGTCGTGGCCCTCGTCCTCGCCGTCGCCGTCACCGCGGCGGTCCTCGCGCTCGACTCCATCCTGCTCTCCACGGCGCGGCGGCAGGCCGCCTCGCTCTCGGCCGAGCTCGGGCGGCCGCTCACGATCGACGGCGTCGCGACGAAGCTCCGCGGCGGGCTCGGGGTGCGCGTCACCGGCGTCGCGGTCGGCGCGGGGCCGGGGGAGGATCGGCCCATCGCGACCCTCGATCGCGCGGAGGTGGAGGTCGACCTCCTCGGCGCGCTGGGGAGCCGCGGGAAGGAGCTCGAGGTCCGCGACGCGGTGCTCGCGGGTCTCCGCGTGAACGTGGTGCGCCAGCCCGACGGCACGACGAACGTGCAGCGGCTCGCGGACGCGCTCGCGAAGCGGCCGCAGCCGGCCGCCGAAGCAAAGCCGAAAGAGCATTCGGAGCCGGCCGACCTCTCCGCGATCCGCGTCGGCCGCGCCGCGGTCGAGAACGCGCGCATCGCCTTCCTCGATCGCGCGACGCCCGGCGCTCGCGAGATCGCGATCGACCACCTCGACGTGGAGGTGCGCGACCTCGCCGCCGGCCGGCCGCTGGAGCTCCTCCTGCGCGCGGCGGTGCTCGCCGAGAAGCAGAACCTCGAGCTGCGCGTCGCCGCCGCTCCGCTCCCGGCCACGCTGGTGCCCACGCCGGTGAGCGTGCGGCTGCGCGCCGAGCCGATCGACCTCGCCCCGCTCGCGCCGTTCCTGCCGCCGTCGGCGGGCTTCCGCGGCGGGCGCTTCCAGGCCGACCTCGACGCCACGCTCGGCGCGGCGGTGCCGGGCGGCAGCGGCCCGACGCGCGTGAAGGGCGGCTTCCATGCCACGGGCCTGCGCTTCGACGGGCAGCAGGGCGGCACGCCGCTCGACGTGGTGCTCGACTCGGACCTCGAGGCCGACGCCGGCGCCGGGGATCTCCGGATCGCCACGCTGCGCCTCGACGCCGGCCCGGCCCACCTCACGGGCAAGGGGCGCGTCACCGGGTTCACCGGGTCGTCGCCGCGAGTCGAGGGGCTCGAGATCCTGGTCTCCGGCCTCGATCCCGAAGCCCTCGCCGCCTACTACCCGCCGCTCCGGAAGCAGGTGGCCGGACGGATCGCAGGGCCCATCGGGCTCGCCCTGCACGGCGCCGGCGGCGCCGACGCGCAGACGCTCGAGCTGCGCGTGGACCTCGCGCCGGTACGGCTCGCCGTCCCCGAGACACTCACGAAGGCCGCGGGCGCGCCGCTCTCGCTCGTCGCCCGGGCGCGTGCGGGCGGCGCGTCGGCGCCGATCTCGTTCGAGGCCACCCTCGACGCCGCGGGCGTGGACCTCCGGCCGGGCGGCAGCCTCGCGAAGAAGCCCGGCGATCCGCTCGCGCTGCGGGCGGCCGGCACCTGGAAGCAGGCCGGTGCGGAGAAGCAGCTCGAGCTCTCGCGGCTCGACGCGGACCTCCTCGGCGACAAGCTCTCCGGCAAGGCGCGCGCGACGCTCGGCGGCACGCCGAAGGCGCCCACCACGCGCTTCGACGCCGAGCTCTCCGGCGCGTCGCTCGACCTGGACCGGCTGCTCCTGCCGACGCCGAAGGGCGCTCCGAAGGACGCTTCGAAGGCCGCCCCGAAGCAGCCGTCGAAGCCCCTCGCGCCCGAGCAGTTCGCGGGGCTGGAGGGCGAGGCGCGCGTGAAGCTGGGGCTCGTCCGCGCGAAGGGGGTGGATGCGCGGAACGTGGTCGCGCGCGTGCGGGTGAAGGAGGACGAGATCACCGTGGACGAGGCGCGGCTCGAGGCGCTCGGCGGCAGCGTCTCCGCCGGCGGCACGAAGCTCCGGCTCGCGCACCGTGAGGCGCCGTACCGGATCGTGGCCGATCTGAAGGGGATCGCCGCCGATCGCGGGCTCGCGCTCCTGTGGGATCAGAAGGTGGTGTCGGGCACGGTGGACGCGAAGCTCGACCTCGCCGGCACCCACCTCGATTCGGAGAAGCTCGCGAGCCAGCTCACTGGCGCGCTCGGTGGCGCGATCAAGGGCGGCGCGCTCCTGAGCGGCGACCTCGTGGGCTCGATCGTGAAGCCGATCTCCGCGAAGCTGCCCTTCGCGGCGAGCAAGCTCCCGGAGGCCGGGACGACCTCCCTCGGCAAGGATCTGGGGTTCGATTTCCAGATCGCGGACGGCGTGGCGAAGCTCTCGAAGCCGCTCGAGGCGCGCCGGCCGGAGGGCGATCTCTCGCTCACCGGCGGCGTCCGGCTCGACGGCTCGCTGGAGATGCCGGGTACGATCCAGCTCTCCCCCGACACCGTGGCCCGCCTCACCGGCGGCCGCGCCCGCCCCTCGTCTCCGATCCCGGTCACGTTCCGGCTCGCGGGCCCTGCGTGGAAGCCGTCGGTGACCGACGTGAGCGTCGCCTCGGCCGTGCAGGCCATCCTGAAGGACGTGGCGGCAGGCGCGATCGGCGCCCCGGCGGCGCAGACTCAGCAGGCGGCGGAGACGGCGGCGCGCGATCGAGCCGCGGCGCTGCAGAAGCAGGCCGACGACGAGGCCGCCCGCGCGAAGGCGCGCGTGCAGGACGAGCTGAAGAAGGGGATCCAGGGGCTGTTCAAGTGAACCCACGCGTCCGGTCCGGGGCGCGGGTCGAAATCGGTCACCCATCGGCTCGGTTCACGAGCCGAGTCGCCGACGCGGCGAGAGGCCCGGCGCGAACCGAGCACTGCGACCGGGGCAATCGCGAGCCGTCACCCCGTCGCCGTGTTGCGGCGGCGGTCGCGCTTGCGCCGCACGCCCTCCGCGAGCGACCGCGCGAGCGCCGCATGCCGCGCGCCGGTCCCGCGCAGCGTCACCCGCCTCGCGGAGGCCGCGCGCAGATGCTCGAGCCGGATCTCGAGCCGCTCCGCCGGGAGCGCGCCCGGGATCCGATCGGCCCACTCGACCAGCACCGCGCCGTCGCCGCCGAGGAGGTCGAGGAAGCCAGTGGCGTGCAGCTCCTCCTCGTCCGCCAGCCGGTAGAGGTCGGCGTGGTGGACCGGGATCCGGCCGTGGTACGTGGCCACGATCGCGAAGCTGGGGCTCGCGACCTCGCGCTCGGGCACCGCGGCCCCCTCGCAGACGCCGCGCACGAGCTGGGTCTTCCCCGCTCCGAGGTCGCCCACGAGCGCGATGACGTCGCCGGGCTCGAGCGCGCGGCCGAGCGCTGCGCCCAGCGCCGTGGTCTCACGCGCCGAGCGGGTGGTGAAGCTGGTCTCGTGTGTCTCGATCACCGGTCCCACTCCGCCCAAACGGCGCCGATCCGCTCGGCGAGGTCGAGCGCGAGCAGCCCGCGCTCGCCGTGAGTCTCGGCCGCGAGGTCCCCCGCCCGGCCGTGGACCCACGCCGCCGCCCGCGCGGCGTCGAACGGGTCGAGGCCGCTCGCGAGCAGCGCGCCCACCAGGCCGGCGAGGACGTCGCCGGTGCCGCCCGTGGCCATCCCCGGGTTACCGGTGGGGATGACGGAGGCCGGGCGATCCGGCGCGGCGACCACCGAGCGCGCGCCCTTCAGGATCACCACGCAGCCCCAGGCCTCGGCCTTCGCGCGCGCGAGCTCGATCCGGTTCGCCTGGACCTCGGCGATCGTGCAGGAGCAGAGCCGGGCCATCTCTCCGGGGTGCGGCGTGAGCACCACCGGCGACGGCCAGTTCCCGAGCAGCGACGGCTCGTCGGCGAGGGCGTTCAGCGCGTCGGCGTCGAGCACCGCCGGGCGCGACGGCGTGTGCGCGAGCAGGTCGCGGAGCAGGCGCGCGGTGCCGGGGCCGCGCGGGATGCCAGGGCCCGCGACCACCGCGTCGGCGTCCTTCGCGGCGTCCACGAGCGCCGGGCGATCGGCGGCGGCGAGCGGCCCGTCGCCGTGGAGCGCGTGGCTCATCGCCTCGGGCCGGCCGGCGAGCGCGAAGGGGAGCACCGACGGGCGCGCGGCGAGCGTGACCAGGCCGGCCCCGCCGCGGAGCGCGCCGGCGAGCGCGAGGTGCGCGGCGCCGGTCTTCCCGATGGAGCCCGCGATGACGAGCACGCGACCCGCGGTGCCCTTGTGCGCGTCGCGCGCGCGAGACGGCACGAGCGCGCGCGCCTCCCGGCTGGCGAGGAGCTCGCAGGCCGCCGGCACCTGGGCCGCCGCCTCCGGCGGGATCCCGATGTCGGCCACCGCGACCTCACCGGCGGCGGCTGCGCCGGGGAACAGCACGAGCCCGCGCTTCTGGAAGCCGAACGTCACCGTGGCGTCCGCGTGCACGCACACGCCCGGCGCGAGGCCGGTGTCGGCGGAGACGCCCGACGGCACGTCCACGGCGAGCACCTTGACCCCCGCCGCCCGGAGCGCCTCGATCCGCGCGATGGCCGCCGCGGCGAGCCCCTCCGGCGGGCGTGAGAGCCCGGTCCCGAGGATCGCATCCACCACCACGTCGCCCGCCACCGCCGAGAGCGGCGACAGGTCGGCGGCGGCGCCGATCACCTCGAACGGCACGCCGGCCTGACGCGCGCGCTCGTACGCCCCGCGCGCATCCCCCTGGAGCCCTCCAGGATCGGCGAGCGAGACCACGCGCGCCTCACGCCCCTCGTCGCGCAGCACGCGCGCCGCGACCCACCCGTCGCCGCCGTTGTTCCCGCCGCCACAGACGACGACCGCCCGCGCGCCCGGCGCGACGAGCGCGCGAGCGGCGTGGGCGACCGCCGTGCCGGCGCGCTCCATGAGCGCCGCGCCCGGCACCCCCAATCCCACCGCCGCGCGATCGATCGCGCGCATCTCCGCCGCGCCGCAGATCCTCATCGTCCACCCCCCTCTAGCACCACGGTGGCGACGGCGACGCCGGCGTCGTGGGTGAGAGCGAGGTGGAGCCGCACGACGCCCAGCGCCTCGGCCGCTCGCGCGGCGGCCCCGTGGAGCGTGAGCGCCGGCGAGCCGCCGTCCCGGGTGACCTCCAGGTCGGTGAAGGGGATGCCGGGGGGCACGCCGAGCGCCTTCAGCGCCGCCTCCTTCGCGGCGAAGCGCGCCGCGTAGTGCACCGGCCGGTCGCGCCGCGCGTCGCAGTACGCCCGCTCGCCCGCGGTGAACACGCGCGCGAGGAAGCGGTCGGACCTGGCCATGGCTTCGGCCCCAGCCTCCGCGCCGGCGAGGCGCGCGATCCGCGCCACCTCCACGACGTCGATGCCGAGGCCCAGGATCACGCGCGCTGCCCCTTCTCGATCTGCTCCTTCATCTCGCGCACCGCGCGCTCGAGGCCCACCAGCACCGCGCGCGCGACGATCGCGTGGCCGATGTTCAGCTCGACGATCTCGGGGATCGCCGCCACCGGCTGGACGTTCGTGTAGTGCAGGCCATGCCCGGCGGCGATCTCCAGCCCCAGCCGGTGGCCCTCCCTGGCGGCGGCGGCGAGCCGCGCGAGCTCCGCCTGCCGCACGTCGTCCGGAGCGTCGCAATAGGTGCCGGTGTGGAGCTCCACCGTGTCGGCGCCGACGTCGCGCGACGCGCGGAGCTGCTCGAGGTCGGGGTCGACGAACAGCGACACGCGCCGGCCGCCGCCGCGCAGCGCCCGCACCACCCGCTCGATGGCCGCGCGCTGGGACACCACGTCGAGCCCACCCTCGGTCGTGAGCTCCTGGCGCCGCTCGGGGACGAGCGTGCAGACGTCGGGCGCGACCTGGAGGGCGATCCGGACCATCTCGTCGGTCGCCGCCATCTCGAGGTTCAGCCGCGTCTGCACCGTGGAACGCAGGATCTCCACGTCCCGGTCCAGGATGTGCCGGCGGTCCTCTCGCAGGTGGACCGTGATCTGGTCGGCGCCCGCGAGCTCGGCGAGGGCGGCGGCGGTGACGGGATCGGGGTAGATGGCGCGGCGGGCCTGCCGCAGCGTCGCGACGTGGTCGACGTTCACTCCGAGGCGCGGGTGCATCCTCGGAAATGTAGCGCAACTTGCCTGGGACGGACGGGATTCCGGTACAGCGGCGAAGCCGCAGTCGCGGGACGGCGCGCGAGCCGGAACGGCGAAGCGCGCCAGGGGCCCCGCGCAGCAGGAGTGGGGCCCCGACGAGCTTGCTCGGCGGGGCGAGGGCGCAGCCCTCGTTCGATCAGGTCAGCGCTTTCTTCAGCGCGTCGGCGATGGAGGCGGCGTGCGCCGCGATGGCGGCCGCGTCGGGCCCCTCCACCAGCACGCGCGCCTTGTTCTCGGTGCCCGAGTAGCGGACGAGGACGCGGCCGTCGCCGTCGAGCGCCCGCTCGACTCCGGCGATCGCGCGCTGGACCTCGGGGAGATCCTCGAGGGGGCGCTTCTCGCGGACGACCACGTTGAGCTGCGCCTGCGGCACCGGCTCGAAGCAGCGCGCGAGCTCGGAGAGCGGCCTGCCCTCGCGGATCATCACCGCGAGCAGGTTCAGCGCCGCGCACACCCCGTCGCCGGTGGTCGCGTGGTCGAGCAGGATGAGGTGGCCCGACTGCTCGCCGCCGAAGTTGTAGCCGTGGCGCCGCATCTCCTCGACCACGTACCGGTCGCCCACCTGCGTGCGGACCACGCGGCCGCCCACATCGCGCAGCGCCTTCTCGAGCCCGACGTTCGACATCACCGTCGCGACCACGGTCCCCTTCGCGAGCTTGCCCTGCTGGTGCATCGCGCGGCCGACGATCGCCATGATCGCGTCGCCGTCCACGATGCGCCCCTTCTCGTCGGCCACGATCACGCGGTCGGCGTCGCCGTCCAGCGCGATGCCGATCTGCGCGCCCGCCTCGGCCGCCGCGCGCGCCATCGCCTCCGGGTGCACCGCGCCGCAGCCGTCGTTGATGTTCTTCCCGTCCGGCGAGACGCTCATCCGGACCACCTTCGCGCCCAGCTCCTCGAACACCGCCGGCGCGACCTTGTAGGCGGCGCCGTGCGCGCAGTCGACGGCGATGGTGATCCCTTCGAGCGTGAGCTCCTTGGGGAAGAGCGACTTCAGGAACACCACGTAGCGACCGACCGCGTCGTCGATCCGCTGCGCCTGGCCGATGCGATCGGCGGTGGGGCGGAGCGCGTGGAACTCCTCGAACCCCTCCGGCGAGCCGAGCACGAGCCGCTCGATCTGCAGCTCCTTCTCGTCGGGCAGCTTGAAGCCGTCTCGCGAGAAGAACTTGATCCCGTTGTCCTGGTACGGGTTGTGGCTCGCGCTGATCACGACGCCGGCGTCGGCGCGCATCGAGTGCGTGAGGAAGGCGATGCCGGGCGTGGGCAGTGGCCCGCAGAGCATCGGGTCCACGCCCATGGAGCAGATGCCGGACGCGATCGCCTGCTCGAGCATGTAGCCGGAGAGCCGGGTGTCCTTCCCGATGACGATCCGGTGGCGGTGCGGCCCGTTCCGGACGAGCCACGCCAGCGCGCGCCCCAGCAGGAGCGCCATCTCGGCGGTCATCGGGTGGTTGTTCGCGACGCCGCGGACCCCGTCGGTACCGAACAGGTGGCGGGTGGCAGGCTCGGCGACGGCGCCGTTTCGGGACGTGGCCGCGGGAGGGGCGCTGGGCGGCACGGCGCGGACGTCGGCTTGGCTCATGGACGCGGAACCTACGCGGGGCCAGGGAACCGATCAACAGCCGGGCGCCCCGCTCGTCCGGGGATCTTAGGGATCGCGGGCGAAACCGGAAGCGTCCCGGATCGCCGCGGCTACGAGCGCCGCCTGGCGCGTCGCGGCCACGTCGTGCACCCGCACGAGCTCGACCCCGGCGAGGACGCACGCGGTCACCGCCGCGAGCGTCCCCGGCAGGCGATCCTCCACGGGCGCGCCGGACGCGGCTGCGATGAAGCGCTTCCTCGATGGGCCGACGAGGAGCGGCAGCCCGAGCGCGCGGAGCCGCGGCAGGGCCCCGAGGAGGGCAAGGTTGTGCGCGGCGTTCTTCGCGAAGCCGATGCCCGGGTCGAGGATCACCCGATCTCGGCGGACGCCGGCCGCCTCGGCCCGCGCGAGCGCGGCCGCGAGCTCCGCGGTCACCTCGGCCACCACGTCACCGTACTCGGCGTGCGCGGCCATGTCGGCCGGCGTGCCGCGCATGTGCATGATCACCACCGGCACACCGCGCTCGGCGACGAGCCGCGCGAGCGCCGGGTCCGCGAGCCCGGCGACGTCGTTCACGAGGTCGGCGCCGGCGTCGAGGGCCGCGCGAGCGACCTCCGGCTTGCGGGTGTCGATCGAGAGCGGGATGCGCACGCCGCGGGATCGCAGCGCGGCGATCACCGGCACCACGCGCTCGATCTCCTCGGAGGCCGGCACGTCCGTCGCGCCGGGGCGCGTCGACTCGCCGCCGAGGTCCACGAGGTCGGCGCCCTCGGCCACGAGCCGCTCGGCGTGGGCCACCGCAGCATCGCGAGCGTGGTAGCGCCCGCCGTCGGAGAAGGAGTCGGGCGTCGCGTTCACGATGCCCATGATGAAGGGGCCCGGTCCGCTGAAGACCCGGGCCCCGATGCGGAGTTCCAAATTGCCCCTCACGCCAGCTCCCCCCGCGGAGCGGGAGGAGAGGGAGCTGCGACCGCTACGCCTTGCCGGGCTCCGCCTTGGGCAGCGGGATCGTGTCGAGGATCGCCGGGCGCTTCTTGTCGCCCGCGGCGGCCACCGCGGCGACCGGCACGTTCGACTTGGGCGGCGGGGACCGCGAGATCGTGCCACCCGACATGAGGATGTCGATGTCCGACGAGTCGATCGTCTCGTACTCGAGCAGCGCGTCCGCGATCCGGTTCAGCAGCGCCTGGTTGTCGAGCAGGATCTTCTTCGCGCGCTCGTACTGGTCGCGCACGATGTGCGCCACCTCGCTGTCGATGTCCTGCGCGGTCTGTTCCGAGAAGGTCTGCACCGACTGCATCTCGCGGCCGAGGAAGACCTCGCCCTCCTTCTTGCCGTAGGCGAGCGGCCCCATCTTGTCGCTCATGCCCCACTCGCAGACCATGCTGCGCGCGAGGTTCGTCGCGACCTCGATGTCGTTGCCCGCGCCGGTGGTCTTGTGGCCGAAGGTGATCTCCTCGGCGATCCGGCCGCCCATGAGGATCGCGATCTGGTTCGTCGCGAACTCCTGGGAGATGTTGAGCCGGTCCTCCTGCGGGAGCTGCTGCGTGAGGCCGAGCGCGCGGCCGCGAGGGATGATCGTCACCTTGTGCACCGGGTCGGTGCCCGGGATGATCTTCTCGACGAGCGCGTGGCCGGCCTCGTGGATCGCGGTCGTGCGCTTCTCCTTCTCGGAGATGATCATCGACCGGCGCTCGGTGCCCATGAGCACCTTGTCCTTCGCGAACTCGAAGTCCTCGATCGCGAGCCGCTCCTTGTTGCGGCGCGCGGCGTAGAGGGCGGCCTCGTTCACCAGGTTCTCGATGTCGGCGCCGGAGAAGCCCGGCGTGCCGCGCGCGATCTGGACGAGGTCGACGGTGGTGTCGATCGGCGTCTTCTTCGTGTGGACCTTGAGGATGCCGAGGCGGCCGTTCAGGTCGGGGCGCGGCACCGTGATGCGGCGGTCGAAGCGGCCGGGGCGCAGGAGCGCCGGGTCGAGCACGTCGGGCCGGTTCGTGGCCGCGATGAGGATGACGCCCTCGTTCGACTCGAAGCCGTCCATCTCGACGAGGAGCTGGTTCAGCGTCTGCTCGCGCTCGTCGTGCCCGCCGCCGAGGCCCGCGCCGCGGTGCCGGCCCACGGCGTCGATCTCGTCGATGAAGATGATGCACGGCGCGTTCTTCTTCCCCTGCTCGAACAGGTCGCGCACGCGCGACGCGCCGACGCCGACGAACATCTCGACGAAGTCGGAGCCGGAGATGGAGAAGAACGGCACGCCCGCCTCGCCCGCGACCGCGCGCGCGAGGAGCGTCTTGCCGGTGCCCGGAGGGCCCATGAGCAGCACGCCCTTGGGGATGCGGCCGCCGAGGCGCGTGAACCTCTTCGGGTCCTTCAGGAAGGAGATGATCTCCTCGAGCTCGTCCTTCGACTCGTCGATGCCGGCGACGTCGGCGAAGGTGACCTTGTTGTGGTGCTCGGTCATGAGCTTCGCCTTCGATTTCCCGAAGCTCATCGCCTTGCCGCCGCCCGACTGGAGCTGCCGCATGAAGAAGAAGAAGAGGAGGAACAGGAAGACGAGCGGTAGGTACTGCACGAGCACCGTGACCCAGAAGCTGTTCTGCTCGGCCTTGTCGTACGTGACCCGGACGCCGTGCTTCATCAGCCGGTCGGAGATCGTGGCCATCGGATCGATGGGGCCGACGGTCTCGAACTCGCTGCCGTCTCGGAAGTGGCCGACGTAGTTCGTGTTGTCCTTGACCTTGACGTCGCGGACCTCACCCGACTCGACCTTCGCGATGAAGTCCGAGTAGTCGAGCTTCTTGGCCTCGCGTCCGTGCTGGGCGAAGAACTGGTAGAACGCCACGAACATCAGGATCAGGACGACCCAGAGCAGGACGGTCTTGTAGGACTGGCGCAAGTTCAGCTTCCCTTTCCGGTGGGGCATGGACAGGACTCGAACCGCTGGGCCCCGCTGCGCATTTCGCACGGTCCCGGCGGGCGGCCGGCCAGGCGCCTCACGAATGGGCCAGTTTATAACAACTCGCCGGCGCCCCCGCGCGGCGAAACGGCCGGCTTTTCCACGGGCGTCGTGATGCGCAACGCGCCGCGCCGCACCTCCGCCACCCTTCCCCCGGGCAGGCTCACCCGCCCTGGGCGGCCGCGCCCGAAGAGCCGCACCACGGCGGCGACGTGATGCGCCTCGAGGCCGCGGCGACTGCCGGTGGCCTCGCGCCAGAGCCGCCGCACCGCGCGCGCCGTCACCGCCTCCGGCGCGCTCGCGAGCGCGTCCACGCTCGCCTCGCGCGCGCCCGGCGGCACCAGCGCGCGGGCGAGCCGCTCGAGCGCACGCTCGTCCGCGCGCAGCAGATCCGCCGCGCGTGCCAGCGCCGCCTCGGCGCCGGGCCGCAGCGCCTCGAGCGCGGGGAGCACGTCGCGCCGCGCGCGGTTCCGATCGAAGCGCGGCGAGGCGTTCGTCGGATCCTCGAGCCACGGGAGGCCGCGCGCGCGGAGGTACGCGACGACCTCGGCGCGGGAGCGATCGATGAGCGGGCGCACGATCATGCCGCGCCTCGGCGGGATCCCCGCGAGCCCGCGCGCGCCGGCGCCG
>Ga0306923_10004019_pt1 | contig 14005 bp, 15 predicted proteins | sample sta12Can44000108_FD_203841 | JGI IMG/M metagenome (GOLD analysis project Ga0306923, IMG submission 203841) | Lab enrichment of tropical soil microbial communities from Luquillo Experimental Forest, Puerto Rico - statanox.12C.anox.44.000.108 (v2)... | ecosystem: Environmental > Terrestrial >... | reverse complement strand
GCGCGGCAATGCCGCCAAGGCCTACGAGAAGGGGGTGGTGCAGCGCTCCGTCATCATCGAGTTCGACAGCGTCGAAAAGGCGGTCGCCGCCCATGACAGCCCGGGCTATCAGGCGGCGCTGAAGGTGCTCGGCAATGCCGCCGAGCGCGACCTGCGCATCGTCGAAGGCCTTTGAGCTAAGCCCATGCCGCGCGCCGCATCGACGTTCATCGTCCTTGCGGCGCTCGCGGCGGCCGCGCCCGCGATGGCGCAGATTCCGTTCCCGGTTCTCGGCGTGCAGACCAACCAGGCCTCCACCAACACCTACCGCCACCTGCCGTCGCGCGAACTGGGCGACGCCGTCCGCATCGAGATCGCGGCCGCCGCACTCTACGATTTCGACCGCGGCCAGATCCGCGCCGACTCCGCCGACTATATGCAGCAGGCCGCGAACCTGATCTTCGAGAAGGCCAAGGGGCCGGTGCACATCGAGTGCCGCTCCGACCGCGGCGCCCAGGCCGCGGCGCAGAAACACGCCGCCCAATGCGCGGACGCTGTATCCAAATGGCTCACGGTGCAGGAGCGGCTGACCAAGGTGAAATTCACCACCGTCGGCACCGCCGTGCCGCCGCCCGCCATGCCTAATCCGAACGATCTCTACGCCAAGCGCGGGCCCAGTCTGACCAGCATTACCATTGATTTTGCGAAGAAGTGAGTTGTTATCCGTCACCCTGAGGTGCTCGGCGTCGCGAAGCCTCGAAGGGCGACGGCCTCGGCGCCTGAGCGGCATCCTTCGAGGCGCACCTGCGGCGCGCAGCTCAGGATGACGGCGGGAAGATCCGATCGCCCTGCAGGTCGATGATCTGCCGCGCCTTGTTGACGGTGAACGTCACCGCGTCGTCATAGGATGCGTAGGCATCGGCACGGATGAAGCGGTGCTCCTTCTGCACGCCGTCGATCTCTTTGGTGATGACGCCCGCGGTCTGGTAGTGACCGTTGTTCTTGTAGGGCGCGGCGCGGATGACGCAGCCTTTGTATTCGACCGGATCGGCCAGCTTCGCGCTCGCGGCGCCGCCGCTACCGCCGCGGCCCCCGAACAAGGCGCTCCAGAACGACATCGCTGCCCTCCCCTTTCTCGTAACCGCCGCCGATGTTACTCATAAACTTCAGCGCGCGCATCCCACGGAGCCTTGAAAATGCCGAAGGGTTATTGGGTCACGGTCTATCGCTCGATCTCCGATCCGCAGAAGCTCGCGGCCTATGCGCAGCTGGCGCCGCCGGCGGTGATGCCGTTCGGCGGCCGTTATCTCGTCCGCGGCACGGCGAGCGCCGCGTTCGAGGCGGGCCAGAAGGAACGCATCGTGATTTCCGAGTTCCCGAGCGTCGACAAGGCGATCGCCGCCTATCAGAGCCCGACCTATCAGAATGCGCTGAAGGCGCTCGGCGACGGCGCGGTGCGCGACATCCGCATCATCGAAGGTCTCGACTGAAGCCTGCCAAATGTTAACGCCGTCGCGGTTGCCAAGGCCGCCGCGCGGCATTATATACGCGCCAACTCGCGGCCTCGGGCCGCCCTTACCGTAAGCTTGAATGTCGCATCCGGCGCCCCGTTGACGCCGTGCTGGTCGCTTCTTCCCGCGCCAAATCTTGCCGCGCCAGGCCAACAACACGGAGAACAACCATGCCGAGGAAACCGGGATTGAATTCGGAATTCGTCATGTTCGACGTGGTGTACGAGGACGGCTCGCTGCGCTCAAACCGCAAGGTGCCGCGGGAACTCACCGGCGGCCTCGACGGCGACAAGCCGGCTTACGGATTTCTGATCGAGCAGGACCGCGAGATCGCGGAAAAATCCGGCCGGACGCCGCTGAAGATCAAGACCATCATGCGCTCGGGCGCCAAGAAGAAGACCAAGGACTACGCGCTGCCGCGGTTCAATTGATTTCAAGTACCGACGCATTCGGTACGGCGTCCCCGCGGACGCGGGGACCCTAACCACGGCGTCCAAATTCTTTCTCTAGCTTCGGGACTATGGATTCCCGCTTTCGCGGGAATGACGGCTGCTTTACCGTTTGCGGATCCAAGCCAACGGGGAGCCAGCCAGCCATGATGTCTGACATCAAGATTTTCAACCCCGACAGCCTCGGCAAGCCGTTGGGGCAATACTCCCATATCACCCGAGTCCGGCCGTGGGAACTGTTGTTCATCGCCGGCCAGGTCGGCATCGACAAGGACGGCAAGACGCCGGCCGACTTCGACGGCCAATGCGCGCAAGCCTTCGCGAATATCGGCGCCGCCCTTGCCTCGCAGGGTGCCGGCTTCGCCAACCTCGTCGAGTTCACGACGTACCTGGTGCACTCCCAGGACATCGCGAAGTTCTTCGCCTACCGCACCCGCGAATTTCCAAAACTGTTTCCGAGCGGCGCCTATCCGCCCAACACGCTCCTGATTATCGACCGCCTGGTGCAGGAGCAGTTTTTGATCGAAGTGAGCGCCGTGGCGGCGTTGTAACTCTGCACCACCCTGCGGGTGGTCTCCCTCCCCCGCTTGCGCGGGAGGAAAGTTACACGGCGCGATGCCGATAGTGCCGCACGCGATAGGCTGGTGCCGCGTTGCCGCAGCCATACACTTCGGCGTTGTTGAAGCCGCCTGGCTGTGAGGCCGCGAAGCCTGGTCACGACGGCTGCGGCGCGTAGGGCGAGAAGCCCTGCGCCTTGGCTTGGTAGTAGTAGCCGCTGGCATAGAGCGCGACGGCGCGGCTCTCGTTGCCGCCGGCGGCGCGATAGGCGCCGGCGAGATAGCGCACTGCGTAGGTCATATTCACCTGCGGATCGAGCAGTTCCGCGGCCGAGCCGGAAAAGCCCATGGCGCGCGCAGTGCCGAGCCGGATCTGCATCAGGCCGTAATTGCCGCGGCTGACCGCGCGCGGATTGCCGCCGCTCTCGCGCCTGATCACACGCTGCACCAGCGACACCGGAATGCCGTTGGCGCTCGCCTGCGCCGACGCCATGATGCCGTCGAGTTCGCTATATTGCTGATTTAAGCCACTCGTCTCGCCGAAGGTATTTTGCCCGAAGGCATTGCGGCTCCGACTGCGCTGGCTCCAGCCGTTCTGCTGCCGATTGTCTCTTTCGCTGTTCCGCCGTGTCTGCATCGCCGGCGCGTAATTGTAAAAGCCTCGGCCGAAGGTCTCCCCCTGCATTGGCATAGCGTAACGCCGCGCAATGTGGTGCGTGACGTCGTACGGCTCTTGCCGCGCAACGTGACGATCGCCACGCCCATAACCTTGGCCATGGTGCGCGGCCAAAGCCGGCGCCGAAAGCGCCGGAACAAAGCACGCAACGAGCAGGCTCGCGAACAGGCAATGACGCATCATCAGGCTCCATGCAGGAGCCCCTCACCTGCCTCGCCTTGTCACGGCCAAATCCGACCATGCTTCGGCCATTCGGTGCAGCGCGCATGATGATGTCGTGGCGGGGGAACAGCCGTGCGCACGTGCGGCCAGGCGTGTAATAAAACTTGACCGGACCGCCGCGGAACATCTCTTCCGTCGCCGGTCGCGCGATCATGCGGTTGCATTTTTTTGCGCTTCACGGGTCGCGCGGCGCCGGGCGAGCCGCTCAGGGCGCGCGTGCTCGCGTCGCCGAACCACTTCGCGGTGCAAGGATAGTCGCCTTACGGCTTCCCCGCCTCCGGCGGCAGCCGCTGCGCCGGCGTTTCCGAGATCTTGCGCCATTGCATCTGCAGGAGGCGCGCCGAGAGGATGCCCTCGGGCGTGTGGATCTGGATCGCGATCTGGTCGTCAGTCTCTGGCCGCTCCGCGAACAGCGTTGCGTCAATGCCGATGAAGGCGGCAGTGCGCGCGTCCATCGGGTAGGTGCCGAGATCGCGGACCTTGAAGCCTGCGTCGGCGAGGCGGGCTAAGTAGAAACGCTTGATGTCGGAGAGCGCGTCGCGGGTCGAGACGTCGAGGGAATGGACGCCCGACGGAAGGCGCGCCGAGACCAGGCGCGAGCTTTACGCGATCAGCGCGCCGGGATAGACCGGCACCCAGTCCGGCCGCGGCAAGTCGGTGCCGAACTGCATATGGGTGCGCGAGCCGTCCTGCTCGATCGCCTCGGCGTTCCACGGGCCCTGGACGCGGCCCAACACCGCGGCTGCATAGGGCGCGCCGAAGGCGAGCGTCGCGGCGACGAGGAGGTAGAGGACGATGCGCAGGGCCATGCGAGGCTTATGCCGCGCGGCGAGGGTTTAGCTCAAATCACGAACGTCGCTATGGTTGGCGAATGGGTAATGCGGGCGGGCGGCGAGCCATTCGCGCGTCATGGCCGGGCCCGGCCATCCACGTCTTCAGTGCCGGGCGGCGCCAAAGACGTGGACGCCCGGCACCATAGGCGCGCGGAAGCGACGGAGGATGAAAGTCAGTTATCGAGGAAGCTGCGCAGCTTCCGGCTTCGACTCGGATGCTTCAGCTTGCGCAGCGCCTTGGCTTCGATCTGGCGGATGCGCTCGCGGGTGACCGAGAACTGCTGGCCAACTTCTTCCAGCGTGTGGTCGGTGTTCATGCCGATGCCGAAGCGCATGCGCAGCACGCGCTCTTCGCGCGGGGTGAGCGAGGCGAGCACCCGGGTCGTGGTCTCGCGCAGGTTCGACTGGATGGCGGCGTCGATCGGCAGGATCGCGTTCTTGTCCTCGATGAAATCGCCGAGGTGCGAGTCCTCTTCATCACCAATGGGAGTTTCAAGCGACAGCGGCTCCTTGGCGATCTTCAGAACCTTGCGCACCTTCTCGAGCGGCATGCCGAGTTTTTCGGCGAGCTCTTCGGGCGTCGGCTCGCGGCCGATCTCGTTGAGCATCTGCCGCGAGGTGCGCACGATCTTGTTGATGGTCTCGATCATGTGCACCGGGATGCGGATGGTGCGCGCCTGGTCGGCGATTGATCGGGTGATGGCCTGGCGGATCCACCACGTCGCATAGGTCGAGAACTTGTAGCCGCGGCGGTATTCGAACTTGTCGACGGCCTTCATCAAGCCAATGTTGCCTTCCTGAATGAGATCAAGGAACTGCAGGCCGCGGTTGGTGTATTTCTTGGCGATCGAGATGACGAGACGCAGGTTTGCCTCCACCATCTCCTTCTTGGCCTGACGCGCCTCGCGCTCGCCCTTCTGCACCATGTGCACGATCTTGCGGAACTCGCCGATCTCGAGGCCGGTTTCGGTGGCAAGCGTGTGGATGTGGGTGCGCAGCTCGCGGATGCGGTCCTTGTCGCGGGCGACGAAATTCTTCCAGCCCCTTTCGGCGAGCTTGGAGACGCGGTTGAGCCAGCGCGGGTCGAGCTCGGAGCCCTGGTACTGCTTGAGGAAGCCGTCGCGCGGCACGCCGTGGCTTTCGGCAAGGCGCATCAGGCGCCCTTCATGGCCGACGAGGCGCTTGTTGATGTCGTAGAGGATCTCGACCAGGCCGTCGATCTTGGCCTGGTTGAGCCGCAGCGATTTCACCTGCTGGATGATCTCGTCCTTGAGCTTCTTGTATTTGCGCTCCTGGCTCGGGGTCAGCGAGCCCGACGAATGCAGCTTGTTGTGGATGTCCTGCTCCTGCAGGCGGCGCAGACGCTTGAACTCGCTGGCGATGATGTCGAAGGTCTCGAGCACCTTGGGCTTGAGCTCGGCCTCGATCGCCGCAAGCGACAGCGAGTTCTCCATATCGTCTTCGTCGATATCGGCGTCGGCAATAGCGGCCTCTTCGCCGGCGTCGGTGCCGTCGCCGCTGCCATTGGCACTGCCGTTAGCTTGGGCGGGCTTGAACGGCGTCGCGCCGGGCGGCGCGGATGGCGGGGCGACAGCCTGCGGCGGCTGCGGCATGAAGCCGGGCGCGCCGGGGACGCCGTTCGCGGCGTTCGGATCGCCGCCGGGCCCGACCGCCGGCGCCTGCTTGGCGTCGGGGCCCGCATAGGTTGCTTCCAGATCGATGACGTCGCGCAGAAAGACTTTGCCTTCGTTGAGCTCGTCGCGCCAAATGATGATGGCCTGGAAGGTGAGCGGGCTTTCACAGAGCCCCGCGATCATCGCTTCGCGGCCGGCCTCGATGCGCTTGGCGATGGCGATTTCGCCCTCGCGGGACAAAAGCTCGACCGAGCCCATTTCGCGCAAATACATGCGCACCGGATCGTCGGTGCGCTCGGCCGGCTCCTTGGCCTCGGATTTGGCCGGCGTCTTCGGGGCGACTTCGACCAGTTCGCCGGACTCGCTCTCTTCCTCCTCGGCCTCGCCGTCCTCTTCCTCGGCCTCGGCCTCCTCGGTCTCGACGACGTTGATGCCCATCTCGTTCATGATGGCGAGCACGTCCTCGATCTTCTCGGAGGTGACCTCCTCGGACGGCATTACGGCGTTGAGCTGCTCGTAGGTGACGTAGCCGCGCTTCTTGGCCTGCTTGATCATCTTCTTGACGGCGGCGTCAGAGAGATCGAGCAGCGGCAGGGGGGCGTCCGGGGTCTCCGGGGCGTCCTTCTCGGGGGTCTCGGCTTCCTTTGGCGCGGCCGCCTTGGGTTTGATCGCGACTGTCTTGGTGGCTGCGCTCTTGGTTGCCATTTCTGTCTTCTCCGAACCACTCGGAAGGCGCTCTCGGCCCCTTCGCCTTCAACTTCCGCCCGAAACGCCCATCCCGACCTTACGGCCGGGTCCCATGGGCGCCCACTGGCAAAACTTCAACGCGTTCCCCTACCCTATGGCGTCTGCCACGGTACGCAGGGAAGCGTCCCCTTGCCCTCATGAGTGCGGCAAAACGGGCGGCGGTTCCAAGAACATCCCAGTACCACCACCGAATCGAGGCCGCCTTAACCCTGCCGGAACTCCGTTAAGCTCCGGCTAACCTTGATCCTCACTAGCGGGACGGACCTCTTATTCCCTCGTGGCGGTCCCGTCCAGCACCCGCAACGTCGCCGCCACACGCCTAAAGCGCCAGCGCAATCAATCGCTTGGAACCCTCAGAACGATCGCACCGGGCGGCCCGATGAGGCGCCGAAGCCCTCGATCAGGGCCTCGGTGCCGTCGAGGCTTTGCAGCCGCGCCTTCACGTCGAGGAGCCGCGTGTAATTCGCCTCGCTGTTGTCCCGGCCCAGGGCCAGTTCAGCGTCCTTCAGTTCCCTAGTTAGGGAATGCCACTGCCGATGCAAGGCAACGAGCTGCTTCCAGGTCAGTAAAACATCGGCCGCAGCGGCTTCCGGCCGCGCCCCCCAGACCGAGACCGTGGTAATGGAGCGCTCGATGCGGGTCAGCAGGTCCGCGAAGCCGCGGGCCTCGAGGGCCGCGGCGAGCTCAGCCCGCTCGGCCTCGGCGTTGCCGCCGGATTCCGCCGAATGCTGCGCGAATACATCGATCAGCGCGCTTTTGAGCCGTTGCGTATCGGCGTGGCGAAACTCGGCCTTCGCCAACTCCTCCATGTGGTCGTGCAGCAGCCAGGGGTGATTGAGCGCCGCCTGCAGGATCAGCGCCTCGCGGCGCGGGATGGCGGCGCGATGGCCGCGATGCAAGGGGCTTGCGGCAAGTTGCGGGCTAACGGCGACGTAAGCTTCATCGCGCAGGAGCGCGGCCTTCGGCGTCTCGGGCCGCATCGGGCGCGGCGCGCCGCGGCCGCGCGCGTCGAAGCGGCCGCGGAAAGGCCGCTGCCGCGTGGCGATCTCGAGCGGCGCGAACAATTGGCGCAGGCGGCCGGCCAAATCCTGCCGGTAGTAGCGGCGCACCGTCTCGTCGGCGATGGTATTGGTGACTTCGTTGAGGCGCGCTTCGAGCGCCGCGCGGCGCTCGGGCGTATCGAACGGACCTTGCTCGCTCTCGCGCGTCCATAACACGGCCGCCAGCGGCCGCGCCGCGCCGAGCACGTCGTCGATCGCCTCGCGGCCGCCGGAGCGGGCGAGATCGTCGGGATCCTGGCCGTCGGGCAGCGCGGCGAATTTCAGGCTCTTGCCGGGCTTGAGCAGCGGCAAGGCAATATCGACCGCGCGGTAGGCGGCGCGGCGCCCGGCGTCATCACCGTCAAAACAGAGAACCGGCTCGTCGTTCATGCGCCAAGTCAGCGCCAACTGCTCGGCGGTGAGCGCGGTGCCGAGCGGCGCCACGGTGCCTTCGAAGCCGGCGGTGACCATGGCGATGACGTCGACATAGCCTTCGACGGCGATGATGGGGGCGCCTTCGTGCGCGGCTTTGCGTGCGGCGGCGATGTTGTAGAGGGTCGAACCCTTATGAAACAGCGGCGTCTCCGGCGAGTTCAGGTATTTTGCCGCCACGTCTTTCTCCAGCGCCCGGCCGCCGAAGGCGATCATTCGCCCGCGCCAGTCGCTGATCGGGAACATGATGCGATCCCGAAACCGGTCGTACGGCACCGGAATATCTTCGCCGGCGACGATGAGCCCCGCCTCGATCATGTCCTCGACCGGAATTTTCGCGGCGCCGAGATGCTCCTTCAGCGCATATTGCTCGGCCGCCGCGTAGCCGAGGCGGAATTTGAGCTGGGTCACCGAGGAAAGCCCGCGATCGGCCAGATAGCCGCGGCCGCGGGCGCCATTTCTCGATGCCAGCGTCGTCTCGAAAAACTTCGCCGCAAGCTCGACGATGTCGTGCAGCGTCTTGCGCCGTTCGTCGCGCGCCTGGGCCTCCGGCGAATAGGCCGGCAGCGGGACGCCGGCCATCTCCGCCAAGCGTTCGACCGCTTCCGGAAAGCTGACGCCCTCGGTCTCCATCACAAAGTCGAAAATGCTGCCGTGCTTGCCGGAGGAGAAGTCGTGATAGAAGCCCTTTTCATCGCTGACCGTGAACGAGGGCGTCTTCTCGTTGTTGAACGGCGACAGGCCTTTCCATTCGCGGCCGGCTTTGCGCAATTTCACGCGGCGGCCGACGACTTCCGATACCGGAAGGCGCGCGCGCAGCTCGTCGAGGAATTGCGGCGTAAAGCGCATGGTGATTCGGCTTAAGGGTAGCGCCAACCCCGAAGGAATATAGGGCGCCGCCCGCCGGCGCGAGGACGGGGCCGGTTAGTCCCGGTTATCCACAGGCGTGCCAATGCCGTCATGGCCGGGCTTGTCCCGGCCATCCACGCCTTTCGGTCCGAAGTGCCCCTGAGCCGTGGATGCCCGGCACAAGCCCCCGGTCACGAAATCGAAACGGTAAGATCGGAGCAGGCTAATGCGCTTGCAGTGCACCCGATCGGGCCACATGAAGCGCATCGCATCAAGCACGGCTGTCCACCGACGCCGTGGATCAATGCTCTGCCGGAGGTTACCACGCCCTAACTTACCCGCTCGCCGTCGGCGGTGAAGCCGAACAGCCGCTGCACCCGATAGTAGCGCTGCGAGCGCGGCGCGGTGATGCCCCACTGCTCGGAGCGGCCGGGCTTGTATTTCCAGTAATCGGAGCCGCGCGGCGCATAGCTGTCGTCGATCTGCAGCACCTCGGCGGCGTATTCCAAGGGCACCTCGTCGGGGCCGCAGAAATAGGCGAACACGTTGTTGCCGGGGCCGTGGCGGCCGGGGCCCCATTCGATCGGATAGCCCTTGTCCTTCATGCGCCCCATGCCGCGCATCACCGAGTCGAAGTCGGGCACGTCGAAGGCGAGGTGGTTGAGCGTCGGCAGCGCGGTGTTGGCGAGCACGATCGAGCAATGATCGGCATTGGCGCAATGCAGAAACGTCAGCGGCGCGTTCTCGTCGACGATGCGGAAGCCGAGCGTCCTGGTGAAGAAGGCGAGCGTGGCCTCGTGGTTCGCGACGTTGAGATTGGCATGCACGATCTTGCGCGGCTTGTCGGCGACATCGGCGGTGTCGGCGTGATCGGCGCAGGCGCAGACGAAGACGAGATTGCGGCCGTCGGGATCCTTGCAGCCGAAGCCGAACCCGCCGCCGGCCAGCGTCACCGGGCCGGGTGCGGTCGCGGCGCAGCCCGCGGCGACCACGGCGTTGTGCAGCGCCGCGATCGCTTTCCGATCGGCGACGTCGAACACGATGCGGACCACCGCGGGCTGGGTGCCGCGCTGCAGCCCAAGGATATGGTGATAGCGCGCGGTGCCGCGGAAATAGATGGCGTCGTTGCGCCGCTCGACCGCGGCGAGCCCCCATACATCTTCATAGAAGCGCGCCGCCTCGTCGAGATTGGTGGCGACGAGATCGACGCTGCGCAGGCCGCGAATGAGGCAGTCGGACATGGGTTCCTATATGTCGGTGCGAGTTTGCCACGGCTCAGCGCGGCGCCAAAGTCAATCGTTCAGGAGGCGAACGTCGCGTCGCGCGCCGCAACGGCGGTCGAGAAGGCGCGAGTGAGCCCGGTGAGGTCCGGCGTGACGCCGGTCAATTGCCGGAACGCCTCGATCGCCTGATGCACGCACATGCCGCTGCCGTTGAGCGTGCGGGCGCCTTTGGCGGCGGCGGCTTTGAGGAATTCGGTCTGTAGCGGCGTGTAGATGACGTCGGCGGCCCAATGAGCCGATTTGAGGGCATCCATCGGAACCGGATTGCCGGGAAAGCCGCGCATGCCGACTTGGGTGGCGTTGACGACGCCGTCGGCCGCAGCGATGTCGCGCACCAAATCGTCCGCGATGCGGCAGCGCGCGGCGCCGCTATGTTCCGCGAGATCGGCCGCGAGCGCCGCGGCGCGCGCGCGGTCGAGATCGTGAAGGATGAGCGTGCCGACGCCGAGATCCAGCAAGGCGAAAGCGACGGCGCGGCCGGCGCCGCCGGCGCCGATCTGCACCACGGTCTTGGCCTTGGCGCGGTCGGCGCCGAACGTCGCCGCAAAGCTGTTGCGCCAGCCGGCGCGATCGAAATTGTAGCCGGTGGTACGGCCGTCGGGCGCGATCGCCACCGTATTGACAGCGCCGACTTCGGCAGCGCTCGCGTCGATCGCGTCCAGCAGCGGAAGTATCTCCTGCTTGAACGGGAAGGTGACATTGGCGCCAGCGAAGCCCGCGGCCTTGATCGCGCCGAGGAGCAGGGGCAACCGCCGCTCTCTCAGACCATCCGCGTCGAGCAGGTGATAGTAGCCGTCGATGCCGGCGGCGGCGAACGCTGCGGCGAACAGCGCCGGCGAGATGGAACCCTGAATATTCGCGCCGAGCAGCCCGACCAACATCCTCCGCTTTGACGCTGGCGTCGACATCGGGGCCTAGCCGCCGAGCAGCTTTTTCACCTGGGCGCTGGCCTTGCCGAAATCCATCCGCCCGGCGAATCGCTCCTTCAGCGCCGCCATGGTGCGGCCCATGTCTTTCAAGGTCGCGGCTTCGAGCTCCTTGATCAGCAACGAGATCGCCTCGCCGGCCTCCATGTCGGAGAGCTGCTTGGGCAGGTAGGCGGAGATGATCGCGATCTCGTCGCGCTCTTGCGCCGCGAGCTCGCTGCGGCCGGCCTTCTCGTAAATGTCGAGCGATTCCTGGCGCTGCTTGATCATCTTGCCCATGACGTCGAGGATTTCGGGATCGGTGAGCTTGACCCGCTCTGCGCCGGACGTCTCGCGCGCCAGAATCGCGGCGTTGATTAGCCGCAAGGTCGAGACGCGGCGCGCTTCGCCCGCCTTCATCGCCTCTTTCAGCGCGTTGTTGATATCGTCGCGCAACACGGCTATGGCCTCATCGCTGAATGCCCGCGCGCGGCGGCGGGCGAAGCCAACATGTAGGCCCTTGCCGATGCCGACACAACCGCAGACCGGCGCGCCGAATGGCGGGCCCTGGGACGACCCCAAGCCGACGGCCTTGCTGGTGCTCGCCGACGGCACGGTGCTGGAGGGCTTCGGCTTCGGTGCGACCGGTTCCGCGGTCGGCGAGGTCTGCTTCAACACGGCCATGACTGGCTACCAAGAGATCCTCACCGATCCGTCCTATGCCGGGCAGATCATCACCTTCACCTTCCCTCACATCGGCAATGTCGGCACCAACGAGGATGACATCGAGACCGTCAATCTGGCGGCAACGCCGGGCGCCCGCGGCGTGGTGCTGCACGCGGCGATCACGCAGCCTTCGAACTATCGCGCGACGCGGCACCTCGATGCCTGGCTGAAGAGCCGCGGCGTCATCGGCCTTGCCGGCCTCGACACCCGCGCGCTCACCGCGCTCATCCGCGAAAAAGGCATGCCGAACGCGGTGATCGCCCACGAGCCCCCCGGCCGCTTCGACGTCGAGGCGCTCAAGCGGCAGGCGCGCGAATGGCCTGGCCTCCTCGGCATGGACCTTGTGCCCATGGTGACGACCGGCCAGCGCTTCATCTGGAACGAGACGCCGTGGATTTGGGGCGAAGGCTACGGCCGCCAGGACAAGCCCGAATTCCACGTCGTCGCCATCGACTACGGCATCAAGCGCAACATTCTGCGCCAGCTCGCCGGCCACGCCTGCAACGTCACCGTGGTGCCGGCGACCACGTCGGCCGCCGACATCCTGGCGCTCAAGCCCGACGGCATTTTCCTCTCCAACGGCCCGGGCGACCCGGCTGCCACCGGCGAATACGCCGTGCCAGTGATTCGTAGCCTGATCGACAAGCTGCCGGTGTTCGGCATCTGCCTCGGCCACCAGATGCTAGGCCTCGCGGTCGGCGCCAAGACCATGAAAATGCACCAGGGCCATCACGGCGCCAATCATCCGGTCAAAGACCTTACCACCGGCAAGGTCGAGATCACCTCGATGAACCACGGCTTTGCGGTCGACCGTGCGACGTTGCCGAAGAACGCCGTGGAGACCCACGTGTCGCTGTTCGATGGCTCCAACTGCGGCATCGCGCTCAAGGATCGGCCGGTGTTCTCGGTGCAATATCACCCGGAAGCTTCGCCCGGACCGCGCGATAGTCATTATCTGTTTAACCAATTCGTCGGGCTGATGCGCGAATTCCGCCGCGGCTGACCCGAAGAGAGCTAAGGGAAGGCTAAAGGGAACGCATCGATCGGCTTCGCGATTACGTAATTTCAATACAATATGGCGCTACAACGTGGCGGCGAGATCGAATCCTTTCCAGCCATAATGAAAAGCCCTGACCCTATCACTCACCGCTTTGCCGACGACGGCCGCATTCCCAACAATCCGACCTTGCCGATGGTGCTTTACCGCGGCTGCATCGATCTGACCGGCACGCCCGACCCGGAATTGACGATCGAGCGGACATTCGCCGCCAACGGCTGGGGCAACATGTGGCGCAACGGCATCTACGCTTACGCGCACTATCACTCCATGATTCACGAGGCGCTCAGCATCGCGCGCGGCCGCGCCACGGTGCTCTTCGGCGGCGCCAAAGGCGAGAAGATCGAGGTCGGCGCCGGCGACGTCGTCATCCTGCCGGCCGGCACCGGCCATCAATGCCTCAGTCACACGCCCGATCTCGTCGTCATCGGCGCCTATCCGCCGACCGGTACTTACGATCTGTGCCGCGGCGCCAAGGCCGAGCACGCCAAGGCGCTGGCTTCGATCCGCACGGTGCCACTGCCGGCGACCGATCCCGCGTTCGGGCTGGACGGGCACCTCGTCGCGCTGTGGCGGGCATGAGCGCCGACTGGCTCGCGTTCTGGGATTCGCCGCATCTCATCTACGTCAATGCGCGCCATCGCGACGTGCACTACCGCCTAATCGCCGAGCAGATCGCGACGTTCGTGGCCTCGCGTAAGGCCTGCGTGCTCGATTACGGCTGCGGCGACGCGCTGCATGCCGACGCGGTCGCGGCGGCGGCCGGCTCGCTGTTGTTGTGCGACGGCGCGCCGGGGCTGCGCGCCGAGCTCGCGAAGCGCTTCGCCGGCAACGCAAAGATCCGCGTCGTCTCGCCTGAAGACGTCGAGCGCCTCACCGACGGCACGCTCGATCTCGTCGTGCTGCATTCGGTGGCGCAATATCTGACGGAAGACGAGCTCGCCGCGCTCTTGACGATATTCCGCCGCCTGCTCAAAGGCGACGGCGTTCTTCTGATCAGCGACATCGTTCCGCCCGATGTCAGCGCGGTGGCCGACGCGGTGGCGCTGCTGCGGTTCGGCCGCGACAATGGATTTTTCTGCGCCGCCGTGACCGGCCTCGCCCG
>Ga0306923_10004017_pt1 | contig 14008 bp, 9 predicted proteins | sample sta12Can44000108_FD_203841 | JGI IMG/M metagenome (GOLD analysis project Ga0306923, IMG submission 203841) | Lab enrichment of tropical soil microbial communities from Luquillo Experimental Forest, Puerto Rico - statanox.12C.anox.44.000.108 (v2)... | ecosystem: Environmental > Terrestrial > Soil... | reverse complement strand
GAACGGCGTCGAGGACCTCAGGTACATGGCCGGATTCTTGATCGTGATGCCGGTCGAGCCCGTCACGTCATAAAAGGTGCCGGTATCACGGCTCACGTCGTAGGTTGCGTGGGTGCCTACCAGGTGCTCACTGTGAGTCCCGCCGTCATAAACCACATGTCCGGTGGCGGTGACGATTCCCGTGGTGGCGTCATAAGTCGCCTGGTCGCAATGGATGACATTGTTGCGAAAGCGAATTTCAACATTACCGCTCACCTTATAGATGTCCTGGCTCTTCTCCTGCCGCTCGTCGGCGCGAATGAGGACTTCATCGCGGTTGAGTACCACATTGGCAGGAGGCCGCGGCGGGCCCAACTGCTGCTGAGCCGAGTCGCGCATCTGTTGCTGCACCACCTCTTCCATCACCTTCATGCCTTCGCCGGAGGGCGGTGGCGGGGGTTGCGATTGCGGCTGCTCTGCCGAAGTGCTCTGGCCGCCACCTTGCGGGTTGGCGCCCCCCTTGGGTGCACCGGCCGCCGGTTCCTGCTGTGCGGAGACGCTCAGCAACTGGCTGGTTAACAGGGAGGGCGCGAGAAGTAGATGACAACCCAACAAGGTCGTGATAATGAATCGATTGCGGGAGATCATCAAAGGCTGCGGGTTCCTCGCCTGAGTCGTCGAAATTAGATGAACCTTGCAACTTAGCACGTCGCTCCGACTCAGGCAAAAGGCTAAGCTCTAGGTCATTTTCCGCTGCTCGGTGCTTTTCCTAAACACGCAGGTCAACCACTGGTTGCGCCGGCCAGTTCGTTGCCGTAGGAGAAGTGCGCCCTGGGTGCGCGACTCTCGCCTCCGGGGGAGATCATCATCGGAAATTCGCTGAAACAGGAGAGAGTCGCGCCACGACATGACAGAACAGCAATTCTCTCATTACCAGGCGGCTGACAATTCTGTGGAACCCTCGCCGGGGCGGTGGCGAAATGAATTACAGGACCGCCTTGCCAGCTACAGGCGCCGGCGGGGCCGTCGCATTGAGGGCGCATACACCATGCGCTTTCCGTTTCCTGGCGAGGAATCGGAGACCGACACCAGGGATCGACCGGCGAGCGAATCTCCGCCCGGTGCGGCGGGGAGCAGCCCGCCGCGACTCCCGGGCAATCTGTGCCTGGGCGACTCTGGCATCGGCTTGGCAGCCGAACCCCTGGTTGACGACATCGGGGTGAGTTCCGCGGAAAATGTGAGGCCGCTGCCTGAGCCTTCTTCTGTGGCTGAAGGCGAAGCTGCCGCGCCATTCGTTGATCCGATATCGCGCCCCCGGCCCAAGCGCAAGGTCATTGCTTTTCCCCGTCAACTGTCGCTCGCCCCCGCGGCCGTGCACCGGTTGGCCGATCCCGTCACCACGGAGGCCCCGCGCATTCTCGACGTACCTGAGGAATTGGAGGCGATTCCGGCCACGCCGTTTCTCGATGGCCTGCAATTCGATTTGCCGAATGCAGCCGAGGTCGCGAAGGATCGCGACCATGTGGAGCTGCCATTCCAAACCGTGGCAATCTCCCGCCGTGTCGCGGCCGGAGTGGTGGACCTGGCCGTAACCGGCACCGGTGTAGCGATCTTTGCCGCCGTGGCATATAAAATTCTCGGAAGTCCACTCCTCACCAGGTCGTTAGCGCTTGGATTGACGGTCTCGGCCATCGTGTTATGGAGTGCCTACCAGTATCTGTTCCTGATCCACGGGGGCAAGACCCCGGGCATGATGGCCGCGAGAATGCGGCTCTACACCTTCCAGGGGAAGGTGCCCAATTTGTCGCAGCGGCGTGTTCGTTTGCTCGGCCTGTATCTCTCGACACTTTCGCTCGCCATGGGATTGATGTGGGCACTTGTCGATGGGGACGGGCTGTGCTGGCATGACCGCATCAGCCATACCTACCTTTCGCCGTACCCGTGAGGGACATTCGATGGCCGGCGCCCCGCGGCTCTTGTTAACATCGACGTGTGAACAGGAATCCCAAGGTACGTGTGCGATTCGCGCCGTCGCCCACCGGGCAGTTGCACGTGGGCAATGCTCGCACTGCGCTCTACAACTGGCTTTTCGCCCGCAAGACCCAAGGCACCATGGTGCTGCGCATCGAGGACACAGACCTGGAGCGCAGCGAGGCCCGTTACGAGCAGCAATTGTTGGAAGACCTTAAGTGGTTCGGAATCGAATGGGAGGAAGGACCGGATGTCGGCGGGCCCTTCGCCCCATATCGACAAAGCGACCGGCTGGCGCTTTACCGAGAACACGCCGAGCGGCTGGTGCAAGAGGGCAAGGCCTACCTGTGCTTCTGTACGCAGGAAGAGCTGGAGAAGGAGCGGGAAGCGGCCCTGGCCGAGCACCGCTCCCCCAGCTATTCCGGAAAATGCCGTGGGCTTGATCCTGGGGAGGCCAAACGCCGCCGCGCCGGAGGCGAAACGGCCGCCATCCGGCTTGCGATTCCCGAGCACCCGATTCGCTTTCACGACATGGTGCGGGGCATAGTCGAGTTCTCGAACGAAGCGGTGAGTGACCCCATCATTCTGCGCTCGAGCGGGGTTCCGGTTTACAACTACGTGGTGGTGGTGGATGACGCCTTGATGCAGATCACGCATGTTATTCGCGGTGACGATCATCTTTCCAACACCCCGAAGCAGGTTGCGCTCTATGAGGCGTTGGGATGGCCGGTGCCCGAGTTTGCCCATCTGTCGACCATCGTCGGCAGCGATGGAGCACGGCTGTCGAAGCGTCACGGAGCGACTTCCATCGCCAACTTCCGGGAGATGCGAGTGCTGCCCGAGGCGCTGGCCAATTACCTGGCGCTGTTGGGCTGGGCTCCGGCAGGAGGCGACCGCGAGGTGTTTACCACGGAGGAGCTGGCGAAGGCATTCAGTCTCGAGCGTGTGACCCCGTCGGCGGCGATGTTCGACATGGAGAAGCTGTACTGGCTCAACCGGCACTACATCAAGCGGAGCCCGCCGGAGCGCATCGAGCGGTTGGCGCAGCCGTATTTCATCAAGGCCGGGCTGCTGCCCGCGAACCCTGACCACCGCACGCGGGCATGGTTCGGCAAAGTGGTGGCGCTGCTTGCGCCCTCGGTAAACAAGCTCGATGAGCTGCCGCAGCGTGCGGGGTTGATCTTTCGCTTCGACGCCGCTGCCGCATTGAGCGCCGCCGACAACGCCGAAGTGCTCAGCGGTCCGAAGACCAACGCGGTGCTGGCGGCGTTCGCCGCACAGGTCGAGAGCGACCGGTCGCCGATGACCGCGGAGCGATTCAAGCTCCTCATGAATGAAGTGCGGGCGAAGACGGAGGCCAAGGGGAAAGACCTGTTCCATCCCGTACGTATCGTGTTCACCGGCTCGCACTCTGGCCCGGAGTTCGACAAGTTAATACCCATTCTCGAGGAAGGCTCGCAGCTGCCGCTGCCGGGGCATGTGATGAGCACGCACGAGCGCCTTGCGGCCTTTAAGGCGGCGCAAGCCGAGGTGCCTAAATCGCTACCCTGAACCGCTCAGTGATTCACGAGCTCGGTGAAAAGCTCCCCCTGGGGGGCGACGTCCGGGCGTTCGGGAAGGCGGAAGGACGGCCGCGAGCAACGCTTCGACGATCAGCACACATATTTTGACAGTGCTCTGACGTTGGCGGGGCGGTGTTTCGTCGCCGGGGATTGATCGGCGCCGGCTCAACCATCCGCAAAAGTTCCGCTACTGCAATGCCCTCTCGAGCGCCGCCCGCGCCAGAATGCGGGTCGAGTCCAGGGTAGGTAGCGGCGACGTGCTGTCTTCGATGAGCAGCGGAATCTCGGTGCAGCCCAGCACCACCGCGTCACAGCCTTCGCTCTGTAACCGGCTTATGACCTGCAGAAAGTAGGCACGCGATTCCGAGCTGATAATGCCGCTTACCAGTTCGTCGAAGATGATGGCGTCGATTCGCGCCCGTTCGTGGGCAGAAGGCACCCGGTACTCGAGCCCTGCCGCCGGCAACGTTTTCTGATAAACCGTGCCTTCCATGGTGACCCTGGTACCGGTGACCGCCAGCTTCCGGAAGCCTCGCGACTTAGCCACATCGGCAACCTCCTGCACAATGTGCAGCCAGGGGAGCGGGGAACGCGGTACCACGAGATTCAAGGCATGATGAATTGTGTTGTCCGGACAAATCAAGAAATCCGCGCCCGCCTTCGCCAGTTTGTTGGCGGATGACAGCATGAGCTCGGCCACCGATTGCCAGCCATCGCGATTGATGTGCTCCATGTACTCGCCCAGGCAGTGCGTATGCATGGTGATCTCAGGATGCATCTGCCGACCCATGCGCATCTGGGCTTGTTCACAGATGTGGCGATAGCAGAGGGCTGCGCCCTCGGCGCTGCAGGCAACGATTCCGATATGCTTGGGCATGAAGCGTACTTGGTACACCAGATTAAAACAAACGGCTTCCGGCGAGACCGAAGCCCGCATGCCGGGCTAGCGCAAGGAGCTCTCCACCCCTGCCCCTTCCTCGTTGCACTGTCATGTGCCCGCTATCGAGCAAGCTACCCGGTGGGGCAGTCTTCCGGCCGCAGGTCGCTTCAGGCCTGCAAGTCGGCACAGGGGTTTGACAGATTCAGCACGAACTTCTGCTTCTTTTCCTCGGGCAGGAAGGAAGAGCGGAAGGAGTTTCGCGCCATGCGGCACAACTCCGAATCGCTAAAGTTTAGCTTATCCTGCGCCAATTGGTATTCATGCGACAAGCTGGTGCGGAACATGTCCGGGTCGTCGGTATTCAGGGTCACCAGTACTCCGGCGTCGAAGAGCCTGCGCAGGGGGTGCTGCTCCACGGCGGCACAGCAGCCGGTTAAGATGTTGCTGGAGAGACATACCTCGACGGGAATCTGCTGTTCCGCGAGATAGGCGACGAGCCCAGGATCGTCAGCGACGTGCAGGCCGTGGCCGATGCGGTTGACTTTCAATTGCCGTAAGGCGGACCACACCGATTGAGGACCGGCCGTCTCACCGGCGTGGGCGGTGGTGCGCAGCCCTTCGCCAGCGGCGCGGGCATAGACATCGCGAAACAGCTCAGCTGCGGCCCGGCGCTCGTCGCCACCGAGGCCGATGCCCACGATACTGTCAGCCCCCTTCCGCAGTGCCAGGGCTTCCTCCAGCACCCGTTCCGCGGCCTCAACTCCAAAGTGGCGGACGGCGTCGAAGATCCAATATAGCGAAGTGCCGAAGTCACGCTGCCCGCGCTTGCGTCCCCGCTCCATGCCCTCGAAAAGCGGTGCGAACTCAGCGCCACGCCAGTGGACGACCCCCACGGAGACAAACACCTCCGCGTGGAGCACGTTTTGCGCGTGCAGCCTCTCGATCATGCGGTAGGTAACCAGCTCAAAGTCTTCCGCCGCGCGCAGCCGTTCGGTGACCGCCTTAAACGCCAGCAGGAACCCGGTGAAATCCTTGTACTGATAGAGCTGGCGGGCTTCTTCTTCTGTCAAGATGCGCCCGCTGTCGGCGACATTGCTGTAGCGGCGGTTGGTTGTGGACAGCGGCGTGGGATAGCGACGGCTCAAGGCAGCCAGCGTTGCCGGATCAACCGTGCCTTCGAGGTGCAGGTGTAGTTCGGCCTTGGGCATGCCCTGGATGAATGGGCGAGGCTGTGCTTCCATCTAGCGCCTGCGGTCCTCCGGGCAGAATTCGCTGCGGTAGCGGCTGTAGAGCATGTACACCATCATGCCGATCACCAGCCAGACGAAAAACCGGATCCACGTCAAAATCGGGAGCCCCGCCATCAGCAAAATGCAAAACAGGACGCTAAGCACCGGTGCTGCAAGGCCCAACGGTGCGCGGAAGCCGCGATGACGCGCCGGTTGCTTGTAACGCAGAATGATGACACCGAGCGCGACCAGCACGAAGGCAAACAAGGTGCCGATGTTCGACAAGTCGGCAAGGGTGCCGATATCGAGGATGCCGCTGGGAATTCCGACAAGCAAGCCCGCGATCCAGGTCGCGGTGGAAGGGGTGCGAAAGCGGGGATGCACGCGCGCGAACAGCTTGGGCAGCAGGCCGTCGCGCGACATGGCAAACCACACGCGCGCCTGTCCCAACTGGAAGACCAGAAGCGACGAGATCATGCCCATCATGGCACCGAAAAGCACCACCAGGCGCACCCAGTGCAGCCTGACGGAGCCGGTGCTCATTCCCAGCTGCTTGAGGCTGTTCACCACCGGCGCGGCATCGTCGATCAGTCGTTGCCAGGGGACGATGCCGGTAAGCACCACCGCCACACAAATGTACAGAACCGTGCATACCAGCAGCGTCGCCAGAATCCCGATGGGAAGGTCGCGTTGCGGATTGCGCGCCTCTTCGGCAGCAGTGGAAACCGAGTCAAAACCGATATAGGTAAAGAAAATGATCGAGCCCCCGGTAAGAATGCCCGACCATCCCTGCGGCGCGAAGGGGTGGTAGTTCGAGGGGTGGATGTAATGCGCCGCCGCGAATACAAATGCCAGGATGGCGCCGATCTTCAGCAGCACCATCACGTTATTGGTTTCCGCCGACTCGCGAATGCCGCGCACCAGAACCACCGTCAGGATCATGACCACGAGGAATGCGGGTATGTTGAAGCCGTAGTGCCATCCCGGGTGGTACAGCATGTTCCCCTTGAGATCGGTCATGCCCGCAGGCAGATAGGCGGGGGAAATCCAGCGTAGGGGGGGATGCCATCCGAACCAGTCGAACATGTCGACCAGGTGAGCCGCGAAACCTACGCTCACCGCCATGTTGCTGACGGCATATTCGAGAATGAGATCCCAGCCGATGATCCAGGCAATCAATTCCCCCATGGTGGCGTAGGTATAGGTGTAGGCGCTGCCGGCAATCGGAATCATCGAAGCCAGCTCGGCATAACACAGGGCAGTAAAAGCGCAGACCACGGCCACCAGTACGAGGGATAGGGCCAGGGCGGGTCCCGCCCCTGGACGGCCCAGGGTGGGCGCGTGGTGCACCAGGTAGTCGGCCAGCGGGGCGTTGAGGATGGAAGAGGTATCGAACTTCTGCCCCGCTATGGCGGTGCCGATGACGGTGAAGATTCCCGAGCCGATGACGGCGCCAATGCCCAGTGCGGTCAATGACCACGGGCCGAGGGTCTTTTTCAGTCGATGTTCCGGTTCCTCGGATTCGGAGATCAGATGATCGATGGACTTGCAGGCAAAGATTTGAGTTGCCAGAACGAAGCTCCCAGGATTGCAGGAATCGATGCCTCAGGATTGAAACAGAAAGCCGCGGGAGTGAGCAAGTGTACAAGCGCCGACGGGCTCATTCGCTCCTGTAAACCACCCCGCCCTTCATCACGAACTTCACCCGCTCCAGGGTGGTGACGTCCTGCAGCGGGTCGCCATCGACGGCGATGATGTCGGCGTAGTGATTGGGCTCGATCACACCCACCCTGTCGGACCAGCCCAGCAGGTCGGCGTCGTTCACCGTCGCCGCCTGGATGGCTTGCAACGGCGTCAGCCCCAGCTTGACCATGACGGCGAATTCGCGGGCGTTGAGACCGTGGGGATAGACGGCTGCATCGGTACCGAAGCCGACCTTCACCCCGCTGGCGAAAGCATGGGCGACGTTCTGCCGTGCCGCGGGCATAACCTCTTTGGCCTTGGCAAGCATCGCCGGCGGGACGCCCGTCTTGGGCGCGTTTTCCAGGAACCAGTCGCCGAGATAGAGCGTGGGAACGAGATAGGTTCCGTGTTCCTTCATGGCCGCAATGCCCGCATCATCGATGTAGGAGCCGTGCTCGATGGAATCGACTCCCGCCTGCGTAGCCCAGAGAATGCCCTGCGCTCCGTGGGCGTGGGCTGCGACTTTGCGGCCCAGGCGATGGGCGTCGGCGATGATGGCCCGCAGCTCTTCCTGCGTATACTGCGAAGCCTGGGGATTATCGCCCAGCGAGAGCACCCCGCCGGTCGCGCAGACCTTGATTACATCTGCGCCATACTTGATGATCTCCCGCACCTTATGCTGCACATTTTCCACCCCGTCCGCTACACCGACTTCTGTGGCGTGCCACTCGTAAGGCAGCAGGTTGTCGTCGCAGTGTCCCCCGGTGATGCTCAGCGCTGGGCCGCTGGCGTCGATTCGCGGGCCGGGCACATCGCCGGCATTGATAGCATCGCGCAGGGCGATGTCGGCAAACTCCGACGCACCCACATTGCGGATGGTGGTGAAACCGGCCAACAGCGTGACCCGAGCATTCTTGGCTCCGATCAGGGCTTCGCGGGGCAGAGAAATAGCCAGCCGGTCGTAGCCGAACCTGGGATCGAAGGTAATGTGGGTGTGGGCGTCGATCAGGCCGGGAAGGACGGTCTTTCCTGAAAGATCGATGAGCTTGGCGCTGGCGTCGGCGGTGGCGGAATCGGGGCCGACGCTGACGATCTTGTCGTTCTCGATGACGATGGCCTGGTTGGTAAGCATCTTGCCGGAGCGAAGGTCGAGCAGGCGTCCAGCGCGAATGACACTGCGGGTGGGAGCCGTCTGCTGTGCCCAGGAGGCTGCCAGCAGCAGGCCGGCAATCAGGGGAGAACGAAGCAACTTCGCGACTTTCAAGTTATTTGGCCTTCCGCATGATGGAATCTTGTTGGCGCTATTTTACGGGAGCAAGGTTCTGTTCGAAATGATCTTCGATGCGGCGAAACAAATCGATACGTGCGGCCTTTCCCGCGATGCTGTGTGTCTTGCGGGGATAGAGCATCAACTGGAATGGTTTGCCGGCATTCACCAAGGCATTGGTCATCTGGATGGTGTTCTGCAGGTGCACATTGTCATCGCTGGTGCCGTGGACTTCCAGCAGGTTGCCGTGCAGATCGGCAGCGAAGTTCACCGGAGAGCTGTTGTGGTAGCCCTCGTCATTGTCGCCGGGAAGCCCCAGATAGCGCTCGGTGTAAATTGAGTCGTAATTGCGCCAGTCGGTGACCGGCGCGACGGAAACGCCGGCCTTGAAGGCATGGGCTTTCTCCATGGTGTACAGGGTGAAGTAACCGCCATAGCTCCAGCCCCAGAAGCCCATGCGTGAACCGTCCAGTTGCGGATACTGCTCCAGTGCCTGCTGCACCGCCGCCATCTGGTCAGCCAATTCCACCAGGCCCAGATGGTTCTTGATGGGCAGGGCGAACGCCTTACCGCGATTGGCCATGCCCCGGTTGTCGACCTTGAGCACCGCGAACCCCTGGCGGACGAGAATCTGATCGAACAATTGCCGCTCGTTGCTCCAGGCATCGCGCACATATTGCGCGCCCGGGCCGCCGTAAGGATTCACGATGAGCGGCGCTTTGCCCTTGGCCATCATGGGGCCGTCCTCGGGCAGCAGCAAGGTGCCCAGCAGCGGGGTCGTGCCGTCGGCAGCCTTGAATTCCACCGGCCGGGGCGCGATCAAGTGGTAGACATCCACGTTGCGCGACCGCCAGAAAGGCGCGCAGACGCCCTCGGTGGTACACAGCGACACGCTGGGGGGAGTGGTAAGGGCGGAGTAGGTATCCACGTACGCTTTGGTCTTGGCCGGTCCGAAATTGGGCCCGTGGGTTCCATTTTCCTTGGACACACGGTGGAAATTCGTGCCATCCAGGGCAACGGCATAGACATTCGCCTGCCGCCAGTCGCCTTCGTTGGCGGTGAAGTACACCAGGCCCGCCGATTCGTCGACGCCATCAAGACCTTCCACTTCCCAGTCGCCCTTGGTCAGTTGCGACACCCGTTTGGCTTCGCCGGCCAGCGGGTTCTGCTTGTCGAACTGGTAGAGATAGATATGGTAGTGACCGTCGCTCCAACTGGTCCAGAGAAAGCGGTCGCCGGACGATAACAGTTCGAAATCGATCTGGGGATGCATGTCAATCCACGCGTCCGTGGTTTCGTGAAAGACGCGCTTCGACTTGCCGCTCTGCACGTCGACAAAATAGATGTCGAGCCGGTCCTGCACGCGATTGAGCACCATGGCCCACAGCAGTCCTTCGTGCACCCATCCGAATCGCGGGATGAGGACGTTGGGGTCGTTGCCGAGCGCAAGCTCCCCTTCGTTCCCTCCTCCCGAGATCCACTTCACCTTGCCCCCGTTCGCAGGTATCACACCGAGGCGCACCAGGGGATTGGGGTCACCCGCTTTGGGATACTTCATCATGTCCACCGTGGGGTGAGTCGGGATCCAATCGCTGATGGGATAATGCGGCACCTCTTTCTGGTTCATCTCAAGAAAGGCGATACTGCGGCCGTCGGGCGACCAGAAGTAGTTGCTGCGCGTGTACAGCTCTTCGCGGTAAACCCAATCGACCTCGCCATTCAAAAGGTTGTCATTGCCGGTGCGCGTCAAGGCGTCTTCCTGGCCGCTCTTGATAGCGCGGACGAAGAGGTCATGCTTCCGGATGTAGGCAACGCGCTCGCCGGCGGGAGAAAATTTCGGGTCGGATGCAGCGTCGGCGCTGGTCGTGAGTTGCACCGCAGTTCCCGTCTCCAGACTGTAGAGCCAGAGCTGTCCGAGCGAGTCAAACAGCAGGTGTTTGGAATCGGGAGACCAATGGTAGGCGGCGACCGCGTAACGTTGCATGGCCTCCTTCTGCCGCTCATCTTTCGTGGAATTGGCGGATGGAGCCAGCATGGCCAGCTTCTCGCTCGATACCAGCACCGCCGATTTTCCCGTGGCCAAGTCGATGTAATACAGGGCGCCGTGTTCGCCACTGTCGTCGCGTTGAACATAAGAAACCTTGGCGCCGTCGGGACTCCACTTAATGTCCTCCGGGAGGCGACCGGTAATGCCGCCTTCGGCAAAGAGGTCCTCAATCGTCAGTTTCTGGCCAGGCGGTGAAGAAGACGGTTGGCCAGCTTGCGGCTGGGCGAAAAGCGAAAGGGTCAAAAAGAGTGGGCACAAAAAGCTCACACGACAGGTTTTCACTGCGGCTCCGGGAAGTCATATTCCTGCAGGCAAGCAGTTTATCGCAGGGGGCAAAACCGGCATGGATTTAAGGCTTCAGTCTGTCGCCAACCATTTGCTGCGAGCGGGGGGAGTTTCCCCGGTGGCAAGAGTGGTCGGGTGTGGTTTGCCGGTCGTGCTTCGAGACTCCGGGGCCGGGGTGAGAAAAGGAGCCCGATCGTCGATTTCCCCGCCTCTTTGCCACCCACCGACACGATCTCCGCCTGAAAAACCCGACATGGTGGTCACGGTGTGGGGGTTCCGGCCATGTTCCGGACAGCGGTCCGGAGAGGAAAAACCCGCGCCGCATCTGGCTGCAACGCCAATCGCGGCGCTTGCCGCGCGCCTGGGATGGCGTTTTAGCATGCTAGAATCCAATAGATTCGTAGCCTTTCCATGACCTCCGACTTGCAAAACCTCATTGAGCTGCAAGGGATTGACACGCACATCGCGGCGCTGCGCGCGGAAATCGCCTCCCTGCCCCGACATGTCGCCGAGATCGAGGCCAAGCTTGCCGGATCGAAGGCCCGGCTGGAGGCGGCGGTGGCGGCGGGAAAAGCCGATGAGGCAGCCCGCCGCAAGCATGAATCGGAGATCCGGGAACAGCAGCAGAAAATCAGCAAATACCGCGACCAGTCGCTGATCGTAAAGACCAACGACGAATACCGCGCCCTGATGCACGAGATTCAGTTCGCCGAGCAGAAGATCGCAGCCTCGGAGGACCAAATCCTCGAATTCATGGTCGCGGCCGACGTGCGCAAGGAGGTCTTAAGGAAGGCTGAGGCTGAGCTGAAGGCCGACAGCGCGGAAAACGACCGGGAGAAAGAAGAGGCCCGCCGGCGCACGGCCGCCGATGAAAAGGAAATGGCCGAGCTGAGCGCGAAACGCAACCAGGTGCGCGGAGCCTTGAGCGAAGACGTTCTGCGCCATTACGACCGCGTGCTCAAGTTGCGGGGAACGGCGCTTGCCGCCGTGTATGAGAACCAGATGTGCTCGGCATGCAGCGTCGTGCTGCGTCCCCAGGTCTATCAGGAGGTTATGACCAACCAAGGCTTCCTGACCTGCGATACTTGCAAGCGCATCTTGTATTACGTTCCGCCGCCGCCCCGGCCGGAAGACGACAAGGCTGCCAAAGCCCCGGTCGGGCCCGGGGCTGCTTCCCCGGGTGACGGCGCTGTCCAACCTTAACCTCCCCCCGCGCGCCACCAGGGTGCAGGAATCCAGGTTTATGCCGGCGGCCCAGCCGCTCGGGGCAGTCCGGGCGCGTAAGCCAGGGGTAGGAGTGCGATAGAAACCGGGAGCCGGTTTCGACCGGCGGCAGTGCGGTGCTCCGACATCGAGACGAAGAACACCCTTGTCAGCCCACGGTTCCATTCCGGCTGTCATCGTGACCGGTCGCGGTGCCCAGCGCCTAAAGAGCGGCCATCTCTGGATCTATCGCTCCGACATCGCGAAGGCAGACGACATCGCGCCCGGGGCCCTCGTGCATGTTCGGGACGAGCGCGGTCGCAACCTGGGTTCGGCGCTTTACAGCGGCGCATCGCAGATTGCCATTCGATTGCTGACGTCGAAGGTCATCGCCGACAGTGAGCTCGAGGCGCTGCTGCGCCGGCGCATCCACAAGGCTGTGGATTTTCGCCGGCAGAATGTGGCTGATAGCGACTCCTATCGGATCATCTTCAGCGAAGGTGATCTGCTGCCCGGCCTGGTCGTGGACAAGTACAACGACGTTCTCGCTATGCAGGTGCTGACCCAGGCATTCGACCGGGAAGAGATACGAAGAGTGGTAGCTACAACGCTGAGTGAGCAGTTTCCCGGCGCCAGCCTGCTGGAGCGCGTGGACCCGCACATCCGCCGGTTGGAACAGCTTCCGGCGCGCGAGTCGCAACTGATCTACGGCGGGCACTCGGCCACGTTGTTCACCCTGAACGGCGTGCGCTTCCACTTCCAGGGTCTCGGCGGCCAGAAAACCGGCGCCTTCCTCGACCAGCGCGAGAACTACGCCGCGACCGCGCGTCATGGGCACGGCGAGGCGCTCGATTGCTTTACCTACCAGGGAGGCTTCGCGCTTCACCTGGCGCGTGTATGCAGCAGCCTGACAGGAGTCGATACTTCCCGCGCGGCACTGGAAGTCGCCGAGCAGAACGAGGTTCTGGACCGTGATTCTCACGCCTGCGGCGAGATCGAGTGGATCGAGGGCAACGTTTTTGACCTGCTCAAGGACTACTCCAGCGCCGCCCGGCAATATGACACCATCGTTCTCGACCCGCCGGCATTTGCCAAGAGCCGGCGGACAGTTGAGACCGCGCTTCGGGGATACAAGGAGCTGAATCTGCGGGCCCTTAAGATGCTGCGGCCTTCCGGCGTACTGGTGAGCTGTTCCTGCTCTTTCCATGTCGCAGAAGGCGAGTTTCTCGCCGTGCTCGGCGCGGCGGCGGCGGACGCCGGCCGGCGACTGCGAATCCTGGAAAAGCGCGGGGCAGCAATCGATCACCCTGTGTTGTCGGGCGTCCCGGAAACGGCATACCTAAAATGCTTCATCCTGCAAGTTATTGATTAAAGGGTACTTGAATTGAATCTCAAGGAGTCGGGCGAACCCCTTTCTTTAGCTTGACATTAACACACTAAGATTTTATGCTTCCTTTTGGCTAACGTAGGCATCTACGCTAGTGGTGGTCAGCCGGCCACCAGACTTCTTACCCCTTTGATTTGGAGGTTGATGACATGACTGTGTTGACGCGTTGGGACCCCTTCCGTGAATTGACGACACTGCAGAATCGTATGAGCCGGTTGTTCGAAGAGCAATATGGCAGCGGGCGCGAAGACTCGCTGACTACGGGGGCCTTCGTTCCCGCGGTAGACATTTACGAGGACGAGCACACCATCCAGCTCAAGCTGGAAGTGCCGGGAATCGAGGAAAAGGACCTGGACGTGAAGGTCGAGAACAACGTCCTGACGGTAAGCGGCGAGCGCAAGTTCGAGAAGGAAGAGAAGGAAGAGAACTTCCACCGCATCGAGCGCAGGTATGGCAGCTTCTTCCGCTCGTTCACGGTGCCTTCGACAGTGGACACCGAGCACATTGGCGCGACC
>Ga0306923_10004013_pt1 | contig 14014 bp, 12 predicted proteins | sample sta12Can44000108_FD_203841 | JGI IMG/M metagenome (GOLD analysis project Ga0306923, IMG submission 203841) | Lab enrichment of tropical soil microbial communities from Luquillo Experimental Forest, Puerto Rico - statanox.12C.anox.44.000.108 (v2)... | ecosystem: Environmental > Terrestrial >... | reverse complement strand
AGCTGGGAATATCTTTACCGGGGGGCAGGCCACGAAGCATTAGGGCGGCAATCAAATGCCCGGTGCCCTCAATCCAGACGGCGTCGGCGTCCACGGTATTGTCTCCCAGCACCGTACCTAGTTTGCTCAGGCTGGCATAGGTCATTCCCGAGACGCGCAAACGCAACCCAGTGTTCGTATCCCAACCGTTGTTGAAGGCGAACGTGGTATCCGTGGTGGCAAGGTTGGTTTTCACCCAGTCAATAGAGACGGCGTAATTCGGATCCTGGAAAGCAAGGTACGACCAAGTTTGCACGTCCTCGGGGCTGTTGTTGAAGAAGATTTGCGTGGGATCGGATGTACCCGTCCAGAAATGACCGGAAGGAGGGTCAAACATGGCGTGCACAAACGCCAGGGCATGCTGGGCGCCATCCAGCCAGAAGTTGTTTCCGCTCAGCCGGGCCAACATGGTGTAGAGGGCATAGACATCAATGTTGTGTTCGGTGGATTTGTTGGTCTGGCCGTTGCCGAAGTAGTAGCCTCCCGGGGTTACGTTGATATTGTCGCGGGTAGTGGTTTCGATGAAATTAGCGGCCCACAAGGCGCCATCCAGGTACTTGCTGGATCCGGTGCGCCCGTAAAGTTGGGCAAGCGCAATGGCAGCCCAGGCGACATCGCCAACCGCACTTCCCTGAAAGAAGGATAGGCCGGGGGTGACATAAACTCCGTTGCTGTCAGCCACGCCCGCGAAGTAGGCCTGGCGGAAGCGGCCGTCCGCCGCCGGATCGTTTTTCTGCGCATAGAGGAGGGCATCGCCGATTACCGTGGCGCGGCCGAGGTCGCCTGATCTTCCCCGGGCAAGGTAGGCGAGCGCGAGAAGGGCGTTGTCATACACGAATGCCGTGCTGAAAAACGTGCCACCGGCGATCTGATCGCAATAGCTCTGACAAAATCGGATGGTGGAGCCCTGGGCATAGGCATCCATCATTTGGTTGAGGAACAGATATGCATTGCTTATCGAAGACTGAAGCGACGAGGCGCCGGAAGCGGCCAAGGTCAGGGGGACCCCTTTGGCCTCCGTGGCGGGGGCCAGAGTGGCCCCAGAGGTGGACACCAAACCGGCTGTAGCGGCTGCTCCCAGTCCCAATTGCATGAGCTGCCGTCGAGATAGTTCGTGCTCTGTCATGGTAATTCTCCTGGGTATCCAGATTGCGTTCCGACGTGAGGCGCGGAAGGTGTTGCCCACAGTAGTGCGTGTTGCGAGGTACGGCCAGATCGTTGTTGCTTGGTGCACCGACGAGGGGCAGCGGCGCCGTTGGGTTTGATGATCATGCTGCTAGCGCGCCATTGTGCCTCTTGCCTGGACGCCGGACAAGTGGTTTCTCTCAATTCTTCATTCGAATTCGAAGCTGCCGGACTGGGGGGCGCTACCTGTCAAGCGATGCTCGTTCGCAGTTTGCAAGGAAGCGGCAACCAATGGCTGCTGGCAGACCAGGTATCTGGACTGGGCTCAAGCTATGATGGTTGTTTTGGTGGGCAGCGGCGTTGGCGCCCACCCAGGGCAATATTTCATCAGTTGCCGGAACTCTCATGCCTGACGCTTTCATCTGTGATGCGATCCGCACGCCGTTTGGCCGCTATGGCGGGGCACTGTCCGGGGTACGCACCGATGATCTGGCAGCCACCCCAATCAAGGCGCTGATGGAGCGCAATGCTGGCGTTGAATGGGTGGAGGTGGACGATGTCATCCTCGGCTGCGCCAACCAGGCCGGCGAGGATAATCGCAACGTGGCCCGCATGGCGCTGCTGCTGGCGGGGATGCCACCGATCGTTCCCGGCGCGACCATCAATCGATTGTGCGGCTCCAGCATGGAAGCCGTGGCGATTGCCGCCCGTGCCATCCAGTGCGGCGAGGCGGAACTGGTTATCGCCGGGGGGGTGGAGAGCATGTCGCGCGCGCCCTTCGTCGTGGCCAAGGCCGATGCAGCGTTTTCGCGGGCCCTGAAGCTGGAGGACACCACGCTTGGATGGCGTTTCGTGAATCCGTTGATGAAGACACGTTATGGAGTTGACTCCATGGCGGAAACCGGCGAAAACGTGGCGGAAGAGTATCACATTTCGCGCGAGGACCAGGATGCATTTGCCTATCGCAGCCAGCATCGGGCGGCGGCGGCGATTCAGAGCGGCGCGCTGGCGGAAGAGATCTGCCCGGTAACGATTGTGCAGGCCAAGGGCACCGCGGTGGTGGACACAGACGAGCAGCCGCGGCCACACACCACCCGGGAAGGACTGGCGGCGCTGACACCGATCGTGAAGCCGACGGGGACGATCACGGCGGGAAATGCAACCGCCGTTAACGACGGCGCGTCTGCTCTTCTGCTGGCATCGGAGACGGCGGCGAAAACCTATGGACTAATGCCGAAAGCGCGAGTTGTCGCTTCGGCGGCAGTAGGCGTGGCGCCGCGTCTTATGGGATTCGGCCCGGCTCCGGCATCGCGCAAGGTATTGCGGCGGACGGGCCTGTCGCTGGCGGACATGGATGTCATCGAACTGAACGAGGCGTTCGCCTCGCAGGTTCTGGCCGTGTTGCGGTCGCTGGGTGTACCCGATGATTCCGCCAAGGTCAATCCCAACGGCGGCGCCATCGCGCTGGGGCATCCGCTGGGCGCAAGCGGAGGACGGTTGGTGACCACGGCCATGTATCAATTGCTGCGAGCCCGTGGCCGCTATGCGCTGTGCACCATGTGCATCGGAGTGGGGCAGGGGATCGCCATGATCCTGGAGCGTGTAAGTTGACCAGCCGGGGCGTCCGCTCCGGCCCATCGTCAATATGGAAATCGACTCTTGGTTTCATTCTTGGCGATCGGCAGGGGAGCACTCGGGGCGGCCTTGTTGTTTCTGTCAGGAGTTGACGGTCGTGGAACTATTCATCTTCACTCGCTTTCACGCCCGCCAGGGGAAGGAACGAGCGCTGGAGACCGCTCTGCACGAGGTCGTAATTGCATCCCGGGAAGAAGCTGGCTGCCTCCGCATTCATGGGTTTCGCTCAATCCGCGATCGCCAGGTCTTCTACATCCATTCCTGCTGGAAAGACGAGTCGGCGTTCGAGCGACATGCCGGTTTGCCGCACACCGTGAGATTCATCGCGCGCGCCCAGCCGCTGCTGGATCACGCGCTCGAGGCGGAGCGCTGCGAAATGATGGTGTGCATGCCTGTTTAGGCGCGCGCGTTGTACGCCACATGCGAACGGTAGATCCGAAAATCCGCTGGGATGCCGCGTCGAATGTTGCGCTCGTAGGTCAGCTCAATGTTGAGCGCCCACAGCACAGCGATGAGAAGTAGTCCCACCCCTATCCAACACAGGTATTGTTTCTTCCCCAACATTCCCACCTCAACACTTCACTCGTTTAGGTACTTCTCAAGAAATGCGGTGGTGAGCTTCCACGCTTCGGCGGTGTCATCAGCCGGGTACGGTAGCTTGTTTGAATTCTGGAAGGCGTGTCCGGCATCGGGAAAGATGCGAATGTCCAACGGTCTTGCCCAGCGCCTTCATCTGGGATTCGAACTTGTTGACATCCGAAGGAGTGATGCCCTTGTCCCGGCCCCCAAAAATCTCCAGAATATCGGCATTGATCTTCTGCAGCCCGGCGCCATCGGTTGCCAGGCAGCCGTAGCCTTGTGGCGTAGAGAGGATGCCGTTCACCATTTCCGAACCGCCGGGGTAACAGACCGGCTTGCCTTCTCCCGCAAGAGCAGCGGAAGCGAGGAGGATGAGCAGCAGTGCGACAAGCGCGAGTTTCATCATTTTCTACTAAAGACACCAGCGGACGGTAGAAGGTTCTATTTCTTTGTGGCGCCCAACGATTCGAGTAGTTGTTTACCGATCTGCTGCAACTCGCCAAATCGTCTCTGGTAATCCACAAAGAGGCGATTGTATTCCAACGAGTGGTCGGCATCGAGATGGGCCCGCAGGAGCATGTCGCGCAGGTGTACGGGGTTGGGCAGCACGGCGTCGTCGTTCAACTCTTCCAGGGCGGTGGAGGGGTCGTAATGATACATGGGGCAGGTCCTCAGTCGTGGTCTGATGATGCATCCCGGGACAACGATGATGCAAGGGAGGCGGTGGGGAAGCAGCTCACGGTAACCACTCGCCCTTCCGGTAGAATAAGAGACTCTCTAACCTTCAATGGAAGCCAGCTAGAAAACATGCATCGTTGGTCGCAGCTCTTTATTCCTACACTTCGCGAGGCCCCGGCTGATGCCGAGGTCGCCAGCCATAAATACCTGGTGCGCGCCGGATACATCCGCCAACTGGCCGCCGGGATTTATTCGTTTTTGTTCCTCGGGCAGCGGTCGATGCTCAAAATCACCAACGTGGTACGCCAGGAAATGGACAGCATTGGCCAAGAATTTTATTTGCCGGCGCTTCATCCCCGCGAGATCTGGGAAGCGAGCGGCCGCTGGCAGGCAATGGGCGACAACATGTTCCGCCTGAAGGACCGTGGCGGGCGCGACCTGGCCCTGGGCATGACCCACGAAGAGGTCATGACTGAGATCGCCCGCAAGGAGTTACGTAGCTACAAGCAGTTGCCCCAAATCTGGTACCAGATCCAGCAGAAGTTCCGCGACGAGCCGCGTCCGAAGTCGGGTCTGCTGCGGGTGCGTCAGTTCACCATGAAGGATTCGTACTCCTTCGATCTCGATGCCGCTGGGCTCGAGGTGAGCTATCAGAAGCATCACGACGTGTACTGCAAAATTTTCGACCGGTGCGGGCTGAAGTACGTAGTGGTGCACGCCGACTCGGGGGCGATGGGAGGATCGGGTTCGCAGGAGTTCATGGTGTACACCGATGCCGGCGAGGACCTGGTCGTGAGCTGCCCGGATTGCGGATATGCCGCCAACCTCGAGAAAGCAACCTCACACCTCGATCCGGTTGAAGAACTTGCTCCCACAGGTGATGGCCAGCCCCAACTGGTGCACACCCCGGGCCAAAGCGCGATAGCTGACGTCTCCCAGTTCCTGCAGATCTCACCCACGCAGGACATCAAGGCAGTGGCGTACATGGCAATGGTGCAGGGTGCCGAGGCCGAGGCTAAACGGCCTCCCAAGGCGCAGCCGCTTGCCGTCTTCCTGCGCGGCGACCACACCGTCAGTGAGACCAAGCTGCTGGGCCTGCTTAACAGGGAGGTGAACAAACTGGGCAAGGGGCTCGCGGTGACAGACCTGCGGCCGATGGCTGGCGACGAAGTCGAGCAGTTTTTCGCCGGACCGGGCGGGTATATCGGCCCGGTCGGGCCAGGGTTCGCGCCGCAGGCATTAAACGGCGGCTTCACGGCGGTCATGGACGGAGCGCTCGTCGGCCGTCACGACATGATTTGTGGCGCCAACCGGCTGGACTATCACCTCCGCAACGTAACGCCGAGCCGCGATTTTCAGCCCACGGTTGTCGGCGACGTGCGCAACGCGGTCGAAGGCGAGGGCTGTCCCAACTGCGGGCGTCCGCTAAAGATTGGCAGGGCAGTCGAGATTGGGCACATCTTCAAGCTCGGTTACAAGTACTCGGAGTCGATGGGCGCCCGCGTGCTCGACGAGCACGGCAAGGAGGTGACTCCCATTATGGGCAGCTACGGCATCGGGCTGGAGCGCATCCTGACCGCCTGCGTCGAGCAGAATGCCGACCAAAACGGCTTCTGGATGCCCGCCAATATCGCTCCATTCGAGGTCGTGGTGACGCCAACCAACACCGCCGACGAAAGGATCAACAGCGCAGCCCTCGAGATCGCACAAACCATGGCAGCGGCGGGTGTGGATGTGTTGCTCGATGACCGCGACGAGCGTCCGGGAGTGAAGTTCAAGGACGCCGACCTGGTCGGAGTTCCCTTCCGCGTCAACGTAGGTAAGAAATTAGGCGATGGCATAGTAGAACTCGTTACCCGCGCCGGCAGCATCCGGGAGGATGTCGCGATCAGCGCGGTGGTGGGCCACGTCCAGCGCCTGGTGGGAGGTTGAGCCGTGGCGCCGCTTGGCAGGACGATCGGCTCCTGTCGCCGGAACGCGGGCGCTAGTCCTTCCTCCCTGCATTACTCCCAATCGCCGGGACGCAAACGCCCTCGAGCTGTCGCCTAACTTCGACAGCCATGGCTCGCAAACCGGGCTTAAACGGCTCCCTTCCCTCCCAGCCCCAGCTCCGGCGCTATTCCCTTCATCGCCTCGATGCAGAACGCGATGTGTTCCTCGAGATCGATGCCCAAATCTGCCGCACCGTTGATTATGTCCTCCCTGCTAACCGATCGGGCGAAGGCCTTGTCCTTCATCTTCTTTCTGACCGACTTGGCATCAAGCTCGGCCAGCGATTTATTTGGTTTGACCAGTGCGCTGGCGGTGATGAACCCGGCCAGCTCGTCGCAAGCAAAGAGCGTCTTTTCCAGCCGGCTCTGACGCGCAACGCCGCTGTAATTGGCATGCGACAAGATCGCCCGGCGTATCTCCTCGGAGTATCCGCGCTCCCTCAGAATGTCGCTGCCTTTAAACGGATGATCTTCGGCTGAAGGGTATTTCTCATAATCGAAATCGTGAATCAGGCCTACCAACCCCCAGAGTTCTTGATCCTCTCCGAACTTGCGGGCGTAGGTGCGAACGCACGCTTCCACAGCCAGGGCATGTTTGCGCAAACTTTCCGAGAGGGTGAACTCAGTTAGTAAACACCAGGCGTCGTCGCGCGTCATTGCGGTTTTCTCCGGTATTTATCGGGTTTTCATCGGATGGCATCGGCTGCGCGCACCGAATTTGCACAGCTTTTGCGGGTTTCATCCATCACACCCCTTGACTGTATCAAACGCATGCCGCAAAGTACGGATAGTTTCAATGGATCTGGGGGCAGGAAATGATCCATAGGGAAACAGTGCCCGGCTCTGGCACTCCCGAAACCTAAATGGCTACGACTCTCGCACCCGTCGAAAACCGGGAAGTGGTGAGATGCGACCATTGTCATCTCGTCCAGTTCAGAACCGTCAATAATCTCTGCCGCAAATGCCGTACTTCCCTGGATGAGGACGAGCCGGAACCAATCCTCGCGCACCCGCTCCCGGTCATGGCACCGGAGACTTCGAGCCGATCGGAAGTGCAGGTCGCAATGGCCATTCGCACCCTGCGGCAGCGCAGTGGGCTGAGCCAGAGGCAACTGGCACTGCGCATGGGGGTACCCCGGACCTACGTCTCGAAGATCGAGAACCAGAAGGCGACTCCGACGCTGTCTTCCCTGTCGCGCTTGGCGGAAGCGCTAACGGTGTCGGTGCCCGAGTTGCTCAATGCGTGCAGTCCATCTCGCCAGGGCGAAATCAACGAACTGCTCAGTGATCCGTTCATTGCCGAGCTGGCAACGTTTACCAAGCAGCTCGATCCCATGCAGCGCACCTGCGTGTTAGCGCAGATCCGCGACATGGTGGCGCATCCGCGGCGCGGCGCCTGACTTCACCGACCCGGTTGCTCACCCGACAGGGGGCGAACGGGGCAGCGGTCGAACAAGTTCGCGTTGTATCTCAGCGGTGACGTGCAACGCGAGGCGGAGTTTCGGCTCCGCCGATGGTCTCCATCCGGCGCGGCGACGGCTGCCTGCGAGCTGGCCGTGCGAAGCCGAGCCAAGCGCAAAAGGCCGAGGCGTGATGCCTCGGCTTTTTCTTGTCGGGAAACGACCTCGATCTCTCCACCAGCCTCGGTCGGCACCTACGCTTGGATGGCGGATCTTGATGGGACCGATTTCACCTCTGCGGATCGCGTTGTGCTTCCTGACCTCCACGGCATGCGGATTCTTAAGGAGGTGTCCAATGAACTGCAGGAGGTGGATTAGCCATCTGCCCCGGGGCCTGGCAAATGATTTTTGCCGCCGGGTTAGGCCCCTTTGAGGTTTCATTGCAACCGCTTCTATCCTGTGTTATTTTCAATAGCTTGCAAGAGGTTTTGCGTTGCGCGCGACAGTTCCCGCCGGGCTGACCCGCAGAGAGGCCGAGATCTTCTCCCGCCTCGATCCGGGGCGGCTTCCACATCACGTGGCCATCATCATGGACGGTAATGGCAGATGGGCCAGACGACGCCACCTGCCGCGCATTGCCGGGCATCGGGCCGGTCTGGCTGCGGTGCGGTCCACGCTCCAAACTGCGGCACGGATCGGCATCCCCGCCCTCACGTTGTATGCCTTCTCCGCGGAGAACTGGAAGCGTCCAAAGTCCGAAGTCAGCTATCTGATGAAGCTGCTGCGCCGCTACCTGAAGCTGGAGCTGCCCACGCTGATGGAGGCCAACATCAGGCTGCAGTACATCGGCCGCCAGCACGAGCTGCCCCAGGAAGTACAGGAGCGGATGGCGTGGGCGCGCGAATCTACGGAAAATAATACCGGCATGATCGTAACCATGGCCCTGAATTACGGCGCCCGCACGGAGATCGTGGACTGCTTTAACGCGCTGGCACGCGAGGCGTCGCGCAATGGAGGCCTCGATCACCTGAAGGTCGATGAAAGAGCCATCGCCCGACACTTGTACACACGCGGGTTGCCGGAGCTCGATCTGCTGATCAGGACGAGCGGCGAAATGCGCCTGAGTAATTTTCTACTCTGGCAGGCGGCCTACGCTGAAATCTACGTCACGGACACGCTGTGGCCGGACTTTCGCGGCGGCCAGTTGCTGGAGGCGATTGAGGCTTTCCAGAAGCGGGAGCGACGATTCGGTGGGCTCATCGGAGACGGCCACCCCTCGTGAAACGCGTCCTGACCGCGGTTGTTCTGATTCCCCTGGTTATTCTCGCTCTTTTTAAAGCCCCGCTGACGCTGTTCACGCTGCTGGTATTGGGCGTTGCCGTGCTGGCGGCGGGGGAATACCTGCGCATTGCGAAGAGCCAGGGCCTTCAGCCGTTTGCGGTTGTCGCGTACCTTTCCCTGGTAATGACGTTTGCCGTCTTTTACCGGCTGGCCACACTGACAGCAAAGACTCCACTTGGGACCAACCTTGGTATCGACCAAGGCGGGATTGGGACGTTGTTCTTCTTACTTACCCTGTGGGTGCCCCTGGTGCTGTTGGTGGTCAGTCTACGGAGTGAACCGCTCTCCACTGCCTTACCCGACGCTGCCGTGTCATACATGATGCTGCCCTACATCGGATTTACGCTCGGGTTGCTTCCCGTGCTGCGCGCGGCTTGGAACGGTGCGCTATTTGTCCTTTACCTCGTGCTCCTGGTTTGGTGCGGCGACGTCGCGGCGTTTTACGTGGGCCGCTCGATCGGGACGCATAAACTGGCACCGCGAATCAGCCCTGGCAAGTCATGGGAAGGTGCCCTGGCTTCGGTGCTGGGGGCGGTGGTAGTGGCATGGTTGTTATTTCATTTCATCGGGCCGATTGCCGGCCTGCTGCGCAGCTTGCATCTGCTTGCGCCGCCGGCTGGCTATTACCATGTGCCGGTTCGATTCAACCAGGCCCCCGATTGGCTCATCGCGGCATTCGCGGTCGCCGTCAATGTTGCGGCACAATTGGGCGACCTGGTCGAGTCAGCGCTCAAGCGCGGCGCCGGGGTGAAGGATTCGGGAACGCTGTTGCCCGGACACGGAGGCGTGCTGGATCGCATCGACGCCCTGCTGTTTGCCCTGCCAGTGGGGCTAATTTTCCTGGTTGCAGGATGCGGCAGGTATTTTGTCGAGGTCTCGCAACCGGCCACGACGGTGCTTCGCTAGGCCGGGCAGAGCCCCGAACCTATCCGATGTATCCTCGAGTCACTTTCCTGCCGGCGTGCGATACCATAAACGGGGCCAGCCATGAAGCACATCGCCATTCTTGGATCAACCGGATCGATCGGCAAAAGCACCCTGAAGATCGTGGAGGCATTTCCCGACCGCTTCTCGGTGACAAGCCTTTCGGCGGGGATGAATGTCGAACTCGCATTCGAGCAAGCGCGGCGTTGGCATCCCCAGGTGATGTCGATGGCTTCGGAAGAATCGGCCGACCAGTTGCGCGGCCAGTTGCACCGCGCGGGGCTGGGTGATGCAGTCGAAGTCGTCTGCGGCTCCCCTGGAGCGGTGCAGGTTGCCATCCATCCGAAGGCGGATTTCGTGGTAAGCGCGATCGTCGGGGTGGCAGGACTGGAGGCCACCTACGAAGCCGTAAAGGCCGGCAAAACCGTCGGCGTGGCCAACAAGGAGTGCCTGGTCACTGCCGGCGAGCTGATCGTCGCCGAAGCACACAGGCAGGGCAGGCCACTGCTGCCGATTGACAGCGAACACAACGCCATCCATCAGTGCCTGCGCGGCGGGCGCCGCGACGAGGTTCATCGTATCTGGTTAACGGCATCCGGCGGACCGTTCCTGCACACGCCCAGGCGCCACTTCGCCCACATCACGGTCGAGGAGGCGCTGCATCATCCGACATGGAGGATGGGCAAGCGCATCACCATCGATTCGGCGACGCTGATGAACAAGGGTTTCGAGGTTATCGAAGCGTGCCGCCTGTTCGACCTGTCGGCCAGCCAGGTAAGCGTTCTGGTTCATCCCCAGAGCACCATCCACTCCATGGTCGAGTTTGTGGACGGCAGCCTGCTGGCCCAGCTCTCGGTCACCGACATGCGGCTTCCCATCCTGTATGCCCTGACGTATCCGGAGCGGATTCAGTCGGATCTGCGCTTCCCGGTATCCCAGTTGCGGCAGCTCGACTTCAGCCCGCCCGACAGGGAGAAATTTCCCTGCTTACGTTTAGCTTACGAGGCAGTCGAAGAAGGGGGAGCCAAGACGATTGCGCTGAATGCCGCCGACGAAGTGGCGGTTGCGGCCTTTCTCGACGGTGCCCTCGGATTCGAGGACATTCCGGCTACAATAGAAGCTATACTTGCTGCAACGCCCGCCCGCAAGCCTGAATCTATAAAACAGGTATTGCACCTGGATGCCGACGCCCGACGCCGGGCCCGCCATCATATTCAGGACATAGGCAAAGGCGCCGGCCGCCCTCACCTGGCGGGACGGCACAAGCAGCCCCAGAGCTAAGAGGTTTATGGAATCATTCGCACTCGCCGCGATACGCAACCTTGGTTGGGTGGCCGTGGTACTCGGGATCATGATCCTGATACACGAGTTCGGCCACTACGCCGCGGCCAAACTATTTGGCGTCCGGGTTGACGTCTTCTCCATCGGTTTTGGCAAGCGCCTGGTGGGCTTCCGCAAAGGCGACACCGACTACCGCATCAGTGCCCTGCCGCTGGGCGGTTACGTGAAGATGGCCGGCGAGAACCCGCTGGAATCGCACAGTGGCGCGCCCGATGAGTTCTCGTCTCATCCCCGCTGGCAGCGGTTTGTGATTGCCGCGGCCGGCCCGGCAATGAATATTCTTCTGGCCATCGGACTGCTTACCGGGGTCAACATGGTGCACTACGAGCACCCGGTTTACCTCGACCAGCCGGCGTTGATCGGTTGGGTGATCGATGATTCACCCGCGGCGAAGGCCGGCATCGAGGCCGGAGACCGCATCGTACGCATCGACGGCTGGCAAAATCCGACTTGGGAAGACGTGGTCCTGAAGTCCGCGATCCAGAGCAACAAGCCGCTCGACCTGGCTGTGCAACGGGGCAATCAGATACTGGAGAAGCAGATCGCTCCCTCCGCCAACTGGGCCGATACGGAGCAGATACGTACCATCGGCTGGGTGCCCGACGAGCCGATTATCCTGACGCAGATGGAGCCGAAGATGCCGGCGGCGCAAGCCGGCATGCGCATCGGCGACCAGATCGTCGCCATCAACGGAGTGCAGGTGCGCTCGCTCATGGCGGTAATTCGCGACCTGCAGAAGAGCAACGGCCAGCCGGTTGAGATCACCGCCTTGCGCAATGGGCAAGCGATGAAGTTCACGGCCAGCCCGGTCATGACCGAGGACAACGGCCAGAAGCGCTACCGCTTGGGCTTCCAGTCAGAGCCGGTCACGGTCAGCAAACTGGGCTTCAACACTGCGCTGGCGCGATCGCTGGAACAGAACAAGAAGTACTCGCTGCTGATTGTCGATCTGGTGCGCAAGATGGTGCGGCACGAGACATCAATCAAGCAGATGGAAGGCCCCATCGGCATCGCCCGCGCCTCGGGCGAAGCGGCTAGCCAGCCCGGCTGGACTCCGCTGCTGGCGCTCATGGCCGGCATCAGCCTGAACCTCGGCATCTTCAACTTGCTGCCCATCCCGATTCTCGACGGCGGCATGATTCTGATGCTGGCGATCGAAGGCTTGCTGCGCAGGGATATCAGCGTCCGCATCAAGGAGCGGATCTACCAGACCGCGTTTGTCTTCCTCGTGCTGTTTGCGGTGGTCGTCATCTACAACGACATCATGAAGGCCGTGCCGGGCCTGGTGCAGAGGCTGCCCTAGACTTTGCCTGACAGGGCGCGAGCTGCGCCCTGATGGTTCGCGCTGAGGTCGCAGCCGATTGTTTGCGAGAGTATTCCGTCGGCAAATTTTGCTTGCCTGGTGCGGCGACCCGCGATCACCTGCAATGTGATCGCCGGTTTGATTGATTTGCTGACCGTCGGCCCCTGGGCGCCATCTCTCCGCCAGAAGCACACATGATCGTGCGGTGTAACACTTCCCCGGGAGCATGAAGATGCCGGTTTGGCCCCGTTATCCGACCCTGTATGAGATCAACACCTGGGTGTGGCTTTCAGAACTCAGCACAAAAGCGGGAAGAACTGTCGATCTGACTTCGGTGCCCGCTGCCGAATTAGACGCCATGGCCGCTTTTGGCTTCGATGCGGTGTGGTTGATGGGGGTCTGGGAGAGGAGTCCGGCAGGCATCGCCGTCGCCAATCGTAACCAGGGACTGCTGGCGGACTTTCGGCGAGCGCTGCCCGACTTTCATCTTGAAGACAACGTAGGGTCGCCTTACTGCATCCGCAGTTATGTGGTCGACCGCCACCTGGGGGGCCCCGGAGGCCTGGCCTCGATACGCCAGGAACTCGCCAAGCGCGGCATACGTCTGCTCCTGGACTTCGTTCCCAACCACGTCGCACCTGATCACCCTTGGGTCAGCAGACACCCGGAATACTTCGTTCATGGAACCGAGGATGACGCCCGCCGAGACCCGGCGTCCTACATTCAGTTAGGAAAACAGGTGTTCGCTTGCGGAAAAGATCCTTATTTTCCAGCCTGGCCTGACGTCCTGCAACTCAACGCTTTTGAGCCGGGGCTGCGAAAAGCGGTCGTGGAGACTCTCTGCGCGATCGCCTCCCAGTGCGACGCAGTGCGGTGCGACATGGCAATGCTGTTGCTGAACTCGGTGTTTGCGCGCACGTGGGGCGACCGTGTGGGCTCGCAGCCGGCAACCGAGTACTGGGGTGACGTCATCCCGGCAATCAGGCAGCTACACTCCGACTTTCTTTTTATCGCGGAGGCTTACTGGGACCTGGAGTGGGAACTGCAGCAGAAGGGCTTTGACTTCTGCTATGACAAGCGGCTGTATGACAGGCTCGAACAGGAAAGCGCCGAGAGCGTGCGGCTTCATCTTTGCGCCGATGCGGCTTACCAAGACCGGCTTCTACGCTTCATCGAGAACCACGACGAACCGCGTGCAGCCGCCACGTTCTCACCTGCCAGGGAGCGAGCCGCTGCCCTGACGACATCCACGTTGAGCGGCGCGAGACTGTTCCACGAGGGGCAATTCGAAGGTCGCAAGGTGAAACTCCCGGTATTTCTTGGCAGGCGGCCAGATGAGACCGTGGATACCGGATTGCAGAGTTTCTATCGCACACTGCTGGCAGCGATCAGCAGCAAGGTATTTCGCGAAGGCCGATGGAGACTTTGCCAGCGGACCGGCTGGCCGGACAATTCGAGCTACCAAAACATTATCGCCTGGCTGTGGGACCGTGGTCGAGAACGATACCTCATCGCGGCTAATTTGAGTGACCACGCAGCGCAAGCGCGTATCCGGGTTGACTGGAACGATCTTGCAGGGCAAACCTGGAGCTTGAACGACAAGCTGTCGGGTGTCACCTACGAGCGTTCCGGGGACGAAATGTCATCGGCGGGAGTTT
>Ga0306923_10004012_pt1 | contig 14014 bp, 15 predicted proteins | sample sta12Can44000108_FD_203841 | JGI IMG/M metagenome (GOLD analysis project Ga0306923, IMG submission 203841) | Lab enrichment of tropical soil microbial communities from Luquillo Experimental Forest, Puerto Rico - statanox.12C.anox.44.000.108 (v2)... | ecosystem: Environmental > Terrestrial >... | reverse complement strand
AAGAAAGGAAGTCCACGAAAAAGCAGAAAAAGGCCGCTCTGGCGAGCGGCCTTTCCTTGGCTGAACCTGATGGGCGGCGGCGCCAAGCCTGCCGCTCGTCAGATTACGACTTGATGCCGAAGCTGGCGAAGCGCTTGTTGAACTTCGCGATCTGGCCACCGGTGTCGACCATGCGATGGACGCCGGTCCAGGCCGGATGGGACTTCGGGTCGATGTCCAGACGCATGGTGTCGCCGGGCTTGCCCCAGGTCGACTTGGTCTTGAACTCGGTGCCGTCCGTCATGACCACGTTGATCTCGTGGTAGTCGGGGTGAATGTCGTTCTTCATGGCGTACCGCTCCGCAAATCGAAGGCGCCTCTATACAGAAAACGAACCCCCCATGCAAGCGTGGGTTTCGTTTTTTTGCGCCCAAATGCAAAAGGGACGCGGTCGCCCGCGCCCCCATATGTTGTGCCTGCCGTCGAAAACGGTCAGGTCGGGCGGTATTCCATGCTGAGCGTGGTGCGCACTGCGGCCAACAGGTCGTCGCGGCGGAACGGCTTGGGCAGGAAATGCTGCGCGCCCAGCGCGCGCACCCGCTCGGCCACGTCATGCTCGCGCCCGGCGACGCCGCCGGGGACGGCCAGCACGCGGGCACCGGCATAGCGCATGCGGGCGCTGCCGTCCACGTGGCCGGTGATGACCAGGTCGACGGGATTGGATTCGTGCATGTCACCGCCCGATTGGCTGTCGGCGGCCAGTTCCACTTCATATCCGGCGTCTTGCAGAATAGCCCGCAAGGAATGGCGCGAACGCACTTCGGGTTCGATGACCAGGATGCGGGTCATATTGTTTCCTCCCTATTCGGGCGTGCCGGATCCGCTGCGACCGCCTTCTGTGAGATCAGTATTCACGGTTACATGACTGGATGCAAATTATACTTAGGTGGAGAAACCCATCGGGGGCGGGGGAATGGGACCAATGGGATAGGCGGCTTGGCGGTTCGCATGGCCTCGGCTAGGATCCCGGCCCGAAAGTGACGGAGGCAAAGAGATGACCCTGGACGAAGGCCGTTTCGCCAAGCTGGCCGACGAGACGCTGGAGCGCATCGGCGACGCTGTAGACGACGCGCTGGGCGACGAAATCGATGTGGAACTCCAGGCCGGCATCCTAACCATGGCGCTACCCGGCGGCGGCCAGTACGTCATCAACAAGCACGCGCCCAATCGCGAAATCTGGATGAGCTCGCCGGCCAGCGGCGCCACTCATTTCGGTTACGCCGATGGCAAATGGGTGTCCACCCGCGATGCCGCCAAGGTGCTGGAGGAGATGCTGGCTGCAGAGCTGAAGGCCCGGTTCGGAGTCGAGGTGGAGTTTTAGGGTAGGCCACTTCCTAGTAACCGTCTCTCGGTTCAAGGCTCCTAGAGGGGAATCACTCCTGGCTGCCGCCTGAGCGCGGAGTTGCATTCAAGCCGTCTGGCCCACAGCTATGCTGCATTGTATATGTCCGGCCGATGGGTTTATTGCTCGAATACAATTAAACCCAGGGTTGGCCTGAGCAGGCCACAGCATTCTTTGGCCGGAGCGGCCATGGCAAGCATCGATGATCCTCTCGACCTCGTCCGCCGTGTGCGTAGTCGCGACGAATGGTTATCGGGAGACCTACGCCAGATACTGAACATGCTGCCGATCATGGTCTTCGTGGCCGAAGACCAGACCTGCCAATCGATGTATGCCAACGTGGCGGGGGAACGCCTGCTGCATGCGCCAGCGGGCGCGAACGTTTCAAAGTCAGCGCCTGACGTCACTATTCCCCGCCAGTTCGAGGTCTTCGCTGGTGACGGCACCCCGATCGCCGCTGATGATCTTCCGGTCCAGCGCGCTGCTCGCGGCGAGGAGGTTGTCGGCTGCGAAGTCGAACTTCGATTCAAGGATGGCGAACAGGCTTGGCTCTACGGCAATGCTACGCCCCTGCGCGATGAAAGAGGCCGGATTTGGGGGGCGGTCGGCGCATTCCAGGACATCACCGAACGCAAGCGCGCCGAAGACACCCTGGCCGCCGAACTGCGGGCGATGAAGCGCCTTCAGCAGCTTGCCACCCAGGTCGTGGAAACCGATGAACTCGAAGCTCCCCTGACTGCGGTGCTGGAGGCGGCCATCGATTTCCTGGGGGCCGACTTCGGCAACATCCAGCTCTATGACGAAACCACGCAGGCGCTGCGTATTGTCGTTCACCACGGCTTCAAGCGGCGATTCCTCGACTTTTTTGACACGGTGGATGCCCACAGAGGCTCGGCTTGCGGCATTGCGTTGCACGAGAACCGACAAGTCGTGATCGAGGACGTGGAAAAGGAACCCGCCTTCGCGCCCAGCCTGGAGGAGGCTCGTGCTGCCGGATTCCGTGCCGTCCAGACCAAGCCCCTGGTTTCCACCACCGGCAAGGTTGTCGGCATGCTGTCCACCCATTTCCGCCAAACACGCGGTTTTTCCGAGCATGACCTGCGCCTGATGGACATCTGCGCCCGCCAGGCCGCCGACGCCATTCATAGCTACTTGCTGCAGCAAGCCGTGCGGGACTCCGAGATGCGATTGCGTAAGGTCGCCGAACAGCGCCAACTTGCCCTGGATGCCGCAAAACTTGGCTGGTGGCAGTGCGACCCGGTCAGCGGGACGGTGCAGTGGGACGAAAGCTTCAGGACAATTTTCGGCCTGACCACCTACATCGGTTCCGTCGATGCCCTCCTCAATGACGTCCATCACCCGGAGGACGTGCCGTTCCTGCGTGCCAAGATAGAGGCGGCCCTTGACCCCATAGCCCCGCGGCCCTTCTCGGCCGAATACCGCATCTGTCGGCCGGAAGGGCAAATTCGCTGGATTGAGGCCCATGGGCTAGCGGCGTTCGAGGGCGAGGGCCAGCTCCGCCGGGCCGTCAACTTCGTCGGCACGGTCGCCGACATCAGCGCACGACGATTCGCCGAGGAAGAATTGCGGTCCGCCAAGGCGGAAGCCGAACGTTCCATGCTGGCCCGTTCCAAGTTCCTTGCGGCGGCCAGCCACGACCTGCGTCAGCCCGTCCAGTCGCTCACCCTGCTGCTCGCGGCGCTCAAGCCGCATGCAACGGCGCAGCCGGTTGCCAAGGCGGTGGGGCTGATGGAGAACGCCCTGGACGGTCTGAACGGGCTGCTGTCCAGCATTCTCGACGTTTCCCGTCTGGACGCGGGCGTGGTGATGCCGCAAATGTCGGCGGTCGATATCGGCGCCATCCTCTCGCGGCTGGCTAAAGAATACGCGATGTTGGCTGCGGGCAAGGGGCTGCGGCTGCGGTGTGTCGGCAGGCACGCGGTGGTCCGTACGGATCCAAATCTCATCGAACGGGTCTTGCGCAATCTCATCGAGAACGCAATCCGCTACACCGACGTGGGCGGCATTGTGTTGGGCGCCAGGATCAGGAGCGGTCTGGTCCATGTCGAGGTGGTGGATAGCGGGATTGGCATGCCTGCCGACAAGGTGCCCGATATCTTCGAGGAATTCTTCCAGGTCGGCAATCCAGCCCGCGACCGCAACAAAGGGCTTGGTCTCGGCCTTGCCATCGTCCACCGCATCGTCGGCCTGCTGGGAGCCGAGATAAAGGTCTTCTCGAACGAAGGCCGAGGCAGCCGGTTCTGTGTTCTGCTTCCCTTGATAGCCGAGGCCCCGATCCAACCGTCCCACTCCGAGGATATGCCCGCTGAGGGGGGCTCTGCACGGGTCCTGGTGATCGAGGATGATGTAACGGTGCGAACGGGCCTGGAATTACTTTTGCGGGGGTGGGGGTATGTGGTGGTCGCTGTTAACTCTGGCGAGGCTGCCCTGGATGCCTGCGCCCGCGCCAACTGGCAGCTGGATGCCGTCATCGCCGATCACCGGCTCGGTCCCGGTTTGAGCGGAACCGACACCGCCAAGGTGATCCGCAGCAAAGCCGGCTGGACAATCCCCATCTTGGTCGTGACCGGCGACACCGCCCCCGAACGCATCGCCGAGGTGCATGGCAGCGGGTTCACCTTGATGCACAAGCCGGTCACCGCCGATGCCCTTCGCACGACGCTGGAACGGCTGCTGCATTGAGCGGGCGCTCCAAAAGAAAAAGCCCCGCATTTCGCGGGGCTTCGCTTTTTACTCCGGTTACTCCGGCCTCACCAAAACGTGGCGTTTTTTGCCGGCGGTGAGCTTGATCACCCCGTCCTTGAGGGCGCTGTCGTCGATGGTCTCGGCAGGATCCTTGACGGTCACGTCGTTGACCTTGCCGCCGCCGCCCTGGATCAGGCGGCGGGCTTCGCCATTGGAGGCGGCGAGGCCGACCTTGACGAACAGGGCGAAGGCGGGGATGCCGGCGGCCAGTTCGGCGGCGGGCATCGCCACGGTGGGCAGGTTGTCCGACAAAGCACCTTCCTCGAAGGTCTTGCGGGCGGTCTCGGCGGCCTCGGCCGCGGCGGCGTCGCCGTGGCACAGGCGGGTGATCTCGTTGGCCAGGACCTTCTTGGCCTCGTTGATTTCGGCGCCTTGCAGGGCCTCCAGGCGGGCGATCTCGTCCAGCGGCAGCTCGGTATAGAGCTTGAGGAAGCGGCCCACGTCGGCGTCCTCGGTGTTGCGCCAGTACTGCCAGAATTCCCACGGGCTAAGCATCTCGGCGTTCAGCCACACGGCGCCCGACACGGTCTTGCCCATCTTGGCGCCCGAGCTGGTGGTCAGCAGCGGGCTGGTCAGGCCGAACAGCGCGGCCTGGTGGACGCGGCGGCCCAGCTCGACGCCGTTGACGATATTGCCCCACTGGTCCGAGCCGCCCATCTGCAGCAGGCACTTGTGGCGCGCCCACAGCTCGGCGAAATCGTAGCCTTGCAGGATCATGTAGTTGAATTCGAGGAAGGTGAGCGGCTGCTCGCGCTCCAGCCGCAGCTTGACCGAATCGAAGGTCAGCATGCGGTTGATGGTGAAGTGCTTGCCGTAGTCGCGCAGGAAGCTGATGTAGTTCAGCTGGTCCAGCCAGTCGGCATTGTTGACCATCAGCGCGTCGGTGGTGCCGTCGCCGAAGCTCAGGTACTTGGAGAACACCGTCTTGATGCCGGCCATGTTGCGCGCGATGACCTCGTCGGTCAGCATCTTGCGCGCCTCGTCCTTGCCGGTGGGGTCGCCGATTCGGGTGGTGCCGCCGCCCATCAGCACGATGGGCTTGTTGCCGGTCTTCTGCCACCAGCGCAGCAGCATGATCTGCATCAGGCCGCCCACGTGCAGCGATTCGGCGGTGCAGTCGAAGCCGATATAAGCCGACGCCGGGCCTTCGCTCAGACGCTTGTCGAGGGCTTCCCAGTCGGTGCACTGGTGCAGGAAGCCGCGCTCGGTGACGACGCGGAGGAATTCGGATCGGGCGGTGGTCATGATACTGGTCATTCGGTTGCTTGCGGAAAGGTGGCTCGTTTAGCACAATCCCGCCTTCCTCACAATGAGACGGGACCCGGCCCCACCATGACCATGCTTGCCCTCGGGCTGATGAGCGGGACTTCGCTGGACGGCGTCGATGCCGCCCTGGTCGTCACCGACGGCATCGCCGTCGAACGGCTGGGGCCGGCGCTCACCGTGCCGTACCAGCCGGATACGCGCGAGCGGCTGCGCTCGGTGCTGGGCGGGGCCGGGCCAGTGGCCGAGGTGGAGGCCGAGATCACCCGTATCCACGCCGAGGCGGTGGCCCGCCTGCTGGCCGAGGCCGGGGTGTCGGGCGCGGAAGTGGACGTCATCGGCTTCCATGGCCACACCATCCTGCACCGCCCCGAGCAGCGCCGCACCTGGCAGATCGGCGACGGCGCCCTGCTGGCCCGACTCACCGGCATTCCGGTGGTCAACGATTTCCGCACCGCGGACGTGCTGGCAGGCGGGCAGGGGGCGCCGCTGGTGCCGGTGTTCCACCGGGCGCTGGCCGCTGGTATCGAGCGCCCGGTCGCCGTGCTCAACCTGGGCGGCGTCGGCAACGTCACCTGGATCGGCGAGGATGACGGCCTGCTGGCCTTCGACACCGGGCCCGGCAATGCGCTGATCGACGATTGGGCACTGGCCCATACCGGCACACCGGTGGACGAGGACGGCCGGCTGGCCCGCTCGGGCAAGGTTGATGGCGCGCGGGTCGCGCGGTTTGCCCAGCACCCATTCTTCGTGCGGATTCCGCCCAAGAGCCTGGATCGCGACGACTTCCGCACCTTCGCCAGCGGTCTGGTGCAGGGCATGGACGCCGCCGACGGGGCCGCCACCCTAAGTGCCTTCACGGCGCGGGCGGCCGGGCTGGCGCGCGCCCATTTCCCCAAGCCGGCGGCGCGCTGGCTGGTATGCGGCGGTGGCCGCCACAATCCGGCGGTGATGGCGGCGCTGCGGGCCGAATTCAACGCTCCGGTGGAGCCGGTGGAGGCGGTCGGTTGGGACGGTGACGCGCTGGAGGCGCAGGCCTTCGCCTATCTGGCGGTGCGCAGCCTGCGCGGCCTGCCGCTCACCTATCCCGAGACCACGGGCGGGCCGAGTGCGCTCAGCGGCGGCGCCTTCCACCCCTGTCCGTAAGGTTTAAACCCTATCGACAGTGGCGGCGCGCCGCCGCTACCGTATTCGCGGACTGTACTTGTTGGAGTGTTGAGCATGCGTCGTTTCCGCTTGGCCGTCCTGGCCGCCGCATTGCTGGCGTGCGGTTCGGCCGCCGCCGATCAGGCCACCGCCATTCAGGCGGCCAAGGCGCAGCCGCGCGTCATCGACGCCCAGGTGGACAACAGCGGCAACATGTATCTCTTCGTCAAGCCCGAGAAGATCGCCTGGAGCCAGTTCGCCGCCGGCATGTGCGGTGTGGTCAAGCCGCACCAGGGCCGCATCTTCCGCATGCGCGTCATCGAGGTCACTCAGGCCAATTACAGCAAGCCGCCGGCCAGCTGGCCGCGCCTGGCCGAGGCCGATTGTTCGCGCTAACGGATATCCTCTCAAACGACAAATGGCCGGGCGATTGCCCGGCCATTTGCATTTCCGACTGATCTCGGACGGCTTACACCAGCGCCGCCGCCAGTTCGGGCAGGGCGGCCGGCTGCGCCGGCGCCTCGGACAGGGATTCGGTCAGATACTGGTCCACCACCTCGTTCAACGGGTCCAGGTGGTTGCCGAAGAAGTGGTTGGCACCTTCCACCTGGCGGTACTTCACCCGGATGTTCTTCTGGGCGCCCAGCTTGGTGGCCAGCTTGGCCACCGACGGCTCGGGCACCATGTCGTCGTCGGTGCCGTGCACGATGAGGCCCGAGGACGGGCAGGGAGCCAGGAAGGTGAAGTCGTAATGGTTGGCCGGCGGGGCCACCGAGACGAAGCCGTCGATCTCGGGGCGGCGCATCAGCAACTGCATGCCGATCCAGGCACCGAACGAGAAGCCGCCGACCCAGCAGGCGCTGGCGTTGGGATTGTAGCTCTGCATCCAGTCGAGCGCCGAGGCCGCATCCGACAGTTCGCCCTGGCCGTTGTCGAACCTGCCCTGGCTACGACCGACGCCGCGGAAATTGAACCGCAGGGTGGAGAAGCCCTTGCGCACGAAGGCGTGATAGAGCGTGTAGACCACCTTGTTGTTCATGGTGCCGCCGTGCTGCGGGTGCGGGTGCAGCAACAGGGCGACGGGGGCGTTGGGCAGCTTGGAATGGTGATAGCGGCCTTCGAGTCGGCCGTCCGGTCCGTTGAAAATCACCTCGGGCATCAGAGTCCCCTACCTTATGCGTTCGTTCTTGCCCGACCTCGCGTCCGATAACCCGAGTCACGGAGTCGGGGAATAATGATCGGCATATGTTGATTGCTGCTGGTCAAACTTGACCAGCTTTGTCGGGCATCCTATATTCACCTTCGACGCGGCCACCGCTGGTGGGAAATCCCCCCTCACCAGGGGTGGTCAATCGAATGGATAGATTAGCATATTGCCGACCATGGTTTTCAAGAGTCTTCAAGAAGATATTGTCTCGATCCGCCAGCGCGACCCCGCGGCCCACTCGGCCTTGGAGGTCGTGTTGTGCTATCCGGGGTTGCACGCGCTGATGTTCTATCGGCTGGCGCACCGGTGCTGGCTGGGGGGATTTCGGGTGCTGGGCCGCTTCATCTCGCATGTGGCGAAGATCTTCACCGGCATCGAGATCCATCCCGGCGCCACCATCGGCCGGCGGTTCTTCATCGACCACGGCACCGGCGTAGTGATCGGCGAGACCGCCATCATCGGCGATGACGTGACCCTTTATCATGGCGTCACCCTGGGCGGCACCTCGCTGCACAAGGGCAAGCGCCACCCGACCCTTGAGGACGGGGTGATCGTCGGCTCCGGCGCCCAAGTGCTGGGGCCGATCACTGTGGCCAAGGGTGCCCGCATCGGCGCCAACGCGGTGGTGCTGACCGATGTGCCGCCGGGCGTGACCATGGTGGGCATTCCGGCCCGCATCGCGATGCGCAAGCCCAAGCCGGGCGAAGCCGAGTTCTGCGCCTACGGCCTGGCCGACGAGAACATGCCCGACCCGGTGGCGCGCGCCATCGACAGCTTGCGCGGCCAGGTGGGCGCCCTGCTGGAGCGGGTGGCCGAGTTGGAGGGCGAGCGCGACCTTAAAGCGCAGCAGCCGGTGCCGGCCGGCGACGACAGCGACGAGCCGGAAACGGTTGTGGCAGGCAAGCAGTAACCAAAGCAAAGCGGGGCCTGTGGCTCCGACGAACTGGGAGAGCAGACGTGAAACTGAGCACCAAAGGCCGTTATGCCGTGATGGCGATGGTGGATCTGACCAGCCATTCCCAGGGCAGCCCGGTGGCGCTGGCCGATATCGCCGAGCGCCAGGAAATCTCGCTGTCCTACCTTGAGCAGCTGTTCGGCAAGCTGAGGAAGGGCGGCCTGGTCAAGAGCGTGCGCGGCCCCGGCGGCGGCTATCTGCTGTCGCGCCCGGCGACGCAGATGCGCATCTCGGACATCATCCTGGCGGTGGACGAGCCGATCCAGACCACCCGCTGCTCGCCCGGCACCCCGGCCGGTTGCCACAACAACAAGGGCCGTTGCCTGACCCATGATCTGTGGGAAGAGTTGGGCAACCAGATCTATCTGTACCTGTCCTCGGTGTCGCTGGCCGACGTGTGCGAGCGCCGCATCCTCGGCAGCTCGGGCCTCTTCCAGGGCACCGCCGCCCAGTAGGGATTGTCGTAAGGGAGTTTGTCCGTGACCCGGTTGGCCTACCTCGACTACAACGCCGGCGCACCGGTGCGCCCGGAAGTGGTCGCTGGCATGGCCGAGGCGATCGCGCAGCCGGGCAATCCGTCCTCGGTCCACGGTCCCGGCCGCGCGGCGCGCGCGCGCGTCGAGGCGGCGCGCGCCACCATCGCGGCGCTGATGGGTGCTCCTGGTGCCGGCGTGGTGTTCACCTCGGGTGGCACCGAAGCCAACAATCTGGCGCTGCGGGGATCGGGCCGCCGCCGAGTTCTGGTGTCGGCGGTGGAACATGCCTCGGTGCGCGAAGCGGTTCCCGAGGCCGAGGTGATTCCGGTGGATGGCGACGGCGTGGTCGACCTAGCGGCGCTGGAGCGCCTGCTGCAGGCGTCACCCGAGCCGGCGATCGTCTCGGTGATGTTGGCCAACAACGAAACCGGGGTGATCCAGCCGGTGGCCCGCGTGGCCGCCGTTGCTCGTGCCCACGGTGCGCTGGTCCATTGCGACGCCGTGCAGGGGCCGGGGAAATTGTCGGTGCGTTTGTCGGACCTCGATGTCGACTTCCTGACATTGAGTGCCCACAAGTTGGGCGGACCGGCGGGAATCGGCGCTTTGGTGGCGTCGAATCCCGACATCGCGGTGGCACCGATCTTGCTGGGTGGAGGGCAGGAGCGGCGCCGTCGTGCCGGCAGCGAAAATCTCGCCGGCATCGTCGGTTTCGGAATAGCCGCCCGCATGGTCGCCGGCCAGGGCGACGCGGGCGAGCGGGTGAAGGAGTTGCGCGACCGCCTGGAAGCGGCGGTCAAGGCCCGGGTGCCGGGCGCCGCAGTGGTGGGGGCGAACGCCCCCCGGCTGGGCAACACCGTCTGCCTGGCGCTGCCTGATGTGCCCGCGCAGGTGCAGGTGATGGCGCTGGATCTGGCCGGAGTGGCCGTCAGCGCCGGTGCCGCCTGCTCGTCGGGCAAAGTGGGCGAGAGCGTGGTGCTGCGGGCCATGGGTCTGGCTCCCGAGCTGGCCGGTTCGGCCATCAGGGTGAGCCTGGGCTGGGCCAGTACCGCGGAGGACGTGGAGCAATTCCTGGACGCCTGGTGCGATCTCGCCCGGCGTAAGGGGTTCGAAGTTAGGGATGCGGCGCAAGCCGCCTGACGAGAAGGATCGTACGAATGACCGTGGTTCAGAAGACCAACACCATCGGCCGGGAGCCCGGCCAGCCGATCTATCTCGATTACCAGGCCACGACCCCGTGCGATCCGCGCGTGGTCGAGAAGATGCTGCCCTATTTCACCGAAAAATTCGGCAACGCCCATTCCCGCACCCACCGCTATGGCTGGGAAGCCGAGGAAGCCGTCGAGGTGGCGCGCGAGCAGATCGCCGACATCATCGGCGCCGATTCCAAGGAAATCATCTTCACTTCGGGCGCCACCGAATCGAACAATCTCGCCATCAAGGGCGTGGCCCAGTTCTATAAGGACAAGAAGGACCACGTCGTTACCGTGGTCACCGAACACAAATGCGTGCTCGATACCTGCCGCCACCTGGAGCAGGAGGGCTTCAAGGTCACCTATCTGCCGGTCAAGCCCAACGGCCTGGTGGATTTGGGGGAGCTGGAGGCCGCCATTACCGACCGCACCGCCATCGTCTCGGTCATGGCGGTGAACAACGAGATCGGCGTGATCCAGCCGCTGGCCGAGATCGGCGCGCTGTGCCGCAAGAAGGGCGCCTTCTTCCACACCGATTGCGCCCAGGCGGTCGGCAAGATTCCGCTCGACGTCAACGCCATGAACATCGACCTGATGTCCATCTCGGCACATAAGATCTATGGCCCCAAGGGCATCGGCGCGCTGTACGTCCGCCGCCGCCCGCGCGTGCGCCTGGTTCCCATGATCAACGGCGGCGGCCAGGAGCGCGGCATGCGCTCGGGCACGCTGGCCACCCCGCTCTGCGTCGGTTTCGGCGAGGCCTGCGCGCTGGCCAAAGCCGAGATGGCCGCCGAGACCGAGCGCCTGAAGCGCCTGAGCCTCCGCCTGCTGGGCGGCCTGCAGCAGCGCCTGGCCGAAATCTATGTCAACGGCGACCTGGACAACCGCATTCCCGGCAACCTCAACATCTCCTTCGCCTTCGTCGAGGGCGAGGGGCTGATGATGGGCATTAAGGATTTGGCGGTGTCGTCGGGCTCGGCCTGCACCTCGGCGTCGTTGGAACCCTCGTATGTGCTGCGCGCGCTTGGCCTGGACGCCGAGATGGCGCATACCTCGATCCGCTTCGGCCTGGGCCGTTTCACCACCGACGAGGACATCGACTACGCCATCGACCACGTGACCCAGGCGGTGGAGCACCTGCGCTCCATGAGCCCGCTGTGGGACATGCACCAGGAAGGCATCGATCTTAAGTCGATCAAGTGGGCCGAGCATTGAGCCCCGCCCGGTTACAGTTTAGAATAGTTCCGGTTTAGCCGGTCGTTTTGGAGGATAAAATGGCTTACAGCGACAAGGTCGTCGACCACTACGAGAACCCGCGCAACGTGGGTGCCCTCGACAAGGATTCGGCCAACGTCGGTACCGGCCTGGTCGGTGCGCCGGCCTGCGGCGACGTCATGAAGCTGCAGATCAAGGTCAGCCCCGAAGGCATCATCGAGGATGCCAAGTTCAAGACCTTCGGCTGCGGCTCGGCCATCGCGTCCAGCTCGCTGGTGACCGAGTGGGTCAAGGGCAAGACCCTGGACGAGGCGGCCGCCATCAAGAACACCGAGATCGCCCAGGAACTGGCCCTGCCGCCGGTCAAGATCCACTGTTCGGTGCTGGCCGAGGATGCTATCAAGGCCGCCATCAAGGACTACAAGGCCAAGACCGGCCTCGGCGACGGCGGCAAGGCGGCCGAGTAGTCCGCTCGGCCCGGATGACGACTAGACAGGGGTTGCAGCCATGGAAATGAAGGCTCCCATCTCGATGACCGACGCCGCCGCCGAGCGGGTCAAGGCGCTGCTTGACAGGCGCGGCAAGCCCAGCGCCGGCATCCGCATCGGCGTGCGCACCAAGGGCTGCTCGGGCATGTCCTATACCCTCGAATACGCCGACGAAAAGTCGCAGTTCGACGAGGTGGTGCAGATGAAGGGCGTCACCGTGCTGATCGATCCCAAGGCCAGCATGTTCGTCTTCGGCACCGAGATGGACTGGGTCGAGGACAAGATGCAGTCGGGCTTCGTCTTCCGTAATCCTAACGAGAAGGGCCGCTGCGGCTGCGGCGAGTCTTTCCACGTTTAGTTGGCCACGTCTAATTGGTGCTCAGGGGAGTTGGTATGAACGTGTCCGTCGCCGCCATCGTGCCGTGCTGGTCCTGCAAGGGACCGGTGGCGGCGCGTGCGCTGTTCTGTTCCGTCTGCGGAGCGGTGCAGGGGCCGGGCGCCATCGACCATTTCACCCGGCTGGGGCTGCGGCCCACCTTCGAGATCGATACCGAGGAGCTGGAGCGCCAGTATTTCGGCTTCCAGCGCCGCCTGCATCCCGACCGCTTCGCCGCCAAGTCGCCCAAGGAACGGGCGCTGTCCCAGTCCCAGGCTACCGCGCTGAACGAGGCCTACGAGACCCTGAAGGACCCGCTGAAGCGCGCCGCCTATCTGCTGGAACTGCTGGGCCGCAAGGTGGACCTGACCGCCTGCGGCACCATCTCGGACCCCGAGCTGCTGATGGAGCAGATGGAGAAGCGGGAAGCATTGGCCGAGGCCGACACGGTGGAACAGATCACCAAGCTGTCGGCCGAGGCGGACAAGGACGTGCTGGCCGCCCAGTGCCACATCTCGGCCGCCTTCACCGCCAACGACCTGGAACAGGCGGCCCACCTGACCACCCGCCTGAAGTACCTGACCAAGCTGGCCGAAGAGGCCCGCACCAAGAAGACGCGCCTGACCCGGGCGTTGCGCTGAGTTAGTTTTCGTCATTCCGGTCTAAGCATAACGCAGAGCCGGAATCCATCGCGGTGCACCGACCATGGATCCCGATCGCGCTTCGCTTGTCCGGGATGACGTGGAAAGCATTAAGTTAGAGAGGAAGAACAGTATGTCCGACGGCCTCGTCCTGCTTCAATTGCACGAACCGGGCGAGACCCCGGCGCCGCACGAACAGGAAGCGGGGGCGGCGGTCGGCATCGACCTTGGCACCACCAACTCGGTGGTGGCGATCTCGTTCGAAGGCGAGGTCGAAGTGCTGCGCGGCGCCGACGGCAAGGGCCTGATTCCCTCCGTGGTCCATTACAAGGACGACGGCTCGGTCGAGGTGGGCCCGCGCGCCCGCGAGGCCATTCTGGAAACCCCCGACCACGTGGTGTCGTCCATCAAGCGCCTGATGGGGCGCGGCATCGAGGACGTCAAGGCGCTGGCCGGCACGCTGCCCTATGCGGTCGAGCAGAACCCCGAGGGCGGCATGGTTCGCCTCAAGGTGGCCGGCCGGGTGATGACCCCGGTGGAGATTTCCGCGGACATCCTGCGCGCCATCAAGGCCCGCGCCGAGGAGGCGCTGACGGGCCGCGCCGTCAGCCGCGCCGTCATCACCGTGCCCGCCTATTTCGACGACGCCGCCCGTACCGCCACCAAGGATGCCGCCCGCCTGGCCGACCTGGAGGTGCTGCGCCTGGTCAACGAGCCCACCGCCGCCGCGCTGGCCTACGGCCTCGACAATTCGGTGGAGGGGCTGTACGCCGTCTACGATTTGGGCGGCGGCACCTTCGACATCTCCATCCTCAAGATGGAAAAGGGCGTCTTCCAGGTGAAGGCCACCGGCGGCGACGCCGTGCTGGGCGGCGACGACATCGACCACGCGGTGGCCGAGCATTTCCTC
>Ga0306923_10004011_pt1 | contig 14017 bp, 14 predicted proteins | sample sta12Can44000108_FD_203841 | JGI IMG/M metagenome (GOLD analysis project Ga0306923, IMG submission 203841) | Lab enrichment of tropical soil microbial communities from Luquillo Experimental Forest, Puerto Rico - statanox.12C.anox.44.000.108 (v2)... | ecosystem: Environmental > Terrestrial >... | reverse complement strand
GAGCGCGCATGGCTTCGTTCTTCTCGGGGCTGTTCCCCCGGGGGACGACCACCACGGCACGGAGACCGTACCGGCGCGCGGCGAATCCGACCGACTGGCCGTGGTTTCCGCGCGTCGCGGTGACCACGCCGCGCACCTCGGGATGCGTCCGCGCGAGCCAATCGAAGTAGACGAGCCCGCCTCGCACCTTGAACGCGCCGACCGGCGTGTGGTTCTCGTGCTTCACGACCACGCGCGCGCCGCACCGGGCCGACAAGAGCGGCCAGGCGTACTGGGGCGTCGGCGGCATCGCCGCGTACACCACCCGTGAGGCAGCCTCGAGCTCGGAGAGGGTGGGGAGGTTCATGGCGGTTCGACCCTAGCACGCCGACCCCCGTTCACGGCGGCATGCACGCCGGGCCGATAGGGTCCGGCCGGATCCAGCCGAGAGGCCGAGGAGGCGATCGGCGTCCGGGTGTGGCCGGGCGTTTCGCGATGGGATCTCCTGCGCCGCTCGCGCGCGCCCAGGCCTACAGCGTCGGCCCGCGCAGCCAGGGATCGAACTCCTCCTCGCCCAGGCCGAGCTGCTCGCTCTTCGTCTGCTTGCCGGAGGCCACCTCGACGAGCTCGTCCAGGATGCGCCGGCCGATCTCCTCGATGGTCGCGCCGTCCAGGACCGCGCCGCAGTCCACGTCCATGTCCTCTTCCATGCGGCGGTACATCGCCGAGTTGCTTGCCAGCTTGAGCGAGGGCACCGGCTTGCACCCGAACACCGAGCCGCGACCGGTGGTGAAGGCGAGGAGGTTCGACCCGCCTGCGACGATGCCGGTCACCGAGACCGGATCGAAGCCGGGCGTGTCCATGAAGGTGAGCCCGCGGGCGCGCACCGGCTCCGCGTAGCCGACCACGTCCACGAGCGGCGTGGTCCCGCCCTTGGCCACGCCGCCCAGCGACTTCTCGAGGACGGTCGTGATCCCGCCCGCCACGTTGCCGGGCGATGGGTTGTGGTCCACGTCCGCGTCGTAGGCGCGGAGGTGGTTCCGCCACCAGGCGATGCGGTCGAGGAGCCGCTGCGCGACCTCGCGGCTCGCCGCCCGGCGGACGAGGAGCTGCTCGGCGCCGTAGATCTCGGTCGTCTCGCCCAGCACCGCGGCGCCGCCGTACCGGACGAGCTCGTCCACCGCCCACCCCAGCGCCGGGTTGGCGGTGATGCCCGAGTAGCCGTCCGACCCGCCGCAGTTCGTGCCGAGGACGAGGTGCGTGACGGGCTGGCGCGTCCGCCGCGCCGCGGCCGCCGCGGGCAGCAGCCGCTCCACCGCCGCGGCCGTCGCCTCGACCGCCTTGCGGACCCCGCCCGCCTCCTGGATGACCACCAGCGGCGGCGCGCCGCCAGGAGCGTCGCCGAGCCTCTGGCGCCCGATCAGCTGCAGCGGCTGGACGACCTCGCAGCCGAGCCCCACCACCACGTAGGCCGCGACGTTGGGGTGGCGCGCGTAGCCCGCGAGCACCCGCTCCAGCGAGCGGTGGTCCTCGCCGTCGGCGATGTGCCCGCACCCGCCACGGTGCGTGAGGGCGATGACCCCATCGACGGCGGGGTGATCGCGCCGAACGTCGCGGAACCGGTCCTTCACGAACCGGCTCACGCTGGCGGAGCAGTTGACCGTGCTGAGGATGGCGACGTAGTTGCGCGTCCCCACGCGCCCATCGGCGCGCTGGAAGCCCTGGAAGTGGCGCATCGCCTCGGGCGCGTACCTCGTCACCGGCCGGGCGTCGCAGCCGACCTCGTAGTCCGGGCGGACCTCGCCCCGTGCCAGGTTGTGCGTGTGGACGTGCTCGCCGGGCGCGATGGCCGTGGTCGCTGCGCCGATCAACTGCCCGTAGCGGTGGACGGGCTCGCCCGCCGCGCGCGCCCGGAAGGCGATCTTGTGCCCGGCGCCCACGTCGGCGCGGAGGCGGACCGGCCCGACCTCCGTCTCCACCGTCGTCCCCGCGGCGAGCGGAACCTTCGCGATCACCACGTCGTCGAGCGGGTGGAGCCGGAGCGTGCTCGCCCGCCTCGAGGTGACCTGCGCATCGCCGGCCATTCCCGCCCCCTTCCGCTCCGTTGCCGCCGCGGCGCGGTCCGTCACGCTGCCTGCTCCTCGCCCCTGGGCTCGCGCAGCAGCGCCCAGAGCGTGATCGCTCCGATCGAGTCGAAGACGCCGATGCCGAGGAAGAGCGGGCCGTAGCCGATGGACCTCGCCACGTGGCCCACGATCCAGGTGAAGAGGATGCCGCCCGCGTACCCGGCCATCCCGGAGAGGCCGTTCGCGGTGGCCACGGTGCGAGAGGGGAAGACGTCCGCCGGCAGCGTGAGCAGCGTCGAGGAGATGGCCTGGTGCGAGAACGCGCCGATGGAGAAGAAGAGGATGGCGAGCTCGACCGACGGCGCCTTGCCCGTGAGCGCGGCGAGCGTCATCAGCACCGCGGGGACGGTCATGGCGAGCTTCCGCGCGGTGAGGACCTTGGCCCCCATCTTCATGAAGAAGGGCGAGAGCACGCCGCCGAAGAGGCAGCCGAGGTCCGCCGCCAGGAACGGCACCCAGGCGAAGTAGGCCACCTGCTTCAGGTTCACCCCCCGTTCCGTCATCAAGTAGAAGGGGATCCAGTAGGTGAAGAGCTGCCAGGCGGGCTCGGAGAGGAAGCGCGCGATGGCCAGCGCCCAGAAGTTCTTCTGCGGCAGCACCAGCTTGAGGACGCCCTTCTCCCTGGGCGGCTCGGCGATCTGGAGCAGCGCTCCCCCCGACCGGATGCGCTCGCGCTCCTCCGCGGAGAGCCACGGGTGCGTCTCGGGAGAGCGGTACAGGAGCAGCCACAGGCCGAGCACCACGAAGCCGGCGACGCCCGTCGCGAGGAAGGCGGAGCGCCAGCCGTAGGACAGGATCAGGACCACCACCAGCGGCTGCGCGATCATCGAGCCCACGCCGGAGCCGATGTTGATGATGCCCATCGCCACCGTCCGCTCCCTGGGCGGGAACCACTGCGAGACGGTCTTGGCCGCGCCGGGGAAGTTGCCGGCCTCGCCGACGCCCAGGACGGCGCGGAAGACGGCCAGCGACCGCCACCCGGTGGCGAGGGCGGTGAGGGTCTGGGCGATCGACCACCAGGCGAGCGCCGCCGCGTAGCCCACGCGGATGTTGAGCCAGTCGATGATGCGCCCGGCGAAGGGCTGCGTGAGCCCGTAGACCACCTGGAAGGCGATCACCATGTACGAGAAGGAGACCTCGTCGATGGAGAGCTCCTTCTTCAGCGTCGGTCCGACCACGCCGAGCGCCGAGCGGTCGATGTAGTTGACGATGGTGATCAGCGTGAGCAGGCCCGCGATCCACCAGCGCATTCCACGAACCGTGAACGCCCTGGCGCCTGCCGCCGCCGGCTCGATGCTCGTCTGCTGCGGGACAGACGGCTCCATGACTCCTCCCGGAACTGGAGACTCGCTCGCCAACACGACGCTGCTACAGCTTGTAGGCCCGCTTCGCGAGCCGGTAGGCGAGGTCCACGGCGACCTCGCGCGCTTCGTCCTCCTCGAGGCGGTGCTCAGCCACGAGCCGCGCCAGGAAGCTGCAGTCCATGCGGCGGGCCACGTCGTGCCGGGCCGGGATCGACGGAAAGGCGCGGGTGTCGTCGTTGAACCCGGCGGTGTTGTAGAAGCCGGCGGTCTCGGTGGTGCTCTCCCGGAACCGGCGCATGCCCTCCGGGCTGTCGTGGAACCACCAGGGCGGTCCGAGCTTCAGCGCCGGGTAGTGACCGGCCAGCGTGGCCAGCTCGCGCGCGTAGCTCGACTCGTCCAGCGTGAAGAGGATGAGGGAGAGGCGGCGCTCGTTCCCGAAGCGGTCCAGGAGCGGGCGGAGCGCATGGACGTAGTCCGTGCGCGTGGGGATGTCCGCCCCCTTGTCGCGCCCGAACCCGGCCATCACCAGCGGGTTGTGGTTGCGCAGCGCGCCGGGGTGGAGCTGCATCACGAGCCCGTCCTCCACGCTCATACGGGCCATCTCGGTGAGCATCTGCCCGCGGAACATCTCCCGCTCCTCGGGCGTCGACACGCCGGCCCGCGCCAACGCGAAGAGCTGCTCGCAGTCGTGGCGGGGCAGGTCGAAGGTGGCGGCCGTGGGGTGGCCGTGATCCGTGGCGGTAGCCCCGAGCCGCGCGAAGTAGCCGCGTCGGTTCTCCAGCGCGCGGAGGTACCCGGCCCACGAGGAGCTGTCCTCACCGGTGAGCGCGCCGAGCTTCTCGACGTTGGCGGCGAACCCCTCGAAGTCGGGATCGACCACCGGATCGGGCCGATAGGTGGTGATGATCCGCCCCTTCCATCCCGAGGCGCGGAGCTTCTGGTGGTGGGGCAGCGGATCGAGCGGCGACTCGGTGGTGGCCAGCACCTCGATGTTGAACCGCTCGAACAGGGCACGAGGCCGGAACTCCGGGCGCGCCAGGCAGTCGGCGAGCTGGTCGTAGATGCGGTCGGCCGTGTCGGGGGTGAGCGCCTCACGCACGCCGAACACCTCGTGGAGCTCGTGCGTGAACCAGAGCCGCGTGGGCGTGCCGCGGAAGAGGTGCCAGTGCTGTACGAAGAGCCGCCAGATCTTGCGGCCGTCCGACTCCACCGGGGCGCCGTCGGCGCGGGGCACGCCCAGCGCCTCCAGCGGGATGCCCTGGCCGTAGAGCATCCGGTACACGTAGTGGTCGGGGATGATCAGGAGCGTGGCGGGGTCGGGAAACGGCTCGTCGTCGGCGAACCAGCGCGGATCGGTGTGGCCGTGGGGGCTGACGATGGGGAGGGCCCGGACCTCGGCGTAGAGCCGGCGGGCGATGGCCCGCTGCGTGGGATCCGAGGGGAAGAGCCGATCCTCGTGAAGCGTGAGCGCTCCGCTCATGGTGCCTCTCAGCTCTTGCCCGGCGCCCGCGCCTGTGCGACGGCGGCCACGTACTGCCGCGCCTTCTCGGTGACCGCGCCGGGCTCACCGGCGCGGATGCGCGCGACGTCCACCAGATCGGCGCCCGCCCCCACCGCGGTCGCACCCGCGCGGATGAAGTCACCCACCGTGGCGAGCGACACGCCGCCGGTGGGCATGAGAGCGATCTGGGGCAGCGGCGCCTTGAGCGCGCGGATGTAGCTCGCCCCGCCGACCGCGCTGCAGGGGAAGATCTTCACGACGTCGGCGCCCGCCTTCCAGGCCTGCACCACCTCGGTGGGCGTGAGCGCGCCGGCCATGGCCGGGACTCCGTAGGTCCGGCAGCAGGCGATGGTGCCCGCATCGACGATGGGGCTGACCACGAAGCGCGCCCCGGCCAGCATGCAGGCGCGCGCGGTCTCCGCGTCGAGCACGGTGCCCGCGCCCAGGAGCACGTCGTCCCCGCACCGGCGCGCCAGCTCGCGGATGACCTCCACCGCGCCGGGCACGGTCATCGTGAGCTCGATGACGTCGATCCCGCCGGCGCGGATGGCGTCCACGACGGCGAGGGCCTCCTCGCCGGAGGCGGCGCGAACCACCGGCACGATGCCGGTCTGGGCGATGCGCTGCAGCGTGTCCCGGGCGTCCATCTAGCGCTCCACCCGCGCGGTCTTGCCCTTCATCGCCTTCTCCACCTCGGCCAGGGTCGCCATGCTCGTGTCGCCCGGCGTCGTCATCGCCAGCGCGCCGTGCGCCGCGCCGCAGTCCACCGCCCACTGCGGCCCGCGCCCGGTGAGGAACCCGTAGATGAGCCCCGAGGCGAAGGAGTCGCCTCCGCCCACGCGGTCCAGGATCTCGAGGTCGTCGCGCTGCGCGGCCTCGTACAGCTTCCCGCAGTGCCAGCACAGCGCGCCCCAGTCGTTGCGGGTCGCGGTCCGCGCGCGGCGCAGCGTGGTGGCCACCACCGACCAGCCCGGGTAGGCGCGCGTGGCGACGCCGATCATGGCCTGGTAGGAGGCCACGTCGAGGTGGCTGAAGCCCTCGCCCGACTCGACTTCGAACCCCAGGGCGGCGGTGAAGTCCTCCTCGTTGCCGATCATCACGTCGACGTGGCGCGCCAGGGCGCGGTTCACCTCGCGCGCCCGCGCCTGCCCGCCGATCCCCTTCCACAGCGACTCGCGGTAGTTGAGGTCGTAGGAGACGACCACGCCGTGCGCCTTGGCGGCCTTCATCGCCTCCTCGGCCACGGCCGCGGTGGTCTCGGAGAGCCCGGCGAAGATCCCACCGGTGTGGAGCCAGCGAACGCCGTCCTTCGCGAAGATCCGCTCCCAGTCGACGTCGCCGGGCCGGAGCTGGCTCGTCGCGGTGTGCCCGCGGTCCGAGCACCCCTGCGCGGCGCGGATGCCGAACCCGGCCTCGGTGAAGTTGAGCCCGTTCCGGACGGTCCGGCCGACGCCGTCGTAGGGCACCCAGCGCAGGTACGACTGGTCCACGCCGCCCTGGTAGACGAGATCCTGGATGAGCCGGCCCACGGCGTTGTCCGCCAGCGCGGTGACGACCGCCGTGTCGAGGCCGAAGCAGCGCTTCAGCCCGCGGGCGACGTTGTACTCGCCGCCGCCCTCCCAGGCGCGGAAGGTCCTCGCCGTCGAGACGCGGACGTCGCCCGGGTCGAGCCGGAGCATGATCTCCCCCAGCGCCACGAGGTCGAACCGGCACCCCGCCTTCGGCTTCACCGCCAGCTCCATCGCCGTCGCTCCTCGCGTCGCCCGGGCAGGCCCGCGCTACTGGTTGACGCCGCTCGCCAGGAACCCGCCGTCGACCGCGAGCACCTCGCCGTTCACGAAGCTGGCCGCCTCGGAGGCGAGGAAGACGGCCGCGCCCACCAGCTCCTCGAGCTTGCCGAACCGGCGCATGGGGGTGCGGAGCAGGAACTCCTTCCCGCGCTCGGTGCCATCCAGCAGGGAAGAGTTGAGGGCGGTCCGGAACACGCCGGGCGCGATGGCGTTCGTGCAGACGCCCCGCGGGCCCCACTCGACGGCGAGGGTCTGAGTCAGCGACGCCACGCCAGCCTTGCTCGCGTTGTACGCGGCGGTGAACGCGAGCGCCCGGTACGTGGAGAGCGAGGCGATGTTGATGATCCGCCCGTAGCCCCGGTCCAGCATGGGCGGGCCGAACACCTGGCAGGCCCGGAACATGCCGGTGAGGTTCGTCTCCAGCACTGCGCTCCAGTCCTCCTCGGTCACCTCGAGGAAGGGCGCCTTCTTGGTGCGCCCCGCACAGTTGACGAGGATGTCGACGTTCCCGAACGCCGCCAGCGTCCGGTCGCGGAGCCGCACCAGCGAGGGCCGGTCGAGGACGTCGCAGGTGCCGCGCAGGGTCCGGCGGCCGAGCTTCTCGATCTCGGCGGCGGTGGACTCCACCTCCGCCTCGCGCCGCGAGGAGGCCACCACGTCGGCGCCCGCCTCGGCGAGCCCCAGGCTCAGCGTGCGCCCGATCCCCGTGGTCCCGCCGACGACGACGGCGACGCGCCCCTCGAGGCTGAGACGATCGTAGGCCATGCCCGTTCGCGCTCCCTGGGCGCCCGCTGGCCCCGGACGATGTCGACCGTGGCCAACGAGCCCGACGCACGAAGCCCCGCCGCGATCCGCGCTGGCGTCATGCTGCTGGAGCAGCCTAGGATGGCCTTGGTTTTACTGTCAAGTGGTAAGACCAGTTCACCGCGCCTGGTCAGACCACCAGCCCACCACGCATCGGGCGCGAGACCTCGGACGCCATGCCGGTCGCGCCGGCGGGCCACCAGGAGCGAACGTGGGCCGGACGCCGATCACCGCTCGATCATCTTCAGGATCGCCGGATCCGCCTCTCCGTCGGCGAGCAGCGCATGGCACAGGTCGCAATCCTGCGAGATGGTCCTGCCATCGGCCGTGCGGTGCTCCTCGTCGTGGCAGCGCCAGCACCCCGGCGCGGCGTCGTGCCCGAGGAAGGTCGGATAGGTGCCCCAGGCGATCCGCATCGTCGGCCAGACGTTCGTCGTGTAGATGTCGCCGAGCGCGGTCGCCGCCGCCTCGACAGCGCCCTTCCGCCCCGGCCAGCTCGCGGCGTCGGCCGAGTAGAAGGCGACGAGGCCACGCCGGATCCCCTCTCGCGCCGCCTCGTGCGTCGGGTAGTCGGCCTTGAGCAGCCGGAGCCCCTCGCGGCGCACGAACGGCAGCGCGCGATCGATGCGTCCGTCGTCGATCGCCGCGTCGATCTCTCCCTCGGGGCTCCCGTACTGGTGCGTCGGCCGGTTGTGGCAGTCGACGCAGTCCATCGTCCGCCAGCCCGACCCCGGAGTCGGAGTGGACGGGCCGTCTTTCGTCGCGTAGGTGCGTCGCGTCCCATCGGGGAGCGTCAGCTCCACGGTGCCGATCTTCTCGCGGCTCGGATCCGCGAGGTAGCGCACCGTGACGCCGGTCTGGACGTGCCGGTGGATCCCGGCCGCGCCCCCGCCGCCCACGCGCAGGAGGATGACCGTCTTGCGCGCGCTGTTCGCCTCGTCGTCGAGGTGTCGGGTGATGACCTTCAGCCGGTCGCCGACGAGCTTCGTGGGCCAGTGGCACTGCTCGCAGGTGTCGCGCGCCGGCCGCAGGTCGTGTACCGGCACCGGGATCGGCCGCGAGTAGAGGCCGAAGGTGACCGACACGAGCTGCCACGCCCCGGAGAGCTTCGACTTCACGAACCACGGCGCGCCCGGGCCGATGTGACAGTCGACGCACGCGACGCGCGCGTGGGGCGACCGCTGGTACGTCGTGAGCTCGGGGGCCATGACGCTGTGGCAGGAGCCGCAGAACGCGGGGGTGTCCATCACCTGCACCGCCTTGTAGGTGGCGAGGCCGAGGATGGCGAGGTTCACCACGGTGAGCGCGACCACGGCGAGCGCGATCGTCCGCACCCGCGCGTCGTTCAGGTCGATGACCGGCAGCGGCGGCGGCTTCTCGCCGTGCTCGGCCGCGATCCGCGCACGCCGCCGCGCGCGCCACGCTCCCGCGGGGATGAGGAGCAGGCCGACCACGAAGATGGTCGGCAGCACGACGAACGCGATGATGCCGAGGTACGGTCCGCCGCGGAACCCGAGCAGCCCCATCGCCGTCAGCGACAGGATGAGGACCGCGGCGACCGTCGCGAGCGCCGCGCCGGCGAGGCTGACCGGATCGCGCGTGAGGTCCGCCACCAGGCGCTTCATGGCTCCTCCAGCGATGGCGCCCCAAGGCGCGCGGGCCTTGGCCGGGGGCCGCGCGTCGGCCCCCGGCGGCAGACCCGGCTACTTCTTCTTGGCCGCGGCCTTGGTGATTCCGGTCTGCTGCAGCGCGTCCTTGCACTGCTGGCTCACGTCCTTGTCGTGCTTCTGGAGGCAGGCGAGACCCCGCCCCTGACCCAGCTTCACGTCGGCGCAGAACTTCTGGAGGTCGGCCTGGCACTGACTGTAGGCGAACTTCACCGCCGTGGCCGCCCGCTCGAGCTGATCCGCGGCGTCGTACACCGCGTAGAGGCACTTGTCGGAGACCTTGTCCTGGAACGCGTAGAGGCACGCGAGGATGCGCCCCTCGCCCTCCGGCACGCCCTTGCAGAAGGTGCTGAGCTCCTTGCTGCAGGCCTTCTTCACCTTGTCCCCGAGGTTCTCCTCGGCTGCGCGAGCCGGGCTGCCGGCGAGCAGCAGCACCGCCGCCATCATGCATCCCGCGATCATCCTCCGCATCACGTCCTCCCTTTCACTGGGCGTCCATCCGTCGCCTCGTCTCGCCTTACCAGGGACCGTGCCGGTGCGTGTATCGGACCTTCGTCCGTCGCGGACGCGCCGACGCGCCCCGCGTCGCGGCCGCCCCCGACGGTTCACCCCGCACGCGGCCCGGAGCAGATCCGACAGGGTCTGCGGCGGAGCTCACGCGGGGTGTTCGCCGCCTCGAGCGACCTCGCGTCCTGGTTCCACGACTGCGATCGGTCGGCGCTGGGTGCCGGGCGCTCGCCGAATGGGCGGGCGGCGAGCTCCCGCACCTGAACGTCCTCGTGAACGACGCCGGGATCCAGCGGGACGTCGACTTCACTCAGGGAGCCGCCGCCCTACCTCGCCGGCGAGAGCGAGCTCCGGATCAACCTCGAGGCGCCGATCGTGCTCTCCGGCCTCTTCGTCCCCCGCCTGGCCGGCAAGGATCAGGCCGCGATCGTCAACGTCTCCTCGGGGCTCGGCTTCGTGCCCGCCGCGCGCATGCCCGACTACAGCGCGGCGAAGGCGGCGATGAAGGGGCTCGAGGGCGACGTGCCCGAGATCGGCTATGGGTTCACCGCGGAAGCGCTCACGGCGTCCAGGGCCGAGCTGGACCGGCGCTTCCAGCAGATGAACGCGCGCTGATAGCCGGTCGCGCTAGCGGCCGTGGCCGCCGTGCCCGCCGCCGCCCCGACCGCCGGCGTGGCCACCGAAGCCGCCGGTGTGGCCGCCGAAGCCGCCGCCGTGCGACATGCCACCGGGATGAGCGCCTCCGAAGGAGCCGCCGCGGACGCCGCCCATGAACGGCGCGGCACCGCCGTAACGCGCCAGCGGTGCGGAGTGGTACGCGGGGACGCCCGGCCTCGCGCCCCAGCCCGGGCCGCCCGGGTGGTACGCCGGCCCCGGCCGCGGGAAGGTGCCTCCCGGCGGTCGATACGAGGGGACCCCCCCACCACCGTAGTGACCGCCGTAGTAGCCGCCGTAGTACGGCGCGTAATGGTAGTGATACGGGTAACGCCACCATCCGGCGCCGTACCACCCGAAGCTCACGGCGCCGTAGACGCCGAAGTACGGCCACGGCCCGTAACCCCAGACCCACGGCGCGGCCACCCACAGCCAGCCGTACGTCGGGTAGTACACGTACGCATAGGGCTCGCCGTAGCCGGTCGGCGGCGAGTAGACGTAGGTGTCCGAGTACGGCATCCAGATCCAGCCGTACTGCTGCGTGTAGACCCATTGCCCGGCCGTGCTCGGCACCTGCGCCTGCGCCTGCGGCTGCGGCTGCTGCGCCGGCGGGGCAGGCATCTGGGACGGCGGCGCGGGCGGCTGCTCGGACGGCGCCTGGGTGGACGGGGCCTCTGAGGACCCGCCAGGAGTTTCGACCCAGGTCTCGTCCTGCGCGGGCGCCGCCGCAGGGAGGACCATCAGGGTCCCGGACACCAACAGAATCGCGACGAGCTTGGTCATGGCGCTCACCCATACTGGGTGGAGCATTGGGCGTGCCACCGCCCGGCGCTTAGAACGACGGCGGTTTCGCGCCCGCCCTGTGTGCGCGCCAGCCACGCGTGACGGGCGCGCATAGTCCCCGGGCCGGCTCAGACCTCGGCGTGCGCCCGCGCGACCACCCCGCCGCGACGCGCCTCAGGCGCCGGAAGGCGTCTGGATCTCCAGCCCGTACTGCTGGCCGATCTTCTTCAGCCTCGCGACGTCCGGCTGGGACTTGGGCGCAGGCGGAACCTCGCGCCGCTGCGCTGGCTCGCCGGCCTCCGCGAAGAACTTCTCCATTCCACCCGGTTCATACGTAACGATGACGCGCGCCCGCGTCTTCGGCTCGAACCGCTCGGGGATGTCGGCGGGCACGCGGAACAGCGTCCCGGGCCCGCCCTCGAGCCGCTGGCCGTCGACGTGGTACGTGATCGTGCCTTCGACGACGTACACGGTCTCGGTCACGCCGTGGTGGATGTGCGCCGGCGGCCCCATCCCCGCCGGCATCGTCATCTGCATGATCGTCGCAGCGCCGTTCGTCTCGTTGCTCGACATCAGGACCTCGTACAGCCCGCCGAGCATCCAGAACGCCTTCCCCTCGCCGGGCTTGTGAACGACCGCCTTCTGGCTCCGAGCCATGGGTTCCTCCATCGCGGATGTCCCGCGCGCGCAAACCTAGGGACGGCGGGGACGAGGGGAACCCGGAACGCGGTGGGGCGCGTCCGCCGAGATGAGCGACGCCGCGAACGAGCGTGGCGCCCGGCACCTCCGAGCGACAGATCGGTCCCCGAGGACGAGGGAGTCGATCATGAGCAGGAGATGGCTGCCGGGCGCGTGGGTCGCCGCGGCGGGCTTGGCGTGCGCGGCGAACGTGAAGGCCGCGGACGTGCAGTCGGGCCCGCGCCCGGAAGGCGCGCAGGAGACGACGATGCGGTCGTTCCAGAAACCGTCCGACGCAGAGCTGCGCAAGCGGCTCACGCCGGAGCAGTACCAGGTCACCCAGCACGAGGGCACCGAGCCGCCGTTCCACAACGCCTACTGGGACGAGCACCGCGCCGGCATCTACGTGGACGTCGTCTCGGGCGAGCCGCTCTTCAGCTCGCTCGACAAGTTCGACTCGGGGACAGGCTGGCCGAGCTTCACGCGACCGCTCGATCCATCCGCGGTCACGACGCGCACCGACCATCTCCTGCTGTTCGCGCGCACCGAGGTCCGCTCTCGCCTCGCGGACTCGCACCTCGGCCACGTCTTCGACGACGGGCCGCCGCCGACCCGGTTGCGCTACTGCATGAACTCCGCCGCCCTGCGCTTCGTCCCGGTCGAGCGGCTCGCGGCCGAGGGCTACGGGCAGTACGCGACGCTCTTCGAGTCGGCCGCGCAGGCCGGGAGGGCGCACCCGTGAAGGCGGCGCTGCTCCTCGGCGCGCTCGCGGTCGCCGCCGTCGCGATCGCGAGGGTCGTCGCGTCCGCGCGGGCGACGGGCGAGCCGATCGGGAACCCGAGCCTCGGCACGCGCCCGGGGAACGTCGGCCACGGCACGCCGCTCGTCCCGGCCGCCGGGCATGAGCTGGCGGTCTTCTCCCAGGGCTGCTTCTGGGGCGTCGAGGAGCGCTTCCGCAGGGTGCCGGGCGTCGTGGCGACGGCGGTCGGCTACACCGGCGGCGGGGAGCGGGACCCGACGTACGAGGTGGTGAGCGCGCACGAGACCGGCCACGCCGAGTCGGTCCTCCTCGAGTTCGATCCGGCGAAGGTGAGCTACGCCGAGCTGCTCCGCGTCTTCTGGGAGACGCACGACCCGACCTCGGGCGACCGGCAGGGACCGGACCGCGGCCACCAGTACCGCTCCGCGATCTTCACGTTCGGTCCGGCTCAGCAGACGGCGGCGCTCGCCTCGCGCGACGCGGCGCAGGCCCACCTCGCCGACCGGATCACGACCCAGATCGCCGCCGCGGGCCCGTTCTGGATCGCGGAGAGCTATCACCAGCAGTGGGACGAGAAGCACGGCTACCGCTCCTGCCCGGCGCCGCACCGGCCGACGGAAAAGTGAGCCGGGGGCTTCTCCCTCAGGCCGCCGCGTCGAGCGGCGGCGCGCCCGCGCCCCGCGTCGGCGGCGGCTCGACGCGCAGCCCGAGGCTGCGGAGCAGGTCGGCCCCGTGCTCCACGGCCCGGCCGAAGCTCTCGGTCGACCGCATCGCCGTGCCGTTCGTCGCGTCGAGCAGCGCGAGCTCGAGGACGACGCGCTCGAGCCTCGTGAGGCCGGCGCCGCGCACGGACAGCTCGTGCGCGCGCATGGCGCCGGCGTCGAGGGTCCTGCGCGCCTCCGCATGGCCGGCGCGGTAGAGCGAGTACAGCTGCGAGACGGTCATGGGGCGACTCCCCGCCGGCTCGTCCCGCCCCGCCCAACCCGCTGCCACGAGCCCGGCGTCACGCTAGCGGCCCGCCGTGAGCGGCGGGTGACGGCGCGTCGCCGATCCGGTGAACTTCGGCGGGCGCTGGCGAAACTTTCACCGTAGGTGAGTTTCGCTCCTCGCGCCGATCGGGGGGGACCTCCCCTACGGCGCCGTCTCGGGCCGCTTCGACATCACCTCGCCGGTCGCCCAGGTCGCGGCGAAGACGAGCGCGACGGTCTCGCGCACGCGCATGCGCCGTCCCTCCGTCCGCGAGTGACGCACGACGGCTGCGCCTCCGCAATGCGCGAATTCGGAGCGGGGGCGATCTCGGCCCTGTCCGACCTCGGGAGTACGATGCTCCCTCCTCGCCGCCGGGAGCCGGCGATCTCGGGGGAGTCCAGTGCTCCGCATCCTCATCACCGCCTCCGACGGCGGCACGGCCTGGCGCCACCTGATCCGGGAGGGCGAGGCGCGCGCGGGGTGGGAGTGCGCGGG
>Ga0306923_10004008_pt1 | contig 14019 bp, 9 predicted proteins | sample sta12Can44000108_FD_203841 | JGI IMG/M metagenome (GOLD analysis project Ga0306923, IMG submission 203841) | Lab enrichment of tropical soil microbial communities from Luquillo Experimental Forest, Puerto Rico - statanox.12C.anox.44.000.108 (v2)... | ecosystem: Environmental > Terrestrial > Soil... | reverse complement strand
CGCTCCAGCCCCAGGATCTGGCTCCACACTGCCGCAATCTGTTCTTCCAGCGCCGTCCGCGGCCCCACATAGCTGTTCTCGGCCGGCCCGCGATCAGCCTCCGGCGCCGGCAGCGCGCGGCGGTCCAGCTTGCCGTTCGGCGTCAGCGGCAGCGCTTCCATCCACACCCACGCCGTCGGCGTCATGTACTCCGGAAGCCGTTCCCGCAGGTACTGCCGCAACTGCCCGCCCAACTGCTGCTCCCGCCTCTGCCCCAGCACCGCATTGGCATACGCGCTCCAGGGCCGCGCCGCACCCGCTGGCAGCGACATCCCCCAATCGCCTCGGCCACCGGCCGCCACACACCACACATCAAACCGATCCTTCTCCGCCGACCACCCCACCCGCATCTCATACCCGCACTCGCGGCCGCACTGCCACACCTGCTCCGGCTCCACACCCTCGCCAGCCGCCTGCGCCACCGCTCGCCGCAACTGCGCCACCCCGCTGCCCGCCTCCCCGCGCTGCAGATACTCCGCCAGCCGCGCCTCCCCCGCCAACCGCGCATTCGGCACACCCCGGATCACCACCGCCGACGGACGCTCCTGCCCCAAATACCGCTTCAGATCCTCCGCACTCCCGCACTTCTCCCACCGGCACTCCTGCCAGGCAACCTCCGATTCCCTCCCCGCTCCCACCTGCAGCGCCACATCATAACGGAACCGCGTCAGCTCGTTGCGCCGCCATCCACGCTTCAACTGCATCCACAACGGCCGCACAGGCCCTGTCGCCGCCCAGTCGAGGAAAAACTGCGGCTCGATCACCAGTTCCTGCTCGTGCTCCACGCACCGCTCCACACGCTGCCGCAGCTCCCCGGCGGTCGCCTTCTCGCCCAGACGTCCCAGTTCAATCCCGGCATGCAGCCACGGCAGCAGTGGCAGGCTCCGCACATCTCCCACGAACAGCCGCCCGCCGGGCCGCAGCGCCCGCATCGCTCCTTCCAGCACTCGCACCAGATAGTCCATGCCCGGGAAGTACTGCACCACCGAGTTTAGCACCACAAGGTCGAACGACCCGGCTTCAATGTCGCTGAAGTCGTCTGCTGTCCGGTGCCACAGCTCCACAGAGCGCAGCCCTCGCGCCCGGCACTCCCGCTCCAGTTCGGCCAGCACACCCGCGGAAAAGTCGCTGCCCACGTAGCGCTCGCATTCTCCCGCCAGCCGCAGCAGCAGCAGACCCGTGCCGCAGCCGATCTCCAGCACACGCCCACCGCCGAGCGAACGGATCCGCTCCACCGTTCCTTCCACCTGCTCCCTCATCTCCGCCTCGCCCAGCGGCGTCCCATCGTAGCTGCTGTTCCATCCCACGATGTTGAATCCACGGTCCACGCCGGTCTCACCGCCGGTGTAGATCGCTTCGTAGATGTTCTGCCACTCGGAGACGTGGTCTTCACTCACGCTCGCAGCGTCCGTATGCGACTCCGGCCCGGCCTTGCGGACTACGTAGGCAACTAGGCTCTCTTCACCTGTACCGTTGACCCTTGTCGCGACGAGGCTTCGTTGCACCGCCGGGTGCCGGTCGATCGCGGCTTCGATCTCGCCCGGCTCGATCCGAAAACCGCGAATCTTCAACTGCCGGTCCGCACGGCCGTGGAACTCGAGATTGCCGTCATGGCGGTACCGCACCACGTCGCCTGTGCGGTACAGACGGCTCGCAAGCGTGCGATCGAGCGGATTGACGATGAACCGTTCGTTAGTTGCCGCAGGCAGGTTCAGATAACCGCGCGCGAGCCCTCGGCCTCCCAGATACAGTTCGCCCTTAGCGCCCATCGGCACCGGACGTAGACTACGATCCAGAACATACGCTTGTACGTTCGCAATCGGCCGGCCGATGGGAGGCACCTCAGCGGCCGGCCCTTCACTGACATCTGCAAACGCCGCGACAACCGTGTTCTCCGTGGGACCGTAATGGTTCACGAACCGAAACGGCAGGCGGTGTGAGGGGTACTTGCGCAGTTTGTCTCCGCCCGTGAGAAGGGCCCGCAGGCGCAAGCGCAATGGCAAGTCTCCTTCTACAAAGGATTCAGCAACCGGCGTCGGCAGGAAGCTGAGAGTAATCCCGCGATCTGCCATCCACTCGGCCAGCGCAGCGAAACCCAAAGACGTTCTGGGATCCGGGACGTGCAGACTGGCTCCTGCGGACAGGTACGGCCAAATCTCCCAAACCGACGCGTCAAACGCCGGGCTCGCATACAGCGTTGCCCTGTCGTCGGCCGTCACCTTGTATTCCGCGATATGCCAGGAGATCAGATTGTTCAGCGCGTCATGCGTGACTTCGACACCTCGCGGCCGGCCCGTCGACCCCGATGTGAAGATCACGTATGCCAGGCTTGTCGTGGTCGTACTGACACCTGGCTCACTGTCAGGTTCTTCGGAAAACAGAGCCGCATCAAAGTCCACGCTCAGGCGCGTCAGATGCGGCGGGAGTTTGTGAACATGGCGCTGCTGCGTCAGCGCGAAGAACACGGCGGCATCCCTGATCATTACCGCAAGCCGTTCCTCCGGATACGCAGGATCCATCGGCACGTAAGCCGCTCCTGCCTTGAGCACACCGAGCGCCGACACCACGAGGTCCGCTGAACGATCCATCAGCAATACGACTAGGCTGCCGGGCATGACCCCGCGCCTGCGAAGAAAGCTCGCCAGACGATTCGCCCGACTGTTCAGCTCCTTGTAGGTGAGTTCGCCGTTCTCATCCTTCACCGCCAGGCACTTCCCCACAACTTGCCCCTGACGCGCCACTCTCTCGTGCACCGGCTGCCGGTCCGGGAAGCGGATATTCGTTGCGTTGAGGTCGCGGAGGATGCGGTGCTCCTCCTCCGGCAGCATTATTCGTAAATCCCTGATCCGTTTGTCCGGAGCATGCGCAATCTGCGCCGCCAGTGTCTGGAAGTGCCGGGCGAGTGCGCGCCCGGTTTCGGGCACAAACAGATCTGTGCTATACTCGAGTTGCCCCATCACGTCGGCGCCCGCCTCCCACAGATCGCAACGCAAATCGAACTTGGCCGTGTGCAGATCGAACTCGAGGGCCTGAGGCAGATCGTTCGACATATCCTGCTGCGAAGCCGGTACGTTGAGGAACTGAAATGTCACCTGGAATAGCGGATTCCGGCTCGGATCGCGCCTGGGCTGCAGCTCTTCCACGAGCTTCTCGAATGGCACGTCCGCATGGGCATAGGCTCCCAGCGCGGTCTCCCGCACCCGCCGTACCAGCTCCCGGAACGTCGGATTTCCGGACAGGTCCGTCCGCATCACAAGTGTGTTGACGAAGAATCCGATCAACAGCTCGAGCTCCGGCCGGTTGCGATTCGCGATCGGACAGCCGACCACGATGTCGCTCTGGCCCGAGTAGCGGCACAACAGTGTCTGGTAAACCGCCAACAAGCCCATGAATAGTGTGGCACTCTCCTGCTCGCACACGATCCGGATCGGCGCGACGGTCGATGCCGGAACCCTTAGCGGCTCCCGAGCGCCGCGGAACGTCGGCAACGGCGGACGCGGGTAGTCGAGCGGGAGCTCGAGTTCGCTGATCCCGGCCAGCTTTTCTTCCCAATAGCCCAGCTCAGCCGCCATCCGCGGGCCGCTGAGGTACTCGCGCTGCCAGATCGCGAAGTCGGCGTACTGAATGGGCAGCGGCGGGAGCGACACCGGACGGCCGAACAAGTGTGCCTCGTACAGCGCCTGAAACTCATCGAAAAACAACTTCATAGACCAGCCGTCGCACACGATATGGTGCATATTCAGCACGAAAAGGAAATCGTACGGCGCAAGCTGAATCAGCCGCACACGAATTAGCGGACCTTTCGACAGATCGAAGGGCTCTAGAGCGCCTTCCCTCGCGATCGTCAGCGCCTCGGCTTCGCGACGTTCGGCAGGACAGGACGACAGATCGTGAAAGACCACCGGCAGTTCGAGTTCCGAGAGGACAGACTGCTGTGGTTTGCCGTCATGCACCTCGAACACGGTGCGGAGTGACTCGTGCCGCCGGCCGAGATCATTGAGTGCAGCCTGCAATACCCGCCGGTCTACGGGGAACTTGATCCGGAGAGCGCTCGCTTCGTTGTAGAACGGATTGCCCGCGACCAGTTGCTCCAGAAACCAGAGCCGCTGCTGCGCATAAGAAACCGAGGCCTTCCGGTTCACCTTTTTCCGCATCTGCATCAGACGTGCGAGAAGCTCCCGTTTTTGAGAGGCCGATAAATTCTTCAGTTTCGCAGCGACGTCACTCATATTGCTGCCTCGTCTCCCCGGTAACGCATAGTTGATTCAGCTGTCCCTCAATATCCGCCGCAAGCTGACGGATATTGGTGAACAGAAAAAAGTGCTTGCCTGAATAGAAACGTACGCGAAACGACTTCTGCGTGAATCGTGACCAAGCCAAAATATCGGCTATTGAAACCTTGGAGTCGTTCAGTCCGCCGAAGGCCAAAATCGGAACCGGCAGCGGCTCGCATCGCGTGTACCGGCACTCGGCGAGGAGTTCGAAGTCCCTCCGCACTACTGGCAGCACGATCGAAAGAAGTTCCCGGTCGCGGAGTATCTCCTCATGTATCGCGCCGTATTCGCTGAGCATGCCCAGAAACTCCTCATCGCCCAATCTGTGGGCCCCGTCAAATGTAAGTCTGTCGGGAGGGCATGCGCCCGATACCAGCAACGCAACAGGTGGCGGGTAGCCGAGGCGGAGCAGTTTGCAGGTGGTTTCGAACGCTATGTGAGCGCCGAGGCTGTGCCCGAACAACGCGTACGGGCTCCTGAGGGTCAGCGATATGTATTGCAAAATATCGCCGACCAGCGACACCATATCTTCGGCAGGCGGCTCGTTCCGACGTGCGCCATGCGCCGGATATTCGAGCGGGATTAACTCCGGCGCATTGCCCGATGCGGCAGTGAAGTTCCTGAATGCCGATGCGCTTCCGCCGGCAAAAGGGAAACAGAAGAGAAGGATTTGCTTCTGCCCCTCGTCGCCGGACGTCTTCACAGCCGGACCCTATTGCGGAATCATTCAAACATCACACAGCATCTCCGGCATCGCTGCGAGGCGGCGCCCCGCTCAGCCACTCGGATGCCGCAAAAGGACCGGAACGAAATTACTTTAGTAAGGCGAGGCCGAGAACGCGGCCATCATGGTTACCGGGTCAGTGTAATTGCCTTGTGCGTCGTAATATCCGCCGGACGCATCCATCACGCCGCCCATGGCGTCGTAGATATTACCCTCTGCGTCTGTATAATTGCCTTCGGCGTCGCTGAAGCCGCCGAACGCGTCGTACGTGTTGCCATCCGGATCCGTGTAATTACCTTCGGCATCGTAGTAACCGCCGTTTGCATCCAGATACCCGCCCGACTCGTCGTAGTATCCGCCGATTTCATCGGCATACCCGCCACCCAACCCTCCGCCCATGAGCGAAGGGTACCCGAAGGTCGAAAGGTCACCGCCCATGGCACTGGCAGCATCCGCCATGCCTTGGTAATAGGCCAGCATATATTCGTCCATTGAGATGTCTCCTTTATACGTCACGTGAAGTCAGGCCAGACCCTTATTCGGATCCGGGTACCATTCGTGAAGGCCTGTCTCACCCGAGCCGAGTGAGTGCTTGAAGGTAGTCCGCCACACCACGGTAATAAGCCTCGCGAAGAGGATCGTACCCGAATGAGGCGCCGGGCGCGGAGAACGACATGAAAGACGCCAATTCCGGTGAAGACATGCCTGCAGAGTAGGAATACATAGCCGCGTACTCGTCGGCGCTGATTTCCCTCCGGTCAGCGGTCTCTTCATCAATCCTCTCGACCTTCGTAGCTATGCCGGTCTCATTGTCTACCGTGATGACATATTGCGTCGTCACAGGAACTGGCTTGCTGCCAACCGGCTGCTCAGTTACTGGAACCTCGGCGGCCGGTGCACTCGCGGCACTGGCCGTTTCTTGTCTCGCAGCTTCATTCTCTTCTGCCATACGCTCCCTCTCCTTGCGCGCAATGGGTTGATCGTCGGTTCGGGTGCCGCCGGGCTCCGGCGCAGGCGGGACCGCTTCGGCCTGCAAGGATTCCCTCAATTCCTCACTTCTCCCGGACTCAGTGGCACCGTGAACCGCATACTGCTGTTCCAACCCTGACTCACCACCGTCGTCCGCACCAGCGGCCCGCTCGTGTCCCTCGGAAACCGGCGCGGATTTCGCGGCTTCGACCGGCAAAGCCTCGGTCTCCTCCTCTCGAGTCTGCTCCTTGGCCTCACTCTGCGGCACACGACGCGCCGCTTTCACCTTTGTCTTCCAGGTTTGCGATCTTCTGCGGTTCTGATCCATCAGTCACACCGTTGGGAGTGCGCACCACATTACACGGCGTAGCCGAACGGGCGCGCCGTGATCCGCGTTCCGTAGGCCCCGCCGCTCATCGAGGCCGTTCCGGCCGCCTCCATCACCGGCTTAGTCAATTCGAACTGCTGGCCGAGCCAGTAGCCGGAAACGACAGCATCGAACGCGTCCACCAGGCCGGACCCCGTGGCGTCATCCGGCCCCGGCGCCGCCGGAAGGCCGTTGTGCACCCCTCCCACGGGAGAGCAGAATCCGTCCACGACATCACGGCTCGACGACATCAAGGCGAACTTGATGCCGATCGGCGGCAGCGACGGCGCCACCTGACGGATCAACGCGGCCGCGCCCGCGATCTGCGGACAAGCAGCAGACGTCCCGCTGAAAGCGGCCCATCCGTCATCCGGGGCCGTCCCGTCTCCGTCCGGAAACACTCCGATGCTACCTGTGTCGATGTTGCATCCCGGATCGACCGGGAGCATGATGTAAGTCGCCTTCGGGCGCACACCGACCAGACCGCAGACATCCGGCACCCTGCGGCCTTGGAAAATCTGACTCATGAACCCGCTCGCGTAATTCGAGGCCTGCATCGCGCCGTTCTCATCAATGTACGCTCCGCCCGCCGAGATCACGTCCGGGTGCTGCCCCGGAAAGCCGGCGTGGCCATTGCCTGCCGCAAAGATCACCGTAATGCCAGCGGCAACGCCTTCGGCCACCGAAGCCGATAGCACCATGTCTGCGGCGCTCAGCTCGAAAGGCGAGTGGGTCCCCCAGCTGCACGAGATCACATCAGGCTGCAACGCGACCGCTATGTTGAATGCGGCAATCGTGTTCATCGAGTTCATTTTTATCGGCAGTAACTGACATCCCGGTGCCACCGCCAGAACGTTCGCGGATTCGCCTGTTCCGTGGCCGGACTCATCGCGCTCCGGAACGGAAACTCCGGGCGCAAGGAGAACTTCAGCGACGTCATACCCCTGCTCATCGAAATAAGGATGTCGGTACCAGCCGGAATCGACGAACGCAACTCGCACGCCGTTGCCCATAATTCCCAGCGCGTGTGCGACATCGGCGCGCGTTTTTGCCGCGATATCCGCTGGCACCCTCAAATGGAAGTAATCGACAGCCGGAGGCCTCGCGAAAGGTGCAAAGAAATATCTGGGCACTTCCAGTCCTACACCTTCAATTACCTGCTCGAACGGAGTACCTTCAGTTGCGATTAACCCGAGTACATCCGTGTCCGGCGAGTCGTAAAGCGACATCATTCCTCCGCCCGCAGAACGAGGTACGTATTTTTCAACGATCTTTGTGCGAAACGCTTTTTCGAATAGTTCTGTGGGACCGGTGACGTTGATTGTGACGGAAGTTGTCTGCAAGACGCGAAACCCGGCTTCCTGCAGAGCCGCCCCCGCAGCCCGGACAACGGCGGGCAGCGAACGAAATGCGCGAGCACTTCTGCGATCAATGCGGCGGCCTCTCTCGAAAAGCGGCCGTCCTCCAACCGACAGCGGCGAAGCGTGAGCGAAAAGATGGCTTGGTACGGACAATCAGCCTCTCCACGTGACGACGCACTTCGAAAGTACTGCTCGTACGGCGCGCCGAAAAATAATGCGCGCTAAGAACTGACGCCTGCGGAATCTGCTCTGACAGGATAAGCGGCTTTTTCGTACCTGTCAACGCCTTGGTGCTCTACTTTAGATTGTTAGGATTTGATCTGTCAGGTCCAATTAGCACATACTGAAACGCTGAAAGGGTGAACGAACTCGAGCAGATTTCATCACCGGAAGTGGAACGAGTGATGGAAGTGCAAGAACCGGGTCGCTACTCCCGGTTTGAGGCTCATTCTTCGATTAGAAAATGCTGGCCGTTTCCCCGGTTGTCGGACGCGAAACGATCAATGAATTGCAGAACAGGCGTGCTTTAATGTGGATGAAGTGCGCCCAGTATCGAAAGGGCGCAACGCTCCCCGCCACCCTGTTACGCGCGCTAGGCCCTGTCGGATTAACACAGTCTTTTGAATTAGCCCGCATTTCTCATACTGGTCGTTTTTGACGGCAGCCGACGTATGGGATGGCTGATGGGATGGCTGAGCCGATGAAGAAAATGGTGGTTGTGGGTTGAAGCGACCGGGTTTTAACTTTTACGAGTCCTGTTGGGGACGATGATCTTGGGGACGATGATCCCAATGGTGGGTTTGTGGGGTTATTGTGGCCGCGTCTTCTGGTTCGTCAGACTGTTGCGGCAGCGGTGAGTGCGGCATGGGCAGCGCGGTACTCGGCTTGGTAGGGGAAGGCCGAGGGCATGGCGAGCTTGACGCGGCGCACGCTGGTGCGCACAAGCGCGCCAATCTTTAGCAGCTTGAGGCGGATGGTGCCGCACGAGGCGCGGGCGAACTGAGTGTGGGCCGCGCTGATGCGGCGCAAGGCGCACAGCAGCACATAGGCCATCGAGGTAAACCACAGCCGCAACTGGTTGGCGCGCATCGTCTTGGCCGAGGTGCGATCAGCATAAAGGTCGAGCTGGCATTCCTTGATCCGGTTCTCCATCTCGCCGCGTGCGCAGTAGAGCTTCTCGTAGAGGTGCCGGGCCTCGTGTTCCTCGCGCCCCAGCGAGCTGACACCAACCGCGGATTGGCTTTGCCTGCGGTCCATTCCGCCTTGCCCACGACCCGCCGTTCCCGGCTCCAGCTGTTGGGGGTTCGCCAGCAGAAATCCTTGAAGCGGCCGGCCGGCTTTTTGGTTCTTTGGCTCTGCTCTTGCGCGGCGGTCAGTTCCGCCGCGATCTCGCCGACCAGCCGGCTGTTCTTGGCCAAGCCGAACAGGAAATCGACACCGTTGTTCTCGCACCAGGCCATCAACGCCTCGCGGGCAAAGCCCGAATCGCCACGCAACAGGATGCGCACCTTGGGCCAGCGCCGGCGGATCCGGGTGACGATCCGCGCCACCTCCTCAATGCTGCCGGCGCTGGCGTCGATGTTGGCTGGACGCAATTTGGCGGCCAGCAGATGCCGGCCGCAGAACACGTAAAGCGGCAGGTAGCAGTAGCTGTCGTAATAGCCGTGGAAGAAGCGCTCTTCCAGATGGCCGTGCAGCGGATCGTCGGTGGCGTCGAGATCGAGCGTGATCTGCGGCGGCGGCGGCCCATGGGCGTCGACAAACAGCTCGACAAACAGCCCCTCGATCGCCGCCGCGTCGTAGCTGATCTTGTGGTAGCGGGCGAGAACCCGACCTAGGGCGAGCAGGAAGGCAGCGCCTACAACGGGCATTTCGGCTGCACCTGTTACCACCCGCTTTTCGTGTTCAACCAGCTCGACGATGTGGAGCGCTGTGCCCTGCTTTCGGGGAACGTTCACAGCGCCGAGGGCTGGCGCGCGGTGCTGGAGCAGGTGATCGCCCGTTACCGGGACACTGTAAAGCGGCGCTATTTCCGCGGCGACGCGGCCTTTGCCAACCCGGAGATCTACGAGTTCCTCGAAGCCGAGAGTATGGGTTACGGCATCCGGTTGCCGGCCAACAGGGTCTCGCAGGACAAGATTGGATATCTGCTCAAACGCCCGGTCGGTCGACCGCCGCATGAGGTGCGCCGCTACTATGCCAGCTTCAGCTATCAGGCGCAGAGCTGGAAGAAGCCCCGCCGAGTGGTAGCGAAAGTCGAGTGGCATCCAGGCGAGCTTTATCCGCGGGTCGGCTTCATCGTCACCAACCTGGCGCGGCCAACCGAGCGCGTCGTGGCCTTCTACAACCAGCGCGGGACAGCCAAGCAATGGATTAAAGTAGGGCAAGGGCGCGATCAAGTGGACCCGGCTGTCATGCCGTTCCTTCGCCGCCAACGCCGTCCGCCTCCAACTTCATGCGCTCGCCGACAACTTCGGCAATTTCATGCGCACGCTGGCGATGCCCGAGGCAATTGCTCGATATTCTCTGACCAGCCTGCGCGAGGAGATGATCAAAATCGATAGCGTTCGCCGATGCCGGAATTGGAAAATGCCGGTTGAGACTGCATTCACGGGCCTTCATACGTGATCGCACGTATTGTCCTGGCGCAACAATAGCACTGATATCCGGGGAATGCCGATTAAGTAGTTTTGGTTGTACGCAGTGATCGCGTTCGACAGGGCCGTGGGATCGGTAGTCTGCTCCGTGACGACAGGTACTGCCGGCGACCCGGTGCTCGCCGTCTCGTACATTGTGTCGCCGAGAAAGATGAGCTTATGCCGTTTGCTTCACGACCGACCGTCAATTCGATGCCCGCGCTTTCCGCCCGCCGCCACACTGTCGTAAAGCTCCAGCCATTTTCGTAAAGCTCCAGCCATTTTCACGCGAGACCTCTAAAGCACGAGGCTTCGCGGTCAGCGCCCCAATAATTGCGTCGTCTTGCTCCGCTGTAATTCTGACACCGCGTGGCATTCGTGTCTAAATCCGGTCTGACGTTTGGTCAAATATACCTATAGATCATCACATTACTTTCATCAAATACTGCCACTTTGCCACTAGAGCGATTTCCGATCAGGTTGCATAGCCGGCGTTTTTGGAAGAAGTTGCGGCATTCTTGCGGCTGAAAGCGGTCGAGTGTTTGACCGATGAGTTGCCACACACCCTCACGGGTGCGCGCGTCGGCCTTGCGCAGCGCCGCCTTGAATTTGGCGAAGGCCTGCTGAGGTCTGGGCTGTAGGGCGGCAGGTAGACGAGCTGAGCGCCTTGTGCGGTGATCGCCTCGGCAACGCCGGCCGCCTTGTGGCTCGTTAGATTGTCGAGCATGACGATGTCCTTGGGCCGCAAGGTCGCGGCCAGAATTTGCTCGATATAAGCGCAGAAGCGCTCGCCGTTGATGGCGCTGTCAAAGACACAGGGCGCGGTGATCCCACTGGTCCGCAGACCAGCCACCGGGGTCGTCACCTTCCAGTGCCGACGCGGCACCGGGGTGAGAAGTCGCCACCCGCGGCCGGCGCGGCCATAGCGGCGTGCCATATTGGTGGCAGCCCAAGTCTCGTCGATGAAGACCAAGTGGTCGAGATCAAGCGCCGGCTGGCGGCGAATGAAGATCCGCCGCGCCTCGGCTACGTCGGAGCGATCCTGCTCGGCGGCGTGCAGGATCTTTTTTTTGAGCGTGATCTTTTGCGCCTTGAGAAAACGCCACAAACTCGCCAGCCCGACAGTGACCCCAGAGGCTGCCGCCAGCGCGCCGCGGATCTCCTGCAACGTCAGATCGGGCTGCTGGGCTACCAGCTCCAATACCGCGGCGCGGTGCTCGACCAGACGCGAACGGTGATCGCCCCCCATCGCACGCGCCTGCGCGTGACCTTCCACCCGCAATCGCTGCGCCCAGCGTATCGCTGTGCTGACGCTGATCCCAAACCGGCTCGCCGCCCCTCGCGCCGACGCCCCCGCCGTCAGCGCCGCAACCACCTGGTCCCGTAAATCCCCGAATATGGTGCCGGCACGTCGTCGCCCAACGATATGTTGCGTTCACAACTCTCGCCGATCAGCGTTTTCTTGAAAAATCCTTATTCTGCCGAACCTACTCGGTCGGAAACCGCTCTAATTGTGGAATTCCATGCCCCGCGGGCGCTTGTCAGCAATCCAAACTGGCGGCAACAACTTCCATGTCATTTAACCGGAGTGCTTGTCGATTGTCGCTGCGTTCCCGACATCATCCAGTCTTATTTCGGCAAAGACCCAATTAGTGACCTCCCCACGGCCCGAAATCTGGAGGACTAGGAAACACCACCGACTCGATCATCGCCTGGGTCTTCTCATCGAGACGCTTGAGAACAGCGTCGGCCGAAGGGGCCGCAGAAACAGCTACACCTTGCATTGCGCCCCCAAAATGCCCTGCTGGACCGGTGATCGAGAAGTTATTCCCAACCAACGGCCCGCATTCATATCCGGCCTGACGAAACGCTGCCGTAATTCGGTTCGCGTCTTTCAGATAATGCGGTTTGACAACGACCTGTGCTGAAAACTTTGACGGCTCGCTCACGGATTTTCTCCTTACTTGACCTTCCTCATGAACCTGCTGTTCGGGGCACTTACCACATTTCGACGGTAACCGCGCGGCCGCTTGCATGCATCAAACCAATTGCTGACCAACACTCGGAAGCAGCAGCCCAATGGCGCAGACCGTTGCTTGACGCGCGGATAAGCTAACCGTGGCATGTGAGATCGGGTACCACTCCTGGCACAATTATATGACCACCCACATTAGTGTCCGGTTAAAACGCGAACAGATTCAACTGGTTGCATTGGACGCCGCCGTAGGGTTTGTATTCGACTCCGGTAACCACCTGACAGAGCGCCGTTTTTTCGAAGAGCGTCACTGACAAGATTTGTAGCAATGTGTAGAGCGAAGCGTCGAGGTTAAGGCGCTTCCTAACGATGGCGACGAGGAGATAGATCGAAACGGCGATCCAGATTTGGGACTTCACTGCGTTCTCCGAAGTGCCGTAAAACCGCTTGATGCGCAGATGCTGCTTGACCCACTTGAAGAACAGTTCAACCTGCCAGCGCGCCTTGTAGAGCGCGCAGACGGCGGTTGCCGGCAAGGCAAACTGGTTGCTCAAGAAGACCAACATCTTGGAACTGTCAGCATCGCGGAAACGGATGCGGCGCAGATGGTCGGGATAATGCTGCTGGCTGTAGTACCCGTTGAGGGCGATGGTCTGGTCGCAGATGATCCCGGTGGTGCGATCGGTCGGCGCCGAATAGAGCCGGCGGGCGTCGAGATTCGACTTGGCGCGGGTCACGAAGAAGGCGCCGGCTTGGTGCAGAACGTGGAGCCGCTCGAAGTCCAGATATCCACGGTCCATCACGTAAATGGCACCGGGTTCGGGGATCAGCAGATCTAGAACATTGACGTCGTGCAACTTTCCGTCGGAGATGTGAATGAAGCTCGGGATCGCCCCGCGCAGATCGAGCAGCGTGTGTATCTTGACGGCAGCCTTGGTGGCACGGAAAGACGCCCACGGGAAAACCGACAAGCACAGATCGATTGTTGTCGAATCGAGCGCATAGGCCGTTTCGGTGAGTTCCACCCCGAAGCTCTCCACCGCATAGAGCTTTCTGGCCTGACGGATCAGCACCTGGGCGAAGTCGGCGTAAATGCGCCAGTCGCGGGCTTCGTTCGCGTCGGACAGCGTCGAGCGCCGAATCGGTTCGCGGAACCCCATGTGATAAAGCTTCGAGGCTTGGGCCGACAGGCAGGCTTCGATGTCTCTGAGACTTTCCCGATAGGTCAGTTGGGCAAACGCCATAACCCGGAAATGTTCGGCGCAGCGCAACGACTTGACGTCACGATCGCCATCATACCGCTCGACAATCCGCGCAAATGTCGTCCACGGCAAAAAATCCATCAGCTGGGCGAACAGGGTCTTGCCCGTATACATTGGCCTCTTCGGGAATGTCTCCCCGGAAAGTAGAACAGGAGGCCCCACCTCGTTCAAATCGACACCGCCTCTGTTCATTGCCCAAACCCGCGCCACCGGCTGCTTTCAGTGGTTCCGTCCTCCGTTTACCCGGACACTAGTGGGGCCAATTATACAAAAACGCCGAATAATAGAGGGAGGACACAATGGCCACAGCCTCGGCGCCCGGGGTCAATCTCTCTCAGGTCGCGCGCATCGTCAGCAGCTATGTGCGGCATCATCAGCTCGGACCAGATCAGCTAATCGGATTGATTGTGGC
>Ga0306923_10004002_pt1 | contig 14025 bp, 9 predicted proteins | sample sta12Can44000108_FD_203841 | JGI IMG/M metagenome (GOLD analysis project Ga0306923, IMG submission 203841) | Lab enrichment of tropical soil microbial communities from Luquillo Experimental Forest, Puerto Rico - statanox.12C.anox.44.000.108 (v2)... | ecosystem: Environmental > Terrestrial > Soil... | reverse complement strand
CAAAAATAGCTTGTGCCAGTTTTATTCTTTGTTTCATTCCGGAAGAATAATATCTTATCTGTTTACCGGCAGCTTTATCCATACCAATTTCAGCGAGAATATCTTTGATAGAAATATTTTGCAGGATGGGCTTAAACGAAAAATGAAATGCCAGAAATTCAACACCGGTCATTTCTTCAATCAATTCCAAATAAGGCGCAACAATGGTTATTTGCTGATGAATATTTTCTTCTTGCAATTGCATGTCATCCGTAATAAAATATTCAATTTTTCCTTCACTTTGTTGTGTGCTTCCTGCAATACATTGCAACAAAGTGCTTTTGCCACTACCGTTGGGCCCGGTAATTACGTAAGATTTTCCTGATTGAAAATGGAATGTAAAATGTTTGAATATCCAATCTCTGTTAAATCTTTTGCCTGTATCAGTTAGCCGGATATTCATTAAAAAATTTTAGCACAAAATAAAGCTATTCTTCTTCACTGCCGCCTTTGGTATATTTTTTAATAATGCCTCTTCCGCTTTCACGAATAAAAGTTACAATTTCATCTCTTTCATCACTGGCAGTTAATTCTTCTTCAATAAATTCCAATGCCTGAGAAACATTCATACCTTTATTAAAGATAATTCTGTAGATATCTAAAATATGATTGATTTTTTCCAGTTGAAATCCTCTGCGTTTTAATCCAACACTGTTCACGCCACCATAACTTAAAGGATTACGAACCGCTTTGATATAAGGTGGAACATCTTTGCTTACCAAACTACCACCTGCTATGTATGCGTGCTGGCCAATTTGTACAAATTGATGTACTGCACTAACACCGGCAATCCATGCCCAATCTCCCATAGTTACATGGCCCGCAATTTGAACGCTGTTACTGATGATACAATTATTACCAATAATACAATCGTGTGCAATATGGCTATATGCCATAATTAAACAGTTGTTGCCAACGGTTGTTTTCCAACGGTCTGATGTGCCGCGGTTAATGGTTACAAATTCACGAATGGTAGTATCATCGCCAATAGTTACAAAAGTTTTTTCGCCGGCAAATTTTAAGTCTTGCGGAACTGCACCCAAAACTGCTCCCGGAAAAACGCGGCAATTTTTACCAATGCGGGTTCCTTCCATTATGGTAACATTGCTTCCAATTCATGTGCCTTCGCCAATATGAACATCTCCATGAATTACGGTAAATGGGTCAATCTTTACATTAGGTGCAAGCTTGGCGTTAGGATCTATATAAGTGTAGGGATGTGTCATCCTGTTGTTTGGTTTTGTAGCTGCTATTGTTCTCATAGACAATATCAACATTAAAAAAGATGCCAGAAACTCCGGCAATTCTGCAAAAATAGAATTATTAGGATTATTTTATGAATTATCCCTTTTAAGCACTTGTGCAACCAAATCTGCTTCGGTGCAAACTTTTCCGCCAACGTACACGGTTCCCCTCATTTCGCAGATACCGCGGCGAATAGGAGCCGTTAGTTCCATTTTTAAGATCATTGTATCTCCCGGTACAACTTTTTGCTTAAACTTACAGTTATCAATTTTTATAAAATAGGTATCATATTGCCCTTCCGGCATTGCATTAATACATAAAATGCCTCCTGTTTGTGCTAATGCTTCAATTTGTAAAACGCCTGGCATTACAGGGTTATTGGGGAAATGGCCTTGAAAGAACCATTCGTTAAACGTAACATTTTTAATACCGATAATATGTTTGTCGGTTAATTCAACAACCTTATCTACTAGTAAAAAAGGGAAACGATGCGGTAATGTTTTTTCAATTTTTTCTAAATTGAAAACAGGAGGAGCTGCCGGATCGTAAACCGGAACACCTTTCATGTGTTTATTCTTGCGGATATATTGTTTAATTTTTTTCGCAAACTCAACATTAGTACTGTGCCCTGGGCGGTTTGCAATAATTCTTGCTTTAATTGGATAACCTATTAAAGCTAAATCTCCCACAACATCCAATAATTTATGACGGGCAGGTTCATTGGGGAAACGCAATTCCAGATTATTTAAATAACCTTCATTCTTTACCTCAATTTTTTCGCGTTTAAATGCTTTTGCCAAACGAGTCATTTCTTCTTCGGTAAGTGGTTTGTCTACCACAACAATGGCGTTATTGATATCACCGCCTTTTACCAAATCGTTATCCAGCAACATTTCCAGTTCATGTAAAAAGCAGAATGTTCTGCATGGTGCAATTTCAGATTTAAAATCTTTAATAGTTTTTAAACCGGCATGTTGTGTACCCAAAACGGGGCTGTTAAAATCAATCAGCGTAGTTATTTTGTAATCAATGGAAGGTAATGCCACCATTTCAACACGTTTTACATCATCGTAATGATAAATGTTTTCGCCAATGCTGTACCATACTTTTGCTGCTTCCTGCTGAAACACACCAACGGTATCAATTAAATTTGTAAAAGGTTCGGAACTGCCATCAATAATTGGTATTTCGGGACCATTCACTTCAATCAAACAATTATCAACACCCATTCCCACCAATGCGGCAAGAATATGTTCTACGGTGCTTATTTTGGCATCTCCTACTTGCAAAGTAGTTCCTCTGGAAGTATCGGTCACTAAATCGCAATCGGCTTTAATTACCGGTTGATTGGGTAAATCTACCCTCTGAAACTGAATGCCAAAGCCCGGGTTAGCCGGTTTCAGTGTCATATCAACAGTAACACCTGTATGTAAACCGGTGCCACTGATACTCACAGAACTATTTAAAGTATGTTGAAAATCCGGGTTAAAATTATTATCCATTTTTAAGAATTTTTGTATCGGCTGTTGTATTTAACTCAACAGTTGTTGCGTCGCACACTTGAGCTTTTGTTTAAGTATCGGCAAAAATAATGCTATAATTATTAATGAAAATTTAGTCGAGGTCAGAAGCTTTTTCAGTAGTTAATTGTTGAACCATTTTTTCTAATTCTAAAATTCTTTTTTCTAAATCGGGCAGATATCGTAAAACAGCCTGACTTCTTAAAGCACTGGTATAATCGTATGCCGGAGATCCGGTTACTGTTGTATTTGGCTTTTTAATAGATTTAGAAACACCGCTTTGTCCATTAATTTTGGTGCCATCGGCAATGATTATATGGCCAATTGTACCGGCCTGCCCGCCCATCATTACATTATTACCAACTTTTGTACTGCCACTAATACCGGCCTGAGCTGCAATTACAGAATTGTTACCTATTTCTACATTATGTGCAATCTGAATGAGGTTATCTAATTTGGCTCCTGCTTTAATAATGGTAGAACCCATGGTGGCCCTGTCTATTGTGCTGTTGGCACCTATTTCAACAAAATCTTCAATTACTACATTGCCAATTTGCGGAATTTTTTTAAAAGTACCGTCTGCCTGCGGTGCAAATCCAAAACCATCACTGCCAATTACCGTTCCTGCATGAATAATTACGTTTTTGCCAATGACACAATCGAAATATATTTTAGTTCCTGCATATAAAATGGTGTTATCGCCAATTTTTGCATTGTCGCCTAAAATAACGCCGGGAAATATTTTTACATTATTGCCAATTTTCGCATTTTCTCCAATAAAAGCAAAAGCACCAACAAAAACATTAGTACCCAAACTTGCAGTAGTGGCAATGTAACTGGGCTGCTGAATACCTGTAAGCTGATTGGTTTTTAATTCTTGGTATTTGGTAAGTAAGGTGGCAAATGCAGTGTAAGCATCCGGAACGCGAATAAGTGTGGCGTTTACTTTTTGCTTTAATTCAAGCCCTTCGTTGGTAATTATTATAGAAGCCTGTGTTGTATAAAGATATTCTTCGTATTTGGGATTGGCTAAAAAAGAAAGTTCTCCGGATACTGCTTCTTCAATTTTACCAAAAGAGCTTACGGTAACATTTCCATCTCCTTCAACCTTGCCATTGATTAATATGGCTATTTGTGCTGCACTAAATTGCATGATAAAAGGTTTAAAGCTTTATTTAATGTTGAAGGTTGTTTTCTGCTAAGCAGTAAACCTTAAACGCTAAATCTAAAACTCATAATGAACAAATGTAAAATTTTTTAACAGGTACAGAAATAGTTTGATGGATTAACGGATCGTCAATTGCCGTAATATCCTTTATACTGCCGTCCTTAAAAAGGATGTTAATTCTTTCGTCGGCTGTTTTATATAACGTATTATGAGCTTCGCCTGTAAAAACAAAATAAGATGTTTCTTGTGATGAAAGGTTTAATTGTTGGGTAGCTTCTTTTGTTTTTTGCTGCACTTCTTCAGCAGTAAACGCCTCTGATTGCAATTTGATTTTTAATAAGCGACGGTTTAATAATCGTTTACATAAATCGCTCAGCACAAAATCAGAATGAGTACTCCATTTTTTAACGGCAAATGATACATCCATATCATCCAGTTTGCCAAACTCCTGTAATGCGTTTTTATTTAATATTCCGTCAAATTCAAATAAAAAGAAATCCAATATCGCTCCGGTTTTTAAGCCGGTTATTCCTGTAGTATTTAATTCTTTCACACGTTTAACAACATTAACCAGCATCTTTTCTGCAGACAAAACTGTTTTATGCAGATACACTTGCCAGTACATTTGTCGCCTTGCCACTAAAAATTTTTCGATGCTGTAAATACCTTTTTCTTCTACCATTAATTCACCATCATGCACAACTAACATTTTTAAAATTCTGTCGTAACCAATTACACCTTCACTTACGCCGGTAAAAAAACTATCACGGGTTAAATAATCCATACGATCAACGTCTAATTGTCCGCTTACTAATTGGTGCAAGAATCTTTTTGAATATTGATTGGTGAAAATATCAATTGCCATTTGCAGTTTGCCATTTAAATCTTCATTCATTGCTTTCATTAATTCGAGACTTAATGTTTCATGACTGACACCCGGAATTAATTTATTTTCGAGAGAATGAGAAAATGGCCCGTGGCCAAGATCGTGTAACAAAATAGCGGCTTTAGCTGCAACAGTTTCTGCGTCTGTAATGATAGTGCCTTTGGCTTTTAATTCGGTTAACGCATTACACATTAAATGATAGGCTCCTAAAGAATGGTGCAAACGTGTATGAACGGCTCCCGGATATACCAAATATGCCAATGCCATTTGGTGTATTCTGCGTAATCGCTGATAATAAGGATGGGCAATGATATCGAATATCAATGGATGATCTATGGTAATAAAACCATAAACGGGATCGTTGATAATTTTTCTTTTATTGCCCATACTTGTTTTTGTTTTGTTAAACCAGCCGACAAATGTACAATTTGTAAAGAGATGAAATACTTTTAACGATAAATGTGAAATAAAAGTTTAATCTTTCTTTTTATTGAATAAAATATTTACCCATTTTTATTGTTGAATTATAAGCGGAACGTTGCAGTGTGCGACGCAAGTAAAGTTGTATAGAATTACTATAGCTGACATCATAAAAAAACAAACATGGCAATCGCAAAAATTATTTGGGTAGATGATGAGATTGAAAGCTTGCAATCGCAAAAAATATTTCTTGAAAATAAAGGATATGAACTGCAAACTTTTACCAATGGCTTTGATGTCATTGAATTTGTGAAAGACAATGCGGCTGATGTTGTGTTATTAGACGAAAGCATGCCCGGCATTAGCGGTTTGGAAACTTTACAGAAAATAAAAGAAATTAATCAAAATATTCCGGTGGTGCTGATTACAAAAAATGAAACAGAAAGTTTGATGGATGAAGCTATTGGCAGCCAGATTACGGATTATTTATTAAAACCTGTAAACCCTAATCAGGTATGGCTTAGCCTTAAAAAAATTATTGATAATAAAAGATTGGTGGCAGAAAAAACAACAACGGCATATCAACAACAATTCAGGGATTTATTTATGGCATTGAATGATAATCCTGATTACAACGGATGGATGGAGATTTATAAGAAATTAGTGTATTGGGAATTAGAGATGGAAAAAAGCGATAGCCCGGAAATGCGTGAAGTATTTGCATCGCAAAAAGACGAAGCTAACAGAGAGTTTTTTAAATTTATTTCTAAAAATTATGCGAAATGGATGGATCCCAAAACAGCAGATGCCCCGATAATGAGCCATAATTTATTGCAGTTTAAAGTATTGCCGCATGTTGAAAAAGATATACCTGTTTTTTTTGTTTTGATTGATAATTTAAGATTTGATCAATGGAAATCTATTCAACCCATTTTTGCAGAAAGTTTTAGGATACTGGAAGAAGAAACTTTTTATTCAATTCTGCCTACAGCCACACAATACAGCCGTAATGCTATTTTTGCAGGGCTAACGCCTTTGGGTATTGAAAAAAATTTTCCGGAACAATGGAAGAATGATGATGATGACGGAGGTAAGAATTTGTTTGAAGAAGAACTTTTGAAGAGCCATTTAAAACGATTAAAAAAAGATGGCTTCAAAACCAGCTATACAAAAGTAGTAAACCATAGTGATGGGCAAAACTTGGTAAATAATATTCATAATTTATTGAATAATGATCTGAATATTATCGTGTACAATTTCGTGGATATGTTGAGCCATGCAAGAACGGAAATGGAAGTGCTGAAAGAGTTGGCAAGTGATGAAACAAGTTACAGGAGCTTAACCAAAAGTTGGTTTGAACATAGCCCGTTACACCAGGCATTAAAAAAAATTTCCGATAAGAAAATTAAATTAATTGTAGCGACGGATCACGGTTCCGTCCGGGTTAAAACTCCGTTTAAAGTTATAGGCGATAAGCAAACTACTGCTAACTTGCGGTACAAGCATGGACGTAATTTGAATTATGAACCGAAAGAAGTACTTGCCTTTAAAGACCCGAAGGAAGCGGGTTTGCCGGTGCCAACCGTAAATTCATCTTTTATTTTTGCCAAAGAAGATGGATACCTATGTTACCCAAATAATTACAATCATTTTGTAAACTATTATAAAAACAGTTTCCAGCATGGCGGGATAAGTTTGGAAGAAATGATTATTCCAATCATTAAAATGAGCAGTAAATAATCCCTGTTTGTCATCCGACTGTCACTTTATTTTTACTGATTTTGTAAATCGTTTTTCCCGAAGCGGCAATGAATGCGGATTTATTCGTTCAACATTTGCATCAAAATTTATGATGCTTATGAAATGGATTATTAACGACCGAACACTATTAAGTCTTCTTCTTAGTTTTTTTGTTACGATAAATGTATTTGCGAGTAATAACGATATTGAAAATACAGGATCAATTTACGGAAAAGTAACTGCTTCCGACGGAAGTCCCGTTCAAGGTGCAACAGTTCTTCTTAAAGAAAAAAATAAAACTATATTAACCGATGAGAATGGTGAATTTGAATTTAAAAAAATACCTCACGGTAATTATGTTATCCAAATTTCCATGATAGGAAATCAAACAATAGAAAAAACTGTTGTTCTTTCAAGTGCCAAAACATCCGTTAGTTTTCAATTGAAAATATCCGTGAATGAATTAAAAGAAGTAACAGTCAGCAATGCAAAATATAAAACAGGAAATGTTTCTTCTACATTGCGATTAACCACTCCTATTATTGAACTGCCGCAAAACATACAAATTGTTACTAAAGGTGTATTGAATGATCAACAAATTTTTGATATGCTGGAAGGCATTCAACGTAATGTAAGCGGTGTACAAAAATTGGAACATTGGGATAATTACGCTTATCTTAATATGCGTGGTACACAATTGACAGCTTTTAGAAACGGTATGAATGTAAAGATGCCTTGGGGTCCTTTAACCGAAGATATGAGCATGGTGGAAAGAATAGAATTTGTAAAAGGTCCCGCAGGTTTTATGCTGGCAGCAGGTGACCCCAGCGGCTTTTACAATGTGGTTACCAAAAAACCAAGCGGATTAAATAAAGGTGAAGTAAGCCTTACATTAGGAAGTTTTGATAATTACAGGGCAACTGCCGATGTTGATACAAAATTATCTAAAGACGGCAAGTTGTTGTTCAGATTAAACGTGATGGGAGAATTAAAAAATTCTTTCAGAGACTATGAATACAACAACAGGTATTCAATTGTTCCTGTTTTAAAATATTTAATTGACAGCAATACTTCCGTTACATTGGAATATACACACCAGTTTTCGCAAATGAGTGTGATAGGAAGTAATTATGCTTTTTCAAAACGCAAGTATGCCGATTTGCCTGTAAGCTTCACCACAGCCGAACCTAATTTAGATCCAACAAATATTAACGACAGAAATGTAATGGTGAACTTTCAGCATAAATTCAATTCATCATGGAAATTCACTACACAGGCTGCTTATTTTAATTACAGCCAAATTGGTCAAAGCATTTGGCCTTGGGCAATTTCATCAACCAACGACAGTTTAATGCAACGGGGAATCAGTATTTGGGATGCACTTGGTTTGAATAAATTAGGTCAGATGTTTTTAAACGGCGAAGTAGCTACCGGAAAAGTATTACATAAAATTTTAGCCGGCGTTGATATGACTCACAAAGATTATTATGCCGACTGGAATCAGGGAGCAGCTTTGGGTACGCCCGATTTTAATATTTACAAACCTGTTTACGGAACAATTGCGGCGGCTAATATTCCTAAATGGGACAGAAGCCTTGATATTCGTATTCGCGGCGTTCATTACAACAATGCATCACAATCATTTTACGTGCAGGATGAATTGGCTTTCTTCAATGATAAATTACGTTTAACCGTTGCAGGCCGCTATTCTAAATTATCAACCATTGACCCTTACAGCGGAAATACCGATAAAAGCAAATTCGTACCAAGATTTGGATTAAGCTATTCGTTCAATAAAAGTGCTTCTGTTTATGCTTTGTACGACCAGGCATTTGTTGAAAATCCCGGTGCCGATTGGCAGGGAAAAAGTTTCGATCCTATCACTGGCGATAATATAGAAATGGGGATTAAAAAAGATTTCTTTGGCGGAAGATGGAACGGTGCTTTATCTGTTTACAAAATAATTAAAAACAATGTGCTTACAACCGATTTGGATCATACCAATTCATCAGGACAGTTTGTTTACAGCAGGGAAACAGGTCAGCAACAAACAAAAGGTGTGGAAGTTGATATTAAAGGAGAAATCCTTCCCAATCTTGAAGTGGTAATTAATTATGCTTTTACCGAAGCAAAAGTAACCAAAGACAGCGACCCTAAAGTGGTAGGCAACCAGGTTGCAGGATCTACAAAACATATTCAAAACTCATGGTTAAGCTATAAAATTTCAGAAGGAAATTTAAAGGGTTTGAAATTTTCACTCGGTTACCAATATTTAATTGGTCGCTCTTCATGGTATATTTTCGATAACAGTCAAAATTCATTGCCCGATTATTTCAGATTAGATGGCGGTATTTCTTATCAAACAGGAAAATATGCTGTAAACTTTAACGTCAATAATATTCTTAATAAATATTTATATTCCGGAGCACCTTATTACGGAATTTATTACTGGCAGGCTGAACCAAAATTAAACAGCAGAATAACCATTACTTATAAATTTTAAAATTACAATTGACTGTTAAAACTTTTATTGGTAAAGTACATCTATGGCTCGGACTTGTGTCCGGGCTTATAGTTTTTATAGTAGCCATTACAGGATGTTTATTTTCTTTTCAGAAAGAAATATCAGATGCAATTTATCATAAAACAATTTTTATTACTCCGCCGAAACATGCACAAACATTGCCTTTGAGCGTTTTGCAACAAAACGCACAAGTTGTTTTAACTGCACAAAGACCTATTAATTATATTACTGCACATAAGGATGAATCGAAAGCTTGGGAATTCATGGCTTATAAAACCAATGAAAAAGCAATTACCTATTGGGGTGCTGTTGAATATTATACCTCTGTTTTTATTAATCCATATACAGGCGATGTTACAGGAGTTAGAAATTACAAAAACGATTTCTTTTACATCATCAAATATTTGCATTGGAGCTTATTGCTCGGCACACAATACGGACAGCCGATTGTTGGATGGAGCACTCTCATTTTTGTAGTTCTTTTAATCAGCGGATTGGTTTTATGGTGGCCTAAAAAATGGAACAGAGCTGAAAAGCAAAAAGCTTTTACTATTAAATGGAAAGCGAAATTTAAACGCTTGAATTATGATTTACACAATGTGCCGGGCTTTTATAGTTTGCTGATTGCATTGATACTTGCATTAACAGGATTGGTATGGTCTTTCAAATGGTTTTACGGATTAACGTATGTGGTGGCAAATGGTTCTGCAAAATTGCCCGATTTTAAAAATGTACAATCCGATACCACAGCCCGATATTCTGCCTCTGCTAATGATATTGCATTTTCATTTGCAAAAAATAATATGACTGATGCTAAACGAATTGGTATCTCCGTTCCCGAAACAAAAAGCGATGTTATCAGCATTTACGGATACCCTTACAACGAAGTTTATTACGGGTTTGAACAAATGCAGTTCGACCGATATTCAGGTAAATTATTAAATGCAAGAAAGCATAAAGAAAAAAACGGAGGCGAAAAATTTCTTGAAATGAATTATGATATTCATGTTGGAGCTATTGGCGGCATTACCGGAAAAATCATTGCTTTTATTGCAAGCCTTATTGCTGCTTCATTACCTGTAACGGGGTTTATTATTTGGTTAGGAAAAAAAAGAAAAACATCTTTTAAACCCAGATAAATAATTTCTTAGTTGTAACATTAAATTTCCCGATTCTATAAATCGTTTTCCTGAAACGGCATCTCATTCTTTTCATAGCGTTTCAACTTTGTGAAAATAAATGTTATGAGAAGAATGAGTTGTATAAAAGCTATTTGTTGTGTTTTAATGATGTTATTTTCTGTTGAACTATGTTTTGCGAATAGCGAAGATGAAAGTGGCGGAGTAATAAGCGGTAAAATAATTACAGCAGATAATAAGCTGGCAGAAGGTGTAATTGTTGTATTGAAAAATGCAGAAACAAAACGAACTGCAATTACAAATGAAAATGGATTTTTTGAATTTTCAAATCTTATCAAAGCAGATTATGAAATTGAAATTTCATTTATAGGTTACGAAACAATTCATCAAAAAATATTGTTTCAACAAGGTAAAAAAATTAATCTTTCTTTTCAATTAAAAATATCGGAAAAACAACTACAGGATATTATTGTAGAAGCGGTACAAAAAAAATTATCTGCAGGGAAATTATCTGTTGCCGAGAAAGATATGCCACTTACAACTGGCATTGTAAATAACAAAATAATTACCGATCAGCAAGCGATTCGTCTAGGCGATGTGGTAAAAAATGTTCCCGGGGTTTCATTAGTACAAACACGTTTTGGTGTAAATGAAACGTACGGTGCAAGAGGTTATATTATAGGCATAACTGGCGGTGCAGGCGGCGGAAGTATTTTTAAAAATGGACTGCCATACAATATTGCAGGTATGCCGGAGGCTGCAACAGTAGAGTCTGTTGAAATTATAAAAGGAAGTTCGGCTTTTCTATATGGCAGCTCATCAGGCGGATTAATTATAAATATGGTGAGCAAAAAGCCTAAATATAATTTTGGCGGTAATGTTTCTTTATTGATGGGAAGCAATCAGCAATACAAACCTGTTGTTGATATGTATGGGCCAATTACTAAAAACCTGGCATTTAGAATTGTTACTACTTATGAGAATGACAAAAGCTATCGTGATAATGTAAAAACAATTCGTACTTATATCAATCCGTCTATAATGTATAAGTTCGGAAAAAAATCTTCTTTAGTTGTGCAGGGAGATTATTTGAATGCTCAATTAACCCCAGATCCTGGCATTGGGTTATTAGACAGCGGCAGGGTTTTAACTAAAGCTATTCCGCGTTCAAGATTTCAAAATGTTTTGTGGGGCTATAATAATGTAATACAAAGTTCAGTATCGGCAATGTTTAATCATACGCTGAACGATAAATTTACTTTTAATGCTTTGGCATCTGTTCAAAATACAGATGTAGATTCTTATGGGTGTGGTAATTTAAATACGGCAAGTAAAAGTGGTATTGTTGCTCGCCCTTTGTCAAAGGCGCATGGCATTGAAAAAGATTATGCTGCACAAATGAATATTGAAGGAAAGTTAAATATTAAAAACATGGAGCATCATTTTTTAGCAGGTGCAGATTTTACAAATATTGTTACTTATACAGATGCGTTTAATTTATTGAATGCAAACGGTACTGCTTTAAAAACATACGATACTGTTAATTTGCTGAATCCTTTGCAATATGTTCAAAGAACGGATGTACCCGGTGCAGTAAAAGTTTCTGAAATAACAGCTCCTTCAAACCGTGCAGGTATTTATGTACAGGATTTAATAAGTATTACCCACAAATTAAAATTATTTCTGGGGTTCAGATATACTTACCAGGCAACTGTTCAAACAAGTATTGATAGTATGGCAACTGCTACACGTAATGCGGTTTCAATAAAAGGGTCTGCACCAACAACAGAGTATAACGTAATTTCTCCCAAAGCAGGATTGGTATATCAACCAACAACAAATACATCTTTCTATGCAAGCTATGCAAACAATTTTACAACCAATACAGGTGTTGATGTGAATGCAAATTTATTGCCTGCTTCTATTATTAATCAATATGAAGTAGGTGCTAAAAATACTTTGTTCAATGGAATGGTTTCTGCTAACATTAGTATCTATAAAATTATCAACAGCAACCTGGCACAGCAAGCACAATATAAAGCAGATGGGGTAACGCCTAATACAGATGCGAATGTAAAAACGTTAAATGGCGAAACAACAAGCGATGGCGTGGAGGTTGGAGTAAATGGTACTTTATCTAAGAATTTTTATTTTTTAACCGGGTATGCTTATAACTACATTCGCTTTACGCATACATCCGGTGCAAAAGGCTCTAATATCGAAGGAGAGCAATTGGTAAACGCTCCATCCAGTACAGCCAATGCAAGTATTTTCTACACATTTACCAACAAAACACTGAAAGGGTGTAAGTTGGGTCTTACAGGATTTTATACGGGTACCCGTTTTGGAGGATACAATAATACTGTTGGTCAGTCTGTGCTGGGTAGCCGTATGGTTTCATTATCAGATTTTGCAACGATAGATATTTCTGCCGGATATTCATTTAAAAAAGCATCTGTAATGGCTAAATTTTCTAATATTTTTAATGAATTGAATTATTTGGTTCACGACAATTACAGCATTACCCCTATTGCGCCAAGGCAATTATATGTAACAATAAATTATAAGTTTTAATGTGGATAAATAGGGCTTTACCAACGCTGCTTCATTGTTACTTTTGAAGTGTAATTAATGAAGCGGCATTCTCTATGAAATACACACAACATAACTTAGATAAACTGGAAGATGTTTTAGGAGAAAGTGATTATACTGTGCGTTATGAACGTGGCACTTTTCAGAGTGGCTGGTGCTTGCTGGAAGCCAAGAAAATTGTGGTGTTGAATAAATTCTTAGATGTTGAAGCCAGAATGAATACTTTGTTTGAATTAATTCCGCAATTGAATATCGACATTGATAAACTTACCCACGAAAGTCAGAAATTATATCTGGAAATTATTGCAAAAGCTCCTGTATCGGAAGAATAAGTGGTATCATTTTTTTTCAATGAATGTTTCTTTATTTTTGAATGGTGAGTGCATCATCTTTAAAAATAACTTTTTTGGGAACTGGTACCAGTAGTGGTGTTCCTATGATTGCCTGCAACTGCGAAGTTTGCTCTTCTTCAGACCCGAAAGACAACCGGTTGAGGAGCAGTATCTTGATAGAATCTGCAACCACTACTATTGTAATTGATTCAACGCCGGATTTTCGTTTTCAAATGTTGCGGATTAATAACCGAAAATTAGATGCAGTTTTATTTACACATCCGCATAAAGATCATATTGCCGGTTTGGATGATGTTAGAGCATATAACTATTTTCAGAAAAAACCGATGGATGTATACGCAAATGCACTTACTATAAAAGGGCTACAGCGTGAATATGAGTATGTTTTCAGCGAAAAAA
>Ga0306923_10004001_pt1 | contig 14025 bp, 12 predicted proteins | sample sta12Can44000108_FD_203841 | JGI IMG/M metagenome (GOLD analysis project Ga0306923, IMG submission 203841) | Lab enrichment of tropical soil microbial communities from Luquillo Experimental Forest, Puerto Rico - statanox.12C.anox.44.000.108 (v2)... | ecosystem: Environmental > Terrestrial >... | reverse complement strand
TCATTCTGGCGGTGCTGCTGGCCGGGCCGGCGATTTTCGCGCAATCCGCGCCTCCGGTTCTTTCCGGGGACTTCCAGTTTGTGGGCTCATCAAACGCGGGAGCGCTGTCCTTCCAACCAGTCTTCTATCCTGTACTCCTCGTGCCACTGGGAAAGCATTGGTTGATTGAGTCTCGAGCCGACTTGCAGGGTTTCATCTCACGAGAAAACGGTAAGACGGGGCCATACGAGGCGTCTTTCGTCAACAGCCTCGATTACCTGCAAGTAGATTACATCGCCAACGCGCACGTCACGTTTACGGCGGGCCGATTTTTGGTCCCTTTTAACATGTTTGGGGAAAGGTATTCCGCGGCCTGGGTCCGCAATCTGCTGGACTTTCCTATTATTTACCCCATTGGCACGCGCACTTCGGGTTCGAGCAACGGATTTATGCTTCGTGGCGTTATCGCCGCGCAGGAAAACTGGGAATTGAACTACACCGCTTACTTTTCGGCCTTGAGCACGATTGAAAATCTGCAGTCCGGCCGCGCGGCAGGGGGGCGCATGGGGATGTTTTTTCCCCACGCAGGATTCGAAGTTGGCGGGTCTTATCAACGATTTTTACAGAATGGAGACTACAACGCTACTGGCGCATATTTCAGCTGGGAACCGTTGCCGATTCCTTTGGACACTCGAGGGGAATTCGCCTACTCGCCAAACGGACAAGGTTACTGGCTTGAAGGAGCGTACCAACTTTCGAGAGACAGAAGTTACACGACGTGGTCGAGTCGCCTTCAACTGGTTGCTCGGGTGCAGCAGTTCTTTCGCGGAAAAATCGCCCCGCAGGATTTTCTTCCGGCGGCGGATACCAATCGTGTGGATTTTGGGCTGAACTATTACTTGCCTCACGATGTGCGTCTCAACGGCAGCTACGGAAGGCAGTACAGCTCGACGGGTAATTTCAACTCCTGGAACTTTCAGATTACCTACCATTTTCTGTTCCCACTTCTGCCAGGAGGACCGAAATGAAGATTCGGTTTGTATTGATCGGCATGGTGTTGCTCTTGGGTTGCTCGGGCGTGGGAGCTCAGCTGGCAGAAAACAAGTCCGCCAAGGCTGCGCCGGCTGCCAAATCCCCTTCTTCGTCGAAGAGCGATCAAGGCGCGAGAAAATTCCAGATGAATTGTGGCCGTTGTCATAAGGAACCGGAGGATCTCTCTCCCCGTGAAGCTCGAACGGCGATTCGCCACATGCGAGTGCGAGCGATGCTGAGTGCGGAAGACGAACAACTGATTCTCAAGTTCCTCGCTCCGTGAACCACGGACGCACAAGGAGGAAGAAACAATGAAACGAAGAATGCTCATTCCAATGTTCTTGACTGTGGTGCCATTTCTTATAGGGTCCGCCGCTGGTGGCCGCAGGCAAAACATCCGGACAATTGAAATTGCCGCGAGCCGCTTTGCCTTCGAGCCGAATGAAATCACGGTCAAAAAGGGCGAAGAGGTCATCCTCGCTGTCCATTCTAAGGACGCGAACCACGGCCTGGTGATTGAGGACCTTGGCGTGCGAACTGAAATCCCCAAAGGACAAACCGGCAGTATCACCTTGAAGCCGGAAACCGCCGGCGACTTCGATGGTAAATGCGCCCACTTCTGCGGGGCGGGTCACGGTTCCATGACTTTTGTCGTTCACGTAGTCGAATGAGCGAGGCGATGTCGCGCAGTACTTCACTACTCTTGCTTGCTGCGGCCACTGCCTTGGCCGGTTGCAAGGTGTCTCCCCCAGGCAAATGGGAAACCTCGGCCATGACGCGGGCGAAACATTCTGTATTCGTCAGGGGAAAGGAAAACAAAAACCCGTTAGCGGATACTACCCAGAGTGCCGAAAACGGAAAGGTGGCGTTTTCCCATTACTGCGTAGCGTGCCACGGGCTTGATGGCCAGAACACGGGTGTGCCCTTCGCGGATCGCATGTCTCCGCCTGTCCCGTCATTGAAGTCGGCGTCGGTTCAAAGCTATACCGACGGCCAATTGAAATGGGTCATCCAGAATGGGATTGCCCCCTCTGGCATGCCTGCGTCGAAGGGAATACTCACGGACAACGAAATGTGGACGATTGTGGTCTATCTTCGCCATTTGCCCGAGGCGGGAAGCTTGGGCGAGCCCGCATTCTACTCGGGCGATGAATCAGCATCGCATTGCCAGACAGCGGTCAGTCATTCACGGTAGTGGAGAGAACAAACGCAGCGGTTGCACATCGGATTGCTGACAACATCCAGTCCCTCTCGAAAAGCACGCGCGGTGTCACTATTCAATACAGTTTCCAGGCTACCGTCGCGCAGATTGCCGATGGGTTTGTGAAAAAAACACGGCCGCACCGTGCCATCGATCTCTACAACAGCAGAAACCCAGGGTGCATTGCAGACCGGTGATTCGTTTTTTTCCAGGCCGAGATGCGAGCGAAAATGCCGCGCAATTCGTCGAAGCTTTTCCGGCGATTCGACAATAAAACTGCCTTCCGGCTCCTTTACCTGAATTTCGACGAGGTGCTCGATTTCCGCTTCCAATACCGCCAGTTCCGCAAGGGTAAGTCCGATTTCCGATTGGCGACTCACCGGCCAGACCAGCGGGCGATTGAAGGCCGTGGAAGCAAGATCCGCAGCGAGAAAGGAAATCGCACTCAGTCTAAGAATTCGCGCCGCCTCTACTGTGGCGCAAAGAGAGTGGTGATTTGCTTTCTGGACCGTGCAACGTGCGCTGATCTGAATATCGTTGCGGAGTCCCCTGAGCGCGAGGACTCCAGATTGAATAAGTGCAAAGGCACCTTCGACTCGTCGAATAGCGTCATGAATTTTGGGCGGCCCATCCAGCGAAACAATCACGTCATCGAAGCTCTCCGCAACTCCCGTGGCTAGTTTTTGCAGAAGCAAACCCGTCGTCAACAGCGTCAGGCGAATCCCTTCATTGCGCAACATGGAACAGACCGCGGGAAGCTCAGGATTCAGCAATGGCTCTCCACCGGTAAGAACAACCCAACGCACACCCAATCGGCGAATGGAGGAAAGGTGCGGCTCAAGATCCTGGGCACGAAATTCATGTCCTTCTCGCGTCTTCCAGATGTCGCACATGACGCAGCGGCAGTTGCACAAGGAGTGCGCATGGACAACAAGAACGGGGAGGGTTCGGATCACATGAGGACGGCCGTACTCCTCGGAGCGCCAGGCCGGCGCCTCAAGATTCGATGCCAAGGCTCACCAATTTTCCTCCCAACCGGATTTTCCCGGGGAGATGAGGTGTGGTTTCGTCGAAAAGCTCATGAAGCGGGGCACGAATCCATCGCACAATGCCATCCATGGATAGCGGCAGCATGCCAGAGACTTTCCCGGCGGGCAGTCGGCGAATAAGTGCTTCTGATGCCAGTTGTACCTGGCCCCCGATGACCACCAACTCGACATCCCGGTGGGAAAGAGTGACCAGAGTCTCAGCTGGAGAGAGTCCTCGATCCCGAACGGCCACGATGTCGGCTCGCGCTCCAATGCGTAAAGTACCTTCACCATGCCGGAGGCGAAGAAGCTGCGCCGCCCCCTCCATCACGTAAGTGAAAAGATCATTCGCGGCGATTCCCACGATTTCATGTGCGTAGCGAATTTCATCCAGGAGATCGCCCTGCGCCGTAAGCGGCGAATCGCTACCCAGGGCAAGCAGGGGGAACGATTCCAGTTCCTTTCCCGACAAGGTTCTGCCGAACAGAAACGTGTTCGAACTGGGGCACCAGATGAGCCCTGCGCGGGCGTTGCGCAGCAAAGCTCTACCTTTCTTGCCAAGTCCGAGCCCGTGAACAATCACGGTTGTCTCATCGAGCGCCCCGGCGCGCTGCAGCGTATGGATTTCCTCTGCGCTCGCCTCATCCACCCCTTCCGCTAAATGAACGATGAAAGGCTGCCCTTGCAGTGTTTCGCGTTTTTTCTTCGCGAGATCTCCATCCAGGGCAACGGAATGAGCCCAACCAAATTCTCGAAGCACCCGGACGGCGAATTCTTTCCCAAACACATCCTCATAGGGATTGTGGTGACAAACTGTCGTGACTCCGCACAGGAGATTGCGGATGCCGCCCCACCACAGCCGCACATTCCGCTGCACCTCACGGTGTTGCGCGATCGGCGAACGCCCAGGTTGGTGAATGTCCTCTGCCCATTCCAGAAAATTCCGGTAGCCTCCCTTTCCGAGGCGTGGGAACAATGCAAATTCCAGGTGATCGTGCGCGTTGACCAGGCCTGGCAGGAGGAGAAACCCTCTCAGATCCACGTCGATTCTGGTGTTTCCTTCATGGCAAATTCGTTTACTGGCGTTCCCCAGAAACGCTAGGCAACCTTCTTCAAGAACGGTTTCACCCGAACAACTCTCTTGCGGGCTGAGGGCGATTCGTGCTCCGCGAAGCGTGACGATCGAATCGCGCGATTCACCCAGTTCTGTCGCTGATCGAGGCGTCCTAACCGGCTGCACTTGAAGGACATAAATCGCCGGATGCCGGGAAGCCAGCGAAAAGCTCTGCTCCTTCCCTGCTCGTCTGAAAATCTCTCGCTCTGCAGGGCCGAAGTGCGGTTCCAGACAAGCGTGAATACGAAGACCTTCTCGCTCACAACAAGCGATGATTTCGTTCACGGGCCGATTGTGTGTTTGAATTTCGTGAAAGGAACCGCCCGCTTGAACTCCCCGCCGCCATTGCAATGCAGATACGGTGCAAGGATGAAGATCCGTAAGGAAGACGGAACCGCCGGGGCGCAGCATTCTGTGGATACGGCCCAGAAAACTGGGCATATCTTCGATATAACTCAACAAAAAGTTGCACAGAATCAAATCGGCCGATGCAGGCGGGTACACCAATTGATTACAGTCGCCCTCTAAGTATTCGGCCGCGCCGTCCGTCTTCTCTCTGGCGATAGCCAGCATTTCCGGAGAGCAATCCACGCCGACAAGGCGGTGAGGCCTTCGTGTTTTCAAAATCTCTAACCAGCGCCCTGTGCCGCAGCCGAGATCAACGACGTCCAGCCCCGAAGCCATCGGCAAGAGCGGCGCAAGAACGCGCCGTTCGAGAGCCAGCATCGGGTTCAGCTCTTTGTCGTAACTGCTGGCCCACAGCCGGTAGCCATCCCTTGGAGTCAGATAACTTGTGGAAGGCTGAGTAGACATGCCAGACGCCCGTGTCGCTTACAGGCTCTCCTGCTTGGGCTTTCGCAGGCTGATGAACTGATGTGCCCAGCGCAATTCTCGAGGAAACGTATAGATGCGTGAGGCATACCGCCAGGCGCTCAGCGATTGCAGCAAAGTACGGCTCCACCGGGGAGCGCGAATATCCTGGACCGTGGGCCAGCGCGAGCTGATTACAACCTCAAAATTGTCTATCAACTTTTTCGTCTTGTGCTTCAACCACGGCGTGTTCGGATCAATCCGAAGCGTAAAGTCCATCCAACGTTTCGTCGCCCATTCTTCGGGAGTCGAGGGGAACGTGACCTTGCCGTCGATCTCGCCGTACATGGACGTTCTTTGCGGCACAGGCGTGTAGTGATAGATGATAATCTCCGAGCGCGAATTGATCTCTTTGAGTTTTCGGATGAACTGAAGTGTCTCCCGCGTGTCTCGCTCCGGGTCCCGTGGGTTTCCAATCACAAACGAAAACTCCGGAATAATCCCGAATTCCTTGATGCGCTGCGCGACCGCTAGCGTCTGTTCCGTGGTGATGTCCTTTTGCATCTCCTTCAATACCCAGTCGGAGCCGGACTCCGCACCAAAAAAGATCATCGTGCATCCGGCGCGCTTTATAGCCTGCAGCGTCGCGTCCGAATACCGGTTGAAGATGTCGATCCGCGCCTCGCACCACCACTGCATGCCAAGCGGCGCGATACGCTCGGCAAGTTCCACGGCGTGACTCTCGCGGAGGAAAAAATTCATGTCGTAAAACTGAATGGAGTCCGCTCCATATTTTGTTTTCAGATGGCGGAGGATAGCTTCGGTTCGAACGGGGCTTTCCATCAGCTCCCGGGTGCCGTAAGCGGCATGCACGCCGCAAAAACTGCAACGAAAGGGGCAACCGAGGCTGGCGTGGTGCGCCGCGGTCCTCTTCCCAAAAAACGAAGGGCGAAGGTACCTCTCGACCGGCACGCGATGGAACGGGGTCCACGGATATGCATCCGGGCTCTTCATCAGCCTTTCCGGATTGTGCCGGTGCAATCCAAAAACATCTTTGAAAGATAATCCGGCGATTCCTTCGAGCGCCCGCTTTCCTCGGATCGCCTCAATGAGTTCGAGCAGCGTCTCCTCGCCTTGCCCTCGAACGGCATAGTCCACATAGCGTGCATTCAAAGCCGCGTCGCAATAGATGGACGGAAAATATCCACCCCACACGATGGGGATTTCGGGGTGCAGTTTACGAATTTCCCGGCAGCTTTCCATCGCGGCAACCATTTGTGGGCCGGGCATGACCGTCACGCCCAGCAATTTCACTTTGTGCTCACGGATTAATTCCAGAATTTTCTCGGTCGCGTGATCTGTAAGGTTGCCATCTACAATTTCGTATTCTTCGCGCCCTTCGAGCACAGCCGCCAGCGCCATCACCGACAGCGGAAACCGCCGGTTGCGCGGCTTCGTGGCACGAGGGTTGAACAAAATAATCATGGCGCTTTCACCCGCGCCATGTAGATTCGAAATTCCGCAGGCTCTCGCCGCCTCCTCCACTTCGCGAGATGTGGGCGCAGAGCCCAGCGAAACCCGTACCACGGTCGGTGAATTTCCCACTCGATTTCGTGTTGGACTTCCAGCGCTGCAAGCCGTTCATCCGTCAAGTACTCACAGCTCGACAAACTGTCGGAAGCGAATCCAAACTGCCTTTGGAATTCTCCGCGGCGTTCCTTCAACATTAGCTGGCCGTACTCTTCCTGGCTGTACCAGGGGGTATCCGCGATGATGATCATGCCGCCGGGACGCACGCAACGGATCGCTTCCGCCAGCGTTTGTTCATAATTCTCCGAGTAGTGAAAAGACGCGTTGAAAATGGAACAGTCGAATTGATTTCCGGCAAAGGGAAGCCGGTCCAGCTCAGCCTGGAAGCGCGGGAATAAATACGGCAAAACTACGCGGTAATGCGAAGCTGCCGCAAGTCCGTCACCCTGATTCATCAGGAGATCAACGGCTACCGGCCGGTGCCCCAGTCTTGCAAGCCGGTAACTCAACCATCCGTTTCCAGCCCCAAGATCGAGAATGGACAGGGGGCTGTTCGGGCCATGGCTAAGCAGGGGGAGGATGGATTGCTGTATGTATCGGTAAGTCTTCGAACGGATCGACCATTGCCAGGAGTGTCGGCCAGTCACATCGCGGTGCGGCAAGGCAAGATAAAATTGCGAATTACTGCTGTCGCGCCCTTCTCTTTCCCGAACAAGCCCATACTCCTTCATGAATTGTCTAAAGTAGTCTTTTCGTCCGGGGAGCAAGGCCATCCAGATTCCCTGGCTTTGCGCGATTTCCCACGAGCAGGTTTTGCAGACAATGGGGTCCAGTTCGTTCGCAAGCGCTCCATACGGGAATGTTTGCATCGAGCTCTCACAATTTAGGCAACGCAACCGCAGCCCGGGACCAAAATGCGGGTGGCGTCCTGGGACTTCTACGCCGCGGACGTCTTCCTTCTGCTGGATTTCGGCGCTCAATTGCGGCATCGTTCGAACTCCAAAAGCACGTGGTCTCCGGCGTCTCGCAAGAGAGGCCACTTCGCAAATGCCCTATCCAGATTCCGCAGAAACGAAAAAGTTCTTCTGTGTGCGCGCATCCAGTTCTCGACATACGAGGGCGGCACAAAAAGTCCGATGGCTCGGCGGGTTTCCAGTCGAAACCAGGGCGCAAAAGCGGCTTTCATCTGGCTCACGGTTGGATAGGAAACGGAAATCGTCAAGTCGTCAAATCGCGCTATGGCTTTCCCCGAAACTCGCCGGAATGCCTTTTCCCCCTGCCCATGTACCAGGAACCAAATCCATTATCCGATGCATACGCGGCTCGAAAGGCACAACAACACACGCCCTCCTGGTTTCACAAGAATCCCCAGATCGTGGGCCAGAGGCTGCAGGTGGGCAAGGCAGTTCAAGCCAGAAAAGTTTGAAAAAGCGCCGTCGAACGGCGCAAGCGCTTGCAAGGCCGAAAGGTCCTCATTCGCAAGCAGGTGAAATTCCACATTCGATTCGCAGGCCTCCAGACTGCGGCGCTTGTCCGCTACCTCGATCATCCCGGGAGATGCATCGCAGGCCACGACCGACATCCCTCTTCGACTCAGATAAAGCGCATCTTCACCAGTTCCGCAATTCAACTCCAGAATCCGGTCGCCCGAAGTAAAGGCTCGCCGGAGCCTCTCCCAGACCTGGTCACGCATGGCTCGGCCGATGACCGAGCGAGTAAAAAGCTCGTCATAACCGGGAGCAAGCCGGTCAAATACTGCTGCGGCAGCAGGCCAAGCTACGTTATTCGCCTCGCTCATGCCCGTACCTCACTTGCATTGGAGTACAAGCCCTCGCGTAACGTCCTGACTCGCTGCCGCAACTCTTCTTCGGCCGCTCCTCGCTCTCCGCGCCGCTCCAGGCGCGCAAGCTGCACTTCGTTTTGGAGAAGTCGGTCCGCAAATTCGTAGAACTGGGCGCTGTGGCGCCCTCGAAGCGCCAGTTCCCTGTCCGAGGAAACATGCCATGGCTTCAACTGCACCACGGAGCTGGCAACTCTCTCGTAATATGTTGTGCCTTTGATCGGATAGGACACCGTCGTGAAGTAGATATCGGGATCCGTTCGCTTCACATGTGCAATCGTCGCTTCGATATCTTCGAGTTCCTCTCCTTCATAACCCCACATGAGAAACATGCCGGTCTGGATACCGCGTGCCTTGCAGAGGGACACGGCGGACTGCACCTGCTCAATCGTGACGCCGCGCTCCATCGCATCCAGAATTCTCTGCGAGCCGCTCTCGGAGCCGATCCACAGGCGAAAACAGCCCAGTTCCCCGAGGAGATCCGCGGTCTCTTCATTCATGCGGTCTGCGCGCGAAATGCATTCAAAAGGAATGCGAATCTGGCGCTTGCGCATTTCGGCGGCATATTCTCTCAGCCACCCGTGGTGGATCGTGAAAACGTCATCGGCCACCCAGACCATATCGGGCTCGTAAAGTGTGAGAAGCGCCTCTACTTCATCAACTACAAAACACGCCTTGCGCCGGCGATGCGTCATCCCAAAAACTTGATGGCTGCACCAGCGACAGCGATAAGGGCACCCGCGCGCGGTAATAAAGGAAAGGGATCCCTTTCCATGCGCGTCGCGCCAAGTCTGGACGTAACGGGGAATATCCACGGCGTCTCGCGCCGGCCAGGGCTGAGCATCCAGATCGGATATCTGTTGGCGCGGACCTGTGCGGTGCACGAGGCCATCGTCCCCCTTGAACGCAATTCCCTGAACCTGAGCGAGCCACGAACTGGATCGGGAACGCAGCACCGGAAGGACCTCTTCAATCGTGAGTTCTCCTTCGCCCATCACGACAACATCCGCGTCAGCGGCTAGGTATTCCTGGACATATGCGCCCGGTTCGGGGCCGCCCACCACCGTTTGCCATCCAGCTTCTTTCGCGGCCGCAAGGATCTCGATGACCTTTTTGCGAGTCATCAGATTCGCGTACACACCCAACACTGAAGGCGTCTCGCTCCGCAGATGCGCCAGAAGTTCCGCCATCGTGGAAAACGTTGTGTCGAATACCTCGACGTCGAATCCCTTTTTTCTGAGGTGAGAGCAGATATACAACAGCCCCAGCGGAACGTAAGGCTTCATGATTTGAAGCTCTTTGGGATCTTCGTGGAGGAAATAGCCGTGGGTAAGGAGAAGATCGGCCATCATCCCTCTCCAACCGAAGCGTTCAAGGTACGGAGTTGGACAAACGGCGCGCTTTCCGCCACTGGAAAAACCTCGCAACCTGCATCCTCCGGCAAGAATTCCGTGGCATCCGCATTGCGGCACGTGGGCTCCAGGGCGGCGACTTCTTTCCACAGTTCCGCACAGGTCCTCTCAGTGGAAGACGCCAGGTTCGTTTTCCATCCCTCCACTTCGGCGTGCAAAGCATTCCGGATGGCCCGGTAGAACAGGTCGGTGTAAGCTCCCCTGAACATGACGCATAGGTCTTCGCTATCGGACCAGTTCCTCTTGGCGCCAAGCTGTTGCTGCACGCGTGCGTAAAATCGCGTATTCGGCAGAGGATACGAGAAAGAAACCCCAATGTCGTCTGGCCTGGTTTCCCGAACGAGGGCAATCGTCTTCTGAATGTCTTCCCAGTTTTCTCCGGGGTAGCCGAATTGCAGAAAATAACAGGCGAGAATGCCTTCCGATTGCAAATGATGGCAGGCCGACACGACCTCTTCGACACGCAATCCTTTGTCCATGGCGTCGAGAACTTTTTGCGAGGCCGATTCGACGCCCATCCAGACTTCTCTGCAACCGGCGCGTTTCAAGGCTCGAACCGTTTCAGCCGTCAACAAGTCGGCGCGCGCTTGGATCTTGAAGGGCACCGCGCAAGCGCGAGCCTCGACTGCGCGAGCGAAATCCTGGATCCAGCGCCGATTCAAAGCAAAAATGTCATCGGCAAACCACAGATGGTCCGCCGCAAACGCATTCCTCAGGAGTTGCATCTCGGCTGCAACATCGTCGGGCGGTCGCAGTTGGTAGGAGTCGCCGAAGATCGGTTTTGCGCACCAGTTGCAGCGAAACGGGCATCCCCGACTCGCAATCAAGTTGAGTGAGAAGTAGCCATGGCTCTGAGTCCAGGCGGCACGATACTTAGCCAGATCAAGGAGATCACGGGCAGGAAGAGGAAGCGGCTTGGGCTGATGGTGGCCATTTCCGCCAAGAGGTTTATTCCCTCTGTGAGCGTTCTCCTGAGCTAACGACCAGACTCCGGGAACTCCGGCCGAAGCGCGGCCAGCGAGCAGGTCGCGTGTCAGTTCCAATAGGCTGTACTCGGATTCACCCGTCAGAACGTATTCACAGCCGTGGCGCAGATACTCAGCCGTGTGGTCCGTTGCATCGGAACCATGCACGATCACTCTGGCTCCTGCGCGGCGCCCAATTTCGATCATCTCAAACGCGAGCTGCCGCATCCGCGTCAGGCACATCTTGGTCAGAAAATTGAAATCATCCTCGTAAATCGCAACGACTTTGGGACGATGTACCCGCAGGGATTCACGAAATCCAGCTTCCGGCTGTTCCAGCATGGCGTCAAACACTGCCGTTGCTATACCCTCTTCGCGCAATAAACCCGCCGCATACAACGTCCCCAGCGGCGGATAAGGCTGCATTTTCTTGACTTGCTTACGGTCATAGGGCAAGTGATAGGAATGAGTCAGGAGGACTTCAGCCACGGCAGCCTCCCGTCGTTCCCGTTCCGGCGATGATTCGCACGTTCAGCATGCCTCGCTCGCCTCTCGGTTCAACGGCTGCCCCGTTACTAGAGACCGGCGCGTAATGATTTTTTCAACCTTGCGGCCGACCCAAAGTTCCCACGGGAACGCATAGCGGTTGGAACGAATGCGCCAGCGGAGCGGAAATCCCAGCGCGCGGCGGACGCCGGTGCGCAACCGCGGATGATCTTTCGTCGCTTTGCGTAACTGGTTGTTGAGCAGAAAAAACTCCAGCATGGTCCACAATCTCTTCAGTTCCTCGCCTTGCAGCCAGGGCAGTACGTTGTGGCCGAGTGGAAGCTCCATCCACTCCTCAAGCGATTGCGGTTCACGCATTCCGAGTTCACGAAGTTGAGGCCAGATCGGAATTCCGGGATAAGGGGTGAAAATATTCGGAGAGAAGCTGACATTCCAGAATTGCCGGGCGATATCGCTCATGGTCTGGAGCGTTTCCACGCGATCGGCCTCGGTTTCTCCCGGGTAGCCGAAGATCAAATTGAAAGTAACGTGAATTCCCGCCAGAGTGGCCTTTCTTGCGGTCTCGTACATTTCGTTGACTCGCTGGTGCCGCTTGTTCATCAGCTTAAGAACGGCCGCTGACGTGGATTCCGTACCAAATCCCATGTGCGACACGCCGCTCTCGCCCAACAGACGCACTTCGTCGTCGCTCATGCGGCAGAGAAAGTCCGTCGAAGCCTGGAACGTCCAACGGAACTGGCCTTTCGCAACCATAAATCCCTGGGCAATCTCTAAGGCGCGCCGCCAGTCCACCGGAAGATTCGAATCGAGCATAGCGACTTCTTCGATGCGATACCGTGCGGCCAATTCCGTGACCTCTGCCACTACCCGCGACGCGGACAGCGCATTGAATCTCCGCTTGTAAAAAACCATGTCCGTACAGTAGTTGCAGGCATAGGGGCAGCCCACACTGGTCGCGTAACCAAGTTTGCGCTCTCCGGAAACCCGCTCATACGCGTCGAAATCCGCCCGGTGAAAAGCGGGCATGGGCAAATCGTCGAGCAAGGCAACTCTCCGCTCAGGCGCGTGCTGCAGCAGGCCATGGTGCTTCGCGGAAACTCCCGTCGTGCCTCGAAAATCGTTTCCACCCGACAACTTCTCGGCAATCTCGACCAGCGTCAGTTCACCCTGGCCGCGCACGACGGCATCAACGAAGGGCTCCTGCAATGTCTGCCCGGGAAGAAGACTCGGATGCCATCCGCCAAAGAGGATCGGGACGGAAGGAAACTGCTTCTTGGCGGCTTTTGCCATGCGAACGGCGCCGCGAATCATCGGCCCCGTAAGCACAGAAATGCCGAGGCACAAAGCGTCGCGCGTTTCCTCTAAGACACTCCGTTCCCAGTTCGGAGTGACGGCAGCATCAATAATCGATACTCCGAAACCGGCGTTTTCCAGGGGAGATGCAAGACTCAGCAAACACAGAGGTGGGCCCAGAGGAGGTCCATCGTACGGCGGGTAGAAGAGTACGACTTTGCCTCTCATCAGCAAGCCTCACCCACTGCTGGTTCAAGCCGCTTTGCGTCCACAGCCGATTTCTGAGAAATGGCGGTGCGCTTCAGTTTTTCGTTGATCCACAATTCGGCAGGAAAACCATAAATATCGTGGTCCAGCCTCCAGCGCGCGGGAAAGGAAAGCATTTTCTGTGCGAGTCGCGTCGAGCGCTTCCGCGTATCCAAAGCGATCGGCACTCGGTCAAAGGCGATTCTCAAATAATCCCGCATGACTTGCAGACGTTTGTGTTCGCGCCCGCTCAGCCAAGGAAGCACGGTGTAGCGCGGGAAAAAATCGGCCCAGCCTTCCAGGGAAGACGGGACATGAATGCCAAGCTCCTGGGCCTGCTCCATGATCGGCGAGCCGGGATACGGTGTGAAAATGTTGGTCCAGAATTCCGCTCCGGGAAACCTGCGGCAAACATCCATCATGAAATCGATGGTTTCCCGCCGCTCCTTCACACCTTCGCCGGGGAAAGCAAAAATAATGTTGAAAGACGGGCGAATGCCGGCCCGTAGACAACGAGCCGCGCTCTCATAGATGGACTCGTAGTCCTGAAATGTCTTGTTCATGAGCTTCAGGATCCTGGGAGAGCCCGAATCGACTCCCTGGCAGATCTGGTGTAGCCCGCTGCGGCGCAGCAATTTCAAGTCCTCAAGGCTCAGCCGCGCCGTCAGATTCGTCGTTGCCTGAATGCTCCACTTAAAATCCGCACCCGCCCTCACCAATCGTTCCGCGATCAAACGCGCGCGATCGAGATCCACGAGGAAATTGTCGTCCACCACCCAAAGCATCTCGAGGCTATAGCGCCTGGTGAGATCGACCGTCTCCTCCACGAATTGCTCGGGTGGCAAGGCATTCCACTTTCGTCCATACACGCCTGCATTTGTGCAATAGGAACAGTTAAAGGGGCACGCGAGGCTTGAGATATACATCGCCCATCGGCGGCCGCAACTTCGCTGGTAAGCATCGAAATCAGCGATGTGGTAAGCCTTCGGCGGAAGATCCAAGATGGCCCGCAATGGCCGTTCCGTTGTGAAAAATAGTGTTCCATCCCGCTTGAAGCCGATGCCTGGA
>Ga0306923_10003998_pt1 | contig 14025 bp, 8 predicted proteins | sample sta12Can44000108_FD_203841 | JGI IMG/M metagenome (GOLD analysis project Ga0306923, IMG submission 203841) | Lab enrichment of tropical soil microbial communities from Luquillo Experimental Forest, Puerto Rico - statanox.12C.anox.44.000.108 (v2)... | ecosystem: Environmental > Terrestrial > Soil... | reverse complement strand
GGCCGCAGATCGCCGCCGCCGCCGGAAATTCGCGAGGTTGCTCCGGTGTCGGCGCCGGAGAGCTGTGCGATCACGCGTTCCACAGGCCCGCCCGGCGCGAACTGCACGACCACGAAGGACACGAACAGAATCCCGAGCAGGGTCGGGATCATCAGCAGGATGCGGCGGGCGATGTAGGCGCTCATGAACTATTTCGCCTGTTCGAGCTTCGCGGCCTTGGCGACGTCATACCACCAAAGCGCGCGTTCGCCGACGGATGAGACGTCAATCTGGTAGCGCGGCAACTTTTCGGGGTGGTCGAACAAGTCCCAATAGGCAAGCCGATGCGTCTGCGCGTTCCATTGCGGTATCCAGTAGCGACCGGCGCGGAACACGCGATCGAGCGCGCGGCAGGCAAAGGTCAAATCCTTTCGCGTTTCGGCGCCGATGGCCTTTTCAATCAGCGCGTCGATCGCAGGATCGGCGACGCCAGCGAGATTGTACGACCCCTTGGTTGCGGCGGCCTGCGACGAGAAATACGGCCTCAGGCTGTCGCCGGGCGTCGCCGACAGGCTCAATCGCTCGGTCGTGACATCGAAATCGAAGTCTTCCACGCGTGCGCGATATTGCACGGCATCGACAAGACGGATGTTGGCTTCGATTCCGAGCACCGCGAGATTCTTGATGAAAGTCGCGTGATGCGGCTGAAACGAGGGCTCATCGAGCAGGAATTCGATCGTAAGGATTTCACCGTTCGGCAGCAAGCGCTTGCCGTCCTTGACCGGAAATCCGGCTTCGTTGAGCAATTGCTGGGCCTTCCGCAGCAGCGCGCGGTCCTGTCCGGACCCGTCCGACACCGGCGGCAGGAAGGGCTCTCCGAAGACCTCGTCCGGGACCTGGCCATGGAATGGTTCAAGCAGTTTCAGCTCCTCAGGAGATGGCGGCCCGCTGGCCACCATGTCGGAGTTCTGGAACGGCGAAACCGTGCGCGCATAGGCGCCATACATGACCGTCTTGTTGGTCCACTCGAAGTCGAAGGCATAGATCAGCGCCTCGCGCAGGCGCGGATCCTTGAATTTGTCGCGCCTTGTATTGATGAACCAACCCTGTCCGCCTGATGGTGTCTGGTCCGGCACGGTCTCGAGCCTGACGCGGCCGTCCTTGATCGCGGGAAAATCATAACGCGTGGCCCAGATCCGCGCCGTGAACTCCTCGCGATAGAGGTAATTTTTGCTGGTAAATCCCTCGAAGGCTACGTCGCGATCGCGATAAAATTCATAACGCACGATGTCGAAATTGTAGCTACCGCGGCTGACCGGAAGGTCGGCCGCCCACCAGTCCTTCACGCGCTCGAACTCAATGAAGCGATTGACCTCGTATTTCCTGACCTTATAGGGCCCCGAGCCGAGCGGCGTCTCGAGGGTGGACTCTTCGAAAGGTTGCTTTGCGTAGTAAGCCTTAGAAAAGATCGGCAAGCTCGCGACAAAAAGCGGTACGTCGCGGGCCCGCTTGGGCGCGAAGGTGACGACCAGCGTGTTGTCGTCTGCGGCTTCAGCTTTGACCATATCCCGCAATTGGACGATGATCAGCGGATGGCCCTTCTCCTTCAGCGCGGTGAGCGAGAAGGCCGCATCATGCGCGGTCAGTTTTGAGCCGTCATGAAACCTCGCTTCCGGCCGAATCGTGAAGCGATAGGTCAGCTTGTCCGGTGAAATCTGCACAGATGCTGCCGCCTGCCCATACATCGCATCAGGCTCGTCGCCGGCGCGCACCATCAGCGATACGAAGGTCAGGTCCATGCCCTGGGCGCCCTCGCCCTTGAGAATGTAGGCGTTCAGCGAATTGAAGGTGAAGTAGGACTGATTGAAGGCGCGCACGGCCGGGATCAGCGAAAACAGCCCGCCCTTCGGCGCCGCCGCATTGACGTAGTCGAAATGCTGGAAGTCGGGTGGATATTTCAGGTCGCCGAACGCCGACATTCCGTGCGAGGCGACGCCGACCTCGTTGGCTCGCGCTGGTCCGAGCCATTGCGCGCCGAGCGCCCCCAAGCCCAGGCCCAGCACGCGCCGGCGCGTGAACTGCGTCATGCGCAAAACATTCATCAAGACCGCTTCCCGATCTTCGCCGCCTTCTCGGCGTCGTACCACCACAGGGTCGGCAGGCCGGATCGGGCATATTTCGGCAACGGCTCGGCGTGGCTGAAGCGGTCCCAGCGCGCATAGCGAGCAAAGGGATAGGTGAACTGGGGCACGACGTAGAAGTTCCACAGCAGCACGCGGTCGAGCGCCCTGGTCGCGGCGACGAGGTCTGCCCGATCCTTGGCGAAGATGACCCTGTCGATCAACGCATCGATCGCCGGATTTTTGATCCCGATGGTATTTCTCGATCCGGGCTGGTCGGCGGCCTGCGAGCCCCAGAATTCCCGTTGCTCATTTCCCGGCGACAGCGATTCGCCCCACTGATCGATGATCACGTCAAAATCGAAGCTGCGCAGCCGATTCTGATATTGAACATCGTCGATCACACGAACCGAAGTGGTCACACCAATACGCTCCAGCGACGGCTTGTAAAATAAGGCGATACGTTCTGCGGCGGGATCCTGGACGAGGATCTCGGCGGTAATCGGCTTGCCTGCGGGATCGGTGAGCTTCTGGTTTCTGATTTCGAAGCCTGCCTCCTTCAACAACCGGAGCGCCTCGCGCAGGTTGTTGCGAACATTTTCCGGATTGCCGCCGACCGGGTTTTGATAGGGTGTCGTGAAAACCTCGGGTGGCACCTTGTCGCGAAGCGGTTCGAGAATCTGCAATTCGGCGCCTTGCGGCAGGCCGGAGGAGGCAAGCTCGGTGCCATCGAAATAGCTGTTGATACGCTTGTACTGATTGTAAAAGAGCTGTTTGTTCATCTCTTCAAAATCGTAGGCGTAGTTGAACGCCCGGCGCAGCCGCGCGTCCTTGAACTGATCCCGACGCAGGTTGAGAACGAAACCCTGCATCCGGCCGGAATCATTGATGGGAAACTCTTCCTTCAACACGCGCTTGTCTGTGACCGCCGGGAAATCATAGGCCGTTGCCCACTGCTTCGCCGAATTTTCGGCGATCCAGTCCGCCTGGTCGGCCTTGAAGGCTTCGAGGGCAACGAGATTGTCGCGAAAGAACTCAAAGCGCAGTTCATCAAAATTGTTCAGTCCGATCTGCACCGGAAATTTGGCGCCCCAGTAGTCCTTCACCCGTTCGAGCGTAACCGAGCGCCCGGCGACGAACTCCTTGATCTGGTAGGCGCCTGAACCCAACGGTTTCTCCAGTGTGGTCGCCGAGATATCCCGCTTGCGGCCATTGCCATCGGTGCCTTCCCACCAGTGTTTTGGCAGCACCGGCAGTTCGCCAACGATGGTCGGCAGCTCGCGGTTTCCCGGGCCGTCGAAAGTGAACCTGATCTCGTGCTCGCTGGCCTTTTCGGCCTTGGCAACGTGACGATAGTAGGCGGCGTAAAACGGGCTCAGCTTCCTCAAATTCTCAAGCGAGAAAATGACGTCCTCGGGCGTCACCGGATGCCCGTCGTGCCAGCGGGCTTCCTTGCGAAGACGATAGACGACCCAGCTGAAATCATCGGGATGGGCGGCGGCTTCGGCCAACAATCCGTATTCGGTCGCCACCTCGTCGAGCGACCTCTCCATCAACGTTTCGTATATCAAGGAGGCAGCAGGTGCGACGTTGCCCTTTACACCGGCAACGGCGATGTTGAAGTTGTCGAACGTGCCTATCGAGATCATGCGAGCAACGCCACCCTTTGGCGCGTCGGGATTGACGTAATCGAAGCGCTTGAAGCCGGCGGGATATTTGATGTCGCCGAACAGCGACAAGGCGTGCCGCCAGGGAAGCTCGGAAGCGGATTGCGCGTGAGCCGAAGGGATTGCGCCAAGGCCGGTTGCGTTCAGTGCCGGGGCTAGCGCGGCAGCAGCGCCGCTCTGCAAGAGCTGTCGTCGGGTAATGGCCAAGTGGGGAGTTCCTCTGAGATCAACGCGCGTTCATCGGAGACACAATATACGGCAAGGATTCGGCCGCTTACGTTGCTTTTTCCTCATGTTAGCACGCCTTTCTGCGACGAAAGGTCACGATAACAAGCCCGCGAGGCCTAAAACGAAAACGGCCAGACGTGGCCTGGCCGTCGCAAGAGATTGGTGCACAAAATCGCTAGTGTGGTGGTTCGGAAGTTCTCTTCATTTTTGCTGCGAGTCCGTCAAGAGAACTTCCGAACCAAAACCACACTAGAATCATAGATTTCTAGTGTCCTTTCGAATCCGAAGTTCGCAAAAGAGGTTGCCGCAAAATGCGGCGAACTTCGGATTCGGGACACTAGTTATTTCGACGCCGTCGGCAGCGGAACCGGATTGTCCGACAACGTACGCAGATAGGCGATGATGTCGGCGCGCTCGCTGTCCTTCGTGACGCCGGCAAAACCCATCGCGGTGCCGGGGACGAAGCCCTTGGGATTGGTGATGAACTGGTTCAAATCGTCATAGGTCCAGGTGCCGCCCTTGGCCTTCATTGGCGCTGAGAAGTTGAAGCCGCGGCCCTCACCCTTGTGGTCGCCGACGATGCCGTAGAGATTGGGTCCGACGCGGTTCGGACCATTCTTCTCAAAGGTATGACAGGCGGCGCACTTCTTCGCCGCTGCGGTGCCCTTTTCGACGGAAGCGGTTTGCAGCAGTTTCTCGATCGGCTCGGAGGGCGCGGCCGCCTCCTTGCTGGCGCCACCCCCGGCCTCCTTCGCCGCAATCGCAAAGCCCGGCTTTTCCGGCTGCGTCGGAGCAAACAGCGCCTCGGCGGTAAAGCTCGTCACCAGCAGAATGAGGCAAGTGCCGAGCACGGCACCGATGATCTTATTGAGTTCAAAGGAGTCCATTTTGGACAGGCTCCAGGCGGGAGGTCGATCTAACAGGCGGCCGGGCGGCCACTGGGGAAGCGGCTGCTGGAATCAGGCTTTGGCGCCGGCCCCACAGGCTGGGTTGAGATATCGGTTTGCCCCGGCTCTGGCAACCCGTATAAACGCGCCAATTCCTTGTCCGTCCCCACCAAATCCGGCCCGTCACTAGTGCCGCCTATTTGAAGTTCCTGCACCTCAAGCGGCGGCACTAGAATCATAGATTTGCTAGTGCCCATAACTTTCCGAAGTTCGTGAAAGGTGGGCGTTGAGGTATCGCACGAACTTCGGAAAGTGGGCACTAGATGAGAGAGACCCGCAACCTGGTGCTGATTCCGGCCCGCATGGCCTCGACGCGTCTGCCCGGCAAGCCGCTCGCGGACATTGCCGGTGTGCCAATGATCGTCCACGTGCTGCACCGGGCGCAAGCCGCCGGGATCGGCCGTGTGGCAGTTGCAACCGATACGCCCGAGATTGCGGCGGCGGTCACATCCCATGGCGGCGAGGCGGTCATGACCCGCCCCGATCACCCTTCCGGCTCGGACCGGATTTTCGAGGCGATGGAAAAGCTCGATCCGCAGGCGAAGGCCGAGATTGTGATCAATCTGCAGGGCGATTTTCCGACCATTTCGCCGCAAAACATCCGCGACGTGCTGGCTCCGCTCGATGACCCTGCCGTTGATATCGGAACGCTTGCCGCCGAGATTCACACCGAGGAAGAGAGCCTCAATCCGAACGTGATAAAGGCGGTCGGCACGCGCGTTGCCAAGGGCCGGCTGCGGGCGCTTTACTTCACCCGCGCCACCGCGCCTTCTGGCGATGGCCCGCGCTACCACCACGTCGGCCTCTATGCCTACCGCCGCGCGGCGCTGGAAAGGTTCGTCAAACTGCCTCCCTCGCCGCTGGAATTGCAGGAAAGACTGGAGCAGTTGCGCGCGCTGGAGGCAGGCATGCGGATCGACATTACCATCGTCGACACCGTGCCGCGTGGGGTGGACACCGCCGCCGATCTCGAAACCGCCCGCAAAATACTTTCCAAAGCCTGACCGGCTGCTACAAGGCGCCAGTTGAGAGACAGGCCAAGCAACATGACCAGCAAGCTGAAAATCGCGTTCCAGGGCGAGCCGGGCGCCAACTCCCACATCGCCATTCTCGAAGCCTACCCGGATGCCGAGCCGCTGCCCTGCGCCACCTTCGAGGACGCGCTGGCTGCGATTTCGTCCACTGAGGCCGATCTCGGCATGATCCCGATCGAGAATTCGGTCGCCGGCCGCGTTGCCGACATCCACCATCTCCTGCCGGATTCCGGCCTGTTCATCGTCGGCGAATGGTTCCTGCCGATCCGCCATCAACTGATGGCGCCCAAGGGTGCCAAACTCTCCGACATCAAGACGGTGGAAAGCCACGTGCATGCGCTCGGGCAGTGTCGGCGCATCATCCGCAAGCTCGGCCTCAAGCCGATCGTGGCCGCCGATACCGCCGGAAGCGCGCGTGACATCGCCTCGCGCAACGACAAAAACACGGCCGCCATCGCCTCGCGCCTTGCGGCATCCATCTACGGCCTCGACATCCTGGCCGAGGACGTCGAGGACGAGACCCACAACACCACCCGCTTCGTAGTGCTTTCGCGCGAGGCCAGATGGGCCGAGCAAGGATCGGGCGCGCTCGTCACCACCTTCGTCTTTCGCGTGCGCAACCTTCCGGCCGCGCTTTACAAGGCGCTTGGCGGCTTTGCCACCAACGGCGTCAACATGACCAAGCTCGAAAGCTACATGGTGGACGGCAACTTCTTCGCCACGCAGTTCTATGCCGACGTCGACGGTCATCCCGATGACAAGGGCCTTGCGTTTGCGCTGGAGGAGTTGAAATTCTTCTCGCGCGAATTCCGCATCATCGGCGTCTATCCCGGCCATCCCTTCCGCGCCACCTTCAACGAAAAGGCTGAATAGTTCTTGTGTCCCGGACGCGTCGCAGCACCATAAGCGCGTTTACGCGCGTCTTCGACACGCTATGGTGTTGCGACGCAGAGCCGGGACCCACCTTGGTTCGCGTCTGGACCCCGGATCTGCAGCGCACCGTTTGGCGCTGCGCTGCGTCCTGGGTACGGTGAGCAGTCATGCCGCCGCCTTTCGTTCCAGCCCGAACGCGTCCGCAAGCAGGTTGTAGGATTTCTTCCGCGCCTCGTGGTCGTAGACGGCGGTGATCACCATCAGCTCGTCCGCCTGACTTGCGGCGATCAGCGGCCCGAGCTTCTGCATCAGCGTTGCCGGGCTACCGACGAACAGGCGCGAGCGATTGCGCGCGATCGAGGCGCGCTCTGCCTCGGTGTAAGGGTAGGCCAGCGCTTCCTCGGGGCTTGGCAGCGGCAGATACTGCCCGCGGTCGCGCCGCAGCCGATTGAGATCCATCGAGGCGGCGAGCCGTTCGGCCTCAGTGTCGGTCTCGGCCGCGACCACCGCGACCGCCAGGATCGCATGCGGGCTCGCGCGCCAGCCCGAGGGGCTGAAATGCGCGCGATAATTCGTCATCGCCTCGATCGCATCATGAGCGGCGAAATGATGCGCGAAGGCAAAGCCCATCCCGACCTGCGCCGCAAGCTCGGAACTGTAGTCGCTCGAGCCAAGCAGCCAGATCGGCGGCAGTGGCGTGCCGTCGGGCATCGCCACCACATTGTTGTAGGGATGCCCCGGCGGGAAATCGCGCGTCTCCCACAAGGTCAACTCGTGCAAGCGCTCGAGAAAATCATCGCCCTCGCGGCGGTCGAGCCGGCTGCGCAGCGCGTACGCGGTCGCCCCATCGGTACCCGGCGCGCGGCCAAGCCCCAGGTCGATGCGGCCGGGAAACAGCGCTTCCAGCATCTTGAAGCGCTCGGCGACGACAAGCGGCGCGTGGTTCGGCAGCATCACGCCGCCGGAGCCAACGCGGATATGGCTGGTCACAGCCGCAATCTGACCGATCATCACGTCAGGCGCAGGGCTCGCCACCGACGCCAGATTGTGATGCTCGGCAAGCCAGTAGCGGACGTAGCCGAGCTCATCGACATGCCGCGCCAGGTCGATGCTGTTGCGCAGCGCCGCGGCGGGCTTTGTGGTTGAGGTGACGACGGAAAGGTCGAGGACGGAAAGCGGGATCATGGCGTCAAGCTAATGTGCGAGCGGCGGGCTTACAAAGGAGCGGCCGGTGGGCACGTGTCGGTTGCCGGCCTGGGAAGGAAGCCATAGTTGGGAAGTTTAACACTAACATATCGAGACTCGCTTCAGCCCACTCTTTTAATGCATAAATAATATAGCAAAATCAATAATATTGACCAGCCCAACGGATGCCGTATAACGGACACCTTCTTTCATATATTCTGTAATAATGGGCAATTTCCCAATAATGTTGGGCTATTTGGCCGACCGTGTTTCACCTATCTTAGCGCTTCCCAATTAGATCGGACCTTTTCAAGCGGTAGAGCGGAGTTTGTTGTTGTCATGACCGAGTTGATGCCGTCCCCGTCGGACGGACCGCACCCATCGAGGCGGCCGGCAATCTCCTTTGAGTTCTTTCCGCCAAAGACAGAAGAAATGGAAAGGACACTTTGGGAGGCCATCAAGCGGCTGGCGCCGCTGCGGCCGAACTTCGTCTCCGTGACCTATGGCGCAGGCGGCTCGACCCGCGAACGCACCCACTCCACTATCGCCCGGATCCTCGCCGAGACCGAGCTGAGGCCGGCCGCCCATCTCACTTGCGTGGATGCCCCCTGCTCCGACGTCGACGAGGTGGTGGCGCGCTATCACGATGTCGGCGTGCGCCATATCGTCGCGCTGCGCGGCGACCCCGCAAGCGGGATTGGCGCAGCCTACACGCCGCACCCGCATGGCTATCGCAATTCGGCTGATCTCGTGGCTTCCATCAAGCGCCGCTTCGGCGACGTCGAGGTGACGGTCTCGGCCTATCCCGAGAAGCATCCGGAGAGCAAAAGCTTCGAGGCCGACCTCGACATGCTCAAGGCCAAGGTCGACGCGGGTGCCACGCGCGCGATTACGCAATTCTTTTTCGACAACGACGTCTACTTCCGCTATCTCGACCGTGTTCGCGCCAGCGGCATCGAGATTCCGGTCGTGCCGGGCATCCTGCCGGTGCAGAACTTCAAGCAGGCGGCGAATTTCGCCAGGCGCGCCGGCGCCAGCATCCCGAACTGGCTCGCGCAGAAATTCGACGGCCTCGACGACGATGTCGAGACCCGCAAGCTGGTAGCGGCGACCGTTGCCGCCGGACAGGTGCAAAAGCTTGCAAAGCATGGCGTCGACACCTTCCATTTCTACACCATGAACCGCGCCGATCTGGTGTTTGCGATCAGCCACCTGCTCGGCATTCGCCCTGGCGGCGCGCAGAGGGCCGCGTGATGTCCGCAACCCCCTCGCCGAAACGAATTGCCCTGCTTCAGGCCGCCCGCGAGCGCATCCTGGTACTCGACGGCGCCATGGGCACCATGATCCAGGACCTGCAATTCGATGAGGCGGCCTTCCGCGGCAAGCGGTTCGCGAATTTTCATCGCGACGTCAGGGGCAACAACGATCTCTTGATCCTGACCCAGCCTGACGCGATCGAGGACATCCACGCCGCTTACTTGCGCGCCGGCGCCGATATCGTCGCAACCAACACCTTCTCCTCCACCTCGATCGCGCAGGCCGACTACGACATGTCGGACCTTGCCTATGAGCTCAATTGCGAGGGTGCGAAGCTCGCGCGCGCGGCCGCGGGCCGCGTTGCGGCCGAGGACGGCAAGCCGCGCTTCGTTGCCGGCGCCATCGGCCCGACCAACCGCACCGCGTCGATCTCCCCCGATGTCGCCAATCCCGGCTTCCGCGCCGTGACCTTCGACGACCTGCGCGCGGCCTATGGCGAACAGGCGAGAGGGCTGCTCGATGGCGGCGTCGACCTGCTGCTGGTCGAGACCATCTTCGATACGCTCAACGCCAAGGCCGCGCTCTATGCGATCTCCGAAATCCTGGAGGAGCGCGGCATCGACGTGCCGGTGATGGTCTCCGGCACCATCACCGACAAATCCGGCCGCCTCTTGTCCGGGCAATTGCCGGAAGCGTTCTGGAACTCGGTGCGGCACGCCAGACCCATCACTATCGGCTTCAATTGCGCGCTGGGCGCGGAAGACCTGCGTTCCCATATCGCCGATATCGGCCGCGTCGCCGATACGCTGGTCTGCGCCTATCCCAACGCCGGCCTGCCCAACGAATTCGGCCGCTATGACGAGACGCCCGAATATATGGCGCGGCTGATCGGCGAGTTTGCCCGCGACGGCCTGGTCAATATCGTCGGCGGCTGCTGCGGCACCACGCCCGAGCACGTTGCCGCGATTGCCGCCGCGGTCGCGCCCTATAAGCCGCGCATCGTTCCCGCGATCGAGCCGCGGTTGCGGCTTTCCGGCCTCGAGCCCTTCGCGCTGACACCGGCCATTCCCTTTGTCAATGTCGGCGAGCGTACCAACGTCACGGGGAGCGCGCGCTTCCGCAAGCTGATCACCGCGGGCGACTACGCGGCCGCGCTCCAGGTCGCGCGCGACCAGGTGGAGAACGGCGCGCAGGTGATCGACGTCAACATGGATGAAGGCCTGCTCGACTCGGAAAACGCGATGCGGACCTTTCTCAACCTCATAGCCAGCGAGCCCGACATCGCCCGCGTTCCCGTGATGGTGGATTCCTCGAAATTCGCCGTTATCGAGGCCGGGCTGAAATGCGTGCAGGGCAAGCCCATCGTCAATTCGATCTCGCTGAAGGAAGGCGAGGCGAAATTCATCCACGAGGCGAAGATCGCGCGCCGCCACGGCGCGGCCGTCGTCGTGATGGCGTTCGACGAGAAGGGCCAGGCTGACACCTTTGCGCGCAAGACTTGGATCTGCAAGCGCGCCTACGACATCCTGGTCGGACAGCTCGACTTTCCGCCGGAAGACATCATCTTCGATCCCAACATCTTTGCGATTGCGACCGGCATCGAGGAGCACAACAATTACGGCGTCGATTTCATCGAGGCCGCGCGCTGGATTCGCAGCAACCTGCCGGGAGCGCATGTCTCGGGCGGCGTCTCCAACCTCTCCTTCTCGTTCCGCGGCAATGAACCGGTGCGCGAGGCGATGCACTCGGTATTCCTTTATCATGCCATCCACGCCGGCATGGACATGGGCATCGTCAATGCCGGGCAGATGATCGTCTATGACGACATCGATGGCGAACTGCGCGGGGTGTGCGAGGATGTCATCCTCAACCGCGACAGCGGCGCGTCCGAGCGGCTCTTGGCGCTTGCCGAAAAATTCCGCGGCAGGCAGACACAGACAAAGGAGGCCGACCTCGCCTGGCGCGAATGGCCGGTCGAAAAGCGCCTTTCCCATGCGCTGGTGCACGGCATCACCGAGTATATCGAAGCGGACACCGAAGCCGCGCGCAAGGTGGTCGCTCGCCCGCTCGACGTGATTGAGGGTCCCCTGATGGCCGGCATGAACGTGGTCGGCGATCTCTTCGGCGACGGCAAGATGTTCCTGCCGCAGGTGGTGAAATCGGCGCGCGTGATGAAGCAGGCGGTCGCCTATCTGATGCCGTTCATGGAGGCGGAAAAGGCGAAGAATCTCGCCGCAGGCATTGTCGGCGATGCCGGCCATTCCGCAGGCAAGATCGTGCTCGCGACCGTCAAGGGCGACGTCCACGACATCGGCAAGAACATCGTCGGCATCGTTCTCCAGTGCAACAATTACGAGGTCATCGACCTCGGCGTGATGGTGCCGGCCGCCAGAATCATCGAGACGGCCAGAGCGGAGCGGGCCGACATCATCGGCCTCTCCGGCCTGATCACGCCCTCGCTCGAGGAGATGGCGTTCTTTGCTTCCGAGATGGAGCGTGAGGCTTTGCGGATTCCGCTCCTGATCGGCGGTGCTACCACCAGTCGCGTGCACACCGCGGTGAAGATCGATCCGAATTATCGGAGCGGCCCGGTGGTGCATGTCAACGATGCCAGCCGCGCGGTCGGCGTGGTTTCCTCGCTGATGTCGCCGGAAAAGCGCGAGGCCTATGCCGGCGAGATGCGCGCCGAATATGCCAGGATTTCCGCCGCCCATTTCCGCGCCCAGAGCGACAAGAAGCGCCTGAAGCTTTCGGACGCCCGGGCGAATGCGGTTCGGATCGATTTTGCCAAAACGCCGCCAAAGCAGCCGACGTTTCTGGGCGTGAAGGGTTTTGCGGATTACGACCTCGCCGAGCTCGTCGACACCATCGACTGGACGCCGTTTTTCCAGACCTGGGAATTGACCGGCCGTTTCCCCGCCATCCTCGACGACGCCAAGGTCGGCGAAGCCGCGCGGGCGCTTTACGACGACGCGCGCGAGATGCTGGAGCGCATCGTCAGCGAAAAATGGTTCCGCGCGCAAGGTGCGATCGGCTTCTGGCCTGCCAACGCAGTTGGCGACGACATCGTGCTCTATGCCGACGAGACGCGAACGAAGGAAATCGCAACCCTGCACACGCTGCGCCAGCAGCTCGAAAAGCGCGAGGGGCGTTTCAACGCGGCCTTGTCCGATTTCATCGCGCCGGTCTCCTCTCTTGTGCCAGACTATATCGGCGGCTTCGTGGTCACGACGGGGATCGGCGAGGACGCCGTTGCCGATCGCTTCAAGATGGCCAACGACGACTACTCCTCCATCCTGTGCAAGGCGCTGGCCGACCGGCTTGCGGAGGCCTTTGCCGAGCGCATGCATGCGCGCGTGCGGCGGGAGTTCTGGGCCTACGCACCGGATGAGCGGCTGTCGAGCGGGGAGCTGATCCTGGAAAAGTATCAAGGCATTCGTCCCGCGCCCGGCTACCCCGCGCAACCCGATCACACCGAGAAGAAGACGCTGTTTGACCTGCTCGATGCGGAGAACACCGCAGGCGTGAAGCTGACGGAAAACTTTGCGATGTGGCCGGGCTCCTCGGTCTCGGGACTTTATTTCGCCAACGCCGAAAGCTTCTATTTCGGAGTCGGCAAGATCGAGCGCGACCAGGTCGAGGATTATGCCACGCGCAAGGCCATGACGGTTAGCGAGGTCGAGCGCTGGCTCGCGCCGATCCTCAACTATATCCCGACGCAGGATCAATCGGCCGAAACGCGCGCGGTCAGGGACGCGATGGCGGTTACTCCCTCCGCCACCGCACCCGCCAACGACATGGCGGCCGACACGGCGCCCACCGACCTCGCCTCGCATCCGGCAGGCTGCGCCTGTGCCGCGCATCTTGCGTGGCGCAGGAAGGCTGCAAGGGGTTAGCGTCAACCCTCCCCCTTGCGGGGAGGGTGGCACATCATGAGCATTAGCGAATGATGTGCCGGGTGGGGGTAACGGCGAAGCCGCTCGGACTTGGTGAGGCCCCCCACCCCGACCATCGCTTCGCTCAGGTCGACCCTCCCCACCGCTTCGCGGGGGGAGGGATGAAGGAAGCAGGGTGCACCCGGGTTTTTCGTTCTAATTTTCGAACAGCCAAGAGGTATGACTCAGCAATCTCGCGGCGCTGATCGCCCGAGTCGTGCAGAGATCACGTCCCTCGAAAGACAGAGGGCGCAGGGAATGCCGGGCGCCAGCCGCGCCCGCAGCCTTGTGTGCGAAGGGAAAAAGCACACAAGCAAGTCACCACAGGTTCAGCACGGTCAGCCGGCATTCCCCGCGCAATGGTTTTAACGGTTTCCTTCGTGCTCTCCCCGGTGTCCATGACGTCTTAAGTCACCGTCACCCGCTGATCACAGCGTGTCGGGCCCATCAGGGCCGACATCGCGAACCAGCAGATTTAGCGCCAGCCAAGGGGCGCCAGGACCACACGACTTCGCCGTCCGCGGTCAGCGTCATTCGTCTGATGACCTACCGCGTCCATCGCATCCCGCACTCACGTTTCGTGACGATCGCGATACGCCCCTCTTGTCGGAGGCGGGACGCGCGGGACCATGCCGCTGATTTGGGGTTTTGCGCAACGTCACTTGCGTGCGGCAGATTGGCTCGACGGGCAATTCGGCGATGGCACGCATGCACAAATTGCCCGTCGGGCAAGCGTCATCCCTTTACAGCCCTCGTGCCCCGAACGCGGCGCACACATCCAGAAGCATGAACTCCAGCTC
>Ga0306923_10003996_pt1 | contig 14026 bp, 13 predicted proteins | sample sta12Can44000108_FD_203841 | JGI IMG/M metagenome (GOLD analysis project Ga0306923, IMG submission 203841) | Lab enrichment of tropical soil microbial communities from Luquillo Experimental Forest, Puerto Rico - statanox.12C.anox.44.000.108 (v2)... | ecosystem: Environmental > Terrestrial >... | reverse complement strand
GAGGCTGCCGTTATAGCGGCCGAGCGCCCGGTACAGGTCGCCCTTTTCGATATCCAGGTAGTGGCGCAGGATCGTGCAGCCGTAGCGCAGGTTCGTGCGCAGGTGGAAGAGGTTCTGGTCGGGCGAGCCGATCTGGTGGACCCAGAACGGCATGACCTGCATGTAGCCGCGTGCGCCGGCACCCGAAACCGAGTACTTCTTGAAACCGCTCTCGACCTGGATCAGGCCGAGCACCAGCTGTGGGTCGAGGCCGGCGCGCTGCGCCTCGTAATACACCGACTTGAGGAAGTCGATGCGCTCGCGCGGATCGGGCATCCGCTTCGCGAGCTTCTGCGACATCTCGTCGAACCAGCGCACGCGCTCAGTCGGATTCGCGAAATGCGGCTCCGGCGCGGCGCGGTCGCTGATGGCGCCGTGAAGGGCCGCCTGCACGCTGGCCGAGAGCACTTCCTCCTTCTGTGCGCCGGCCAGCGCGGCAGGCGCGGCGAAGGCGGCGATCAGGGCGAGAGTGGTCAGGCGGAGCGTGCGCATTCCCTTATTTACGGCAGCAGGCGGGATTTCAGGAAGGCTGCGAGTTCAGCGACCGCGACTTTCGTCGCTTCCGCGTCGCGACGACCCTGGTATTCGGCCTGTCCGGCCGCGAGCCCACGGTCGGACAGCACGACCCGGTGCGGCACGCCGATGAGTTCCCAGTCCGCGAACATCGCACCGGGACGTTCTCCGCGGTCATCCAGCAGCACGTCGATGCCGGCCGCGGAAAGCTCTGCATAGAGCGCGTCGGCAGCAGCCTTGGTCTCGGCGGACCGGTCGTAGCCGATCGGGCAGATGGCGAGCCGGAACGGGGCGATCGAGTCCGGCCAGATGATGCCGCGCGCATCGTTGTTCTGTTCGATCGCCGCGCCGAGGATCCGCGTCACACCAATGCCGTAACAGCCCATCTCGAAATGCTTGGGCTTGCCGTCCTCGTCGAGGAAGGTGGCATTCATCGCCTTCGAGTACTTCGTGCCGAGGTAGAACACATGACCGACTTCGATCCCGCGTTGGATCGCAAGCACGCCCTTACCGTCCGGCGAAGGGTCGCCTTCGACGACGTTGCGGATGTCGGCGACGAAGTCAGGCTCGGGCAGGTCGCGGCCCCAGTTGACCCCGGCGATGTGGAAGTCGGGTTCGTTGGCGCCGGTGATGAAGTCGCTCATGCGCGCAACTGTGCGGTCGGCAATGACTTTCACCGGCTTCTTGAGGCCGATCGCACCGAGGTAGCCGGGCTTGCAGCCAAAGTGTTCGACGATTTCGGCCTCGGTCGCGAAGCGGAAGCCGCCCTTGAGGCCCTCGACCTTGCCGGCCTTCACTTCGTTCAGATCATGATCGCCACGGATCAGCAGCAGCCAGACCGTGCTCTTGATCACGGTGCCGGATTCGTCGGTCTCGTCGGTGGCAAGCACCAGCGACTTCACGGTGTTGGAGAGCGCCGTGCCGAGCAGCGCTGCGACGTCTTGGCAGGTGCTCTTTCCAGGCGTCGGCACCTTCTGCATCGCCTGCGTGGGCGCGGCGCGCTCGGCAATCAGCGGCAGCGCCTCGGCCAGTTCGATGTTGGCGGCGTAGTCGGAATCGGGGCAATAGATGATCGCGTCTTCGCCGGTGTCGGCGATGACTTGGAACTCGTGCGAGCGGTCGCCGCCGATCGCGCCGGTGTCGGCGGCGACGGCACGGTAAGTCAGGCCCAGGCGGTCGAAGATGCGGCAGTAGGCGGCGTACATGCCCTCGTAGCTCTTGCCGGCGGAAGTCTCGTCACGGTCGAAGGAGTAGGCGTCCTTCATCGTGAATTCGCGGCCCCGCATCACGCCGAAGCGCGGGCGGCGCTCGTCGCGGAACTTGGTCTGGATCTGGTACAGGTTCTTGGGCAGCGCGCGGTAGCTCTTCAGCTCGGTGCGCGCGATGTCGGTGACGACCTCTTCGGACGTGGGTTGCAGCGCGAAGTCGCGGCCGTGGCGATCCTTCATGCGCAGCATTTCGGGGCCCATCTTGTCCCAGCGGCCGGATTCTTCCCACAGTTCGGCCGGCTGCACCACCGGCATGACGAGTTCGACGGCGCCGGCGCGGTTCATCTCCTCGCGGATGATCGTTTCGACCTTGCGGATCGTGCGCAGGCCCATCGGCATGTACGTATAGATACCGGCGGAGAGCTTGCGGATCAGTCCGGCGCGCATCATCAGCTTGTGGCTGAGGATCTCGGCGTCGGCGGGCGCTTCCTTGAGCGTCGTGATGAGGAACTGGCTTGCGCGCATGGCAATCGGGAATTTCGAGACAAACGTGGATTCTAACCGAGACTGGGACCCGCCCATGCAGCGGCGTTGCGACTTTCCTTAGTTACGCTGGTGTGAAAGAATCGGCGACAGTTCAAGTCTTTATCAGGTGATTTCATGCTCGACCGGGACGGTTATCGGCCCAATGTCGGCATCATCCTGGTCAACGCGCGTAACGAGGTCTTCTGGGGCAAACGCATCAGAGAGCATTCCTGGCAATTCCCGCAAGGTGGCATCAAGCAGGGGGAATCGCCGGAGCAGGCGATGTTCCGCGAACTTCACGAAGAAGTGGGTTTGCGGCCGGAGCATGTGAAGATCCTCGGCCGGACGCGCGGCTGGCTGCGGTATGACGTGCCCCGCCACTGGGTCAAACGCGAGTGGCGCAATACGTATCGGGGCCAGAAGCAGATCTGGTTCCTGTTGCGGCTGACAGGCCGCGACTGTGACGTTTCCCTGCGTGCGACCGAAAAACCCGAATTCGACGCCTGGCGCTGGTCGGAGTTCTGGGTGCCGCTCGATTCTGTAATCGAGTTCAAGCGACAGGTCTATCGGCTCGCGCTCAACGAGCTTGCCGACATCCTGTTCCGTGGCGCGCCACCGGTCCGCCCTGCGACCTATGTGCTCGCGCAGGCGGAAAGCAATCCGGGCGGCGGCTGAACCCGGTGCAGGGGCTGCGGTCTATAACGACATCTGGTCTGACTGAAACGGACGGGAGGTCGTCATGGAGCGCATTCAGTATTTGCCCTTGCCCGAGCGGGCGCTCGGCGCCGAGAAGGTCGATGTCCCGAGCCCCGGCGCCGCGCCTCGCGTCGATGTGGATTCGCCGGCCATCGAGGTCATGACCGATCTGCGCCGCGTGCCGGCGGCGACCATCCCGCCGACGTCCTCCCTCGAACACGCGCGCGAAACCATGATCCATCGCGGCGTGCGCTTTCTCCTGGTCTGCGGTCGCGACGCGAGGCTTGCCGGCGTGATCAGTGCCACCGACCTGCTCGGCGAGCGCCCCATGCAGATTGCCATGCATCGGCACTGCAAGCGCGAGGAACTCGAAGTCGAGGACGTGATGATCCCGCTGCACGACGTGCTGGCGATCCAGTTGGCGGACATCCGCTCGGCGGAAGTCGGGCACGTGATCACGACGCTGCTGCGGGCCGGCCGTCAGCACGCGCTTGTGATAGAACATGACGCCGCCGGCGCGGCCAGCGTGCGCGGCATATTCTCGGCCTCACAGGTCGCGCGCCAACTCGGCCGGCCGGTGCAGCCCGAAGCGATTGCGCGGACCTTCGCCGAAATCGAGGCCGCGCTGCATTGAACATGGAGATTCCCGCCAGATGATCGACGCCCTGATCACCGAATTCGACCGTGCCTTGCGCACTGTCTTTGCCCCGGCGCATTCGCAGCGTCAAAACCCGGCCGCCGATTGTGCGGAGGCGGAGCTCAGCGAGGTCGAAAAGCGCCACGCGGCCGGACTCATGCGCGTCAATCATGTCGGGGAGATCTGCGCGCAGGCGCTGTATCAGGGGCAGGCGCTGACATCGCGCGATCCGGCGGTCACCGCTGCGCTGCGCAAGGCGGCGGCGGAGGAGACCGAACACCTGGCCTGGACCGAGCAACGCCTTGAAGAACTCGGTGCGCACAAGAGCCTGCTGAATCCGCTCTGGTATGCAGGGGCGCTCGCGATGGGTGTGGTCGCCGGAAAACTCGGCGACAAGTGGAACCTCGGCTTCCTGGCCGAGACCGAGCGCCAGGTCGAGGCGCATCTGGATTCGCACCTCGAACATCTGCCCGAAGCCGATGCGCGATCGCGCGCAATCGTCGATCAGATGAAGCGCGACGAAGCGGGGCACGCCGAGACGGCCGTGGCGCTGGGCGCCGCGGATCTGCCGGCGCCCGTGCGCACCGCGATGCGGCTGGCGTCGCGCGTCATGACGACGACCGCCTACCGCATCTGAATCATTGCCTCAGGCCTGCGTTTCCACGATTTCGAAATCGTGGCTGACCTCGGCTGTCTTGCCGAGCATGATCGAAGCGGAGCAGTACTTCTCGGCGGAGAGCTTGATCGCGCGCTCGACGATTTCGTGCTTGAGTGCCTTGCCGCTGACGACGAAGTGATAGTGGATGCGCGTGAAGACCTTGGGATCGGTTTCCGCGCGTTCGGCCGTCAGCTTGACCTCACAGCCGGCAACCGCGTGGCGGCCACGCTTGAGGATCGTCACGACGTCGAAAGCCGTGCAGCCGCCGGCCCCTACCAGCAGCATCTCCATCGGCCGCGGCGCCCGGTTCTGGCCGCCGGCGTCGGCCGCGCCTTCCATCGTTACGAGATGGCCGCTGCCCGTGCTGGCCAGAAACGTCGCTTCGCCGACCCATTTGACGCTGCATTCCATCCGCCGATCCTCCTTGAGAAAGAGGTCCGGATTGTACTGAAGCCGGACCTCGGTGGTGTGTCATGCTGCGATGCAGCATATTTCGTGTCGTCCAAACGACTTTCATTCGTCCGTGCTAATGAACGTGTAGTCAGTTTCACAGAAAAATACATTCGAAACAGAGTCTTACCCGCTCATAAGTATTGCTTATGAGCAAATCAATAAGTTCTCTGAGGGGAAGTGACATTCTTCTTGCAACGCACAAGCTTCTTGCCCATAATCCAAACCGTACTGATTGAGTTGGTGAAGCAAAAAGGCCTCCGGACTGCCGAATCAACCCAATCCTGGTTTGTCTCCTCCACCCTCCTCCTTTGGTGTGGACTTGGCGCAGCTCATCGAGCTGCGTTTTTTTTTGCCTTTTCTCCGGAGACGAATCGGAGGGTTTGACATCGCTCGGCCCTCGCGTGTAAGATCTCTGGCTTTCCGAATTTGGGCCTGGAACAGGGTCCTAGAAGAATCAAAGGACACACTCATGAGGACGTTTTCTGCCAAGCCGCACGAAGTCAAGCGTGATTGGTACGTGGTAGACGCGACCGACAAGGTTCTGGGCCGTCTCGCTTCCGAAATCGCACGTCGCCTCCGTGGCAAGCACAAAGCCATCTACACGCCGCACGTTGATACGGGTGATTTCATTGTCGTCGTCAACGTCGACAAGCTGCGCGTCACCGGTGACAAGGCGCAGGACAAGAAGTACTACCGTCACTCGGGTTTCCCGGGCGGTATCTACGAAACCAACTTCGAGAAGCTGCAGCAGCGTTTCCCGGATCGTGTCCTGACCAAGGCGGTCAAGGGCATGCTTCCGAAGGGCCCGCTCGGTTACGCGATGCTGAAGAAGCTGAAGTGCTATGCAGGCAACACGCATCCGCACTCCGCGCAGCAACCGCAGGCCCTCGAAATCTAATTCCGGAGCGTATCCATGGCCTTCCCGAACAACCACAACTACGGTACGGGTCGTCGCAAGACTGCGGTGGCTCGTGTTTTCCTCAAGCCGGGTACCGGCGCGATCACGGTCAACGGCAAGCCGCTGGACGTGTTCTTCTCGCGTGAGACCGGCCGCATGATCGTGCGCCAGCCGCTCGAACTGACCGAAACCGTCGGCAAGTTCGACATCCAGGTGAACGTCGACGGTGGTGGCGAATCCGGCCAGGCCGGCGCTGTCCGCCACGGCATCACCCGCGCGCTGATCGACTACGATGAGTCGCTGAAGGCCTCCCTGAAGAAGGCTGGCTTCGTGACCCGCGACGCTCGTGAAGTCGAGCGTAAGAAGGTCGGTCTGCACGGCGCCCGTCGTCGCAAGCAATTCTCGAAGCGCTGATCACTCAGCTGCCTCGAGTACGAAAAGGCCCGCATCGCGGGCCTTTTTGCTTTTTGGCGTCTCGCCGACGAGGCGAAGGGGCGAACGCTTGTGCGAGCGCGGGTGCAAGCGCTAGCGCGCACGCAGGTCGCCACCGGTTCGCGGATCGCGCAGGTGTCGACGCGGTGGTGGCGTCGGGCAGGATGGCGACAGCTGCCGCGGGGGCGAGTAACGGGGCTGCTGTGCTTCAGACAGTGGGAATTCGCAGCAACAAAAAAGCCGCGTCGATGCGCGGCTTTTTCATGGGTGCGGCCCCTGATCACACAGGATCGGTACGCTTGTCGCGCTCGATCAGCGCATATGCGCTGTGGTTGTGGATCGACTCGAAGTTCTCCGATTCCACGACGTAGCTGTAGATACGCTTGTCGGCATTCAGAACGCCAGCGACGTCGCGAACCATGTCTTCGACGAACTTCGGGTTGTCGTAGGCGCGTTCGGTCACCCACTTTTCGTCCGGGCGCTTGAGCAGGCCGAAGAGTTCGCAGGACGCCTGGGCTTCGACCATGCTGACGAGATCTTCGATCCACACGAGATCCATCGTCCGGATGGTCACCGTCACGTGCGAGCGCTGGTTGTGCGCGCCGCGCTCGGAGATCTTCTTCGAGCAGGGGCACAGACTCGTGACCGGGATGATGATCTTCATCGTGAACTCGCTGTCACCGTTCGGCAGGATTTCGCCCGTGAAGGTGACCTCGTAGTCCATCAGGCTCTTCACGCCGGAAACGGGCGCAGCCTTGTTGATGAAGTACGGGAATGTCATTTCGATATGGCCGGTTTCGGCCTCGAGCCGGCGCACCATTTCGCGCAGCATCGGCTCGAAGGATTCGACGGAGATCTCGTGCTCGTGGCCGTTGAGGATCTCGACGAAACGCGACATGTGCGTGCCCTTGAAGTTATGGGGCAGGCTCACATACATGTTGAACATCGCGACAGTGTGCTGGACGCCGCCATTGCGGTCCGCAACACGAATCGGGTGACGGATGGACTTGATGCCGACCTTGTTGATCGCCAGATGGCGGCGATCCTCGCTGCTCTGCACGTCGGCCATTGCCACTTCGCGTGCGCTTACGGTGTTCATGCTTGCCTTTCCTGATGCTGGCGCGAGGGTGCCGCGAGGAGGATCCCTCGGGCGGCGGTTTTGCGCCGGAGACACCTCAAATGGGCGCGTCGCGCCGGGATTCAAGGCTGAATCCTAGCATTTCCCGACTAATCTACTCAACTATTGAGACGATAGCGACAGCCTTGCGCGTACGCGTTCGACGATGTGCGAGGCGTCAAGTTGCACGGCATTCAGAAGCTGGGCCTGATCGCCGTGGTCGATGAAATGATCGGGAAGGCCGAGTCGCATGAAAGGCCGGACGACGCCGGCCTCTTCGAGAACGCGCGCGACCTCGGAGCCTGCTCCGCCGATTGCGGCGTTTTCCTCGAGTGTGACGACGAGCTCGTGCGTGCGCGCGAGTTCGAGGATCAGGTCGGTGTCGAGCGGCTTCACGAAGCGCATGTTCGCCACCGTCGCGTCGATTTCCTCCGCAGCCTTGAGGGCGGGCGCGAGCATGCTGCCGAAGGCGAGCAGGGCCACGCCGCGGCCTTTGCGGCGGATTTCGCCGCGGCCGATCGGCAGTGTCGAAAGCCCCGCTTCCGGTGTGACGCCCATGCCTGCGCCGCGCGGATAGCGCACCGCGGTCGGGCCGTCGTGATGGAAGGCCGTGCTCAACATCTTGCGGCACTCGTCCTCGTCGGCCGGCGTCATGATCACCATGTTCGGAATGCAGGCCAGATACGACAGATCGAAGGCGCCGTGATGCGTCGCGCCATCGGCGCCAACGAGGCCGCCGCGGTCGATGGCCAGCATCACGGGCAGGTTCTGCAGCGCGACGTCGTGGATCAACTGGTCGTATGCACGTTGCAGGAAGGTCGAATAGATCGCCACGACGGGCCTCATGCCCTCGCAGGCGACGCCGGCGGCAAACGTCAGCGCGTGCTGTTCCGCAATGCCGACGTCGAAGTAGCGCTCCGGGTACTCCTGGGCGAAGCGCACGAGCCCCGAGCCTTCACGCATCGCCGGCGTGATGCCGACGAGACGCTTGTCGGCCGCCGCCATGTCGCACAGCCAGTCGGAAAAAATCTGCGTGTAGGTCGGCTTGCCGCCGCCCTTGGCGGATGACTGAATGCCGGCCATGTGGTCGAACTTCGACACGCCGTGATACAGGATCGGATCGGCCTCGGCGAGTTTGTAGCCCTGGCCCTTGCGCGTCACCACGTGAAGGAACAGCGGACCCTGCAGCTTCTTGAGGTTCTGCAGCGTCGGGATCAGCACGTCCAGATCGTGGCCGTCGATCGGCCCGATGTAGTTGAAACCGAATTCCTCGAACAGCGTGCCCGGTGTGATCATGCCTTTGACATGCTCCTCGACACGCTTGGCGAATTCGAGGATCGGCGGTGACACGCGCAGCATCTTCTCGCCGGCACGGCGCGCGGCGTTGAAGGTACGCCCGGAAAGCAGCCGCGCGAGGATGTTCGTCAGCGCGCCGACCGGCGGCGAGATCGACATCTCGTTGTCATTGAGGATCACGAGCAGATCCGTATCGATGACGCCGGCATTGTTGAGTGCCTCGAAGGCCATGCCCGCGCTCATTGCACCGTCGCCGATCACCGCGATCGACTTGCGCGGCACGCCTTGCTGGTGCGCAGCGACCGACATGCCGAGCGCGGCCGAGATCGAGGTCGAGCTGTGTGCCGTGCCGAAGGTGTCGTAATCGCTCTCGCAACGGCGCGGGAAACCCGAGATGCCGCCGAACTGGCGCAGACGGCCCGTGAGCACCTTGTGGCCGTAGGTCTGGTGGCCGACGTCCCAGACGATGCGATCGTCCGGTGTGTTGTACACGTAGTGCAGGGCGATCGAAAGCTCGACCGTACCGAGGTTCGACGAAAGATGGCCGCCGGTCCGGGAGACAGAGTCGAGCAGGAAGGCGCGAAGTTCGTCGGCGAGCGGGTTGAGGTCCTTGCGGTCGAAGCGGCGCAGATCGGCAGGTGAATCGATGCGCTCGAGCAGCGGATACTTGCTCATCGGAAATGGAAATCCTGAGTGGGCCGCTCAAAAGGAGCGGTCGACGATGAAATCGGTCAGTTCGCAAAGCCGGCGCGCATCGGCGCCGAATATCGTCAGCGCTTCGTGCGCCTGTGTCCGCAGATCCGCGGCGAGCCGGCGCGCATCGGACGCGCCGAGCAGGCTCACGTAAGTCGGCTTGTTGTTTGCGGCATCCTTGCCCGCGGTCTTGCCCAGTGTCGCCGTGTCGGCTTCGGCATCGAGGATGTCGTCGACGACCTGGAACAGGAGGCCGATTGCCTTGCCAAAGCGGTCGAGCGCAGTCAGGCGCTCGCCGTCCACTTCGCCGCACAGGGCACCGAGCAGGGCAGACGCGCGGATCAGCGCGCCCGTCTTGTGCAGGTGCATGAATTCGAGTTCTTCTATGCTGATCTGCCTGCCGACGGCTGCGAGGTCGATGGCCTGGCCGCCGGCCATGCCGCGCGAACCCGAAGCGCGCGCGAGCTGCTCGATCATCGCGAGTTGGCGCGCGGCGTCGGGCACCAGGCCGGATTCGGATAGGAGCTGGAAGGCAAGCGTCTGCAAGGCGTCGCCGACGAGGAGCGCCGTGGCTTCGTCGAATTCGACGTGCACGGTCGGCTTGCCGCGGCGAAGCACGTCGTCGTCCATGCAGGGCATGTCGTCATGGACCAGCGAATACGCGTGGATCAGCTCGACCGCGCAGGCTGCGGTGTCGAGCGAATCGGACGTGGCACCGGACAGCTCGCCCGCGGCATAGACAAGCAGGGGGCGCACGCGCTTGCCGCCGCCGAGCGTGGCGTAACGCATGGCTTCATGCAGGCGTTGCGGCGCGATGCGTGCAGCGGGAAGGCGGTGTTCGAGGGCGGCTTCAACCTGGGCCTGGCGTTCGCGCATCCAGGCGTCGAGTGCGGCGCAGGTCATGATTCGGCAGCCTCGTCGCCGTTGTCGGAAAACGGCTCGAGGCGTCCGTTTTCCAGGATCTGGATCTTGCGCTCCGCGTCGGACAGCGTGTCTTCACAGAAGCGCAGCAGTTTGGTGCCGCGCTCGTATTGCGCGATCGCTTGTTCGAGCGGCAGGTCGGGCGATTCCATTGCCGAGACGATTGCTTCGATCTCGGCCATTGCGGACTCGAATGACTTGGGTTTGTCGCTGGTTTTTGGCATGGAATTCGCGCGCGGGGTACGCCAGGCTGGCCGCCGGGGGCGGAGTATCATGCCTGACTCGGCGGGCTTTTCGTAGGTTTTTGTTTTAATTATACTTTACCACTTTTTGTCTCTGGTTTCCCCTGGAGGAGAAGGAGGGGTGGTGATGTCGGATATCACGACTCGAACTCAACTTGAACCGGCTGCCTCGCAGCTTCCCGTTACCTGGTATTTCGACGAAGAGGTCTTCCAATGGGAGAAGCGCCTCATCTTCGATGCCGGCCCGGGCTATGTCGGCCACGAGTTGATGGTGCCGGAGTCGTCCGACTATCGATCGACCGAGTGGAACGATCATGCACGCCTGATCCTTCGCGACGATGAAGGCTGCTGGTCGATGTCGAACGTGTGCCGCCACCGGCAGGCCATCATGCTTGAAGGTTCCGGCAAGGCGAAGAACGTCGTCTGCCCGATCCATCGCTGGACCTACGATCAGCAGGGCCAGCTCATCGGTGCGCCGCATTTCCCCGAAAAGCCGTGCATGCGGCTCGATCGCCAGAAGCTCGAATCCTGGAAGGGACTGCTCTTCAAGGGGCCGCGCTCGGCGAACGCGGATATCGCCGACATGCTGCTCGCCGACCAGATCGACTTTTCCGGCTACGTGCTCGGCAATGTCCAGGTCCACGAGTGCAACTACAACTGGAAGACCTTCATCGAGGTCTACCTTGAGGACTATCACGTCGCGCCGTTCCATCCGGGCCTGGGCAACTTCGTGACCTGCGACGACCTCACCTGGCAGTTCGGCGATTGGCATTCGGTGCAGCGCGTCGGCATCACGAGCCTGCAGAAGTCGGGTTCGCCGGCCTATGCGAAATGGCACAAGGCGGTGCTTGACTACTACGACGGCAAGCTTCCGCCGCACGGCGCGATCTGGCTCACTTATTACCCGAATGTCATGGTTGAGTGGTATCCGCATGTGCTCGTCGTGTCGAGCCTGATTCCGCGTTCGGTGCACCAAACGACGAACGTCGTCGAGTTCTATTACCCGGAAGAGATCGCCGCGTTCGAGCCCGAATTCGTCGAAGCGGAACAGGCCGCCTACATGGAGACCTGCATCGAGGACGACGAAATCGGCGAGCGCATGGACCGCGGCCGCATGGCGCTGCTGCGCGAAGGGCGCAACGAGATCGGTCCGTACCAGAGCCCGATGGAAGATGGCATGCAGCACTTCCATGAGTTCTATCGGCGCATCATGGGGCCGCATCTGCGTTAGTACGCGCGGGTGTGCGGAACGAGAAAGCCCGTCGGAAAACCGGCGGGCTTTTTCATGTGAGCCGGTCAGACGCAGGAAGCGGGGTTCCTTCGCCGAGCCGCGAAGACGATCCAGCCCCACAAGTGGAAAGAGCCCGCCGGATCCCCGCGGGCTCTTTCCACTGCGCAGCCTGGCTGCTCAGCGCTTCGGTGTGCCGGCGAGGTCGACGTCGACGCGACGATCGGGTCTCAGGCATTCGACGAGCTTCGCATTGCTGCGCGTCTCGTTCTTCGTCTTCTCGCAGTCGCTGACAGGTTGCGTGGCGCCCTTGCCTTCGGTTGAAAACTTGGCCGCGTCCATGCCCTTGCCGACGAGGTAGTCACGCACCGCTGCAGCACGCTGCGCCGACAGGCGCTGGTTGTAGGCCGCCGAACCGATGCGGTCCGTGTGTCCTGTCACCTTCACGCTTTCGACGTTGAACTTCGAGGCCTGGTCCGCGAACTTGTCGAGATCGCCGGCTGCGGCGGGCTGCAGCCGGGCGCCGCCATAGGCGAACAGCGCATCGGTCTGCGACTTCAGACTCACGACGGGTGCAGGCGCTGGCGTCAGCGGAGTGGCGGCGACGGGCGCCGGGGCGGGCGCGGGCCGGTTGGCCATCGCGGCGTCCATGTCGAGATCCGGTGCGATGTAGAGATCGTTCGCACAGTCGGCATTCGCGTCCTCGGCCGGGTCGTCGCGGCGATCCTCGTCGGGCGCGGTCTTTGCCATCGGCGCGAGCGTGAGCGCCGGCAGAAGATCGTGCGACGCGGCGAGCACGCGGTACTTGGCGAGTTGCAGATCGTAGAAGCCTGACGTCGCCGCGCGGCGCGATTCGAACAATTCGTTCTCGGTGTCGAGCAGGTCGAGCAGCGTGCGCTGGCCGATATCGAACTGCTGGCGATATGCGTCGCGAACCTTCGCGGTCGACATCGCATGCTGGTCGAGGTACGCCTGCTGCTTCGTCAGCACCTTCACGTCGTTGAGCGCGATCGCCGCGGTCTGCGAAATGTCGCGACAGGTCTTGTTGCGCACATCGATCGCGGCGTAGTAGAGCTCGCGCGACTGACGGATGCGAGCCTGGTCGGAACCGCCATTGAAGATGTTGTAGTTGAGCACGACGCGCACCTGCGAGTCGTTGTAGTTCCCCGAGATGTCGTCGCGGTTGCGATCCCAGTTCTGGCCGGCCTGGAGTTCAAGGCTCGGCAGGTTGTTCGCGCGGCGCACGTCGGTCTCGAAGCGCGCCGAGCGCAGGCTCGCGACGGTCGCCCGGAAGTTCGGGTTGCCGGCGACGATGGCGGGCAGCGGATTGCGTTCCTTCGGCAGGCGCGCGTCGACGCCCGGCGCATCCGACATCTGGTCGGCCGGCAGCTCACCGACGATGCGGCGATAGCGCTGAATCACATCGTGCAGGTTCGAGGATTCGGTCAGCCAGTTCGACTGCGCGAGCGCGAGGCGGCCAGCGGCCTGTTCGAGGTCCGCGCGGCGACCGACGCCGGCCTTGGCCCGGTCCTCGATCTGGCTGAAGACTTCCTTGTGTGCCGCCCAGTTGTCGCGCGCGAGATCGACGAGGCGCCGGTAGCGCAGCACATCGAGATAGGCCTGGCTCGCAGCCAGCGCGATGTCGTCGGACGCGCCGAGCAGTTCGTAGTAGCGCGCGAGCTTCGCGTAGCCCAGGCGCTTCACGTCGTTCGAAGTCGCGAAGCCGTCGAAGATCAACTGGCGCAACTGCACCGACGCGCCCGGGTGGCTGAACCAGTCGCCGTTGCTGCCGCCCGCGGCCTGCGGATAGGCCTGACGTTCCGCGCCCGCGTAGCCCTGCACGTCGACTTTCGGCAGCCAGTTGCCGCGTGCGGCGCTCTGTTCCTCTTCGCTCGCACGCATCGTGTGGAAGCGGGCGACGACCTCCGGATTGTTCAGGATCGCCTTTTCGACGGCCTGCTGCATCGTGCCGTCCGCCAAAGCCGCGACGCTCGGGAGGGTGAGCGTCATGGCGAGTACCAGTTTCTTCAGATTCATGGTTCGTTGGAAAAACAATTTGATAAGTCCGATTATTCGTGGTCTCAAATTCTTTAAAAATGATTTTTTTGATAAAAACGTGACCTAGCAGTCCATACAGGGAAAATAGCGGCCGGGGAATTCGGCGACTGAGGGCATGGCTGTGCGGTATTCACGCTTTGCGGGCGAAGTCTTGACGGCTGCCCTGTCCAGACGGTGCAATCGCTGACCTTGAGCCCGCTAGCCAGTCATTCCCTCTGCTCCGGCGCCGTTCGCCCGGGACGCCGCCGTTTCCTCAGGACAGGATTCGCGGGTCTGCTGGCGGCGGCACTTTCGCCCTCCGACCGCGCGGCCGCCGACGAGGCGCAGATGGAAACGACGGTTGGGAGGCGTTTCGGCGCCAGGGGGCTCGCCGCGCTGAAGGACTGGCGGCGACAGATCGCGAGCCTGCGCG
>Ga0306923_10003994_pt1 | contig 14030 bp, 9 predicted proteins | sample sta12Can44000108_FD_203841 | JGI IMG/M metagenome (GOLD analysis project Ga0306923, IMG submission 203841) | Lab enrichment of tropical soil microbial communities from Luquillo Experimental Forest, Puerto Rico - statanox.12C.anox.44.000.108 (v2)... | ecosystem: Environmental > Terrestrial > Soil... | reverse complement strand
CAGCGGGCTTTTGGCCGCATGTTGCGAACCCGCCTCTCCGGCTATGACGGCGTATATTGATCCGTCGGGTCAATTTAGCGCTAAATCGCAGCGAAGCGCTGCTAGGAAAGTGGGAGCCGATTGACCAGACGCGTGGCGTGGCTATCGCGCAGATTCAAGTGGTGGCACAGAAGCAATCAGCCGGTCGGTGTGGTCGATCAGATTACCATACCTAATCGACCAAGGTGATCATCAGCGATCGCGTACTCGGCCTCCTTGGCGTCGGGTGTGCGACCAACCCTGTCTAGCCGCCCGCTATCTGGTCAGTACCGGCGGCCGTAATTGACTGTGGTCGCCATCACCGAGGCGCTGCAAGGCGTCTCGCGCGCGGCCGATCACGCTTGGCCAATCCCCGGGAGTGGGTTGGCGAAACTGGCGCACCAACGGATACCAAGGACTGTCGTCCCGATTTCGGGGCCAAAGGAAGCAGGTATCGAAACGGTTCAGGACCCAAACCGGTTTGCCCAGCGCACCGGCCAGATGCGCAACCGCCGTATCGACGCTGATAACCAGATCGAGGTTATCGATGAGGGCCGCCGTGTCGGCAAAGTCATGCAGATCCTCGGCGAAATCGTGCAGCTGCATGCCGCGCGGCGGACGATCCGCCTGCACCGCCGGTGGACCTTTTTGCAACGAGATGAACTGCACCCCCGATACCTCGCCGAGCGGCGCCAATGCGTCGAGAGTGAGCGAGCGGCGGCGATCGACGGCAATCTGGCTCACGTAGCTCGATCTCCCGCCAGCCCAGCACAATCCGACCCGCAGGCTCACGAAACCGGTCAGCCGCTCGCGCCAATGAGCAACGTCCGCCGGGTCTGCCGTGAGATAGGGCGTCGTCGCCGGAATAGTTTCCTGCGTGGTGGCGACGGCGTATGGCAGGCTCATCAACCCGCACCACAGATCAAACGAAGGCCGTCGGCCGCCCTGATCGATGACCTCGCTTACCCCCGGCAGTCGGGACAGCAACCTCACCAGGGCCGGTTGAACCGCGAGGATGGTCCTCCCGGCGCTCGCGGCAACCTGCGGGACATAACGGCAGAACTGCAGCGTGTCGCCCAGGCCCTGATCGGCGAGCAGTAAAATGACGCGATCGCCAATTGGCTCACCATTCCAAGACGGCACCGGAGGATGAGGACGCCGCCGGACCATGCGTTCCGTCTGCCAGCGCCACTCGAACTCCTTCCAACCTTCCTCGAACTTCCCGGCCAACAGGAGCGCGAGACCGAGGGACAGGTGCCATCCGGGACCCTCCGGTCGGAGGCGCAACGCTGTGCGATAGCTTGCCTCGGCTTCGCTAACACGCCCGAGATTACAGAGTACGTAGCCAAGACTGAAATGAGCGAATGCATGCTCCGGTTCGAGGCGCAACGCCGTGCGGACGCTCGCCTCGGCTTCGTCAAAGCGCCCGAGGCAGTCGAGCACGCGCCCGAGTTCGGCATGCGCGTCGGCAAAGTCGGGTTTCAAGCGCAATGCCTCTCGTAAGCTGACCTCTGCGTCGTCCAGCCTGTCAAGATTTCGCAGCGCATGGCCGCGGTTGTTCCACATCTGCGGAATGTCACCCCTGAGCGTAAGTGCGTAGTCGTAGCACGCCAGTGCCTCCTCGTAACGCTCGCGTGCGGCGAAACCACGTCCGAGTTCGTTCCAAGCCCTCGGATCTTCTGGCGGTCCTGGGCGTTGGGGCGCAAACGCATATTTAATGTTTTTCCAGAGCAGAGCGGGCACGGACCGGGGAGTCCGCGCGTGCCGCAGAGCGCGCCGAAAACGCGCTCCGATGCCGCTGCCGGCTGATGCATTTCGCGAAAACGATAAGGGAATCATGTCGGAATTATGCATCCTATCGGGCACAGCTCAAGTCGTCAGTTCACCCGCAGGCGAGGCAGATCCGCCATAGCTGTCTCAGAACTTACGGACATATCAGCTTGATTCCGTGACGTGAGGGATTAATCTCGCACAGCTCCAAGTGAGAGCAGGCGCTCTCACGAAGGCCGCCCTCGGAATGCGGCGTGGGCGCGTGACCGGATGCCCAATTTTTCCAATGCGCGGTACGCGAATATTTTCGCATGCAGGCGAACCAAGCGATTCCGATCGGGGTGCGCCGCTTCACCTGTTCGATCCCTGCCAAGGCCGCAGCATGGCATTCCTACGCACCCTGCCCACGAGTGTTTATGTGCATCCGAAGCCGGGCTTGATGGTGCTTTTCCCCAGCTATGTTCCCCACGTGGTGTTTCCCCACAACGGAAGGAGCGCGCGGATCTCGATCGCTTTCAACCTGCGGACCGACCCCTGTCCGTAAGATGTTTGGACTGGCGATCCGCTACGCTGGCCGGTCTGGTGGCGCCTCAATCTACGAAGACCCTCGCAGGCCATGGCGTAACCAGGCCAAAAACTTTCCCCATTCCGTTTCAGCCCCTGCGCACCATGTGGGGGGCAATGCCGGTTCCGAGGTGGTCGGGGCGATGTTTGCGGCCGGTTACGCCGAAAAAACTGCACGTCTGGCGGACTCGTGAGAGAAATTCGGATTGCCCTATGCGATCCACGAGGTGCCCACGGTGCATCGCCCGATCAGCGCCCGAGACACCTAGGGATCTTTCTTATACAAAGCCGAATTTCATTCGCCATCTCATCGCGGCGCACAACAAGCCCGTCCTCTATCTCGACGCCGATTGCGAATTCCGGTCCGAGTCCGAGCTCATCGCGGAGCTGGTGAGGTCCCGCTGCGATTTCGCGATCTATCACGGGTTCGCCGACGCGTATGCGGACCGGTTTGTTCCCGTGGAGCACTGGTCCGGCGCCAAAGAGCCGCCGGTCCCCAACCGCTACTACCGTTTTGCCGGCAACATCGGTTTCTGTTCCGAGCGTCAGCTTTTTTGTGTACGGCCTCGTTCAGCTCTATCGGAACTCGCTTGCCGCGCGTGCTCTGCTCGCGCGATGGCACCGGACTTTCGCCGCCTTCCCTGGCTGTGCCGACGATGCGTGCCTCAATTTCGTCTTCAATAATCTCACGTCACCCTCCTGGCTCGGGTGGGTTCCGAAGAGGCGATGGCTTCCCAAATCCTATGGCCGGATATCATGGTGGATCTACGAGAAGCCGGTCATCAATTACACCGCTCGTCCGAGTTCGGCCGGCGGCTTGAAGTCGAGTTTCATCAGAATAAAGGATCCCCCAGGGCGCGAAGAATTCTCCCGCTCGCTCGTACAGCCCCGGCAAGCCTCGTTTCCGCAAGGCTGCATCATCGATACCGAGCGACACATGCTACGCCGCTTCGTCAACGGAAAAACTTGTCTCGGTCGAGCCGACAAAACAGACCTTCTGGGTTTGAAGCGTCTCATTCCGCCGGCGCGTTGGGGTGCGTCCAGCCGATCCGGCGCCTTGATGTCGAGCGAGAAGGCCGAAACCACCGCCGAGAAGAGTATTTCCGATTCCGCATTCCAGGTTTCCTGGGATCGCTGTAAGAACAAGCGACACTCGTAGCGAAGATTCCAGCGACGTCACGGCGCGCGGACGGAGCTTCTTTCCAAATACCTGACTTTTCGAAAGCTCATTGTGGGCGCAATATAGAGATGACACCCCTCTGCAAGATAGAGGTGACACCCCCGCGGGTTCTGGTCTCCCACGAGGTGCGCCGTGGTGGTGTCGATGAACCAGCGAGAGATCAGCCGCCTTGAGTATTGCTGCGGGTGCAGTCCGGCCGTTTGCGGATGGCGGACGCCTGCGAGTTGATCGGCCTGCGGCGGCGTCAGGTGTTTCGTCTGCTACGCGGCCTCAAGCAGGACGGTGCCACGAGCCTGGTTTCCAGGCACCGATCAAACCCTGCAATCATCGGCTGCCGGTCGAAGTCCGCGCCCTGGCGCTGTCGATTGCGCGCGAGCGGTGTGTCGATTAGGGATTTCCACTTCATGAATGACTCGCCTGGACTCGACATCGGAACGTACTTCCAGCGCGTCTTGCGGCACGCGCGGAAGCCTCGTTCGCTTCCTGGCCTCATCTGGAAAAACCTGGCTTATCTGCTGGCGCCGCGACGCCCAGAACAGTCCCACGATCCAAGAACTTGGAACAATATCGGCCGCACTTTGGCCGCCCGCGGACGTAACGAGGAGGCATTGGCATGCTATGATCGTGCGCTGGCGGATCAGGGCGACATTCCGCAGACATTGGCCAATCGCGGCAGAGCGCTGCGAAATCTTGACCGCCTGGACGAGGCCGAGACAAGCTTACGCGAGGCATTGCGGCTGAAGCCGGACTTTGCCAACGCACACCGCGAACTCGGAAATGTGCTCGACTACCTCGGGCGCTTCGAGGAAGCCGAGGCAAGCGTACGCACGGCGTTGCGTCTCCAACCGGAAGATGCGTTTGCTCATTTTAAACTCGGGTACATACTCTATCATCTCGGGCGTGCTACCGAAGCCCAGGCAAGCTGTCGCACGGCATTGCGCCTCCGACCGGAGAATCGAGACGTGCGTGTGGTCCTTGGCCATGCCCTTCTGTTGGCCGGGCAATTTGAGGAAGGTTGGAATGAGTTTGAATGGCGCTGGCGGGAACGCGAGGTCAGGCTACGCCCTCTTTTGGGGGTGCCGTATTGGAACGGTGACGCGATTGGGGATCGCGTCATTCTACTGGTCGCCGAGCAGGGCCACGGGGACACGCTGCAGTTCTGCCGTTATGTACCGCAGATTGCCGCGCACGCCAGGAGGACCGTCCTCGCGGTTCAACCGTCTCTGGTGAGATTGCTGTCCCGGCTGCCTGGCGTAAGTGAGATCATTGCTTCGGGCGGCCAGCCATCTTCCTTTGATCTGTGGTGCACGTTGATGAGCCTGCCGCATGCCGTCGGCACCACGCTAGAAACCATTCCGGCGACGACGTCCTATCTGACGGCAGACCCGGCGGATGTTGCTCACTGGCGCGAGCGGCTTGCCAGTCTTGCCGGTCTGCGGGTTGGACTGTGCTGGGCTGGCGGGCGAACGCGCAACCTGCGCCAGATTGCCAACGATCGTCGCCGCTCGATCACCCTCGACACGTTGGCGCCGTTTGGCGAAATATCGGGGGTACAATTTATCTCGCTGCAAAAAGGTCCGCCGGCTGCCGAGGCGGCTCGTCCGTTACAGGGCATGGAGCTGCACGATTTCACCGAGGATCTCCATGACTTTGCCGACACGGCGGCTCTCATAGACAGCCTCGATCTTGTAATCAGCGTCGATACTGCGGTTGCACATCTGGCCGGTGCACTTGGCAAACCGGTTTGGGTACTGAACCGTTTCGACACCGACTTCCGCTGGCCCCGAGATCGGGACGACAGTCCTTGGTATCGGTCTGTGCGCCAGTTTCGGCAACCCACTCCCGGGGACTGGCACAGCGTGATCGGCCGCGCGCGAGGCGCTTTGCAGCAACTCGCTGCGGGCGACCACAGTCAATTACGGCCGCCCTTATCGCTACGCCCGGTGCGCAGAGCGTACCAAAGGCTTGGACGTAAACCGAGGTCCCAGGGTGATCCTCAGTGCAGTTCAGTAAACGAGTGATCCAAGACATGGACAGGGTAGCGTGTGAGAGGTTCAGCAAAAGCGGTTAAGTCGGATGGTCATGGTATGCGGGTGATTTCGCAGTCACCGGATCATTTGGCGAGGATGCCCACCATGACCGATCACGCGGATTGGCAAACCCGAGCTGCGGGTGCCGCAAGACCGCGCCCGGCGGTTTTCGACCGAGTTGTTCGAGCGCTGCTAACGTTCGGAGCGGGCGCTGGTGGCGGCGCTGGCGGAGATGTACGAGCAAGGGGTTTCGACACGCAAGGTGAAGGCGATCACCGAAGAGCTGTGCGGCCACAGCTTCTCGGCCTCGTCGATCAGCGCAATCAACCAGCGGCTGGATGCGAGTCTGGCACAATTTGCCGGCCGTGCCTTGGCCGAAGCCTTTCCTTATCTGATCCTTGATGCGCGCTACGAACGGGTGCGCGAGACCGGCGTCATCGTCAGCCAGGCGGTGCTGATCGCGATCGGCATCGACTGGGACGGCCGGCGCCAAGTGTTGGCGGTCAAGCTCGTCAATCGGGAGAGCCGATCAAGCAGGCGCGATTTCCTGCTGGGGCTGAAGACGCGCGGTCTGCACGGCGTCGAATTCGTCGTCGCCGATGATCACGCCGGCTTACGGTCGGCGCTGAGCGAGGCTCTAGCGGAGGCGGCCTATCAGCGCTGCTACGTGCGTTTTCTCAGGAACGCGCTCGACTATGTGCCGCGCCGGGTCGACGACGACTGCTTGCATGAGTTGCGCTGGCTGTACGACCGGCGCGATCTCCCCGAGGCCCGCCGCGATCTGGCCGCCTGGCTCGTCAAGTGGTCAGGCAAATATTCAAAGCTCACCGGCTGGGTCGAAGAGAATATCGACCAGACGCTGACCTTTTGCCGGCTGCCGCGGCAGCACCATAAGCATCTCAAATCGACCAATATGCTGGAGCGCCTGAACGAGGAGATCAAGCGCCGCACCCATGTGGTGCGGATCTTCCCCAATGCCGAGAGCTGCCTCAGGCTGGCGCGGGCGCCCGCGGTCGAAATCCGCGAGAACTGGCTCGGACAGCATCGCTACCTCAACATGGACAATCTGCACGAGCACAAAAAGGAGGCGCTGCGCCGTGCGGCCTGACCCCCGACCCCGTCGGTCTGGCGCCGTGCTCGCTCGGTCAAGGACGCTGCGCGCCGGCTTCGCCAGTGCCGCCGCCCGCACCGCGGCATCCTTGACTGCCGCTGCGCGCGGCGCTCTGCCTGAAGGCAGGTCGGGACAAAGCGATGGTCTCTCAGACCGAACAACGGGATGTTGCTATTAACCTGAAGCAACCAACACCCGATCCCATGACCAATTTGCTGAACTTGACGCACGCAAGTATTTAAAGGGCTCACTGTGTGCCGCGACCAGGAAAGGGTTCACTCAAGGACCTAGGTCAGGGGCCGTTGGTGTCCGTTCTCCAATCTCGAAAAGCACGATGCCGTCCTTATCCCGAAGGACCCTTGACGTGGGAACAGCGTCCTCCAACCAGTCAGTCACATCGAGCGCACGGGCCGCGAGAGCGCCCGTATGCCGGCCAACGGCTATGTCGCGCTGATGCAGCTCGGGCGTGTTGGCGGCATAGCCCTCGTACTGCCATAGCACATAACGAACGGCTGGAATCCGAGCCCATGGCTTGCCGAGCCCCTCCAAATTCATATCTATTATGTGGTTGCGATGATAGTCGAGCAGGAACTGAGTTACGGTCCAAACCAACACAGCTTCACCAGGTGGAATTAGGTTCTGGAAATCTTGAACACTGGCAGCTGCGGTATCCGTAAGTGCCACATTAGTGACGTGGCGCGCTCGCGCTATTCCAGCGCTGGACCAACTGTGGAGGTAGGCAAGTGCGGTTCCCTCGTGCAGCAACCTGGACACACGTTCACGAGTCGACGAGCTGAAAAGGACTAGCAGTGCTACACTGACAAGAATCACGACTGCCGGGGCTCCGCGAGCAGAAAGCATTGCCCATAGCGGTACGACTACTGAAGTAGTTCCGATGAGTGCCGGGATCGAATATCGGAGCATGCTTGTGGATTCGTCCAGATATGGACCGATAACCACCCAGAGGAAGTAGCTCGCTCCCCCCGCCGCCGACGCTGCAGCGAGCCCATCCCAAGATCGGCGGCTCCTGGGCTCGCGAAATCCTCTAATCACCGCGACAGCGGCATACGACAGCAGACCCACTGCTATGCAAGTATAGGCGAGCCGTGGAGAACCGTAGAATGTGGGAGCCGCGGACAGGAGCTGAGCAATGCCGGGAGAGGCATGCACTTCTGGCAAGGGAGTCGACGGCTGCCCAAGGGGACTGATCAGGCCGGCCAAATAATACGGCGAATAAAGCAATAACCATGGACTCAGGAAGATGAGAGTCCAGGCCGCTATCCAGCCTGCCTTGGCTAAGCTCGCTCTTGCGTTCGGCATCTCCAAACATGCCGCGAGAGCGCGAATTCCAAAATATAGGGCGAGAAACACAACACCGGTCGGCTTCATTGCGATCACGCCCGCATAGAGGAGCGCGGGAGCCGCCGCTTCGCGCCAACGCCATGGGGCACCCTCGCCGCCCTCACGCGGGTCGACGTCGAGGATCACAAGCGTTGCGAACAGTGAGGTCATTGAAAACAGCGACGACACGCTTGTGTATTGTGGGTCAATTAGAAAAGCAGACAGTGTACCAACGAGACCAGCTACCCAGAGGGTTGGGCGTCCCATTGTTACAGAAATTGGCAGAATAAGGCACAAAAAGAAGCAGAATACCGCGTCAGCACCATTGATAAGACGAGTTGGGAAAAAGCCGATAATGAAGCTCTGAAGCAAGGCCTGAGCCCCTAATGTGATACCCCCTAGGCCGTTGAGCGGACTGCCATAGAGCGTCCCCGTTTCCACCATCCGAACAGCATGAGGAAAATAGTGCTGGAAGTCGTCTCCCGCATTGTACAATGTCGGTGCAAGCTCAAAAGCGATCGTGAACCCCATTAGGATCAGCACCGCTGTGCCCTGCAGTGCTAATTGCCACCCGGTGCCTCGCCCCCAAAGGTTGAATATGGAACGGTTTTGCCGCCAAAAGTGGGCAGCCAATACCAAGCCAATGAGCACGATTCCACCAAGTGCTGCCGGAAAGGCAAGCCGACAAAGGTTCAGTAGGCCTCCGAGGAAGACGATACAGCTAAGTCCTACTGCTACGCTAACAGGCCAGGTTCCGTTCGGAAGACCAGCTAAATGGCGGGTCAGGCGGCCCCAGCCGTAAAGCGAACAAGTCATGAGGCCCACACCGGCGGCACCAGAAAGGAGCGTTCCGGCCAGGCGAACCAAACTCTCCGCTGTAATGTAATGGCCGAGAACCGACATCATGCCCATTTCCTTAATTTGGAGCCTTACGGCGAAGCAAAGGAGTTCCCCGATGCGACAGAGGGTAGCGCGGCGTTGTTCGAATTTGCACCTGTCGAAGGCCGCCCGGTGATGGCGTCGTTCGATGGCGGCGCGATCAGCGGTGGACCCGAGACTCAGGACCACTGGAGTAAGTTCATGAAGTGAAGGCCGCTCCTCTTCCAAGTCAGGTGTATACCACGTTTTGTTGTTGTTGGCCCTGTGGAGTTGTGGGCGACCTGCCAGCGTCGTCCAAGCGCAGCGGCAAATCCACAGGGCTCACCTCGGCCGCCCACGCCGCCGGAGCTTGTAGCCCAAAGCGGCGGGCTCTCGCTGTAAAAGCGGAACCATTGGCTGATGCCGCTGCGCGCCGCGAGACCATTGGCATAGGCTTTCAGATGGATCTCCTCGTACTTCAAACTGCGCCACAGCCGCTCGACGAGTTGCGGTCGCTCACGTCCGATTAGCCATGGCTGCCGGTTAACACGAAACAGACAGCGCACATGCTACATCCCCCGCAGTATCGACGCCAAACGGGCGGCGCCCTCACCGCTTGTGCCCGATCACGGTGCCCAACAAGTACCGCGGCTTCTCGTTCTCCTCGCGCACTGGATGACGCAGCGCACCAGCATTCTGCTCGTCAGTGTGAGAAATGCCGGCTAGATGCCTATAGCGCAGGATCCGCGCGGGAACGCGGCGCCGCACCAATTGCCCGGGTCAGAGGAGCGCGGGCGCCTCGGGCCGCTTATAGCCGAGCACTCGCATGTTGAGCCGCTCGTCCTTGCGAATATAGCCCAACGTGTCGTCCCGTGCCGCCGGCGGAAGGCTCACGAGCACATCTACGAACAGCGCGACGAACCGGTCCTCGCCCGTGTTGAGGGGGCTCACCACTTGCGCAAGCGACGGCCATTGTGCCGCATCGTGCTGCGGCGGCGGCGGGATGAAATAGCGCATCATCTACCAGCACATAGAGGCGCTCCCAGGCCGGCGCCAGCACGGCAATTTCGCCAAGGAATGGACATTCGTCACCCATGCCGCCGCTCGGGCCGGCACAGCAATCCGTATCGAGCCAGACGATCGCAGGCGGCAGCGACGATGAAAGGCGTGCAAGCTCCCGCCGTGGATCGCCGTTATGTTGGAAAATTGCGGCGGCGCGATAAAGCGGCTCCAAGAGTTCGACAGTGATGACGCGCTCTGATCGCTCCTCCGCCCAACTCGCGGTGCGGCCGTGAAATGTGCCGGTTTCGACGGAGCAACTGATGCCGAACGCGATGCGAAGCGTCTCACATACTCGCGCGGAATCCCGAATTTTCATCAGCCCCATCGCTCCCACTCCCGCCGTTTCACACAAATGCTCTTCTCGGCTGTGGTTTCGGCCTTCTGGCTCGACATCACGGCACCGGATCGCCTGGACGCACCCTCCAACGCGCCGGCGCAATAGTAGGATAGGCAGTCGGGCGAGTACGCAATCAGGCCGCCATAGCTCGGTCGCCTACTGCAACCCTGCCAATCATGCATTCGCGATTTTGGCCGGACACGGCGCATCTGCAACCGAGAAGCTCTCAGGCGGCTCGTCGCGCTGCGTCCGTTCCCACATTGTCATGTAAGCGGTTTCCAGGTCGCGCGTGATGCGTGCGGTGTCGAACGGGGGTTCGGTGTCCCGATTGCGAATGAGTCTCGTCCTGATCGCAGCAAGCCAGTCGGGATTTCGGGCGAGTTTCAATGCCAGCGTTTCATATTCGGCCGGCGATGCCGTTACCAGCTCCGGCAGACCAATCGCATGAAGCAGGCTCGCCGCGACACGGCCTGGAAAGCTGTTGCCCAAGCACGTCACCACCGGCAGTCCCGCCCAAAGCGCATCGCTCGCCGTCGTATGCGCATTGTACGGCAGCGTATCGAGAAACAAGTCGGCGAGCCGGTGCCGCGCAAGATGCTGGGCCGGCGCCTCCCGAGCTGCGAAGGCCAGTCTCTCGGGAGCGATTCCCCGCGCGTCGGCCTCGCGCCGCGTATTAGTCATCATGGCAATATTCGTGCGCCTAAGCCACAGTACACTGCCTTCGACCGCGTGCAACAGCCGCATCCACACACCGAACGTGTCGGGACCGATTTTGTAGGGGTCGTTAAAGCAAACAAAGACAAATCCGGTCTCCGGCAGGTTTTCCTCGATGCGGCTTGGCATCCTTTCCGCGATCACGCGCTTATTGTCGCCGGGCAGATAGGTATGCGGCAGATAGACGACCTTCTCGCTATAATAAATCTGACGTTCGTCGGGAATCACTACCCGGTCAGCAATGATATAATCGATGTACGGAACACCCATTGTGCCAGTATATCCGACATAGCTCACTTGGACTGGCGCCGCCCTGCGGGCGAGAATCCCGGTGCGCCACGCGCCTGCATAACCGTTCAAATCGATGAGGATGTCGATCTCCAGCGCACGCAGCAGGGCCGCGATTTCGGGATCGGACTTGTCTTGCGCGTCGACGAAGCGATCGAACGCAGCTTCAAGCCGCCGGCGCATCTCGCTTCCGTCGCCGGGACCCAGCGAAATCGCGGTGATCTCGAAGCGCCGCCTGTCGTGACACTCGAACACCCCGGCGATCAATATGGCGACGGCATGTTCGCGAAACTCCGCGCAGATATAGGCAATCCGGATCTTGTCGTGGTGATAGCGCTCGCCGCGCCAACAGGACTCCGCCGCAGTTTCATCTCTCCAAATCCGCGCAATATCACGGCTTTCTGCTTCCGACCCGCGTAGGATTCGATGATAAAAGGGCGGGATCAGTTGCCAGCCCGCCTTCGAACTCTCGGTGATCCGCCGTTTGTCGTCCTCGCGCCTGCGCCAATCGCAAGAATTATTTCGGGCGTGGATACCGATCCAAGCAGCGCCCAGGTGCCGGGGATCGATGCGAATCGCGCGGTCGCTTGCGACGATCGCTTCTGCATAGCGCCGTTCAAACGAGAGCGCGCCCGCGCGGATCGTCCACGCCGTGGCGTCTTGCGGAACTAGTATGAGTTCCAACTCCGCGCTCGTGCCTATTGCTGCCATCGCGGCGTTTCGCTTCCGCCAAAGAATCCGAATGTCCGGCGCCAACGCGAGCGCCTTGTCATAACAGGTGATCGCCTGTTGGTGGTGATCGAGGCCAATGAGCGCATCCCCCAGCCTGCTCCAGGCTCTTCCGTCGTTTGGATTGATCGAGACGGCGTGCTCTGCATCCATCTGCCTTTTCAGCCGCAGCTTCACGCTCGACCCGCTCTCGGATGGAGTCGCCGACGGGATCCTGTCGGCACGCGGTTCGGTCGGTTTGCCGATCTGCCACGACGCCACGACCCGACCAATCGCCGGTTCAATGGCTGGATCAGCGCGCTCGGCAGCCACGATCGCATCCGGAACGGCCGAACCGAACACGTTACGCGCGAGGGACGACGCCACCAGGAACATGGAGCGGCAGGCTTGCGCCTGCGCCTTTTCGAGAACGGCGCTCCATGCGAGTCCTGGGTGCGAGCCGATGAACGCGACCATGTCGCAGGCCCGCCTGATGTTGCGCCACGTCTCCTTGCCGCCCCGCACCGCCAGGACGAGCAGGGCATCTTCCGGAGCGAGCGTCAGCACGGTTCGGCTGTTGCGAATCGTAGATTGCTTCCGACCCCACAATCCTCCGTCGTCGCTATCGATTTCCGTGAACATTGGTGTCAATCGCGTGCAAAGCGTAACGGTGCTCCCATCAGCGTGCCTGAAGGTGTTTTCCTGACAATCGAGTGCAGATTGCTCCGCGGTCGATGGTCTTTCGCGCTCGTACCCGAGACTGCGGATACAGGAGACGCCTGGCGCAAGATCGGGGGCGCGAACAAAGAGCTCCAGGTGTCCCGACAAACGGCGAAGGCCGAGATCGCCGTATGCGTCGATGGCGAGGATAGGGCCGTTGAACGGGATGGCCTCGATGCCCGGCTTCGTCAACGCGTCGATCACTCCTAGGAGCGCGTCGAGCAACGCTCGGTTTCGCTCGCGCGTGCGATCTATTGTCACGCGAAAGGCCTCGACGATATCGTCCGGTACGAGGTCGGGGGCAGCGCGAATGAGCGCATGACCGGCCAGGCTCGCGAGGCCGTACCCAGCGGCTATGCGCGCGAAGCGCGTCCAATCAATGCCGTCAATCAGCATCGCGTGGATCTCGGCTTCGTCGTCGGCGGTCGGGTTGGCCCTCGCGCAAGCCAGCAGCAGCCGAAGCTCAAACGACATTCCCTGAATTCCCAAGTCTGTACGAGCGATTTTGTGCGCTAGGAATTGCCGCAGCAACAAAAATAGTCTGTGAGGAACTCTGAAAAAGCGGATGCATGCAACGAGGCTAAACAAACCGACGCTAATGATGGTGAAGCTTTGCAGGTTCTGGTGCGGCGATAATTAAGACGTGTGGCAGGGCAGATCGAGGGTCTTCCAATCGAGTACCTGGCACGAGACCGCAAGTATTTGAAGGGTCGGGTCGAATCCAGAAGCCGCGCGAAATCCGCCGAGATTTCCGCCAGCAGTCACTGGCGCCGCACCGGGCGAAGACAACCTCGGGGAAAGACGTGATCGAGCGCGCGCCGATCCGGGAGCTCGTGACGCAAAGCTCGGGTGTGTTGGTCCAGTCTCGCAAGAGATAGGGCACCAGCGTATCAAACCTCCAACCCGGGCGTGCGACCTGCGATTCATCCGCCTTGTCGGCCAGTGCCTCAAGCGCCGGGGCAGAGGCCGGATAGCGTCCGCGCTGGTGGTGGAAAATCGGTTGTAAGCGCGCGGCGGGCGGAAAGCGCGAGAACTTGGAGCCCGGCGCGCGCGTGAGCGAGAGGTGGTCACCGGGAAGGGCGGCTAAGGTGGAGTTGCAACGCTTCACCCGAGAGCCACCGAGGACCCGACGACCGACGACCGAATGGCGCTGGTTGACCTGCTGCAGAAGAGCGGCGATGGCGATTTTCTGCGAGCCGTGGCGGAGGCGGTGCTGCAAATCCTGATGGAGGCTGATGTCGAAGGCTTGATCGGCGCCGGCCGGCACGAGCGCAGCGCGACCGGCTCAATTACCGCAACGGATATCGCGAGCGTAGTCTCGACACGCGC